>Ga0208185_1000331_pt1 | contig 24692 bp, 19 predicted proteins | sample EasRivMeERMLT700_FD_187532 | JGI IMG/M metagenome (GOLD analysis project Ga0208185, IMG submission 187532) | Soil microbial communities from meander-bound floodplain in the East River, Colorado, USA - East River MetaG ERMLT700 (SPAdes) (version 2) | ecosystem: Environmental > Terrestrial > Soil... | reverse complement strand
GTCGGTTATATTTTGGCCGGCACGGCGGATATGCTGGCGCGGGCGGTGGGGCAGAAGCTGGCCGAGGCATGGGGCCAGCAGGTGATCGTCGAAAACCGTCCCGGGGGCGGCACCAATATCGCCACCGAGATGGTGGCGAAATCGCCGCCTGACGGCTACACGCTGTTCATGCCCACTGTCGCCAACGCCATCAACCCGACGCTGCTTCCCAGGCTCGGCCACGATCCGCTGCGGGATTTCATTTACATCACCAACTTCGCCAAGGTTCCGGGCATCGTGGTGTGCCATCCGTCGATACCAGTCAGGAACGCGAAGGAGTTGATCGTGCTGGCGAAGGCCAAGCCCGATGCCTTGCGCCACGGTTCCACCGGCATCGGCAGCCCGCACCACCTCGCGGCGGAAATATTCAAGAGCATGTCCGGCGTCAAGATGATCCACGTTCCATACAAGGGCGCGACCCCGGCGCTGACCGACGTGGTGGCCGGGCACATCGAGATCTATTTCGGCGCGATGGTGTCCACGATCCCCCACGTGAAGAGCGGTCGGTTGCGCGGCGTTGGCGTCACCAGCCTGAAGCGGGTCGCGGCGGCGGGTGACACGGCCACCCTGGACGAGCAGGGCCTGAAGGGCTTCGAGACCGGCTCCTGGTTCGGCATGGCCGCACCGGCCGGCACGCCGCGCGACATCATCATGAAGCTGCACGCAGAGTCTACCAAAGCCATTCAGGCGCCGGATATCCGCGACCGCATGAGCGCCGAAGGCGCCGAGTTCGTCGGCGACACGCCCGAGCAGTTCACCGGGTTCATCAAGTCGGAGATCGCGAAGTGGGGCAAGGCCGTGAAAGCGTCCGGCGCGAAGCCGGAATGAGAAGGCAACGATGAATGCGGAATGCGGAATGATGAATGAAAGCAAGGCCCGCGCAGGCGGCGAGGATACCGGGTCATCATTCATCATTCATCGTTCATCATTCAACGGATCGGTAGCGGCCGCATTGATGCTGATTGCTTGTCTTGCGTCGGAGGTGCCTGCTGTGGCCCAATCGTACCCCGACAGACCGGTCCGCTTGGTGGTGGGATTCCCGCCGGGCGGCGCGGCGGACATCCTGGGACGCTTCGCCGCGCAGCACCTCTCGGAGGCGCTGGGACAGCAGGTGGTGGTGGACAATCGCGGTGGTGCGGGCGGCCTGATCGCGACTGAGATCGCGGCCCGCGCCAACCCCGACGGTTACACGCTGCTTTTTACCTCCATACCGCACGTCATCAACCCGCACCTTTACAAGAAGGTCACGTACGACGCGCTGAAGGACTTCGTGCCGGTGGTGCAGTTCGTCTCGGTGCCGCTGATGATGGCGTCGAACGTGTCGTTTCCCGCGAAGACGGTGAAGGAACTGATTGCCGCCGCGAAAGCCAAGCCGGGGCAGGTCAACTTCGCCTCGGCGGGTGGCGGCAGCTCGAGCCACCTCGCCATGGAGCTGTTCAAGTCCATGAGCGGCACCGCCATGAACCACATCCCGTACAAGGGTACCGGGCCGCTCATCACCGACCTCATGTCGGGCCAGGTGAGCGTCACCATCGCGAGCGCGGTGCCGTTGTCGCCACACGTGAGGATCGGCAAGCTGCGCGGGCTGGCGGTCACCGGGCCGAAGCGCTCGCCATCGTTCCCCGACCTGCCGGCCATCGCGGAGACCGTGCCAGGGTACCAGGTGGTCAACTGGTTCGGCATCATCGCCCCCGCGGGCACCCCGGCGGCCATCGTCACGCGCGTCAACAAGGATCTCAATGCTGCGCTGGCCACGCCGGCGCTGAGGGAGCGGCTGGCGACCCAGGGTGCCGACGTCGTCGGCGGCACGGCAGCGGAATTCGGCAAGCTGATCCTGGCGGATTTCGCGAAGTGGGCGAGAGTGGTTAAGGAATCGGGAGCGAAAGTAGACTGAAGGGGAAAGGGAAAAGGGGAAAGTGAAAAGGGAAGAAATGAAAGAGGCTAGAATGGCACAAGTTAGGAGAGAGGAAGACGTGCGTTCCAGAGGAATCGCATTGCGTTTGTCGCTCGCACTATCCTTGGTTTTTTCTCCTTTTCCCTTTTCCCTTTTCTCTTTCCCCTTGGCTTTTGGGGCGCACCCGTTCCTGACCGACGATACCGGCACCCAGGGCGCGGGCAACTGGCAGCTCGAGCTGCAGGCCGAGCGCGGCACTCTCAATAGTACCGCGGACGCGGGCGCCGGCCCGGTGGAGCAGCAGCGCCGGGTGACCCTGTTCACGCCGGTGCTGACGTACGGCGTGCTCGAGAACCTCGACGTTGCACTGAGCCTGAACCATGTTCGGCAGCGCGTCAAAGAGAGCGGCATGGTGACCGAGGATGACAGCGGGATGGCGGACTCCACGCTGGAACTTAAATGGCGGTTCTACGAAGCAGACGGGCTCAGTCTGGCCCTGAAGCCGGGACTGCTGCTGCCGACCGGCGACGAGAACGGCGGTCTCGGGACCGGCAAGCCTTCATGGGGCATCAATTTCATCGCCACTTATGAAGCCAAGCCCTGGACATTTTCCGGGAACGTCGCATACAACTATGTGCGCTACAAGCTGCCGCAGGACGCCGCCGACAACCGGGATGACATCTGGCGGATTTCGGGCGGGCTTGCCTATTCGGTAACTGATGATCTGCGCCTGGTGGGCGAGGCGGGGGTCCGCACCAATTCATCGCGGAACGACCCGTACCTGCCCGGCAGCAATGGCCAGTTTGCCATGCTGGGCGCGATTTATTCGCCGACCGACAAGATCGACCTCGACGTCGGTTTCCGCAAGAGCTTGAATGACGCCGAGCTTGACTGGACGATCCTCATCGGGGCGACCTTCCGCTGGTAACGGCGATGCGGCGCATGCTCGGGGAACTGCTGATACCCCTCGGAATCGCCTACGGGGTGGTGCTGGTCCTGGTGTTCGTGTTCCAGTCCCACCTCGTATTCTTTCCCGGCACGGGGCGCGAGGCCGTGCTCAACCCGCAATCCTACGGAATGCGGTTCGAGTCCGTGGAGATTCGAACGGCCGACGGAGAGACGCTCGCGGCCTGGTGGGTGCCTGCCGAGGGGGCGCGCGGCACGGTGCTGTTCTTTCACGGCAACGCCGGCAACATCTCGCACCGTCTCGACTATCTGCAGATGTTCCACCGGCTGCGTTATTCGACGCTCATCGTCGATTACCGCGGTTACGGCAAGAGCACCGGCACGCCGTCGGAGGAGGGGACTTACCGCGACGCCGAGGCGGCCTGGGATTACTTGCGCCACGTGCGTCTGGCGCTGCCCCAGGATATCGTCATTGCCGGCGAATCGCTGGGGGGCGCGGTCGCGACGTGGCTTGCGGTGAAAGTATCCCTCATCCCTTCGCCTTCTCCCGAGGGGAATAGGGGACCAGATGGCTCCCCACTCCATAAGGGCGAGGGGTCGGGGGTGAGGGTTGCCGGCCCCCGCGCCATCATCCTGCACTCTGCGTTCACCTCGGTAAACGATCTCGGGTCCCAGGTTTACTGGTTCCTCCCGGTGCGGTTCCTGAGCCGCTTCGGCTACGACAACGTGGAAAACCTGAAGCGTATCTCCGCGCCGGTATTTATCGCCCACAGCCGGGACGACGACATCGTGCCGTTCGCCCATGGACGGAAGCTCTACGAGGCGGCGCGGGAGCCCAAGACTTTCCTGGAAATGAGCGGCGGCCACAACGACGGCTTCATCTTCACGCGGCCGGAGTGGGTCGCCGCGCTGGCGGCGTTCCTCGACAGCCACGCCGGCGAAAGGCGCATGGAGCCGCCGATGGACGCCGATGGACGCCGATAAGTTCAATACCGCAATGGGCAGAGTATGCAGAATTCACACGAAACGACCTGTAAACTCGAACTTCGACCGCTTCATCTGGCTCCAAGTAAGTCTTGTAAGGAATGCCCATTTCCTGGTTCTCATCGGCGTTGATCGGCGTTCATCGGCGGCGAATTCGGTTTACCAGGTTTCGGACGAATTCCCATGCCTAGACACCCACCCCGCATCGGCATCGCGCTCGGCGCCGGCTCGGCCCGCGGTTGGGCGCACATCGGAGTGCTGCAGACGCTGGCCGAGGCCGACATCGTGCCCGAGGTGGTATGCGGCACCTCGATCGGCGCGCTGGTGGGCGCGGTCTATGCCGACGGCCGTCTGCCGGAGCTGGAGCGTTGGGTGCGGGAGCTCACCTGGCGCAGGGTGATGGGCTATTTCGATTTCTCCTTTGGCAGCGGCCTGCTGAAGGGCGGCAGGCTGTTCGATCATCTGCGCGGCGACCTGCTCGCGAAGCAGATCGAGCAACTGCAACGGCCGTTCGCGGCGGTCGCGACCGATTTGGCGAACGGGCGCGAAGTGTGGTTGCGCGAGGGGCCGGTGGCCGACGCGGTGCGGGCCTCGATCGCGCTCTCGGGGCTGTTCACGCCCTGGCCGAGGGGCGACCGGCTGCTGGTGGACGGGGCGCTGGTCAATCCGGTGCCGGTGTCGCTGGCGCGCGCGATGGAGGCCGACCTGGTGATCGCGGTGGACCTGAGTTCCCAGCAGGTCGGGCGCTACGCGCGGATATCCCGCGGCAAGCCGGCCAAGCGGCCCAGCATGCTCGAGGTCGTCACCGCCAGCCTTAATATCATGAGCGAGCGCATCACGCGCAGCCGGCTCGCCGGAGGGCCGGCGGACGCGATCATCCAGCCGCGCCTGGGTGCGCTGGGCCTGCTGGAATTCCACCGTGGCGCCGAGGCGATCGCCGAGGGCCGCACCGCTGCCGGGCTGGCAATCCCGCAGATCAAGCAGCTGATCGAGGACTGGAACTGAATCAGCCTGTCGGAATGGGTGTCATGAACGTTCGGTGTGAACGCATGAGTACTCGTTCCTGGTAACCGCCGAGCCGACAGGCTGTAACCGGTATTTACGGGTCGTAAACCACCTTCATCCGTCGAACCTTTCGTTCCGTTACGCAGCTTGTCGGTTTTAATTTAGGATATGGTCGGCCCTGAGGCCGACAATATCCTAGGAGGACGAGCATGGCAGAGAAGCGATTCATCAATCCACCGGGCCTGCTGCGGCCGGGCGCGTATACCCCTGCGGTCGTCGCGACTGGCGGCAGGACGGTGTATATCGCCGGGCAGGTAGCCCAGAATGAAAAGGGCGAGGTGGTCGGCAAGGGCGACCTGGCGGCCCAGGCGGAGCAGGTTTACCGCAACGTGGGCCTCGCGCTGAAAGGCGCGGGCGCGACCTTCAACGACCTGGTGAAGATCAACGTCTACGTCGTCAACTTCAAACCCGAGCACCGCGACCTGATGTCCCAGGCGCGCGCGCGCCATGTCAGCAAGGACAATCCGCCCGCCAGCACGCTGGTCGGCGTGCAGTCCCTGGCGAAGCCGGAGTACCTGGTAGAGGTGGAGGGAATTGCCGTTATCGATTGAGGCGTGATGAGTGATGGGTGATGAGTTATTGTCTTTCGTCACCCGTAATCGTCACCCTTACCTCGTCACGGCTTCAAAGTCCGAGCACTGCCTGGATGCTCTCCACCAGCGCCTCGGGCTTGATCGGCTTGGTCATGTAGCCGCTCGCGCCGTAGGCGAGGGCGGCCACGATGTCGTCGTGCTCGACCTTGGCGGTCATGACGATGATCGGCACCGACTTGTAAGTGGGATGCTCGCGCAGTCGGCCAAGCAACTCGAGACCGATCAGGTCGGGCAGCACCACGTCCATGGCGATCACGTCCGCCGGAGGCTGCTGGTTGAGTGCGGCGACGATCTCGTCCCGTCGCAGGGCGGCGCGGGTTTCGAACTTCGCGAGCAGCAGCGCGCGCGTCACCAGGAGCGCGTTGTCCTGATCCGCGTCGATGACCAGCACGGTGTGCTTGTCGCCGCCGGCGAGCGGCGGCACGCGCCGGGCGGACCGATTGATGATGTGAACGCGATAGCCGGCCTGCTTCGAGACTCTGATTCCCGATAGCGTTGCCTCCGCCTCCCGCATCTTCTGGATCGTTGGTTCCTTTACCGGCCGGTTGATGAATTGCGCGAAGTCGTTTCCGGTCTTCGGGGGCGCCGGCTCTGCCGCAGCAGCACCGAACTCGATGTAGCCGTCGAAAAGGAGCTTGTCGAGAGCCGCCTTCAGTTTGTCCGGCGGTACCTGCGGAAGCTGGCCTTGCAGCTGCTTGGTCGTCGAGTTGCCGATCAAGCCGAGCAAAGTCTTCAGGCCGACCGGCAGCCTTCCCGGGTTGGCCGCGGTTTCGGCTTTACCGGCGTTCGTCTTTACATATGTTTTTTCGGTCGTCATCGTCGATTTGGCGCCAAATCAGCGCTGGGCGAACTGCGATTCGAGCCGCGGCCGATTGCGCGCATGTATTCGGGCGCCCCGGAGTTCGGAAGCGCCTAATGCCAATTATGGCACGCTCCCCTCCCGCCTGCTTGATGCAACTTCCAGCAACGCGGCGACGTGGTCTGCGACGGCGAGCGACGAGGTCAGTCCAGGCGATTCGATGCCGTACAGGTTCACCAGGCCCGCCACGCCGTGATCGCGTTGATCCTGGATCACGAAATCGGGCGCCGGCTGCCCGGGGCCGTGGATCTTGGGGCGTATGCCGGTGTAGCCGGGTTGCAGCGTTCCATCCTTCAGGCCCGGGTAGTAGCGCCGGATGGCGTGGTAGAACGCGGCTTCACGGCTTTCGTCGAAGCGGTAATCCACGCGATCTATCCAGGCGAAATCCGGGCCGAACTTGACCCGGCCGCCGAGATCGATGGTGACGTGCACGCCGAGCCAGTCCTGGCGTGCGACCGGGTAGATAAGGCGCCTGAACGGCGCGGCGCCGGAGAGCGTGAAATAGTGGCCGATGGCATAGTGCGTTGGCGGCACGCTCCGCGGGGGTATGCCGGCAATCGAGCGCGCCACTGCCTGCGCGTTGAAGCCCGTGCTATTCACCACCATGCCGCACTTGATCGACATGGGCTCGGCCCCGCCGACCTCGAGCACAATGCCGTCGTCTTCAACGCGTCCGGACACGACCGGGCTGGCAAGGGCGAGCGCGGCGCCATGACTCTCGGCATCGCCGAGGTAGGCGAGCATCAGCCCGTGGCTGTCTACTATGCCGGTGGCGGGCGAGAGAAAGCCCGCCACGCACCGCACTTCAGGCTCGAGCTCCGCCAGTTCCCGGGCCGTCAGCATGCGCAGGCCTTCCACGCCATTGATGGTGGCTTGCTCCAGGTATTTCCCGAGGCCCGCCAGTTCGGTCTCGTCGCAGGCGACGATGACCTTGCCGATGCGGTGGTGGCGGACGTCGTGCTCGGCGCAGTACCGGTAAAGTGCCAGCCTGCCGGCAACGCACAGCCGGGCCTTCAACGATCCGGTGGGATAGTAGATACCGGCGTGGATCACCTCCGAGTTGCGCGAACTGGCGTGGGTGCCGAAGGCTTCCTCGGCTTCCAGCACCACGACCTCGCGGCCGCTCATCGCCAGCCGCCGCGCGACCGCGAGCCCGACCACGCCGGCGCCGATCACGGCGCATTCAACACGCTCTGCCATGGATTACCGGTCAGGAATGAAAGCGCATCAGTTTACAATGGACACGAGGTGACGAGAAAAGGTGACGAGATACGGGTGACGAGATACGGGTGACGAACTGCAAGCCGCTTGTTTCCGTCACCTTTATTCGTCACCTGTGATCGTCACCATTTTTCGTCACATTCTGGCTTATGGACTGGGATCCTGATTTCCTCTCCCGCTCGCCGATGTTTGATCCGCTGCGCGCGCATGCGGGTGCATTCGGCACGGTGTGGCCGGGGCTCGCCGATCTGCAGCGGTTGCTGGACGCGCGCGATCCGCCGGTGTGCAATGCGGCCGGGATGCCGCTGCGGCTGGTGCCGCAGGGTCGCCGCAATCGCGCACTGGAGGAGAAGCACGAGGCGCGTACCTTTCTCGCGGGCGAGCTGCAGGTTCGGGAGGGGAGCTGGCACGATCTCTTCAATCTGCTTGCGTGGCTCGCTTTCCCGCGCAGCAAGGCTGCGCTCAATGCGTGCCACTATGCCGCGCTGGTGGCCCAGCGCGCGGCCGGCGCCGTCAATCGCGGTCCCGCGCAGGATGCATTGACGCTGTTCGACGAAGGCGGGGTGGTGGTCGCGTCGGACGACGACGGCCTGCTCGCGCTGCTGCGGGAGTGGCGCTGGAAGGAACTGTTCTGGAGCGAGCGCCAGCGGCTTGCGGCGCGAATGCGCTTTCATGCTTTCGGCCACGCGCTCCACGAGAAGGCGCTGCGCCCGTTCCATGGCATCACGGCGCGCGGCATCGTACTGAAAACGGCCCCGGAATTGCTGACGGCGCCGCTGCCGGAGCAGATAGCCGGGCTCGACGCGCGGGTCGCGGCGTACCTCGCCGACCCTGGCAGCCTGCTGGCTACCCGCGAGCTCGCCGTGGTGCCGGTGCTGGGCGTTCCGGGATGGTGCGCGGACAACGGGCGGGAAGCGTATTACGACGACCGGGACTACTTCCGGCCCAGTCGTATAAGGGAAATGCGTGATAAGTGATAGGTGATAGGTGATAGAAGAAAGCAGGCCGGCTGCGCCGGCCGTTCATTTCACTTATCACTTATCACTTATCACCAGTCTCTCGGCAGCTAGGCGGAGAAGAGCGTAGTTTGATTCTTGCCGCTCGACTTGCTTGCGTACATCGCCTGGTCGGCCTTGTCCATCACGGTTTCGAGATTCGCTCCATGTTCCGGATAGCCGGCAATCCCTATGCTGACGGTTGCCGCCACGGTCTGGCCGTGCGCCGTGATCGGGGGGTAGGTCGCTATGGTTTTCCGGATGCGTTCCGCTACGCCGACTGCTCCGCTGGAGGGCGTTTCCGGCAACAACACCAGGAACTCGTCACCGCCGTAGCGCGCGATGATGTCCGGCTGCCGTACGGGGCTCTTGCGCAGCTCCTGCTCGATGCATTGCACGATGAGCTTGAGCAGGCGGTCGCCCGCATCGTGACCGAGCGTGTCGTTGACCACCTTGAGGCTGTCGGAATCGACCATGATGATGCTGAACGGTCGTGCGTAGCGATTGGCCTGTTCGAAGACTTGCTGGGCTGCCAGCATGAAGCCGCGACTATTGAGTACACCGGTGAGGTCGTCGGTTTCGGAGAGCCACTTCATGTGGCGGTAGCTGTGGCCGTAAGCCCGGCGGATGTCAGCCGACAGCATGGTGGTAATGTAGGCGACGAGCAGCATCGGGGAAATCTGCGCCAGCACCTTGATGCCGAAAGGAAGCGATACCAGCACTTCCCCTTGTGGCTGGCCAAGCCAGACGTAGCAGACCGTGATCAGGCCTATCTGGAGCAGCGTGGCGACCTTGCCCAGGGTCAGCGCGCTGACGATGATGACGAGGTAGTAGAGGTCACCGAGCTGGCTGTCGGCGCCCCCGGTGTACGCGAGTACCCAGGTAATGAAGACGATCATCACCCAGGTTTCGATCGCAATCTTCCAGTTGGATTCGCTGCGGTAGAAATTGGCGTAGCGGAACGACAGCACGAAAGCGGCGAACAGGAACATTGCCATTGCCAGCGCCGCGGACGTTTCCTCGTCGGGCGCGATCACGACCTGGTACAGCAGCACCAGCATCAGCAGCAGCCATTCTATTTCGGCCACCGTACGGGCAAAGCCGCGCAACTCGTCGGCCGTTAGCGCAGGATCGAATATCAGCTTGCTCTGCATGTCATCGGGTTCCGTTGGCGAGCGGTTGCGGAAGGCAACAATAGCACCAGGGGGTCATTTCGGCGTAATCCGGGCTGCGCGCCTGCCGCCCTGCGTCTTGCCGGCTTGAAGTGCGCGGCATACGCGATCAGGTTGACATTATGTTATTCCGAAACACCGGCGGCGGGAAACTGGCGTCGGCATCAGCCCGCGAAGAACGGGCGCGTCTCGAACACGACCTTGGAGAACGATTTCTCTCCCGAACGCAGGTGGCGCTTGAGCACGAAGTCGAACAGCAGGGGATTGTGTTCGCGTATTGCCGTCAGTGCCGGCGCAAGGTTGGGCGCAATGAAGCCGAGCTCGGCAAGCCGGCTCATCGAGTAGAGCGGCATAATGCCGGGCAGGGGATAGTCCGAACCGTTGAGCAGCCGCGGGTGCCAGTCGCTGCGCTCGAGCAGCGTCGCCAGCGCCGGCCCGGCGCGGTTGTGCTGGGTTATCGCGGAAAGGTCGCCGTAAAGGAGCGTCTTGCCATGGCGCGCTTCGTCCATCAGCCGCGCAAACAGCGTGAAGCTTTCCACGTAGGGTCCGTTCCTGCCACGGTCGAGGTCGCGGTCCTCGCCTATCGAGGCGCAGTGCGCGACCACCACCCGCACCCCGTGTTCCAGCGCGCGTCTCAGCAGCAGGGGGTTGCCCAGATGCTGGCGATCGGCGACGCGCACCGCGCGTTCCAGGCCGGCGTGGGAAATGAGCGGCAGGTCGAGCTTCCTGAGCTCGGCGTAAAACGCGTCGCAACGGGGGGAGGAAGGGTCCATGCCCATCGCCGCAGGCAGCCACTTGACCGCAATCGCGCCCCCGGACTTCGCCTGGCGCAGCGCTTCCAGGCAGTCGTTGCGGTACGGATGGATGGAGGCCGCCCACTCGAAGTAGCGGGAATGGCGGCGCGCTACCGCCATTGCGTACTCGTTGGGAACGTAAAATGCCGTTTCGGCCGGCGCGGGCTCTCCCGTCTCGGCGTAGTGCCGGTCGAATGCGAGCAGGACGAGCTTTGCGCCCGGACGCATGCCGTCGAGCAGGTTGTGCATGCGCTCGACGTAGCTCAGGTCCACGCTCCCCGGCGCGTCGTGCACGCAGCCGGCGTTGAGGAAGAACAGGCGCTGCGCATATTGCGCCGGGCTGGTAATGCTCAGCATGCCGGGATTGAGCCAGATGCCGCTGCCGGAGTCGCCGGTGCCGACAAGATGCGCGTGGCAGTCCCAGACGCGGGTGGGGTCTACGCCTTCCCACGCCGCCTGCACCGCTTCCCCATTTGCAAGTTCGCGCGGCAGCCGCCCGCGGCAGGGGTTGGACAGGCCGTGCTCGATGGAGAAACCGCAGCCGCCCAGGATGGCGGCTCCACCGGCAGCGAGGAGCAAGCGGCGTTTGCGCATGGCTTAGCTTTTCGGGCTTTCGCTCCGACAAGCTGCTAAATTGAACAACATGCGTTCACACCGACCGTTCATGATGGCAAGTCCGACAGGCTGCTAACAGCAAAGCCGGCTTACCATTATGATAGCCGATAGCCGATAGCTGACAGCGAAGAGCATGGCATCCACCATTACGCTGCCCGTCTGGTTGTTTTTCATTCTCCTGCTGCTCGCGCTCTGGGCGGCCCTCGACCGGCTGCTGGTGCCGGGCGCGCGCTGGTACTTCCGCCGCCGGGTCAATCGCGCCATCCGCGAGATCAACGAGCGGCTCAACATCGAGCTGCCGCAGTTCAAGCTGACGCGGCGACAGGTGCTGATCGACCGGTTGTTCCATGACCCCAGGGTGCAGGCGGCCGTCGAGCGCGAGTGCCGCGAGAAAGGGCTGCCGCGTGAAGCGGTAGCAGCACGCGTCGACCGCTGCGCGCGCGAGATCGTACCGGCGTTCAACGCCTACCTCTATTTCCGCGTCGGCTACTGGCTGGCCAAGGCGCTCGCCAAGCTGCTCTACCGCGTGCGGCTGGGCTACACCGACACGGCGGCGCTGGCGGCGGTCAATCCGAAATCGTCGATCGTGTTTGTGATGAACCATCGCAGCAACATGGACTACGTGCTGGTCGCGTTTCTCGCCGCTGAGCGCGTCGCGTTGTCGTATGCAGTGGGCGAATGGGCGCGCATCTGGCCGCTGCAACAGCTGATTCGTTCCATGGGCGCCTATTTCGTGCGGCGCAATTCCGGCGATCCGCTCTACCGCACCGTACTCCAGCGTTACGTGCAGATGGCGGTCGAGGCGGGCGTGCCGCAGGCGGTCTATCCCGAAGGCGGGCTGTCGGCCGACGGCAGGCTGCGGCCGCCGCGGCTCGGGCTGCTCGACTACATGCTGAAGAACTTCGACCCGGCCGCGGAGCGTGATCTCGTGTTCATCCCGGTGGGCATCAACTACGACCGCGTGCTGGAAGACCGCACTCTGCTTCGCAAGCTCGAAGCGCAGGCGCCGCGGCGCGGCGCGCTCTATGCAATCGCGCGAACGACATCGTTCGCCGCCGGTAACCTGTGGCTGATGCTGACCGGCCGCTGGTACCGCTTCGGCTATGCCTGCGTCAATTTCGGCCGGCCAATCTCGATGCGCGACTACGTGAAGCAGCGCGGCGCCGATTTCCGTCATCTTGGCGACGATGCGCGCCACGTGGAGATCGAGCGGGTCGGCGCCCGCATCATGGAGGCGATCGCGGGCATCATCCCGGTGCTGCCGGTGTCGCTGGTTGCCACCGTGTTTCTGCGTGTCCGCGATGCCGGGTGGTCCGAACTCGAACTGAAGTCCGCAATCTACGATCTCATCATGCGGCTTGAGCAGACGGGCGCGCACGTCTATCTGCCGCGCGGCGACCTGGACTACGCGATCGGGGTCGGCTTGCGCATGTTGCTGCTGCGGCGCGTCGTCCGCGAAGAGGAGGGTCTCTACCGCGCCGACCCCGCGGAACGGCGCTTGCTGGAATACTATGCCAACGCGATCGAGTGGCTGGTCGCTGCCGCCGGAGCGCCACGGCCGGGCCGTGCAGGGAACCTTGAGCGGAGCTGAAAACGCATCTGAATCAACGGTATGTAGCAGGCTTCGAGCGCTTGAACTCGGCGCCCCCCACCCCCATCTAAGGACCAGTAATAACAGGAGGCATTGATCCCCCATGAAACGGATTTTTCTGCTCATCGTCACCAACTTTGCCGTGCTGGCCGTGCTCAGCGTTTCGATGCAACTGCTCGGCATCGACCGCATGCTGGCGCAGGATGCCGGGCTGAACCTGCAGGGCCTGCTGTTGATGGCCGCGATTTTCGGCTTCGGCGGCTCGTTCATCTCGCTGCTGATCTCGAAGTGGATGGCGAAAAGGGCGACGGGCGCGCAGGTGGTCGAGGTGCCGTCCAATACGACGGAGCGCTGGCTGGTGGACACCGTCAAGCGCCAGGCCGACAAGGCCGGCATCGGCATGCCGGAAGTGGCGATCTACGACGCGCCCGAGATCAATGCATTCGCGACCGGCTGGAACAAGAACAGCGCGCTGATCGCGGTCAGCACGGGTCTCCTGCAGAACATGACGCAGGATGAGGCCGAGGCGGTGCTCGGGCACGAAGTGAGCCACGTGGCGAACGGCGACATGGTCACCCTCACGCTGATCCAGGGCGTGGTCAATACGTTCGTGATCTTCCTGTCCCGGGTCGTCGGTTTCCTCGTCGATCGCATGCTGCTGAAGAACGAGCGCGGGCACGGTCCGGGTTTCTGGATCACGACCATCGTCGCCGAACTGGTGCTCGGCATCCTGGCCAGCATCATTGTGATGTGGTTCTCGCGCTACCGCGAGTTCCGTGCAGACGCAGGCGGCGCTTCGCTCGCCGGCCGCAACAAGATGATCGCGGCGCTCGAGCGGCTCAAGCTCAACCACGAGCAGCCCGCGCAGCTCCCCGATGCCGTGAAGGCATTCGGCGTTTCCGGCGGAGCCGGTGGCGGCCTGAAGCGGCTCTTCATGTCCCATCCGCCGCTCGACGAGCGCATTGCCGCGCTGCGCGAAGCCGGCCAACCGGAACGGGTTTCACCCGTTCGCCGGGCTTGACCACGGAGACCGGTGACCGGTGACCGGTGACCGGTGATCAGTGACCAGTGTCAGGTGGTTGTTGAGCAAAAAAGCCCGCGCAAGCGGGCTTTTTTTTGGAGAACCGAGCCCGCGTCAGCGGGCTCAGTCTTTAACGGTCACGATTAACGAGAAACGAGTAACGAGTAACGCCTCATCCGATCACTGCCTGAGCACCGGGGTCTTGAGGTTGCCGGTAACGGAGAGATTGCCGCGCGCAACGATCACCGTTTTCGAGCCGAGTTCCACGCTGATGCGGCCGGACAACTCGCCGTTGGGTCCGACGTCCATGCTGCCTTTGGCGTTCATGGGTCCGGACGTCAGCTGCAGTTGCCGGAAGGAATAGTTCCTCTGCGCTATCTGCAGCGAGCCCGCGAGGCTGTTGAACGCGGTCTTGCCGCCGCGCAATCCCTCACGCGTCGGATTCTGGATCGCGCGCACGATATCGACGTTGTTGAGGGAGCCTTTCTCGATATTGAACGTCGCGTCCATCCTCGGGGAGGCGAACAGATTCTGCGGCGTCGTGCCTTGCAGCAGGAAGTTGACGTTGGCGCTGAGGGTGCCCGATGCAGTGAAATCGCGAGTGAATTCCGCCATCAACTGCGCCAACTCGCCGCGGATCACGCTGTAATCGCCCTCGGCCCGTATGCTGCCTGCGCCCCAGGTCACGTTGGCGCTGCCCTTGATCAACGCGCGCCCGATCTTGGCGGAGATGCTCGTGATGCTGGCCTGCTGCCCCCCGTCGAACACCGCCTCGATCGCGATATCGTCGAATTCCACGGCGGGCCCGAGCGGCGGCCGCCAATTGCGCCCTTCCAGCGCTGCGCGCAACACCTTGTCCCTGGGCGTCAGTTCTATCCGCACCTTGCCGTCGCCGAACGTCGCGCGCTGCAGCGTGCCATCGAGCCCGAGCGTGACGTCCCCGTCGAAGGCAGGTATGTCGATGTTCTTCGTCGCGAGCCTGACCGACTTCAGATGGACGCGGCGCACGGTAAGCGGCCCGGACTGCGACTTGACCCAGCCGGGGAGGAGCGCCAGCGCGTCCTCGCCGGCGGAGACGTTGTTGGCCGTAACGCTGTCTATGTTCCGGGTTTCGCCGAGAAACGCCATCGGCCACGCGCTGACGACGAGACTCTCGACCTTGATTTCCTGGAGCTTGCCGATGCCCACGCGCTCCAGCGTGAGTTGCGGGGCGGGCAGCAGGGCGTAACGGATACTGGAAATCGTTACCGGAGCGCCCAGACGCTCCGACATGAGGGACTGCACACCGCCGATGTAGTTGTTGAGTGGCATGACGTGCAGCATGCCGATGGCGATGACGAGCAGCGCGGCCAGGCTGACGCCAAGCGCTTTCGGCCAGTTGGTCGAGCGTCTGACGGTGACGATCTTGCCTTTCTCGGCGGAGTGCGCCTCCCCCTCGCGCTTCCGGCGCTCCTGGGCTGACGCCTTGGCGCGCGCGCCGGCTTCCTGCCGGTAGCGCGCCTCGGCTTCCATTTCGGCGTGTTGGCGCGCCTTGATCTCGGCCTGCACCCGCGTCTGTATGTCGTCTTCTGCATTGGCGCGCATCTGCTGTTCCTGCATGACGCGCGCCACGGTTTCCGCCTTGGCGCGGTCCTCTGCCGCGGCACGCGCCTTGCGCTCCGACTCGGCCATCGCACGCGCCTGCACGACGGCTTGTTCGGCCTTGCGCGCGATGCTTTCCGCCTCGGTGCGCGCCCGGCGCGCCGCCTCCAGATCGGCGCTGCCAGCCGCAGCCGTCGCCTCGCGCGCCTTGCGCTCCGCCGCTTCGCGCGCCTTGCGCGCGATCTCGGCCTGGCGCTCGGCCTCTTCGCGGGCCATTTTCTCCGTTTCCAACCTGATCGCGATTTCATGCTGCGCCTTGCGCTCCGCGTCCTCGCGCGCCTTGCGCTCCGCCTGGATCAGGGCCTCGACTTCGGCGCGGGCCTTGACCTCGGCCTCCGCGCGCGCTTTTGCCAGCGCTTCCACGCGGGATTTGCGCTCGGCTTCCGCGTTGGCTTCGGCTTCCTCGCGCGCTTTGCGCTCGACCCGGCTCCTCTCTTCGGCAGCTTCGCGCGCCTTGCGCTCGCTCTCGGCCCTGGTCTCGGCTTCGATGCGCGCACGGTTCGCCTGCTCCTGCAATTCCCTCAACTGCGTCTTCGAGCGGGCTTCGGCTTCGTCGCGCGCCTTGCGTTCCTTTTCCTCGTGCGCCTTGTGTTCATGCTCCTCGCGCACGCGCGCCGCGGCTTCCACTCTTGCCTGGCGCTCGGCGTCTATCCGCGCCATGGATTCCGATCGCGCCTTGGCTTTCGCTTCCTCGAGCGCCTTCATGGCGGTTTCCATGCGCGCCCGGGCCTCGACGTCACCGCCTACCGACTGCACCGCCGCCTGGGTCTCGGCTTCGGCTCTGGCTTTCGCTGCTTCTTCCGCCATGGCGCGCGCCTGCGCCACGGCTTCCTCCGCTGCTCGTGCACGCGCTTCGACTTCGGCCCGTGCCCTGGACTCGGCCTCGGACCGCGCCCTGGTCTCATTTTCCATCCGGGCCCGCTCGGCGACTTCGTTCCTGGCCCGTTGCTCGGCCTGGGCCAGCGCCTCCTGCAGCGCCTTCAACTGGGCCTCGACCGCGCCTTTCGCCTTCGTTTCGGCATCCGCGTGCGCACGCGCGTCGACCTCGGCCCTCGCACGCGACTCCGCCTCCCGTTTTGCCCTGTTTTCGGCCGCACCCTTTGCTTCAGCTTCGACCTTGGCCTGCGTCTCCGCTTCCGCCCGCGCCTTGGCCTCGGCATCCGCGCGCGCCTTGGCTTCCATAGCTGCCTTGACCCGCGCCTCGGCCGCGGCCCTGGTTTGTGCGTTGGCCGCCGCCTTGGCCTCGGCCTCGGCTTTGATGCGCGCTTCAGCCGCGGCCCTCGCCGCCGCTTCGGCCTTGAGCTTGGCCTCGGATTCGGCCTTGGCTTTGGCTTCCGCCAGAGCCCGCGCGCGCGCTTCGGCTTCCTGACGGACCTTGGCCTCCGCCGCGGCGCGCGCTGCCGCCAGGGCGCGCGCCTTGGCTTCGGCCTCGGCCTTGGTGCGCACCGCTGCTTCGGCATTGAGCTTCGACATCGTCGTGGGGGAGGTGAAATCGAGGTCGTCGCTCGACGTCTGCCCGGCCGGCACTACTGAGGCCATGGTGGCCGCAGTGGCCGGTGGCGGCCCCGCAACCGGGGCTGGCGCGGAAAAGATCTTGATGAAGCCGTCGGTAGTGAGTTTCTCGATTGCGTAGTTCAGCCGCATATCTCCCATTCCAGACTTCTTGAGCAGGTCGGCGACGGTTGACTTGCCGTCCACCATCATGAATACCGTACCTTCCTCCCGCGTCAGTTTGGCGGTCCTGTTCTTGACTTCCAGCACGCCCTTCGGCGTCTTGGCGTAAACGGATTTGGGTTGAATATTCGCCATGTTCAAAGATTTCGGTTTGTTCAGCGGCATCCAATGCGCAGGGATACCACGGCGCATCGGCATACTCGTGCCGTCGCGTGCGCCGATGGTACCGGAGAATGCGATCTAATGCGTGGGTGCTTGAAAATGGTTTGCTTTCCGTATCTTACCAACATTGCAATCGCCGCTTCATTATAGTCTAATTGGTCCGGTATTTTGCTGATGCAGGTCCATCGGCGCGATGGACTTCAACGGGGCGCGACGGCCATGCGAGAGCGGCGAAACGACCACGACGTAACAAACCGCGTCAATACCACCGATTTCCAGGACGTGTCGAAGGAGATTGGTCGCATCTACCAGGAACTATACCAACGCAACGCGTCCCCGACCCTCGCCCGGGCGTTCGTGGATCTGGGCACCCTCTACCGGGGGGGATACCCCGGCTACCACGAGTGCGACACCGGCTACCACGATATCCAGCACGTGCTGGATGTAACGCTGGGCATGGCGCGGCTTCTGGACGGTTGCGTGCAGGCCACCAGCACCGACACCATTCCCGAACGGCTGTTTCGACTCGGCATCGTCACCGCGCTGTATCACGATTGCGGCTACATTCGCCATCGCAAGGACACCAAGCACGAGAAGGGGGCGGAATATACCTCCGTGCACGTAGCGCGCGGCGCGCGTTTCCTGGAGGAATATCTCCCCAAGATCGGCATGGCGGACCTGGCGCAGGCCGCGGCGCGCATCGTTCATTTCACGGGCTACGAAATCCCGGTGGACAAGATCAAGGTGGCGGGCCCGGAGTATCGGCTTATCGGCAACCTGCTGGGCACGGCCGATATCCTGGCGCAGATGGCGGATCGCTGCTACCTGGAGAAGTGCTACGACCGGCTCTACCCGGAGTTCGTGCTGGGCGGCATTGCGCGCAAGCTCCACCGTGACGGTCGGGAAGAGATTGTCTTCGCGTCGGCCGCCGACCTGATCTTCAAGACGCCGGGCTTCTACCAGGGGGCGACCAAGCGGCTGCAGCAGGACCTGGGCGGCTGTTACACCTACATCGAACGAGTCTTCAATGGCCAGAATCCCTACGTCGACGAACTGGAAAAGAACATCAACCACGCCAAGGCGATCTCCGGCGACGGGGATATTTCAAGACTGCGCCGGCATCCTCCCAGGACCGTCGTTAACGGCGATTCCTCCGAGCAGCAGCGACAGCTGATCTAGCACGCGGTGACCAGTGACCCGGTGACCAGTGACCGGTCATGCCACTCCCACCAGTAGGACAATCTTCCCGGTGTGTTGCGCTGATTCCATCAGCGCGTGCGCCTGTGACGCTTCCCTAAGCGGGAAGGTCTGGCGGGTCACCACGCGAATCTGGCCGCTCTCGATGCGTGGCCATACCTTTTCCTCGAGTTCCCGCGCGACCCGCGCCTTGTAGGCGTCCGGCCGCGTGCGCAGGGTCGAGCCGGTGTAGGTCAGGCGCTTCAGCATCACGGGCATCAGATTGACGTCCACCCTGGAGCCGGCGGCAAAGGCGAGCTGAATGATGCGGCAATCGTGGCTGGCGGCCTTGAAGTTCTTCTCGATGTTCGGGCCGCCGACGATATCAAGGATGACTTGCGCGCCGCCTTCCTGGCGCACCACTTCCACGAAGTCCTCCTGCCGGTAGTCGATCACCCGGTCGGCGCCGAGGTCGCGGCAGATCGCGCATCGCTCCGCGGGGCTGTCGGTCGCGATGACTTTCGCGCCGAAAGCCTTGCCGAGCTGGATCGCCGTCGTGCCGATGCCGCCCGCGCCGCCGTGCACCAGGAACGTCTCTCCCGCCGCGAGGCCCGCTCCCATGAAGACGTTGCTCCACACGGTGAAGAAGGTTTCCGGCAGGCCGCCCGCGTCGCGCAGGGCGACGCCCTTCGGCACCGGCAGACAAAGGCGCGCGTCGACGGCGCAATATTCCGCGTAGCCGCCGCCGTTCGCGAGCGCGGCGACCGGGTCCCCGATCTTCCAGCGCGTGACCCCGCGGCCCAGCGCCACGATCTCGCCGGCGACCTCGAGTCCGGGCAGGTCGGACGCGCCCGCCGGCGCCGGGTAGAGCCCCTTGCGCTGCATCAGGTCCGGACCGTTGACGCCGGCGGCGGCGACCTTGACCAGCACTTCCTCCGGCCCCGGAACGGGCACCGGCCGCTCGACGGGCAGTAGTACTTCAGGACCGCCGGGCCGGGCGATCTCCACGGCGTTCATTCTCTCGGGAATTTTCGGGCTCATTTCGGTCGGCGGCCGTGGGTGAGAACGAAGCGGGTTGTCTCCGGCAGGCCGTTTTCGGCGGCGGCCGGCGTTTGTGTTCTAATACTAGCACGCGAAAAAAAGCAAAGCCGCCGCGGAGACGGCGGGGAGGAGCGCATGTCGGCGAGAACCCTGCTGGTTTCCTGCGTCGCGGGGGCATGCCTTGCCGGCGGCCTTGCGCCGGCAGTCCAAGCCCAACGTTTTCCGAGCCGGCCGGTGCGCATCATCGTGCCGTTCCCGCCCGGCGGCAGCGTCGATGACGTGATGCGCCTGCTCAGCAACCGGATCGCGGAGATGACGGGACAGAACGTCATCATCGACAATCGCCCCGGCGCGTCCGGTAACGTCGGCACGAACCTCGCGGCGCGCGCCCTGCCCGACGGACACACCTTGCTCGCGGTGAGCCTGTCGCTGGTGGTGAATCCGAGCCTGTTCAGCAACATGGACCACGATGTACTCCGCGACTTTACGCCGGTCTCGCTGCTCGCCGCAGCGCCGTTCGTCCTCGCGGTTCATCCCTCGCTGCAACCGGCGTCCGTCAGGGATCTCGTTGCGTATGCACGCGTGCGGCCCGGGGAGCTCAATTATTCCTCGGCGGGGAGCGGCACCAATCCTCACATCGCCGCGGAGCTGTTCAACAGCCTGGCGAAGGTCCACATCGTCCACGTGCGTTACAAGAGCCGCGGCCTGGCGCTGGCCGCGCTCCTCGGCGGCGAGACGCAACTGAGCTTTATCGGGGTGCTGGCGGCGGTTTCGTACGCGAATACCGGCCGGATGCGCATGCTGGGCGTGACGGGCCGCAAGCGTTCTCCGGTGCTCGCCGACGTGCCCACCGTGGCCGAGAGCGGGTTGCCCGCCTACGAGTTCACGAGCTGGTACGGCGTGCTGGCGCCGCGGGCGATGCCACACGACAGGGTTGTCGCGCTCAACGGCCTGTTCAGGAACGCACTGCTGGTGCCGGACACCGCCGAGCGCTTCACCAGGATCGGCGCCGACGTCATCGGTGGGACGCCGGAGGAATTCGGCAGGCACCTGCGCGCCGAGCTCTCGAAATGGGCTAGGGTAGTGAAGGAGTCCGGGCTCCGGGCCGATTGACGGGTAAATGATCTGTGGTTCCAACTGGACCGAGACAGCTATCACGTAATAGGAGACCGATGTGACGACCACGCTCGTGCCCAAGCACAATCGCTACGACTATTCGCCGATCATCGGGCGCAAGGACTACAGCTGGCCCGGCGGCAAGCGCCTCGCCTTCTGCATTACCATCAATGTCGAGGTCTACGCCTTTGGCAAAGGGCGCGGGCATGACAACGCCAAGCTCGGCGAGCCGCAGACCCACCGCAACTTCTCGTGGCGCGATTACGGCAATCGCATCGGCATCTGGCGGCTGTTCGACCTCGCCGAGGAATTGCAGATGCCGCTCGCGCACAACGCCAACAGCCTGCTCTACGAGCACGCGCCGCAGATCATGGACCGCATTCGCAAGCGCGGAGACGAGATCGTCGGGCACGGCCGGACCAACTCGGAGAACCTGCAGGATTTTCGCTGGGAGGAAGACGAGGCACGCGTCATCCGCGAGGCGACGGAGACCTTTGCCCGGCACGAAGGCCGGCCGCCCAAGGGCTGGATGGGCGCGGGTGCCTACGAGAATGCCTGGACGCCCGACCTGCTGAAGGAAGCCGGCTATATCTACAGCATGGATTGGCCGTGTGACGACCAGCCGATCTGGATGCGCACGCGCTCGGGGCCGATCCTGCTGGTGCCGTATCCGGTGGAATTGAACGACTCCCCGCAGGTGATACACCGCCAGCACACCGGCAGGGAATTCTGCGACATGCTGGTGGACCAGTTCGAGGAAATGGTCGAGCAGAGCGCGCAGCACCCGCTGGTGTGCAACATCTCGATCCACCCGTTCGTGTTCGGCCACCCGTTCCGCCTGCGCCCGCTGCGGACCGCGCTCAAGCACTGCTTCGCGAGCAAGTTCATGGACCGCGTGTGGAAGTGCAAGCCGGAGGACGTCGCGGACTACTGCTACTCACTGAAGCCCGGGATCGTTCCCGGCAGTTAGATCCGCATGGATTGAGGGGGAGACATGAGCAAGGCGAAGGGGATCAAGGAAGTCGGTTACGTGGACGTAAAGAGCGGCGGGGCAGGGCACGCGCATGCCGCGCCGGGGAAGCGCATGCGGCCGGCGTCGTGGTTCGATTGCGCGGGTGGCGGGCAAGTGGTGGTGCAAAAGGGCATCGCCTACATCGGCAACATGGACAACCCGCACGGCACGCTGATCGTGGACGTATCGGACCCGAAGCATCCGAAGCAGCTCGCGTCCATCTCCATGCCGGCCGGTACGCACTCGCACAAGGTGCGCGTCGCCGGCGACATCATGGTCACCAACCGCGAAGTGCAGCGCGCCGCTGCGTTGAAGGGCCAGACGCCGCCCGACGGCTACCACGGCGGGCTCGGCATTTACGACGTGTCCAATCCGGCGAAACCGAAGCTGATCACCCTCTGGAACACCACCGACCTGCCGGGACCGACCTACGCGCGTGGCGTGCACCGCTTCGATTTCGACGGCCGCTACGCCTACATTTCGCCGACCATGGACGGTTACGTCGGCAACATCGTGATGATTCTCGACCTCAAGGATCCGGCGCGCCCCCAGGAGGTCGGCCGCTGGTGGATGCCGGGCCAGTGGGCTGCGGGCGGGGAGAAGCAGACGTGGAAGGGCGACGCGCACAAGTGCCATCACCCGCTGCGCTACGGCAACCGCCTCTACACCAGCTACTGGCACGGCGGCTTCGTGATTCTCGACATCGAGGACATGACGAAGCCCAGGTTTGTGTCGGGGCTCGACTGGAGCCCGCCGTTTCCGTGGCCGACACACACCTGCCTGCGCATCCCGTTCAAGATCGCGAACCGCGACTTCATGCTGGTGACCGACGAGGACGTGTTCCGGATGGAGGACTACCCCAAGTACCCGGCCGCCTTCCTGTGGATGGTGGACATCACGGACGAGAAGCACCCGCAGCCGATATCCAGCTACCAGGTGGCGGAGATGCCCGATACGCCGCAGCCGCGCATGACCGGCTGCCACCAGCCGTGCGAGAAAGTGACCGGCACCGAGATCCCGGTCGCCTGGTTCGCCTACGGCCTGCGCATCATAGACATCTCACGCCCGCACTCGCTGCGCGAAGTGGCGCACTACATGCCGGACGTGCCCCCGGGCTCGGACCGCGTGCAGAGCAACGACGTCACCGTGGACGAGCGCGGGCTGATATACCTGCTCGACCGGGTGCGCGGCCTGCACATACTCGAACGCATCGGGTAGGAGCGACTCCGGACACTAGAGGAACATGACATGAATAAATTGATCTATATGGCCGCAGTGGCGGCCATGTTATACGCCGCGACCAGTGCATTGGCACAGATTTCCTCGGCGGGTCCGGGAGCGGCGTATCCGGCCAAGTCGATCCGCGTCATCGTGGGCTTCCCCCCGGGATCGGGCGCGGACATCACCGCGCGCGTCATCGGCGCGAAGGCGGGGGAGGCGCTGGCCCAGCAGGTGATCGTGGACAACCGTCCCGGCGCGGCCAGCAACATCGCAGCCGAGCTGGCGGCGAAAGCGCCGGCGGACGGCTACACGCTCTTCATCGGCACCGTGGCCAACACCATCAATGCCACGCTCTATCCCAGGCTGCCATTCGATTTCGCGCGAGAATTCGCGCCGGTTGCGCTCACCACCGCGGCGCCCAACGTGCTGGTGGTGCACACCTCGGTGCCCGCAAAGTCGGTCAAGGAGCTCATTGCGCTGGCGAAGAGCCGTCCCGGCCAGCTCAACTATGCCTCGGCCGGCACCGGTACCGCGCCGCACCTGTCGGGCGAACTGTTCAACGCAATGGCCGGCATCAGAATGGTGCACATTCCCTACAAAGGCAGCCCGCCGGCGGTCACCGATCTCCTCGCCGGGGAGGTCGCTCTGATGTTCTCGCCTTCCTCCACGGTGCTCCCGCACGTCAAGAGCGGCCGCCTCCGCGCGCTGGCCGTAACCACGGCCGCGCGCCTGCCGTCGCTGCCGGAACTGCCCACCGTCGCCGAGTCGGGACTCAAGGGCTACGAGACGATCACCTGGTTCGGGTTCGTGGCTCCGGCGAAGACCCCGCAGGCGATCGTCGCGCGGCTCAATGCAGAGATCGTGAAGGTGCTGGCGCTGCCCGAAGTCAGGAACCCGTTCGCGATCCAGGGAATTGAAGTCATCGGCGGCACGCCGGAGCAGTTCGCGTCCTACATCCGTGACGAGATCACGAAGTGGGCGAAGGTGATTCGGCTTTCTGGGGCGAAAGCCGATTGAAGGCAAACGGCGTGATTCGTGAATCGTGAGTCGTGAATCGGCTCTCCCGGGCAGAAGACAAAGCTCGAATCACAAATCACAAATCACAAATCACGATTCACGCAGTTGAGGAAAAAATGGCTTCCGGCGTATTCGACGACGCATTGATCAAGCACCTGTGGAGCACCGACGAGCTGCGCGCGATCTTCAGCGACAGCAACCGGGTGCAGAAGTGGTACGACTTCGAGGCGGCGCTCGCGCTGGAGCAGGCGGAACTCGGCATCATTCCGAAGGCGGCGGCGCAGGATATTGCGGCGAAGGCGAAGATCGAGAACGTGGACATCGAGGCGATCGCCGCCGAGATCCGCCGCATCAAGCACCCGCTGGTGCCGGCGCTGAAGGCGGTCGAGAAGCTGTGCCGGGACGGGCACGGCGAGTACATCCATTTCGGACCGACCACGCAGGACGTGCTCGATACCGGAACCATGCTGCAGATCAGGGATGCGCACGCGATCTACTTGCGCGACATGAAAGCCATCGGCAAGGCGCTCTACCAGCTTGCCGATGCGCATAAGTCGACGCCGATGGCGGGGCGCTCGCACGGCGTGCAGGCGCTGCCGATCACCTTCGGCCACAAGGCGGCGATCTGGCTCTCCGAGATGGGGCGCAACTACGAGCGCCTGCGCCAGCTCGAGCCGCGCATGTTCGTGGGCGGCATGGTGGGGGCGGTGGGCACGCAGGCGTCCTACGGCCCGCAGGCGCCGGAGCTCGAGCGGCGGCTGATGAAGCGCCTGGGCCTCGGCGTCGCGGACATCAACTGGCAGCCGGCACGCGACCGCTTCGCGGAATACGTCTGCGTGCTGGCAATCATCGGCCAGACGCTGGGCAAGATCGCCAACGAGAT
>Ga0208185_1000330_pt1 | contig 24767 bp, 16 predicted proteins | sample EasRivMeERMLT700_FD_187532 | JGI IMG/M metagenome (GOLD analysis project Ga0208185, IMG submission 187532) | Soil microbial communities from meander-bound floodplain in the East River, Colorado, USA - East River MetaG ERMLT700 (SPAdes) (version 2) | ecosystem: Environmental > Terrestrial > Soil... | reverse complement strand
TACTCTCCCGAGGACGGCCAGCGCATGGGGCTGCAGGGCATGATCAACGACATGCTGGCGCGCTGCGATTTTGATCCCTCGCGCAAAGAACCGAAGACGCTTGCCCAGATCATTACCGCGCTCGAGCTTGGCGTTCTCGACAGCAAGAAGGTTCTTGAACAGGCGAAAAGCAATCCTGCGCCGGTCCTGGGCATCACCGGCACCGGTGGCGCGGGCAAGAGCTCGCTCACCGACGAGCTGGTGCGGCGCTTCCGGCTGGACCAGGGCGACGCGACGAAGATCGCCATCCTTTCGGTCGACCCAACGCGCCGCAAGACCGGCGGCGCGCTGCTCGGCGACCGCATCCGCATGAACGCGATCCACGGCCCGAGCGTGTTCATGCGCTCGCTCGCGACGCGCGACACCGGAAGCGAAGTCTCGGCCGCGCTCGGCGACGCGATCGCCGCGTGCCGCGCGGCGGGCTTCGGGCTCGTCATGGTGGAGACTGCGGGCATCGGGCAGGGCGACGCGGCGATCGTGCCGCACGTCGACGCCTCGCTGTACGTCATGACTCCCGAGTTCGGCGCCGCGAGCCAGCTCGAGAAGATCGACATGCTCGACTTCGCCGACTTCGTCGCGATCAACAAGTTCGACCGCCGCGGCGCCGACGACGCGCTGCGCGACGTGCGCAAGCAGGTGCAGCGCAACCGCGAGGCGTTCAGGACCGCCCCGGAAGAGATGCCGGTCTTCGGCACCATCGCCTCGCGCTTCAACGACGACGGCGTGACCGCGCTTTACCACGCCGTGCTGGACAAGCTAAAGCTGAAACCGGGCAAGCTGCCGCGGCCGGCAAGCAAGGTCTCGTCTGCGATCCACGTCGTCGTCCCGCCCCAGCGCCAGCGCTATCTCGCCGAGATCGCCGAGGCGGTGCGCGGCTATCACAAGCACACGGAAGAGCAATCACGCCTGGCGAGGGAGCGCCAGCAACTGCTGGCGACGAAGTCGATGCTCGGCAAGAGCGTTCCCGAGCTGGAGGAGTTGCTCGCGTCAAAGAACCTTCAGTCCGAATCGCAGAAGCTGATCGACGGCTGGCCCAGGGTGGTCAAGGCCTACTCGGGCGACGAGCAGGTCGTGAAGGTCCGAAGCAAAGAACTTCGCACGAAGCTCACGCAAACGTCTCTTTCCGGAACCAAGATCCCCAAGGTAGCCCTGCCGCGCTACCAGGACCACGGCGAGCTGCTGCGCTGGCGCATGCGCGAGAACCTGCCGGGCGAGTTCCCGTTCACCGCCGGCGTGTTCCACTTCAAGCGCGAGAACGAGGACCCGACGCGCATGTTCGCGGGCGAGGGCGACCCCTTCCGCACCAACAAGCGCTTCCACCTGCTGTCGCGCGACATGCCGGCCAAGCGCCTGTCCACGGCCTTCGATTCGGTCACCTTGTACGGATTCGATCCGGACGAGCGACCGGACATCTACGGCAAGGTCGGCAACAGCGGCGTCTCCATCGCCACGCTCGAGGACATGAAAGTGCTGTACTCGGGCTTCGACCTGTGCGACCCGTCGACCTCGGTGTCGATGACGATCAACGGGCCCGCCCCGACGATCCTCGCCATGTTCTTCAACACCGCCATCGATCAGCAGCTCGAGAGGCTTGGCAGGGAACCCACCGCGGAGGAGCTGAAAGCCATCAAGGCGAAAACCCTGTCGGCCGTCCGCGGCACGGTGCAGGCCGACATCCTGAAGGAGGACCAGGGGCAGAACACCTGCATCTTCTCCACCGAGTTCTCGCTCAAGGTGATGGGCGACATCCAGGAGTACTTCATCGAGAACGAGGTCAGGAACTTCTATTCGGTGTCGATCTCGGGCTACCACATCGCGGAAGCGGGCGCGAACCCGGTCTCGCAGCTCGCGTTCACGCTCGCCAACGGCTTCACGTTTGTGGAGGCTTATCTCGCGCGCGGCATGAAGATCGACGAGTTCGCACCCAATCTGTCGTTCTTCTTCTCGTACGGCATGGACCCGGAATACGCGGTGCTCGGGCGCGTGGCGCGGCGCATCTGGGCGGTGGCGATGAAGGAGCGCTACGGCGGCAACGAGCGCAGCCAGAAGCTCAAGTTCCACTCGCAGACCTCGGGCCGCTCGCTGCACGCGCAGGAGATCGCCTTCAACGACATCCGCACCACGCTGCAAGCGCTCATTTCCACCTACGACAACACCAACTCGCTGCATACCAACGCCTACGACGAGGCGATCACCACGCCGACCGAGGACTCGGTGCGGCGGGCGATGGCGATCCAGCTCATCATCAACAAGGAATGGGGCCTCGCGAAGAACGAGAACCCGAACCAGGGATCGTTCGTGGTCGATGCGCTCACCGACCTGGTGGAAGAGGCGGTGCTGAAGGAGTTCGAGGCGATCTCGAGCCGCGGCGGCGTGCTCGGCGCCATGGAGACCGGCTACCAGCGCGGCAAGATCCAGGAAGAATCGCTCACCTACGAGCACAAGAAACACGACGGCTCCTACGAGATCGTGGGCGTCAATACGTTCCGCAACCCGCACAGCGAACCGATCCCGCAAAAGCTCGAGCTGATCCGCTCGACCGAGGACGAGAAGCAGTCTCAGCTAAAGCGGCTGCGGGAGTTTCAAGCAAAGAACCGGGATCAATCCGGGGAAATGCTGGAGCGACTGCGCCAGGCGGTCATCAAGGACGAGAACGTCTTCGCGGTGCTGATGGAAGCGGTGCGCGTCTGCTCGCTCGGCCAGATCACCCACGCGCTGTTCGAAGTCGGCGGCCAGTACCGGCGCAGCATGTAACAAGCATGTAATAAGGAAGGCCTGCTCTCCTTGCCGGTGAGTTGTCCGATCCGTTGACACCGGTCACCCGGAAGCGCAGCATTTCTCGCGCAGCGAGGCGGTGTTGAAGAGGCGGGACAACACAAGGGAGGCCACCATGTTTGGGCTGATCAAGTCGCTCGGCGCGCTGGGCTTGCAGTCGCTCGATTGGGGAATGAAGCACAAAGCCCCGCCGTTCCGCCGCCGCCTCGTCATGGAGCCGCTGGAAGAGCGGCTGCTGCTGTCCACGACCTTGTTCGTGGACTTCGGCGCCGCGGTCGGCATGGGCAACACCTTCGACACCACGGCGGCGGCATTCCGCGACATCTTCGGGGCGAATACCGGCACGAATGTGATCAACGATGGCCTGGTAGACGGCAACAGCACCCTGCGCTTCACGCCGCTCAACTACGACTTCAACCTCGATGGCAGCATCAACAACGCAGACCTCACCGCGCTGGCCAACGCGGTCGTGCCGCTGGCGCAGAGAGCGCTCGAGCCCTTCGACATCGACATCGTGGTCGGTTCCGCCTTGAATCTCCTCGCCGATGCCGCGGCGGCCGTGGGCGCCAATGCAGGCGACGCGACGGGCGAGTTCGACGCCTATGTCTACGTCATGACCGTGACGTCGGATGAAATCGACGGCGCGGCCGGCGGCCCTTTCCTTTCCGTGGGCAACGCGACGGGCCTCTTCGGCGAGGCCGCTGTGGTCGATCTTGGGGCCCAAACCGGCAACAATACGGACGAAGCGGCGCTCACCTACGCGGACAGCGTCTTCGGCTCGACGACGGGCACGCAGGGCACGGCCGCGTTCAACGCCAACCTCGCGCAGCGGCTTGCCTATACCGCGGTCCACGAGGCGTTTCACACCTTTTCGTACGTCCATACCCCGGACGAGGCGCCCCCCAACCCGCAGGCCAGCGCCGATCAGCGGCTGCTTGCCAGCGGCGACGTGATCCGTCGCGGCTCGGTGACCCGGGAAGATCCGTTCATCGTGACACGCTACGACCTGCAGCACATGGGCGCGGCGGTGCCGGAACCCAACAACTACCTGCTCGCCGCCAACGACGGCGACATCGGCTTGCGTGACGACAACGGTAACGGCACGCCCGACCTGGCGTACGCGACCGGGACCGGCGCCAACGATGTGATCGGGCTCACCGACGGCGGCGGCGGGATCGTGAACGTCGCCGTGAACCCGTTCAACAACCAGGCACGCACGACGGCGATCGGCGCGGGCGAGGCCTACACCATCGACCTGGCGAACGACACGGACGGCACGATCCTGGTTGACGCCAGCATCAACGCCGACGAGGTGCAGCTCGACGCGACGATCGTTGCGACCTTCCGCCTGCGCGGCGGCGAGGGCGCCGACAGCAGCGTGAGCGCGACGGCGGACCAGGACCTCCTCACGCTGCAAAGCGGCGGGCTGAGCGGCACCTATACGCCCGGTGGCGCCGAGGCCGGCACGGTGAGCTACGCGGCCGGCGCCTCGATCACGTTCTCCGAGTTCGAGGACGTCGAAGCCGACGGCATCGCCATCGTCGTGAACCCCCTGACCCTCAGTAGCGCCACGCTGGACGAAGGCGACACCCTCGACCTGAGCGGCAGCTTCGTGAACATCGACACGCTCGACGCGCACCAGGTGGTCATCTCGTGGGGCGACGGCTCGGCCAACACGATCCTCAACCTGGTGGCAGGCCTGCGCGCCTTCGCGGCGTCGCACCTCTACCGGGACGACAACCCTTCGGGGACTGCGGCGGACGGCTACATGATCTCGGTGACGGTAACCGACCAGGACGACGGCTCCGGGACGGCCGGTGCGAACGTCACCGTCAACAACGTGGCCCCGGAAATCGAGGCGATCGACTTCAGCGCCCCTGAGATCGACGAGGCCGATGCGGTGACGGTGACCGGCGCGTTCTCCGATCCGGCGCTCGGCGTGGTCACCGAGACGTTCACGGGCAGCGCCATCTGGAGCGACGGCGTGGCGACGCTGCTGATCGTGAACGCCGACGGCACGTTCAGCACGTCGAGGCTGTTCCCGGACGACCATCCGAGCACGGGCACGCCATTCGACCTCTTCACCGTGACCATCCAGATCAGCGACGACGACCTGGGCACGGACAGCGAGATCTCCGCAGCCCTGATCGTCCATAACGTCGATCCCGTCATCCTGGATTTCGAGAGCGACGCGACCTTCGCCGACAAGGGGCAGGAGGACGAGCCGGTCAACGTCAGCGGGAGTTTCACCGATGTCGGCGTGCTGGATACGCACTCCGCGATGGTGGACTGGGGCGACGGAACCGTGGAGGCGCTGGCTCTGGTCCAAGGCGCGGGAGGGGGCACGGTGCAGGGCAGCCACGCGTACGCCGCCGGCGGCATCTACACGATCATGCTGACGATTGCCGACGACGACACCGGCAGCCACCAGAAGAGCACGCTCGCGGTCATCACCGGCGTGGGGCTCAATAACGGCGTGCTGTACGTGATCGGCTCGGCCGAGGACGACACGGCGCACATCCAGCAGACCGGCCGCGGGATCATCAAGGTGCACGCGTCCTTCATCTCCGAGCCGTTCCGCGAGTTCGACGCGGACGAGGTCGACCAGATCATCTCCTACCTGTGCCAGGGCGACGATCGCCTCACGATCGCGGGTAACGTGACCAAGCCGGCGATCATCCACGGCGATGCGGGCAACGACCACCTGCACGGCGGCGGAGGTGCGGCAGTGCTGCTCGGCGGCAGCGGAGACGACACGCTCATCGGTCAGTCGGGGCGGGACATCCTGATCGGCGGCTCCGGCAACGATCGCCTGGTGGGCGGCAGCGGCGACGACGTCCTGATCGGCGGACGGACCACGTTCGACCACAATCAGGACAGCGCGCTGTCGAGCGCGGTCGTGCTGTGGACCGATCCCCTCGCCTCGTACGAGGACCGGGCAACGGCCCTCGACGCATTCCTGACCGTCATCGACGACGGCAATGCGGACAAGCTCACGGGGTCGGCCGGAGACGACCTGTTCTACGCCGGGGCGGCCGACGTGCCGACCGATAAAAAGTCGGGCGAGTTGGATGGCGCCGCGCTGCCGCTCATGGCCATGACGATCGATTGGACGGCCAATGCCTGGGGCGCGGGGCCACTGGCGGGGTCCAGACCCGCTGCTGGCGCCTGGACGGCCGACTTCGTCGTGCTCGCCGCCCAACCGAAGTCCAGCAAGGGTCAGGACGCGCGCGGCTAGAACGAAAAAGTTGCGCGTTACGCCGTCAGCTGGCCCTTGATCGGGAGCCGGCGGATGCGCCTGCCGGTCGCAGCGAAGATCGCGTTGCAAAGCGCCGGAGCGATCGGCGGGACGCCCGGCTCGCCCACGCCGCCGAGCGGCGCGTCGTAGTCCCCGGGAATCATGTGCACGTGGATCGCCTTGGGCGCGGCATTCATGCGCAGCACCTCGTAGTCGTGGAAGTTGGTCTGCTCCACGCGCCCGGCCTTGAAGCTGATCTCGCCGAGCAGCGCGTTGCTCAGTCCCATGATGCACGCGCCCTCCATCTGCGCGCGCACCCGCTCGGGATTGATTTGCGCGCCGCAGTCGATGGCGATATCCACCCGCGGGATCTGCAGCTGCCCTTTCGCGTCGACGGCGACCTCCACGACGGCGGCCACGTAGGTAACGAAGCTGTAGTGAGTTGCGATGCCGAGGCCCTGCCCCTTCGGCAGCTTGCGTCCCCAGCGCGCGGCTTTCGCCGCCGTTTCGGTCACGGTGCGAAGGCGGCCGGTGTCCACCGGGTAGAGCTTCGGGTCCTCGCCGTGGTTCCAGGTGTCGTTCACCGACCGCGGATCGATTCGGCGCGGCGGGCCGAGCAGCTCGAGCAGATAGTCCTTCGGATCCTTGCCCGCGGCGTGCGCGAGCTCGGCGACGAACGACTGGATCGCGAACGCGTGCGGAATGTTCGACACCGCCCGGTACCAGCCGATGCGCGTGTGCGCGGCGGCCTCCGGGTTCTCGATGCGCAGGTTGGGCACGGCGAAGGGCACGTTGGTGAGTCCCATGCCGAGCTCGATCGGCGACTCGAGCTTGCTATCGGGCCCGAACAGCGCCATCAAGGTCGGCCCCACGCTGCGGTGCAGCCACGCGACGGGCTTGCCATCCTTGTCGAGTCCGGCTTCCAGGTGCTCGGCGGAGACCGTGTGATAGTACGAATGCTGCAGGTCGTCGGTGCGCGTCCACACGACCTTCACCGGCTTGCCGGGCAGCTCCTTGGCGAGCAGCGCCGCTTCGGTCGCGAAATCGGCCTTCGACTTGCGGCCGAACCCGCCGCCGAGCAGCGTGACGTGCATGGTGACGTCCTCGCGCTTCAAGCCCAGGCGCTTCGCCACGTCGTTGCGCGCTGCTTCGGGGCTTTGCACGCAGGACCAGACTTCGCATTTCCCGCCCCGGAAGCGCGCGGTCGCGGCCGGCGGCTCCATCGGCGCCTGCGTGAGGTGCGGCGCGTAGTAGTCGGCCTTGAGTTGCTTCGCCGCGGATTTCATCGCCGCGTCGACATCGCCGGCGGAGCGGATCTGCTTGCCCGGCTGGTTGGCCGCCGCCGTCAGGGCTTTCTGGTACGCGTCGGAGGCATAGCTCCCGTTGGCGCCGTTGTCCCACTTGATGCTCAGCGCCTCGCGCCCTTTCATCGCCGCCCAGGTGTTCTGCGCGATCACCGCCACGCCCCCCAGCGGCTGGAACGCCGAGGGAATCGGCGTGTCCTTGATCTCGACCACCTTGACCACGCCCGGCACCTTCATCGCTGCCGAAGCGTCGAAAGAAGCGACCTTGCCGCCGTACACCGGCGAGCGCGCCACGACCGCGAAGTGCATGTCGGGCAGGACCACGTCCTGGCCGTACACGGCGCGGCCGGTCGTCATCGCCATCGCGTCGACGATGCGCGTGCGTCCTTTGCCGATGTATCGGAAATCCGCGGGCTTCTTGAGGCGCAGCTGGTCGGCCTTGGGCACCGGCAGCTTGGCGGCGTCCGCGGCCACCGCGCCAAAGCTCGCGCGGTGCACGAGCTCGTGGTTCCGGGCTTCAACCTCCGACGCGGGCACGCCCCAGCGCGCGGCCGCCGCCGCCTCGAGCATCGCCCGCGCCGCGGCGCCGCAGCGGCGCATCGGCATGAAGAAATGGCGGGTCGAGCGCGAGCCGTCGGTATCCTGGTTGCCGAAGCGCAGCTCGTCGCCGGGCGCCTGCACCACGCGGACCTTGCTCCAGTCGGCCTCGAGCTCGTCGGCGATGATCATCGGCATGCCGGTGCGCACGCCCTGGCCCATTTCCGCCCGGTGGCAAGTGATGGTCACGATGCCGTTGGCGGCGATGGAAACGAACACCAGCGGGTTGTCGACCGCGCCGTTCGGCATGCTGTCGGGACCATACTTCTCCTGCGCAAGCGCCAGCGTCCAGCCCGCCGACAGCGCGAAACCGCCGGCCGCCGCGCTGACCTTGAGGAATTCGCGCCGCGAAAGTTCGCTCGCACCCATGGTCAGGCTCCTTTCGTCGCGGCGCGCTTGATCGCCGCCTTGATGCGCGTATAGGTTCCGCAGCGGCAGATGTTCCCGGACATCGCGGCATCGATGTCGGCGTCGCTCGGCGAAGCGTTCTGCTTGAGGAGAGCCGCGGCCTGCATGATTTGCCCGGACTGGCAATAGCCGCACTGCGGCACGCCGAGCTCGCGCCATGCCACCTGCACGGGATGCTGCCCTTTGCCGTCCAGGCCCTCGATGGTGGTGACCGACCTGCCGCTCACCGCCTTCATGGGCGTTACGCAGGCGCGCACCGCGGCGCCGTCGAGATGAACCGTGCAGGCGCCGCACAAGGCCTGCCCGCAACCGAATTTCGTTCCGGTCGCCTGCAGCACGTCGCGCAGATACCAGAGGAGAGGCATGTCGGCGTCGCCGTCGAACGAGCGGGCGGTGCCGTTGACCGTGACCGAAACCATAGTTTTCCTCCCGAGCGAAAGGGATTGCTCCGCCGGAAAAGTCTAGTCCTCGATCCGGACGAATACAACGAAATCGAATGCCGGCCGAGGTGGGACGTCGCCCACGATTACGCGGCGACCGTGCGGTCGCGGCCAAGGTCCTTCGCGCGGTACAGCGCCTCGTCGGCGCGGGCGGTGAGATCGCGCGAGACCTTGTCGCGGTCGGGCGAGTACGTCGCGATGCCGCCGCTGAACGTGACCCGAGGCGAAGTCGGCGAATTCGCGTGCGCGATGTCGAGCAGCGCGACCTCGTGCCGCGCTACCTCCACGACGTGCAGGGCGCCGGCGCTCGGTGTGTCGGGAAGCAGCAGGGCGAATTCCTCGCCGCCGTAGCGCGCGGCGACATCGATGGTCCGCTTGCAGCTGCGCGCGAATGCCGCGGCGACCTTCCTCAGGCATTCGTCGCCCGCGACATGCCCGTAATGGTCGTTGTAGGCCTTGAAGTGATCCACGTCGCAGAGCACCACGGAGAAGGGACTGCGCCGCCTCGCGGCTTCGGCAAACTGGCGCTCGAGGAGGAAGTCGAAGGCGCGCCGATTGGCGATACCCGTCAGGCCGTCCTGGTGCGAGAGGGTCTCGAGGCGCTGGTTCGCGGCCGTCAGCTCGCTTGACACGTCGAGCAGCTTGCGGCGCATGTGGTCGAGCCGCTGCAGCGCGCGGATCTTGGCGCTCAGCACGACCGCGCTCACGGGCTTCACGAGGTAATCGTCGCCCCCGGACTCGATGGCGCGCTCGAGATCCTGGTCGTACTCGCTCGCGGAGAGAAAGATGATCGGCACCCACTCGTCGGGCCGGATCGCGCGGATGCGCCGCGCGGTCTCGTAGCCGTCCATTCCGGCCATCTTGACGTCCAGCAGGACCAGGCTTGGCCACTCGGCGGCGAATACCTCGAGTCCCTGCTCGCCGCTTTCGGCGACGAGCGGCTCGAATTTCATCGCGCGCACCGCGGCGGACAGGGCGCCCCGGATGGTGGCCGAGTCATCGATGATGAGGATCTTGGACAGGCGTAGACCTCTCCAGGGGGATTGTGCTCCTAGAACGCGACCTTGGTCTTCACCAGGAACTGCACCGATTCGATGCTCGGGTCGCGATCGAGGGGGAACGCGACGTCGGCGTGCAGCACGTTGCCCTTGGACGTGCGCGCGCTGAGCAGGCGCAGCCCGAAGCCCACGTCCTTCAGCCAGCCTGCGTTGACGGTGTTCTGGTTCTCGCCCTTCCAGGCGCGGCCGGTATCGTAGAACACGGCGCCGCCGACGCGGAACAGGCGAAACGGATACCAGTCGCTATAGGCGCGCGCTTCGAGAGTGAAGAGCACACGGCGCTCGCCGCTCTGGTAGCGCAGCGGGTAGCCGCGCAGCCCGCTGTCGCCGCCGATCTGGAGCGGGTCGACGACGTCCGGATTGTGGACCGCATCGGCGGAGAGCGCGGCGTAATACACCAGATGCCTGCCGATGCGGTGGTAATAGCGCGCCGCTGCGCCGAGCGACTGATTCTCGCCATGCTCGGCGTAGCGCCCGGAGGTGCCGACGTTGGCGAGCAGGAAGCTGTTCTTCGTGACGTCGAAGCCGTTGCCCAGGCTTGCGCTGTAGATCCATGAATCGCGCGTCGAGCCCATCTCGGTGAGCGCGCGGCCGAGCTGCAGCTGCGCCTGCAGGCCCATCGCAAAGTCCTCGACGCGTCCGATCAGGTTCAGGTTGACGTCGGTGCGGTACGCATCCTCAAGGACCTCGAAGCGCACGAACGGCCCGGCGAGCGTGAGGTCGGACGGCAGGCGCTCCGGGGCGGGCTTTCCCGGCTCGAGGTCGTAGTCTTCGTCCTGGTAGGCGATGCCGAGGGAATAGCGCCGCGTCCAACCGGCGACCAGGCCGGCGGACCAGCCCCCGAAGGCCTCGGCCGCCCGGCGCCGCTCGCGGTACTCCGCGACGCTGTTGCCCGCGTTGTACACCGAATTGAGGGCGTCGCTCTCGGTAGCGTTGAACCCGGCAGCCCAGCGCGCGTCCAGGGCGTAGAAGGGCCGCTGCAGCGAAAGCGACTGGTTGTTGCCATCGTCGTAGTTGGCGTAGGAATAGGCGACGCTGCCGCGCGTGCCGAAGACGTTGCTGTCGGAGATCTGGAACGTGGTGCCGCTTCGGTCGACGTCGGAGCTGTAGGCGATCCCCAGCAGAATGCCGGTGCCGAGAATGTTCTCCTCCTTGATCGACACTCGACCCTTGTTCTCGCCGCCTTCCCGGCTCACGCCTATGCCGATGTCCAGCGACCAGGTATCGCGCGTGATGACTTCGATGTCCGCCACGCCGTGGTAGTAGGCGATCGGCCGGATGCGCACCTCGTAGAGATAGTGCTTCCCGCGCAGCAGCCGCTCGGTCTCCTCGATGAGGCGCACCGAGACCGGATCCCCGGTGTGGAACAGCAGCAGCCGCCGGATGACCTCCGGGCGGGTATTGATGTGGATCTTGTTCACCAGGCGATAGAGCGCGTTGTTCTCCTTCGGGTCGTCGAGGTCGAAGACGTCCTGGGTCAGGACCCGGATCTCCCCGACGCGCGCCCCCGCGGCCTCGAGCTCGGCGAAGCTCGGAACGCGCTCTGGGGGACTCGCTTCCTGTGCCGCGGACGGCCCGGCCGCCGCGGCCAGGGCAGTCAGGCAACCCAGAAGGCAATGCCGGAGCAGGTGATTCTTAATTAATCGTCGCGCCGGTTTCGCGCACCACCCGTCCCCACTTCTCGTACTCGGCGCGCGTGTAGGTGAGCAGCTCCTGCGGGGTCATCGAGACCGGCTCGACGCCGGCGGCGCGCAAGTTGGACTGCAGCTCCGGATCGCGCAGTGCCTTGGCGATTTCGGTGTTCAGCCGCTGCACGATGTCGGCCGGCATGCCGGCCGGCCCGGAGATGCTGAGCCAGACGGTCGCCTCGTAGCCCGGCACACCGGCCTCCGCGAGCGTCGGCACGTCGGGGAGCTCGCTCCAGCGCGTCGCGGTCGTCACCCCCAGCGCCTTCAGGCGGCCCGACTTCACGTGAGACAGTACGTTCGGCACGCCGGCAAACGAGACGCCGACCTGTGCACCGAGCAGGTCCTGCATCGCCGGGCCGCTGCCCTTGTACGGGACATGGTTGAGCTGTGCGCCGGTCATGGAGATGAAAAGCGCTCCGACCAGGTGCTGCGAGCTGCCATTGCCCGAGCTGGCGTAGTCGATCTGTCCCGGCTTGGACTTCGCCAGCGCGATCAGCTCGCGCACGGAGCCGGCGGCCACCTTCTGCGGATTGACCACCAGCACGTACGGGCCCGAGGCCAGCATGGCGATGTGCGTGAAATCCTTGAAAACGTCGTACGCCAGGCTCTTGTACAGGTGTGCGCTCACGAGCTGGGTGCTGCCCGTGACGGCGAGCGTATGGCCGTCGGGCGCGGATTTCGCCGTGAAGTCCCAGCCGATCGTGCCGCCCGCGCCCGGCCGGTTCTCGACGAAAAACTGCCGCCCGAGCTGCTCCGAGAGGCGCGGCGCGAGCAGGCGCGCCGGCGTGTCGGCGAAGCCGCCCGGAGAGAGCGGAACCACGATGCGCACGGGACGCGAGGGATAGGTCTGTGCGTCGGCCGGAAGGGCGAGCCCGGTGGCGATCAAGAAAAATAGAAGTCGGATCATCCGCGGTAGACCGGGTCAGGGGTGGTGAAGAACGAATGCAGGACGTGGTAGGCGGTCAGGTAGTTCTTCTGCTGGAAGCTTGCGTGCGAGATGCCCGCCATCACCACGAACTGCTTGTCCGGGTTCGGCAATAACCGCCAAAAGTCGATCAGGTCCTCGAGGCCCGCGATGCCATCGAACTCGCCGCGCATGATGATCGTGGGCGCGGTGATCTTCGCCGGGTCGTTGACCGGCAGCTTCGAGCACATGTCGACATAGGTCCCGGTCGGCACCGAGTCGTCGAGCTCGAGGATCGCGCTCGCAAAAGCCTCGATCGTGGCGTCGTTCGCCGTGCCAGGGTGGTCGCGCGTGAAGATGCTGCGCACGAACGCCCGATCGATCGGCCGGCGGTTCTTCGAGCGGAACTCAGGCAGCTTCTTCGTGCGCTCGGCGAGCGTCGGGCTGCCCTTGCCGGTCCACACGAAGGCGTCGAGCGCGAGCCGCGCCACGCGCTCGGGATGGCGCTCGGCGAACAGAGCCGCGCGCAACGCGCCAGAGGAGATGCCGTAAACAAGCAGTTTCTTGTGGAGAGAATGCTTGAGAACGTATTCACTTCCTGCGGCCAGATCGTCCGCGCCGTTGGCGATATCGCAGTTGATCTGGCGCGACTTGTCCGAGCGGCCGTAGCCCTCGTGGTCCATGCACCAGGTGTCGAAGCCGCGCGCCGCGAACCACTCCATGGCCGAGGAGTCCGGCCGGCCCGGCACCTGCAGGTCGAAGGTCGGCGTCGAAGCCATCGACGAGCCGTGCACGAACAGGATGGTGCCTTTCGGCGCCTGGCCGGTCGGCGGCGACTTCTGCCAGAGAAAAAGCTTGAGATCGCCCTTGCGGGTCCAGTGCTCTGCGCCAGTGATGCGGGTTCGGAGTTCCATGGCTGTAATGTAAGCGCAGCGGGGGCCGACTTTCTAGCCCGCGCAGCGCCTGGTTAGCGTTTTATGCAAGAATCCGCGGGCTTACGGAGGAGGAGGCTCCCATGGCGGTCGGCACGCTCGACACGTTCCCCAAGCTGCTCATGCATCACGCCCACGCGCGCGGCGGGCGGCCGGCGATCCGCGAGAAAGACCTCGGCATCTGGCAGACGTGGACCTGGAAGCGCTTCGCCGACGAGGTGCGCGCGCTGGCCTGCGGCCTTGCGGCGGAAGGGTTCAGGCGCGGCGAGCACCTCGCGATCGTCGGCGACAACCGGCCGCGGATCTACGCCGCGGTGTGCGCCGCACAATGCCTCGGCGGCATTCCGGTGCCGCTCTACCAGGACGCGGTGGCGAGCGAGCTCGTGTTCCCGTTCCAGAACGCCGAGATCCGCTTTGCCATCGTGGAGGACCAGGAGCAGGTCGACAAGCTGCTCGAGATCCTGCCGCAATGCCCGACGCTGAAGCGCATCTTCTACGACGATTCCCGCGGCATGCGGCATTACACCCAGCCGCAGCTCTCGAGCTACGAGAAGCTGCTGCAGAAGGTCGATGGCGCTTTCATCGACGCCGAGATCGGCAAGGGGAGCGGCTCGGACACGGCGGCGATGTTCTTTACCTCGGGAACCACCGGTGTGCCCAAGGGGGTCGTGCTTACGCACCACGCGCTCATCGACCGTGCGCGCGCGGTGGCCGAGATGGAGAAGTTGACCGACCGCGACGTGGTGCTGGCGTTCATGCCGCCGGCGTGGATCGGCCAGAACATCTTTTCCTACGCCCAGCCGCTCGTCGCCGGCTACTGCATCTGCTGCCCGGAGTCGGCCGAGACGGTGGTGGCCGACATGCGCGAGATCGCGCCCAGCTACTACTTCGCGCCGCCGCGCATCTTCGAAGCGCTGCTCACCCAGGTCTCGGTGCGCATGGAGGACGCGGGCGCCTTCAAGCGCTGGCTCTACCGCTATTTCATGGGCGTGGCTAAAAGGGTCGGCACGCGGATCCTGGAAGGGAAAGAAGTTTCTTTGCTGGATCGTGTCCTCTACAACCTCGGGGACCTGTCGGTGTACGGCCCGCTGCGCAACGTGCTCGGCATGAGCAAGGTGCGCATCGCCTATACCGGCGGGGAGGCGATCGGGCCCGACCTCTTCACCTTCTACCGCTCGCTCGGCATCAATCTGAAGCAGCTCTACGGGTCCACGGAGACGAGCGTTTTCGTCTGCATCCAGCCCGACGGCCAGGTCAAGTCCGACACCGTGGGGCCGGCGGTCCCCGGGGTGGAGCTCAAATTCACGCCCGAGCGCGAGCTCCTGATCCGCTCGCCGGGCCTGTTCAAGGAGTACTACAAGAACCCGCAGGCGACCGCCGAGGCGAAGGACGCCGAAGGCTGGTTCCATACCGGCGATGCGGGCTACATCGACCAGGACGGGCACGTCAGGATCATCGACCGCGCGAAGGACGTGGGCAAGCTCGCCGACGGCACGCTGTTCGCGCCGAAATACCTCGAGAACAAGCTCAAGTTCTTCCCCTACATCAAGGAAGCCGTCGCCTTCGGCGCCGACCGCGACCGCGTCTGCGCGTTCATCAACATCGACATGGAGGCCGTGGCCAACTGGGCGGAGAAGCGCAACCTCGCCTATTCCGGCTATACCGACCTCGCCCAGCAGGACCCGGTCTACCAGCTCGTCGCGGAATGCTTCGAGCAGGTGAACGCGGACCTCGCGCGCGACCCCGAGCTCGCCACGTCCCAAATTCACCGCTTCCTCATCCTGCACAAGGAGCTCGACGCCGACGACGAAGAGCTCACCCGCACGCGCAAGGTGCGCCGGCGCTTCATCGCCGAGAAGTATGGCTCGCTGGTCGAGGCGCTTTACGAAGGAAAAAATTCCATCCATGTCGAAGCGCGGGTTCGATACGAGGACGGCCGTACCGGCACCTTCTCCGCGGATCTCAAGATCCGCGACGCGAAGACATTTCCCGTCGAAGCGATAAGGAAGGCCGCTTAGTGGCGCAGGTGCTCGACGCGCTTGGCCTCCAGTCGCAGGCGCGGGCCGACGCGGCCGGCGAGGCGCACGGCCGGCGCATCGGCGAGGTGATCCTCTCGGTGCAGAACGTGTCGCTCGCCTTCGGCGGCGTCAAGGCGCTGCAGGACGTGTCGTTCGACGTGCGCGAGCACGAGATCCGCGCCATCATCGGCCCGAACGGTGCCGGCAAGAGCTCGATGCTGAACGTGCTCAACGGCGTCTACCATCCGCAAAAAGGAAGAATACGATTCGGCGAGAAGGAATTCGCCGACATGGTTTCGCACCAGGCTGCGGCGCTCGGCATCGCGCGCACCTTCCAGAACATTGCCCTCTTCAAGGGCATGACGGTGCTCGACAACGTCATGACCGGGCGCAACCTCAAGATGCGCTGCAACTTCCTGCAGCAGGCGCTGTGGCTCGGGCCGGCGAAGCGCGAGGAGATCGAGCACCGCCGCGCCGCCGAGGAGATCATCGATTTCCTCGAGATCCAGCACATCCGCAGGACGCCGGTGGGAAAGCTGCCCTACGGGCTGCAGAAGCGCGTCGAGCTGGGACGGGCGCTTGCCGCCGAGCCGAAGGTGCTGCTGCTCGACGAGCCGATGGCGGGGATGAACATGGAAGAGAAGCAGGACATGTGCCGCTTCGTCCTCGATGTCAACGACCATTACGGCACTACCATCGTCCTCATCGAGCACGACATGGGCGTGGTGATGGACATCTCGGATCGCGTAGTGGTGCTCGACTACGGCCGCAAGATCGCCGACGGTAGCCCGGACGAAGTCCGCAGCAACCAGAAAGTCATCGACGCCTACCTCGGCGTCACGCACTAGATGGAATTCATCTTCTTCATCGAGGTGCTCGCCGGAGGGCTGCTCGCCGGGGTGATGTACGCGCTCGTCGCCCTGGGTTTCGTGCTGATCTACAAGGCCTCGGGGGTGTTCAACTTCGCTCAGGGCGCGATGGTGTTCTTCGCGGCGCTCACGTTCGTCTCGCTGGTGGAGCGCGGCTGGAACTTCTGGCTCGCGCTCGCCGTGACGCTCGCGGTAATGGTGGCCCTCGGCATGGCGATCGAGCGCGTGGTGCTGCGGCCGCTGGTCAACCAGGCGCCGATCACGCTCTTCATGGCGACGATTGGGCTCACCTTCGTGCTCGAGGGGCTGTCGCAGCTCGTCTGGGGCTCGCAGCCGCACGGCCTGGAGCTCGGCATTCCCGACGTGCCGATGGAATGGCTGTCGCAGAAATGGAACATCAACATCAGCCAGTTCGACCTGTTCGCGGCGGCGGTCGCGGGTCTGCTGGTCGCGGTGCTCGCGGTGTTCTTCCACAAGACGCGCATCGGGCGCGCGCTGCGCGCTGTGGCCGACGATCATCAGGCGGCGCTCGCCGTCGGCATCCCGCTGCAGCACATCTGGGCGATCGTGTGGGCGGTCGCGGGCTTCGTGGCGCTGGTGGCCGGGCTGATGTGGGGCGTCAGGAACGGCGTGCAGTTCGCCCTCACCTTCGTCGCGCTGAAAGCGCTGCCCGTGCTGATTCTCGGCGGCTTCGAGTCGATCGCCGGCGCGATCGTCGGCGGGCTGATCATCGGCGCCAGCGAAAAGCTCGCCGAGGTCTACATCGGCCCGTTCTTCGGCGGCGGCATCGAGTCGTGGTTCGCCTACGTGGTGGCGCTGATCTTCCTGCTGTTCAGGCCCGAAGGCCTGTTCGGCGAAAAAATCATCGATCGAGTCTGACGATGCTCTACCGGGAAGCGGGCCAGTTCAAATCCTCCTACGCCGAAGACCAGCGCATCTTTCCGATCCGGCAGGACCGCATCGCGTTCTGGGCGCTGATGGCGGTCGCCTTCGTGCTGGTGCCGGCGTTCGGCAACCAGTACTGGCTCGGCGCGATCCTGACGCCGTTCCTGATCCTGGCGCTGGCTACGCTCGGCCTCAACATCCTCACCGGCTACGCCGGCCAGCTCTCGCTCGGCACCGCCGCCTTCATGGCGATCGGCGCCTTCATGGCCTACAACTTCATCCTGCGCATGCCCTGGCTCGGCGTCATCCCGAGCTTCATCCTCGCGGGCCTGTGCGCCGCCGCGGTCGGCGTCGTGTTCGGGTTGCCGAGCCTGCGCATCAAGGGGTTCTACCTCGCGGTGGCCACGCTCGCCTGCCAGTTCTTCGTGCTCTGGGCGCTGCAGCGCTTCGGCTGGTTCACGAACTACAGCTCCTCGGGCGTGATCACCGCGCAGCGCATGGAGATTTTCGGCTTCGCGTTCGACACCCCGGCGACCAAGTACGTGCTGACGCTTTCGGTCGTCGTCGTCATGGCGCTCGCGGCGAAGAACCTGATGCGCAGCGAGACCGGGCGCGCCTTCATGGCGGTGCGAGACATGGACGTCGCGGCCTCGGTGATCGGCATCCCGATGATGAAGACCAAGCTCCTCGCCTTCGCCATCAGCTCGTTCTACTGCGGGGTGGCGGGGGCGCTCGACGCGTTCTGCTTCCTCGGCACGGTCGAGCCGGAGCGCTACAGCCTGGACCTGTCGTTCAGGATCCTGTTCATGCTGATCATCGGGGGGGCGGGGTCGATCCTCGGGTCGTTCCTCGGCGCGGCGTTCATCACGCTGTTCCCGATCTTCCTCAACCTGGTCTCGGGCTGGATCTCGCACACCACCGGGTTCGAGATCTCGCACGCCGTGCTCTCGAACCTCGAGGCGATCATCTTCGGCGGCCTGATCATCTTCTTCCTCATCGTCGAGCCCCACGGCTTCGCCCGGCTGTGGCAGATCGCCAAGGAGAAGCTGCGGCTGTGGCCCTTCCCGCATTGACGGCGCTATACTGACCCTTCGCTCCTGAGGAGGAGGCGTCCATGAAACGAGTCGCTTTGGTCTCGGTTCTAGCAGTTCCGCTGCTGGCGTTTGCCCAAGCAAAAGAGCAGTTCGTCCCGGTCAATTCCTACTGGGTCGGCCCGTACGCGCCCGGCGGCTCGGGTATCTCCGGCGGCATGATCGACTACTTCAAGCTGCTGAACGCGCGCGACGGCGGCATAAACGGCGTCAAGATCACCTGGGAAAAGTGCGAGACCGAATACCGCAACGACCGCGGCGTGGAGTGCTACGAGCGCACCAAAAAGAAGGGGCCCACCGGCGCCACCCTGATTCACCCGATGTCGACCGGGATCACCTATTCGCTGATCGATAAGGGCACCAGCGACAAGATTCCCATCGTATCGATCGGCTATGGGCGTGCCGACGCCTCCGACGGGCGCGTATTCCCGTACGTCTTCCCGCTGATGACCAACTATTGGTCGCAGAACACCGCCAAGATCAAGTTCATCGCGATGCAGGAAGGCGGGATGGACAAGCTCAAGGGGAAGAGGATCGCGCACCTGTACCACGACTCGGCGTACGGCAAGGAAACCATTCCGATCCTCGACCTGCAGGCGAAGAAGTACGGGTTCGAAGTGACGCACATCGCCGTGCCGCATCCCGGCAACGAGCAGCAGGCGCAATGGCTGCAGATCCGGCAGGTGAAGCCTGACTGGGTGATCCTGCGCGGCTGGGGCGTGATGAACCCGACGGCGCTGAAAGCCGCCGCCAAGGTCGGCTTCCCGCGCACCAAGATGCTGGGCGTGTGGTGGGCGGGCGCCGAGGAGGACGTGATTCCGGCCGGCGAAGCCGCGAAGGGATACATCACCGCGGGCTTCAATCTTTCCGGCGCCAATCATGTCGTCGTGAGCGAAATCCAGAAGCACGTCTACGCCAAAGGGCAAGGCGAGATGGAGGACAAGTCGCGCGTCGGCTCGATCTACTACAACCGCGGCGTGCAGTGGGCCATCGTGACGACCGAGGCGGTGCGCAAGGCGCAGGAGCGCTTCGGGAAGGGCCGGCCGGTGACCGGCGAGCAGGTGCGCTGGGCCCTGGAGAACCTGAACATCGACGAGAAGCGCCTGAAGGAGCTCGGCGCCGTGGGGTTCATGCAACCGCTCAAGCTCTCATGCCTTGATCACGAGGGCGGCGGCGCGGTGAAGTTCCAGCAATGGGACGGCAAGCAGTGGAAGGTGATCAGCGACTGGATTTCGTCCGACCAGTCGATCGTGCGTCCCATGATCGAGGCTTCCGCCGCTCAGTATGCGAAGGAAAAGGGCATCACGCCCAGGGATTGTTCAAAAGAACAGTGACTTCTTAGGAGGATTTCGACAATGAGACGCAGCAGCATTGCATTAGCGGCGCTGGTGCTCGCCACGGCGGCCGGAACTGTGGCCGCGCAGAACGAGCAGTTCATTCCCGCCAACTTTTACTGGGTCGGGCCATACGCGCCCGGCGGCTCGGGGTTCGGCGGCGGCATGATCGACTACTTCGCGATGCTCAACGAGCGCGACAAGGGCATCAACGGGGTAAGGCTCACGTGGGAAAAGTGCGAGACCGAGTACCGCAACGACCGCGGCGTCGAGTGCTACGAGCGCTCGAAGAAGAAGGGCCCGACCGGTGCGACCGTGGTCCATCCGCTGTCGACCGGCATCACCTATTCGCTGATCGACAAATCCCTCGCGGACAAGATCCCGCTCATCTCGATGGGCTACGGCAGGGCCGACTCGTCGGACGGGCGCGCCTTCCCTTACGTCTTCCCGCTGATCACGAACTATTGGTCGCAGAACACCGCCAAGATCAAGTTCATCGGGATGAAGGAAGGCGGGATGGACAAGCTGAAGGGCAAGAAGATCGTGAACCTGTATCACGACTCGGCCTACGGCAAGGAAACCATCCCGGTGCTCGACGTCCAGGCGAAGAAGTACGGCTTCGAGATCCATCACATCGCCGTGCCGCATCCGGGCAACGAGCAGCAGGCGCAGTGGCTGCAGGTGCGCCAGATCAAGCCCGACTGGGTGATCCTGCGCGGCTGGGGCGTGATGAATCCGACCGCGCTCAAGGCCGCTGCGAAGGTCGGCTATCCGCGCACCAAGGTGCTCGGCGTCTGGTGGTCCGGAGCCGAGGAGGACGTGATTCCCGCGGGCGAAGCCGCCAAGGGCTACATCGCGGCGGGCTTCAACCTGCCCGGCACCAGCTTTCCGGTGATGCAGGACGTCCTCAAGCACGTGTACAAGAAGGGCAAGGGCGAGATGGAGGACCAGTCGCGCATCGGCTCGATCTACCACACGCGCGGCATCGTTGCCGGCATCCTCACGGCGGAAGCCATCCGCACCGCGCAGAACCGCTTCGGCAAGGGCAAGCCCATCACCGGCGAGCAAATGCGTTGGGGAATCGAGAATCTCGTCATCGACGAGAAGCGCCTGAAGGAGCTCGGCGCCACCGGCCTGATGCAGCCGCTCAAGGTGTCCTGCATGGATCACGAAGGCGGCGGCGCGGTCAAGTTCATCCAATGGGACGGCAAGCGCTGGAACGTGATCAGCGACTGGATCGCTTCCGACCAGTCGATCGTGCGCCCGATGATCGAAGCTTCGGCCGCCCAGTACGTGAAGGAGAAGGGCATCACGCCGCGCGACTGCTCCAAGGAGAAGTGATCTTTTTACGTGAACAGGCCGCCCTCGGGCGGCCTTTTCTTTGAGGCCCATGGCCGCCGTACCGCAGTCGCAGCCCGCGCCGATCCTTTCGATCAGCAACATCGAGGTGATCTACGACCACGTGATCCTGGTTCTCCGGGGCGTGTCGCTCGAGGTGCAGGAAGGTCAGATCGTGGCGCTGCTGGGCGCCAACGGCGCCGGCAAGACCACCACGCTGAAGGCGATCTCGAACCTGCTGCGCGCCGAGCGCGGCGACGTGACCAAGGGGCAGATCCTGTATCGCGGAGAGCGTATCGACCACTCCAATCCCTCGGATCTGGTGAAGCGCGGCATCTGCCAGGTGATGGAGGGCCGGCACTGCTTCCAGCACCTCACGGTCGAGGAGAACCTCCTCACCGGGGCGTACACGCGCGGCGCGCTCGGCTCGGGCGTGCGCGAAGACCTGGAGAAGGTCTACAAATACTTCCCCCGGCTGAAGGAGCGCCGGCGCTCGCAGTCGGGTTACACCTCGGGCGGCGAGCAGCAGATGACCGCGATCGGGCGCGCGCTGATGGCCCGCCCGCAGATGATCCTGCTCGACGAGCCGTCGATGGGCCTCGCGCCGCAGCTGGTCGAGGAGATCTTCGAGATCGTGAAGGAGCTCAACGGCAAGGAGCGCGTCAGCTTCCTGCTTGCCGAGCAGAACACCAACATCGCGCTGCGCTACGCCGACTACGGCTACATCCTCGAGAACGGGCGCGTGGTGATGGACGGCGAGGCGAAATCGCTCGCCGACAACGAGGACGTGAAGGAGTTCTACCTCGGCTTCTCGTCCGGCGGCCGCAAGAGCTTCCGCGACGTCAAATCGTACCGGCGCCGCAAGCGGTGGCTTTGAAGAAGGAGTACTTCGACAAGCTGGAAACGCGGCCGGCGAAGAAACGCGAGGCCGCGCTCATGGCCGAGCTGCCGCGGCTGATCGCGCACGCCAAGCGGCGTGCTCCCGGGTTCGCGAAGATCCTGGGCGACGTAGAAGCTGCCAAAGTGAAATCCCGTGCCGCCTTGGCGAAACTTCCGGTGACGCGGAAAAGCGATCTCGCGTCGCTCCAAAAGGACCTCCCGCCGCTCGGCGGCCTGAACGCGACGCCGGTGGAAAAGCTCGCGAAGCTCTACATCTCGCCGGGACCGATCTACGACGCCGAAGGGCGCGGCAGAGACTGGTGGCGCACCGCGCGCGGTCTGTTCGCCGGCGGCTTCCGTGCCGGCGATCGGGTGATCAACACGTTCGCGTATCACTTCACGCCCGCGGGCTCGATGCTCGAGTCCGGCGCCGCGGCGCTCGGCTGCACGATCATTCCCACCGGCACCGGGCAGACCGAGATGCAGGTGGCGGCGATCCGGGATCTGCAGGCGAATGCATTCGTCGGCACGCCGTCCTTCCTCAAGCTGATCGTGGAGAAGGCCGACGAGCTGAAGGCCGACATCTCGTGCCTCCGGAAGGCGCATGTCGGCGCCGAGTACCTTCCTCCCCAGCTGCGAAAAAGCCTTGGCGAACGCGGCATCCGCGTATCCCAGACCTATGCCAGCGCGGACCTCGGGCTGATCGCCTACGAATCGCTCATGCCCGACGGCACGGTGAACGAGGGCATGATCATCGACGAGCGCCTGATCCTGGAGATCGTCCGCCCCGGCACCGGCGACCCGGTCGGCCCGGGCGAGGTCGGCGAGGTCGTGATTACGACGTTCAACAAGGACTACCCGCTGATCCGCTTCGGCACCGGCGACCTCTCGGCCGTGCTGTCCGGGACGAGCCCCTGCGGGCGCACCAACGTGCGCATCAAGGGCTGGATGGGCCGCGCCGACCAGAGCACCAAGGTGCGCGCGATGTTCGTGACCCCGCGCCAGGTGGGCGATATCGTCCGGCGCCATCCCGAGATCGCGCGCGCCCGCCTGGTGGTTGAGGGCGAAGCGGGGAATGACCGCATGACGCTGAAGTGCGAGGTCAAGGAGCAACCCTTGGGGCTCGCCGAGGCGGTCGTCGGCTCCATCCGCGACGTCACGAAGCTCCGCGGCGAGGTCGAGCTCGTCGCGCCCGGCAGCCTGCCGAACGACGGCAAGGTGATCGAGGATCTCAGGAAGTACGGCTAGGACTAGTCGTGGGCGCCTGGCTGAGCCGCCGGCGCGAACTGCGCCACCGCCCGCAGCAGCTCGTCGGCCATCACCGGCTTCACCAGGTGGCCGGCGCCGAGCTGTTTCGCGCGGTCGCCGACGCTCTTGTTCACCGTGAGGAAGATCACCGGAATGTGGCGCGTCACCGGATCGGCGCGCAGCGCCGACACGAACTCGTAGCCGTCCATGAACGGCATGTCCACGTCGCAGAGGATCACGTCGGGCCTGCGCTCCAGGATGACGCGCCCGGCGGCCACCGCGTCCTCGGCGGCGAACACCTCGTAGCCTGCCTTGCGCAGATGCAGGTCCAGCAGGTAGCGAATGAAGCGGTCGTCGTCGATGACGGCGATCTTCGCCTTGGGCGCTGCCGTGGAATGCGTCGATCCGCTCATGGCGGGCCAAGCTACCACAGCCCTTCGTGCCTGACAGAATGCCTGACAGAACTTGTGGCGTGGGGCGTGGAATAAGCCACAGTCCTGGCGCCGCCTGCGCGGGCAAGATTGCGGAAATGCCGAAGGATTTCAATCTAGGGTTGGTGTTCCTGTCGTACCTCGTGGCGGTGACCGCGTCGCACGTCACGCTGCTCCTCGCCGCGCGCGTGCGCGATCCGCACGCCACCAACTGGAAGCTGTGGGTGGTGAGCGGCGGCTTCGCGATGGGCATCGGCATCTGGTCGATGCATTTCGTCGCCACGCTGGCGCTCAAGCTGCCGATCCGCGTGCTGTACGACCTGTCGATCACCGCGCTTTCCTGGGTGTTCGCCATAGTCGCGTGCAGCGCGGCGTTCATCGTCCTGCGCAGGCTCACGGGCAAGCACCGCGAGTTCCTCCTGCCGGGCGCGCTGATCGGCATCGGCATAGCCTCGATGCACTACACCGGAGACGCGTCGATGCGTCTCTCCCCGGGGATCCGGTACGACCCGGTGCTCTTCGTCGCCTCGATCCTGATCGCCATCAGCGCGGCCACCGCGGCGCTGTGGATCGCATTCCACCTCGCCAAGCAGCGCGCGGTGTGGACGAACTTCGGGGCCGCGCTGGTGATGGGCGCGGCCGTGGTCGGCATGCACTTCACGGCGGTGGCGGCGGCACAGTTCCATCCCGCTTCCGTGTGCCTCGCCTCCGGGCTGCGGCTCGACGAGGAGTGGATGGCCTACACCATCGGCGGGTTCACGTTCGTCATCCTGACCGCGACGATGCTCCTTTCGGCGTACGACGCGCGCCTCTCCTCGGCCATCGCCGCCGGCGCGGAGAAGCTGCGGCAGGCGAACGAGCAGCTGGAGCTGCGCGTGCGCGAGCGCACGCAGGAGCTGCACCGGTCGCGCGATGCCGCGCGCGCCGGGTCGGAGGCGAAGAGCGCTTTCGTCGCCACCATGAGCCACGAGATCCGTACGCCGATGAGCGCGATCATCGGCATGCTCGAGCTGTTCTCTTACAGCAAGCTGAGCATCGACCAGCGCGAAATGCTGTCTGCGGCGCGCGAATCAAGCCGCTCGCTCCTCACGCTGATCGACGATATCCTGGACTTCTCCAAGATCGAGGTCGGCAAGCTCGAGATCCACCCGCAGCCCTGCTCCGTGGCGCGCCTCGTCGACGGCGTGAACGCCACTTTCGAGCATGTGGCAAGCGGCAAAGGGCTGCTTCTCACGCGGCGCATCGATGCGGCGCTGTGGCCGGCGCACCTCATCGACCCTTCGCGGCTGCG
>Ga0208185_1000328_pt1 | contig 24923 bp, 20 predicted proteins | sample EasRivMeERMLT700_FD_187532 | JGI IMG/M metagenome (GOLD analysis project Ga0208185, IMG submission 187532) | Soil microbial communities from meander-bound floodplain in the East River, Colorado, USA - East River MetaG ERMLT700 (SPAdes) (version 2) | ecosystem: Environmental > Terrestrial > Soil... | reverse complement strand
AGCGCGACGGGCCTGAGTCTGCCGCTATCGATGGGACGACGCTATGGCCAAGGCTCCGTGCTTCTTGTCCGATGCACCGTATCTGCTTGACTGGTTGACTGAGGCTCTGCGACCTCTGTCATGGAAACTCAGTCTCGCGTTGTCCGCGCTGCCGCGACAGCCAGTCGGGGCTCACTGCACCCACACCACGAGATGGAGGCCACGTGTGGCCACACGAACCGCAAATGAATTCCGCCTTCGCCGCTCTGCCATTCATAATCCGTTCAGGCAGTCTTCCCCTTCTCATCCTTCTCATCGGAGGCAGGTCGCGCGTGCCAGCGCGGGCGTGGCACGATTTTCGGCGACGCGGGATCGGACTCGTAGTGCGGCGACATGATCTGCACACCGAATTCATTGAATGCATCCTGGATGTTCGCGTGCAGGCGATCGCGCGTGAGGAGGCGATCGGTTGGATCGTCAAGGCCCACCACCAGCCGATAGCGGACGTAGAAATCGTCGAGCGCGTCCTGGATGACGCGGGGCGGCGGCTCGCGTCGTACGTTCCGGGTGCGCTCGGCTGCCAGCAGCAGCAACGACCGGACCTGACGCCAGGGAATGTCGTATCCAATCGTGACGCTCGTGGCGAGGTAAGAACCGCCCGAGGCGGCAAGCTTGGTGTAATTGGTCGTGCTCTGCCCGACGACGACCGCGTTCGGGACGGTGATCTCCTCTCCCTGAAACGTGCGGAGCTTGACGGAAAGGAGGCTGATCGCGCTAACCACTCCCTCGCATTCCCCGATTCTCACCACGTCGCCAACCTTCAGGGCGCGCGAATACGTCAGCGTCAGGCCGCTCATCAGTTGATTCACGATTCCCGATGACCCAAGAGAGATCACCACGCCCACGAACACGCTCACGCCTTTGAACGCATCGGAGCCGCTTCCAGGCAGATATGGGTAGGACACAATCAAACCAAACAGCCACAACGTGATCGCGACGAGCCGTCTCGTCGCACCCGCCGTTTCCGGGTACGCCCAGTTCACCGTCAATTTTCCACGCTCGACGTTGCGGAAAAGCGCGTCGGACGTCTGCACGAGAATCCGCGTGATCGCGAGAATCATCACGACCAGTAACAGATCCGGCAGCGCGTGGACGATGCCTGTGGCGACCCGACTGAGCACGCCGAGCAAGCGAGCGCTCAGGGACTCACCCCACGGGCGCGAGTAGGGAAACTGTCGCAGCGAGAATGTGGCCCACCAGTACGTAAGCAGTACCGTGAGTGCGAGCGAGACCAGGACAATCAGGCCGCGTACGACCTTCGAGAGAGGAGCGGCCTGCTCGCCAACGACCTGGCCGTGAGTAAGGCGCCCGAGATGTCCCTCGGTGACCTTTCGCGCCGAAATCTGCAGCCGCCGATGGACTCGCCGCCACGCGATCAACACGATGAGAAGCAACGCGGTCGCGCCGAGCGCCCGAGCACCGGCGCGCAGCACGCGGGCGGGAGTTCGCAACTCGTCCGCCTCGACAAGCGCCACCCGCAGGTTGGCCACGGCTTCCGCGGCCCTCTGCTCGAGGGTCTCGCCCGCCAGCTGATCGATGTCGGCCGGCACCAGGTAGAGGACGTCCCGGTCTGCAACGCGGACGATGATGACGCCTGACACTAAAGAGGAGCTGACCGGGCCGGTGACTCGCCGCTCCACGAGTTGGTTCAGCAATGCGGTCGCCGTTCGTACGCGTTCCTCGGGGGTGCGTGTCAGCACCCGCGCACGAAAAACCGTTATCGGCCGATTTGCGTACGTGAGCATGTGGGTCGCCGCGACAGCCTCGGACAGTTGGCGATCTTCCGCCGGCGGCGGCTGACTTGCGTTCGCGGACTGTGCCGCCGCGATTGCTGGCACAAGCGCAATCTCGAGGCAGAGCGCGATGAACGTGAGACAGGCGGACAGGCCGAGAGCGCCACGCTTCATTGGGATTGTGACAAAGAGTCTTGTGGAGACAAGCGCCATGGGGTCTCCTGCCCCGCCGGTACTAGTCTTTCGCGACAGGGTGGACCGGGTATTTCCTGAAGATCGCGGCCGTCGCCGCGTTGATGGCCGCCTCGAGCTTCGCGGGTTCCGTATCGATCGGCGAGTGCACCTTCGCGTTGAAGAGCATCTGTCCGTTCGCCGAGTCACGCACCTGTACGACGAGAACGCCAACTGGGTAGGTCCGCAATTCACCGGTCGCCGAGGGCTCCGACTTCAAATCGACGTCAGTCCGGGAGAGCGAGGCATATGTGACCTCAGCGTCGCCTCGTCCCGTGGCGAGCTTCGTCAGGCCGCGGGCCATCAGCTCCCGGTCAACCGCCGCGATGATCTGTTTGTCGGCGATTTTGTCGAAGGAGGGATGGCTCACCGTCCAGGTGTAGGTCTTGAGCTTCTCCAGGGCATCTCGTTCGACCTCCGCGACAGCGACGCGGTGCTTCGTCTTCTGGCCGGCAACCGCGAAGTAACCGGCACTCAGCAGCGCCAAGGCCACGATGAACGCCGACAGCACAGCTCTCATGTTTCAACAATGGTCCTGCGGCATGAGGCAACGGGCTATGCGCTATCGGCAAGAAAACACTGCCGAAATCGCATAGCGCCTCGACTTGCCAGGGGCGTACCTTGTTGTGGTGAGTCGATCTTGCGTCCCGGCCGTTTCAGCCGAAGGCAGGATCAAGAGGGCAGCGTCCGACCGACAAGGCCATGGGCGTCAAGGCTGGATCTCTGCGTGCAAAGCAATCAGGCTCCCCCCAGTCGATGCCCGCGACCCGTTATCGCCGACGGGCGCGGGCATCGGCAGCGTCAGCTGGCTCGCCTGATCGCTGGTGGTTTCCAGCTCCCGTTCAGGACGCTCTCCTTCGGCCAGTACAGCCGCAGGATGACGTTGAATCTCTCGTGCGGAGCGGGCAACCAATTCGACTCTTTGCTCGTGCCCGGCGAATCCGCCTGCACGTAGATATCGAGCGACCCGTCCGCATTCCACGTAAGCGCATCACGATCGCCAATCGCGTACCGGTTCATCGGATTCGCCACGAAGGCCTGCTTGTCGTTGTACATCGTCAGCGACCAGAAGGCGTTTACCGGCGGCACCTGACTCTTGTCGAAATGCAGGACGTACTTGTTGGCGCCGCTGAGTGGCCGGCCGTCCGCGTCCACGCGAGTCATCGGATACACGGCATCGGCGCTGAGGTTCGCACCGAGGCCGACCCACGCGATCAGTGAGCGCATCGCGTAGTCCGTACCGTACTGGCCGAGATTCGTGTTAACGGTCCAGCCGTTGATCAGCCCGCCGCCAGCTCCGCCCCTGGCCGCGTCAACCACCGTGTCAAATGCGATTTCGACGGCTGCGTTGATCGCCGGCACCACGGACGCGTCGGGGCGAAACGGCTCGCCAGCCTTCACGCCCAACATAGCCAGGTCATCGACCATCGGTCCGTCAGCAGCAACCGGTGGGTTGGCCGCCATCAGCGACGCGAGACGATTGAAGAACGTCACGCCATCCATTGCGGCGACCTGATTGACTGGTGCGGTCTTGGTATCGATTGCGGGGTCGAGTGGCGGAAGCGGCGGGGCCTTGTAAGACCTCCCCCACGCACGAAGCGGTGTCAGCTTGTACTGAGCCTGCAGTCGATTGACGGCCGCATAGTCCGCCTTTCCGTCGGTCTTCGTGCGACCGATCATCCACACCATCTCAGTGGGCGCGCGAAGTTCCTTCACCCCGTCCGGCAACCAGCCCTTCCACCGGGGTCCGCAGATCGCGAAGGCGCCCTTGCCAGTGCCCGTCGTGCGCGCGCCTGGCGAGGCGAACACGTTCGTCCACGCGTCGAGTATCGGCATGAGGTAATAGCGCCCGCCGGTATCGGGCACACTCAAGACGATTGGCTCTCGCCCGACATCGATCCACGCGGACGAGTAGAGCGTGTCGGCGTTGGGACTCACGACGTCAGTAAGCGTTGCATCGGGGAACGCGTCCATGTGCTTGAACTGGTTGACCGGTGCTTTCATTTCCCTGGCCGCGCCCGTCGCCGCCGTCATCACGATGCGGGTCAGATCCATGAGCACGAGCGGATAGCCGAAGAGAAACGCTTCCACGGCGATCTCGTGCGCTTTGTCTGCCGATACGGCGGAGGTAACAGAGGGGTTTGTGCGGACTAACTTAAGCATGTCGATCTCTCCTCGCTGTCTGCTCTATCGATACGGACTGACTGCGGCTTTCAGAGGTGCGAGGCAGGTCATACGCGGACCGATGCGTATCGCCAAGCGCTCGGGTGTTCCAGCATAGGAAGCAGGGCCGTATCCGGCTATGCAGTTCCGGCACGCCTCTGACGAGGACCTCCTGCTGCCGAAATCGCATAGTCAGTGCGATCGAGCGCGAGAAGAATGTCGAAGAGCCGCCAGGCGGTCGGAAACCCGTTTTAGCAGGAGACACGCGCATGTCCAACAGAGACGACGAGAGACCCGACGAGAACCCCGCCTCGACGAAGTCACTGCACGACGATGACCGTGATCCGCTAGGTCTCTCTCCGCAGGTGCCATCGGACATTCCGCGCGGCCTCGACCGCCGGAAGTTCATCATGCGCAGCGCCGTGATCTCGGCGGCGGCGGTGATGACCGGCTGCACACGATCGGAGACCGAACGAACCGCCCCTCCGCCAACAGCCGAATCCCCACAGACGGTCGCGACATCGGGAACGGGCGCTGGGCCCGTTGTCCCGCTCTCCCCCGACCTGGACGTGGTGAAGAAGGAAAAGGGGCCCGTGCTGACGACGGTGGACGAGTTCTACAAGGTGGGGCCCGGCCCGTCCAGTTCGCACACGATTGGTCCGATGCGCATTACCTACGATTTCTACCAGCGAGCCACCAAATTGCCGGCCGACAAACTAGCCAAGGCGACGGCGCTCAGGGTGAACCTGTTCGGAAGCCTCAGCGCCACAGGGAAGGGACACGGCACGGAACGCGCTTCACTGGCGGGACTGGTCGGGAAAGAGCCGGCAACCGTCGACCCGAAATTTCTAGACAGCTTGCGAGACAAGCCTGATCAGACTTTCCAGGTAAAGCTCGGCAACAAGTCAATCGATGTGAGTCTCAAGGACGTCATCTATGACGCGACGAAGGGCGACTTCAAGCACCCCAACACGATGACGGTCAAGCTCCTCGGCGGCGACGAGGTGCTGCTCGAGCAGGAGTACTACTCAGTGGGCGGCGGATTCATCGAGTGGAAAGGGTACACGCCTCCCAAGAAGAACCCGCCGAAGTACCCCTTCAAGACGATGAAAGAGCTGCGCACCTACGCCGACGACAACAAGACCACGATCGCCAAGATCATGCTTGCCAACGAGATGTCGATCACGGGCAGGTCGGAACAGGAGGTCAATGCCTTCATCGACAAGATCATCAACGCGATGGTCGCGACGGTGAAGTCGGGGCTCTCGATGTCGGAGGACGACGTGCTGCCCGGCCCGATCAAACTGCACAGCAAGGCAGCAACCGTATACAAGCGCGCCATGGACGACAAGTATGAAGCGGAGCGCGGTATCGGCGCTTTGTCGGCATTTGCTTTGGCGGCATCCGAAGAAAACGGGCGCGGCCACCTCGTGATCACGGCTCCGACCGGCGGTTCCGCCGGCGTGATGCCGTCGCTGGTCTATGGACTCCTTGAGGTCCGGAAGGTCGACCGGCAGAAGGTCCGTGACGGCATGCTCGCGGCTGCGGCGGTTGGCTACCTCTGTAAGCACCACGCGACGCTGTCTGCGGCCGAGGGCGGCTGCCAGGCAGAGATCGGCGTCGCGTCGGCGATGGCGGCGGCACTGGTTGCCACCGCGTACGACGCACCATCGCTGGTCGTCGAGAATGCGGCCGAATCGGCTCTAGAGCATCACCTGGGCATGACATGCGACCCGGTCGCCGGTTACGTGCAGGTTCCGTGCATCGAGCGTTGCGCATTCGGGGCCGTCAAGGCCTGGACAGCCTTCGCGATCGCGAGCAACGAGATCGCGTCCAGACACCGCGTCAATTTCGACGAAACCGTCGTGGCCCTGGCCCAGACCGCCAAAGACATGAATAGCAAGTACAAGGAAACGAGCGAGGCCGGACTGGCCCAGTCGGTGACGCTCTGCTGATCGAGCAGAGCGTTCGATGAAACGGATAGGGATGGAACTCGAAGTCACGTCGGCGTTCCCCACGCTCATCGGCCGATTCCGGGTGCCAGACGCCGAGTCGATGAATCGGGACCTGCAGGCTCTCATTCTGGCGGAAGAAGCCAGTTACCAGAGCTTGGGGCGCAGCAACATCGGGGGCTTGCACTCGCAAACCGACTTTCTCACCCGTCCGGAGCCGGCCGTGGAGGCGTTAGCCACATGGGTCGACTGGGCGGTAGGCCAGATGGTTGATGCCACGGCTGGCCCAGGTGCACTCAGTGGCTCCATGTCCGTTTCAGCATGGGCGACGATCTGCCGCGCCGGCGCGTACCACGCGCCTCACTCTCATTCGGACAGCGCGTGGTCCGGCGTGTACTACGTGGATGCCGGCACGAACAACCCGGAGCATCCGCTCAGCGGAGTACTGGAATTCCTCGATCCACGTGCGGGCGTGGAGGCTGTGACCGCACCAGGCGACCCGTACGGAGAACCTTTCCGAGTCCGGCCTGAAGCCGGACTGCTGGTCGTGTTTCCGAGCTGGCTCTTTCACTGGGTGCACCCCTACGCCGGAAAGACTCCGCGCATCGCAGTCTCGTTCAACGCCACCTGTCGGGCGCTCTCCGCGGTCAAGCCCGGCGCCGGGGAGACCGTCGGCAGCAAGAGAGCCGAGCGGCAGATATCACTCGTCGCCTCGCCTCTTAACTGACCCACTGGAGAGCGGCCGTGCTGATGCGCCACCTATCCTGTCTGCTTTCTGCGGCACTGACGGCGACGTTGATGACGTGTTTCGTGACCTCTGCACAGGCGCAGGATCAGGGACCCGCCTCGGAGGGCACGGGAGGCGGCGGCGCGGAGATAAAAACCGAGACTGACGCCCTGAAAGAGCAGCTGAAGAGCGAAGTCGACACCTTGAAGGCAGAGAACGCGGTTGTCCGAGAACTGCTTCTCAAGATGGAGGAGCAGCAAAAGGCACTGCTGGAGCAGGTCGACCGCTTGCAACGACGGCTTGATGGCGTCACGACCGCTGTTGTGCAGACCAGTGGGCAATCGCAGGTCGCGGACGCCGGGGAGCCGTTGGCAAGTGATGCGACTGCCCCAGTGCCGGCGACGAACGCAGGAAATGCTTCAGCACAGCAAGCATCCGTCGAACAACCGGAGAAAAGGGATCACTACCAGGATGGAATTGTCATTTGGGAGAATCCCGAAGACGCCAAGGTGCCCTTGCTGCTGAAGCTCAACAACGATACCCAGATTCGGTACCTCAACACCCTCGACAGCAGCGACACCTTCACAGACCATCTGGGAGTTGTCCGCGAGGTCCATCGGCGCAATGACATTACGGTCAACCGCTCGATGTTCAACTTCAACGGCTACATCTTCGACCCGAGGCTGGGATACAGCCTCAAAGTCTGGACCTCCGCCGGGGCCGCCTCGATCGTCGTAACGGGGAACATTAGCTGGACTTTCAATAAGGCCCTTACCATTACTGGAGGGTACACAGGTGTTCCAGGCAGCCGATCGCTTGTCGCCACGTTCCCGTTCTTTCAACCAACCGACAGGAGCATGGCGGACAACTTCTTGCGCCCCGGCTTCACCCAGGGAGCCTGGGCGTTCGGAGAACCCCTGAAGGGTCTGAATTACTTCGGGTTCGTCGGCAACGGTCTCAATACTCTGAATATCTCGGCAAACAAGATTGATACGAATCTGGTTTTGGCCGGCAGTGTCTGGTGGGAACCGCTGGGACCCTACTCGGAGCCCGGTAAATCGCGACAGATGTACGATGATTACTTCGCCCTCCCGAACACTCGCATTCGGGTCGGAACCAGCTTTACCAGGTCCCGGGAAGACCGTTTTTCAGAGCTCGATCAATTAACTCCAGATAACACGTCAATCCACGATTCCGACGGCGTGCTGTTCTTCTCGACCGGAGCGCTTGCTCCAGGTGTGACTGTCCAGGAAGCCACCTACAAGATGTGGGCGATCGACGGCGGTCTCAAGAAGAGTGGGTTTTCGGTCAACGGGCAATACTACTTTCGCTGGCTGAACGATTTCGAAGCCGACGGGCCACTTCCCCTCGCATCCACATACGACAGCGGCTTTGAGTTGTCGGCGGCAAAATTCATCGTTCCAAAGACGCTGGAGCTGTATGCCCGCGGCTCAAAGGTTTTCGGACAATTTGCCAACCCCTATGAGTATTCCGGTGGTTTGAAGTGGTATTTCCTTCCGACCGAACGTGTCTGGCTCACCGCCGAGCTGATGCGGGTTCATAGATCGCCCTATGGCGGGGCCTTTACTCCTTACACCGCGGGTATGAACGGCTGGGCGCCGATGATCCAGACGGTACTGGCTTTTTAAGAATCGTGATTCCACGCGCGCATCCAGCTGATATTCAATTTCTGACGTGCCGGGGTGCCGTCGATCCGCTGCCGGCCTCGGAGTGAGGCGCCGCGCCTCTCCACGCCGCAACCCATCTCGCGTTCGGCGGATGCCGAATGTGCATAGCCGCGTCGCCGCCGAGGCGTAACACTTGGGTCACACATAGATGGCTAACTGCATTCTGACCCGCATAGGCTGCGCCGCGGCGATGGTGGCCGTATCGGTGTCGGCGTACGCACAAGATGCACCCGTCGAACATCCTCCTGCCATCGCCACAGCTTCGCCAGTTGGAACACCGACAGCGGCCGACCAGGCGGTCGTCGAGCAGGGCCGCAGCTCCTGCCAATCCGAGGTCGGTGAGCGGCAGCATTGCCCGGCCTCCACGTCCGCGGGTGTCGCGCTTGTGAAGTCGACAGGTGCGGCGCCGTGTCTGCTCGGCAAGACCTGGGGCTACGACGACACGGGCATCTGGGTATCCGACGGCTGCAGCGGCGAGTTCCTCGCCGGCGCGGTCGCCCAGCAGCAGGAGAAAAAGAAACCGCTCGAGCACATCCCGAATGTCGGCTTCCTTTTGTACGACGGCGAGAAGGGGCAGATCTATTTCCGCCTCTTCAGCTACGTGCGCTATCTCAATCAGCTAGGCATCGACGCCACCTACACCGACGCCTTCGGCCTCGAGCACCCGGTGCAACAGCGGCAGGACATCCAGCTGGCGAAATTTTTTGCGCCGTTCGCGGGCTGGTTCATGACGCCGAAGTTCCGCTACTACCTATACGTCTGGTCGTCAAACGCGTCGCAGGGCGACCCGGCGCAGGTCGTCGGCGCCGGCAACCTGAGCTACACGTTCAACCGGTTCATCACGGCGGGCGGCGGCATCACCTCGCTGCCGACCGTGCGCAGCACGGAGGGGCAATTTCCGTACTGGCTCACCGTCGACGGCCGCATGATCGCTGACGAATTCTTCCGCGGGTCGTACACGAATGGCGTCTGGGTGAAAGGCGATCTGCCCCGGCGGCTCAAGTACAACGTGATGTTGGCCACCAACCTGAGCATCCTCGGCGTCAATGCTGCGCAATTGGACAACAAGATCGACACGCAGTCCTACGCGCTGCAGTGGTTCCCGACGACCGGCGAGTTCGGGTTGTACGGAACCTTCGGCGACTTCGACGACCACGAACAGGTGGCGACGCGCGTGGGCGTGCACTGGTCGCACAGCCACGAGGACAAGCAGAGCCAGCCGAATACGAACGGGATCGAGAACAGCCAGATCCGCCTCACCGACGGCAGCGTCGTCTTCACGCCGGATCTTTTCGGCAATGGCATCACGGTCGCCGAGGTCAACTACGGGATGATGAGCCTCGACGCGGGCATCAAGTACCACGGCATGTCGCTCGAGGGCGAGTACTACCGGCGCTGGCTCACGAACTTCATCGGCGTCAACACGGGCGGCATTCCCGAGATCACCGACAACGGGTACCAACTGCAGTCGTCGGCGATGGTCATCAAGAACAGCCTCCAGCTCTATCTGAACGGCTCGCAGATCTTCGGCCGCTTCGGTGACCCGTCAGAGGTGCGCGTCGGCGGGAACTGGTACTTCATGAAGGAGCGCGGGCTCCGGTTGAACACCGAGTACATCCACGTGAACCACAGTCCGGTCGGCTACACCGCGTATCCGATGCCTGTCGGCGCCAACGGCAGCATCTTCCACATCAACCTCGAAATGAACTTCTGATCGCGCGAAGGAGAACGGGACGCCCGGACGATTACCGGTGCGGCTGCCGAAATCGCATAGCCAAGGCGATCACGCGCGAGAAGAATGTCGAAGAGTCGCCGGAGCGTTCACGCCGAGGCGCAGGCAATGGTGACGCCGAATTCCGGCACGCGACCTGTTCTGACAAAGTCACGCTGGCACAGCGTGCATCGACGCCATGAATGACGGTCATCCTCTCAGTCGCCTCTGCATCGTCACGTGCGTCGTCGCAGCGTTGGCGGTCTGGAGTCTCCCCCCTTCCGCCGGTCGGGTCGCGGCCCAGGGACCTGCCGCGTCATACGAGTTCAACGATTCGCACTTCCACCTGACGAACTACATCCAGAAGGGCATCGACGTTCATCAGTTCCTGGAGATCATGGGAACCCGGGTCGGCCGATCGACGCTCTTCGGCATTCCGCTGCAGCAGCAGTGGTCGTACGCGAACTCAGGGGACTTCGCGCCGACCTACTACCTGCAGAGCGACGCGCCTCTCTACTACTACTCGTTCACCGACGCCTATATCGCTACCGCCTATCGCTCGTTGACGACAGACGAACAGGCGCGCTTCGACCCGATGATCACCGGCTTCAACCCGGCGGACATGTACGGCGTCGACCACATTCGCCGGGTGCTGCAGACGTTTCCGGGCGTGTTTTCCGGCATCGGCGAGTTCACCATCCACAAGGAATTCGTCTCCGCAAAGATCGCTGGCGAAACCGCCAGCCTGACCAATCCCGCCCTCGACCGCATTCTGGACTTCGCCGCTGAAGTCGGTCTGGTGGTGCTCATTCACAACGACATCGACGTGCCGTTCGCAAAGTCGGACACCGAACCGGCGTATCTGGCGCAGATGAAGGCGCTGCTCAAGCGACACCCCAAGACGTCGATCATCTGGGCGCACGTAGGACTCGGTCGCATTGTGCAACCCGTACAGGTGTCCGCTGGAGCGGCCGTGCGCCATCACGGACAGATGGATCTCATCGCGGCAATGCTGAGCGATCCGGATCTCAGGCACGTCAACTTCGACATCTCGTGGGATGAGGTCGCGAAGTATGCGATCGCATCGCAGGCGGCAACGTCCCGCGTGGTGGCAACGCTCAACCGCTACCCCGATCGTTTCCTCTTCGGCACCGACTCAGTTTCGCCCGCGGGGCCCGTGCCGTACTACGCGGTGTTCAATCTGTGGGCCCCGGTCTGGGAGCAGTTGAAGCCGGAGGCAAGCCTCAAAGTGCGCAAGGGCAATTTCGAGCGGATCTTCGACGAAGGACGACGACGGGTGCGAGCGTGGGAAAAAGCGAACGTGAAATGAACGGAATCGGGCGATGAAGGGGAGCGACACATGAGACTTCGACGGACGAACCGGTGCGCCGGTGCGGTCTGGCTTCTGGCGGCGTTTTTGGTGGTAGGTGGACGCTCGACTGCGCAGGCGCAAACCGCGAATGCGCAGGCGACGCCGGATGCCAAGCCGAGCTTCGAGATCTACGGCTTCACGATGCTCGACATGGGCCACGACTTCGAACAGATCAATCCGAACTGGTTCGACACCATGCGGGTGACCAAGCTGCCGTCGTTCGAGGATGAGTTCGGCCACGACAACAACACGTTCGCGGGCGTGCGGCAGACCCGCCTGGGCGTGCGGTCGTCGACACCGACAACGCTCGGGGAACTCAAGACGACCTTCGAGTTCGAACTCTTCGGCACCGGTGTCGATGAGGGCCAGACCACCTTCCGGCTACGGCATGCGTACGGCGAGCTCGGCGCATTCGGCGCCGGTCAGACGTGGAGTCCATTCATGGATCCGGACGTCTTCCCCAACTCGCTCGAGTACTGGGGGCCGACGGGCATGGTGTTCTTCAGAAACGTGCAGGTGCGGTGGATGCCAATCCGCGGCGACAGCAACCTGACGTTCGCACTCGAGCGGCCTGGCGCCAGCGGTGACGCGGGGATCTACGCGAACCGTGTCGAACTCCAGAACATCAGACCGCGCTTCCCGCTGCCGGATTTCTCGGGCGCCTACAAGTACTCCAAGACGTGGGGGTACGTGCGAGCCGCCGGCCTGCTCCGCTGGATCAAATGGGACGACGTCCTCGAGGATCGGTTCGACCTGTCGGGTGACGCCACTGGCTGGGGCGTGAACCTCAGCTCGAATCTTCTCGCCGGGAAGAACAACACGGTTCGCCTGCAGTTCGTCTTCGGCGAGGGGATCGAAAACTACATGAACGATGCGCCCGTAGACATCGGCATCGTGAACAACTTCGGCAATCCCCGGACGCCCATCCTCGGCAAACCGCTTCCCATCATCGGCATCGTCGCGTTCCTCGACCACACCTGGAGCGAGAAGTTTACGAGCTCGATCGGGTACTCGCTAACGGATATCGACAACACCGACGCGCAGGCACCGGTTGCGTACAAGAACGGCCAATACGCGCTCGGGAATCTCCTGTACATCCCCGTTCCGAACGTGATGGTGGGCGGTGAGCTGCAATGGGGCCGCCGCGAGAACTTCTCGGATGGGTTCCAGAGCGACGGCCTCAAGCTCCAGTTCTCGTTCAGATACAACTTCTCGTGGAAATTAGGAGGCTAGCGATGGTGCGAACGATATCTCGGTCGATCCTCACAGCAGGACTCGCTGTCGCGTTCGGTCCAGAGCCAGCCCAATAGCGAAGCGACCGAGAACTCGCAGATCCGGACGTCGGACAGCAACGTCATCGTCAATCCTGGGCTGTTCTGGACCGGCATCAGCATCACGGATGTCAAGTATCAGATGGCGGCATTTGACGCGGGGATCTTCGGCGAGTATGGCGTCCCGTGGAACACGCGCGCGGTCACCCGGGGGCGCGCTTTCCCTGCCCGAGCCGGTCGGCAGCAAATGGGGGCGTGTTCTACACAGCTTCGTCGTGAATTTCTGAGGTCGATGTAATTCAGATCACTCTGGCTGTTGCCGAAATCGCATAGCCTCCGCGATCGAAACACAAGCAGAATGTCGTAGTGCTGGAAGAGTTGGAAGTTGCGGTAGCTCCGGCACCAGGTGCTCGACGTCCACGTGCCGGGCATGAACGGGCTGGCACTCCAGCAGCGGCTTGCGGACGAGGGTCCACATATCCCGAATCGTGTTCGTGAGGCGTTCACGGACGAGGCGGCAAGAAACACGGCCATGGGCTCGGGGGCGATTTTGTTTCCTGACCAACCCGTTCAAGGAAGCGGACCTGCTCGACGGTCTTCGCTCGGCGCGCGTCGAGCGACGGTCAAACAGCAATCACACACCTTCTAGCGTTCGAGGGCACTATGTCCATTCTCGCTGAGACCACCGGGCTGGACCACGACGTCGAGATGACCGATTCACGTCCATCCGCCGATTTTCCATCGCACACACCGTGCGCGCACTCCGACGGGATTGTCAGTCAATCCCCGGCCCTGCTGGACGCGCTCGAGCGCGTCAAGCGGGTGGCGCCTACGAACGCCACCGTGCTCATTACCGGCGAGACCGGGACGGGAAAGGAGTTGATGGCGCGCGCCATTCACCGGCGATCGCGCCGCGCGAACCGGCCGATGGTCACCGTCAGTCTCGCCGCGATCCCCGACCCGCTCATCGCATCGGAGCTGTTCGGGCACGAACATGGCGCTTTTACGGGCGCGATCCAGCGACGGATCGGACGCTTCGAGGCCGCCGACCGCGGCACGCTCTTCCTCGATGAGATCGGAGAGCTCTCGATTGACATGCAGGTGTCCCTGCTCCGAGCGGTCCAGGAAGGCGAGTTCGAGCGGCTGGGCGCCTCTCAGACCAGGCACGCCGACGTACGGATCATCACCGCCACGAACCGGGACCTCGAATCGCAGGTCGAGGATGGCGGGTTTCGCGCCGATCTCTTCTATCGCCTCAGCGTGTTTCCGCTGCATCTGCCGCCGCTGCGCGAGCGCCGCGAGGATATCCCCTTGCTGGCCGAGTATTTCCTCTGCCGGCTGCAGAAAGTTCTCGGGCGGCGGTTCGACGGCGTCGAAGCGGCGTCGATGGAACGGCTCAAGGCGTTCGACTGGCCGGGCAACATTCGACAACTCGAAAACGTGATCGAACACGCGGCAATCCTGTGCGACGAGCCGGTGCTGCATGTCCCGGCAGCGCTCATGACGAGGGCACGCGGGCCGGCAGCGACGCCCGCCGGATCGCGGCTCGCCCAGACACTCCATCACAGCGAACAACAGCTCATCGAACAGGCGCTCGTGGACGCGAATGGTCGCGTCGCGGGGTTCAGGGGCGCCGCCGCACGGCTCGACGTGCCGCCATCGACACTGGAGTCGAAGATCCGGCGTTACAGGATCGACAAGTTGCGGTTTCGCCCTCGTCACAACTAGAGGCGAGCCGACAATCACGAGCCACAGAGGGACAGAGAAGCCAGATTCCCTCTGTGTCTCTGAGTCTCTGTGGCCCGTCTCGTGAGAATCATTATTCGCGATTCCTCCAACGGACCTCGGGGTGCCCCCTCTCCTCGCCACATGGCGACTACGAGGGCCGACCCTCGGGTACTGGTCCTCATCAACAGGCGCGCGTATGATTTTCGCCGACAGGGGTGAAACGACGTGCCTGAACATGCACTGACCTCCGAAGACGACTACGCGGTTTCAGCGGACCTCTACGATCACGTCACCCTGTATCGTGAGAGAGCGGACATCGCCTTCTACGTGGAGGAAGCGACGCAGGTGAATGGGCAGATTCTGGAGCTTGGATGCGGCTCTGGACGAGTGCTCATCCCGACAGCACAGGCCGGCGCAACGATTGTCGGTATCGATGGGTCCCCTCGGATGCTGGAATGCTGCGCGGCATCCCTCGAACGTGAACCACAAAGCGTTCGCTCACGCGTGACTCTGATGCACGCCGACATGCGCGATTTCGACCTCGGACGCACGTTTGCGCTCATCACAATCCCGTTCAGGCCGTTCCAGCACCTCCTGACGGTCGATGATCAGATCGCCTGTCTGACGTCTGTTCGTCGGCACCTTGCGGAGGATGGTCGCTTCATCGTCGATCTCTTCAACCCGTCGCTGGAACTGCTGGTCAATACGGAACTCGGTGTGGAGATCGAAACGGAACCGCCCTTTTCACTACCCGATGGTCGTCATGTTCAGCGCCGGTCGAAGATTCTTCGGCACGACCGATTGAACCAGGTGACCGATCACGAGTTGATCTATTACATCACCCGTCCCGATGGTCCTGTCGAGCGCGTGGTGCATTCGTTCTCCATGCGGAATACCTTCAAGTTCGAGATGGAGCATCTCCTCATCCGGCTCGGATTCACAATCGAGCAGGTCTACGCGGATTTCGATCGCACTCCGTTTGGATCGAAGTATCCAGGCGAACTGATCTTCGTGACATCCTAGAATCGGAGGCAATATGCTGGGTGCCGTCGTCGTCCTTGCCGCTCTCCTGCTCTCCGCGCCACCGACCTACGCTCAATCCGCGGATCCTTCAGGCCATTGGGTCGGCACCGTGGACATGCCGACGATGGAGATCGGCGTCGAGGTTGATTTCATAAAATCCCCATCGGGCTTGTTTTCCGGCACGCTCAGCACTCCCTCGCAGAAGCTGCTCGGTGTGCCGCTGTCGAAGGTTGATGTGAATGGCACATCCATCAAGTTCGAGGCGCGCACAGATCAAGGTTTCGCTGGAGTGCTGTCAGCCGATGGCGGCACGATCATGGGCGCTTACTCAATCGAGGACTACCTGTTCCGGTTCACGTTAACGCGGAGGGGTCCCGCAAAGATTTACCCCCTCCACACGAGCCCACCGATCACGAAGGACCTGGAAGGCACCTGGAATGGCACGGTCGCGGCCAACGGAAGTTGGATGCGCGTTGTGCTGAAGCTCGCAAACAACGCGAACCGCAGATCGACGGGCACCCTGACCAACCTTGATGAAGGATCGCTCGTAATCCCCGTCGCGACGATCACGCAAAAGGGATCGAAGGTGACGCTCGCGTTTGACGTGGTGGAGGGAAGCTACGCCGTCACACTCAGTGCCGATCACACAGAGTTAACCGGCTCATGGACGCAAGGCGTGTCGAGCGGGCCGATCACACTCAAGCGAGAGGCGTCTGATCGGTAGCCGCACGCTCACGTCCTAACGCTGTTTTCACTCCCACGTAGCCACGGAGACACGAAGACACGGAGGAAATTTCATGTCTTTGCTCCGTGAGCTCCGTGCCTCCGTGGCCCGTCGATGTGGAAAACGCCGTAGTCTGGGCAATCGTTACGCTGGCGAGTAGCTATTCACGACGATGCCACACGCGTAGGCCGTGGATCCGGTCAACTTCAGGGGATGTTTTCGTTGGAACACCTGCATCCCCTGCCCAATCGCCACTGGATTGACGAAGAAATTCAACTCGTCGATCAGGCGGTGCTCGATCAGCGATGAGACGAACGTGGCCCCACCGTAGACGAGCAGGTCTTTCCCGCCCCGCCCCTTGAGCTCGTTGATGGCATCGACCAGGCTGCCGCGTTCCACACGGACGTTCTGCCCATCAATGTGGCTGATCGTATTGCTGAAGACCACCTTGGGCGTCTTCACCATTTTTTGGGCGAACGTAAACTCAGGGCTGTCGGGGTTGGCCAGCACTCCTTCCCAGTACTTGATGAAGCCCGCGGTCATCTTCCTCCCCATCAGGATGGTGTCGCTCGTATCGGCAAGCTGATTAATCAATGCCAACAGCGGTGGGTCCATGGAGAACGTCATCCAATCCAGTTGACCCTGTGGGCCGGCCACGAAACCATCGGCGGTGATCTGCATCTGCAGTTTTAGTTTTCGCATGATGGTGGTCAGCGTAGCGAGCGTCGCGCGAAAACAGGAGCCCGCAATGCCGCGTCTGCTCTCAGCGTTGCGGCGATGTCCGGACGGTGGGGTACGTGATTCCGAGCTGCTCGAGGTAGGTCGAGTACTTCGCCGGGTCATAGTAGTACTTCTTCATCTGCTCGCGGTACTGGGCCAGGATGTTCGCATTCAGATGTGTGGCGGGCGGCGTGTCCTTCGTGATGAATGGGATGTACTTCCGCTCTTTGGTCTGCACGTTCCTGAAATAATCCCAGGCCTGCGTCACGAGCTCGGGCCGGGTCAGCAGGTCGAGCACGGTCATGGCCTGCACCTTTGCGCCGGCTACCACGCCCTTGTGGGCGATGGGCGTGGCGCTGGCGATGGCACTCGACCAGTTGTGCCCGGGTAACCCGGGGATATTGGACGGGTAGCGCAGCGTCACGGTGGGCACGTTCCAGGAGATGTCGCCGACGTCATCGGAGCCGCCTCCGATGTTGTCATCTGGTTTCACCGGGCCTTTCAGCTCCTCGAGCTTCGTCGCCAGACCGTCGACGGTGGCGTTCCCCAGTTCCTTTTGCAGAGCCTTGGCGAGGGTCTGGTCGGCGCTGCTCCATTCGGGGAGGCCCACCCTCGTGATGTTCTCGTACATCGTTTCGGCCACGACCTTGTTCATGTGCTGCGGATAGGCCGTGCCCAGAACGCGCGACGTCCACGTGGTGCCAGTCATGAGCGCGGCGCCCTCGGCCATCTTGTTGCCGATGTCCCACATCTCCTTGATGTGCGGCTGATCGGTCTCACGGAAGAAGTACCAGACACTCGCCCTTCGGGGCACCACATTGGGCTGGTCGCCGCCATCGGTGACCACGTAGTGCGAGCGCTGTGAGAGACGCAGGTGCTCACGTCGGTAGTTCCAGCCGGTGTTCATCAGCTCGACGGCATCGAGCGCCGAACGGCCGCGCCACGGGGCGCCCGCACTGTGCGCCGTCTCGCCCTCGAAGGTGTACTCCACCGACACGAGTCCGGTGCCTGGACTGGCGTCGCCCCACGACACGCGCAGGTTGTCGCTGACGTGCGCGAAGAGCGTCACGTCCACGTCCTTGAAAACGCCATCGCGGATGTACCACGCCTTCGACGCGAGCTGCTCTTCCGCCACCCCGGGCCAGAGCATGAGCGTGCCCGGCAGCTTGTCGCGCTCCATGATTCGCTTGACGGCCAGGGCGGCGACGACATTGAGCGGCATGCCGGTGTTGTGGCCTTCGCCGTGGCCAGGCGCGCCCTCGATGATCGGGTCGCGAAAGGCCACGCCGGGCTTCTGCGACGCCTGCGGGATGCCGTCAATGTCCGAGCCCATCGCGATTACGGGCTTTCCCGAGCCCCACGTCGCCACCCACGCGGTGGGGATGCCCGCCACCCCGCGCTGGACCTTGAAGCCGTACTGCTCGAGAAGGCCGGTCAGGTACTTCGACGTTTCAACTTCCTGGAAGCCAAGCTCACCGAAGCTGAACACCGTGTCCACCATCTCCTGCGCAAGCTTTGCCATGTCGTCGACGCCTTTGGCGGCGTCGGCCTTGTAAGCTGCCAGCTTGGCGTCGGCCTGGGCAAATGCGGGGCTGGCACCGAGCACGAGCGACACAACCGCGACCACCGTGATCACCGTACGTCCTGGGCGAGTCATCGAGACCTCCTGAAGTCAGCGCGCCGGAGCGGTCGATTCGGCCAGTCGTTTTTTGAAGGCCGCCTCGGAGTCGTCGATCATCTTCGTCCACTGCCCGGGCGCCAGGGCCAGCGGGCTCGGGCGCTTGTTGGCCCACAGCGCATCCAGCTTGCCCTTGAAGAGACCTTGCGGGTGGCCCGAGATCAGAATGTCCGGATTCATCGCGCGCAGGGTCTTGTAGGAATTGAACGCGTCCTCCGGACGGGTGTCGTATCTCGGATCGCCGGTGATCGGCCCGGGAGGGCCGCCGTAGACGATCTGATAGGTCCTCCCGTCTTCCCGAGTGGTGATGAAGTAGGCGGCGGCGCCGAGCGTGTGGCCGGGCGTCCAGATCGCCTTGACCGTGGATCCTCCCAGGTTGATGTCCTCCCCGCTCTTGAGGACACGGCCGACCTGGATCGGCTCCTGGCCCCAGGTCTCGTTGGAACTAAGGTCGTGACCGCTGACCAGGGCGGGGACCTCGGCCTCCAGGGCCGCCACTGTGGCTCCAGTGATGCGTCGGATCGTCTCCATCGTCTCCATGTGGTCGTAGTGCGCGTGGGAGATCAGCATCACTTTGATGTCGGCCGGCTTGAATCCGAGCTTGACGATGTTGGGGAATACGACCGCCGCCATCTTCTGGGTGCCGGTGTCGAGGAGGATGTGGCCCTGCGGGGTGGCGACCAGAATCGAGGCGATATTGTTGGCGCCCACATAGTAGACGTTGCCCATGATCTTGAAGGGGGCCTGCGGCTCGCTGTCGGTATCCGGCCGTCCGACCCGGTCCATGAACCACGCGGTATCCTTGCCACCGATCGCGAGCGGATCGGATGCTGCCGGCGTTTGCGCGGAGCTGATGCCAGTGATGGAAGCGACAGCGATGACGGCCGTGGCCAAGAGCACCTTACGCATAGAGAGTTCCTTCCTGATTCCAGCGGTTGACCATCACTTCGCGCGTCCCTGGATTCCCTGAGCCACCATCGCCACGCTGTAAACCGCACCGCCGCCCACGACGTACAGAGTCTTCTTATCGCGACCGGCAAACGCCGGGGCCTGCGGGTTCAGCGGCGTCTTGATCGTCCCGAGGTACTGCCCCTGCGGGCTGAACACCTGCACGCCCCCGGCTGCGACGTAGAGCCGTCCTGCCGCATCGACGCACATGCTGTCGGCATTGCCTCCCATCAGCGTCGCGAACGTCCGGAAGTTGCGAAGCGATCCGTCGGGCTGTACGTCGAATGCGGACACAATTGGTCCATTCGCCGCGTAGAGGACTCTCCCATCAGGACTGAGCGAAATGCCGTTGGGACGCTCGACTTCCTCGCTGGCCTTCACCGCCTTGCCGTCCGGGCGGATGTAAACGATCCAGGGTTTCGTCCGAGACGGTGGCGTCGGTCTGAACCTGCTGTTGAGCGTATCGGTGAAATACATTCCACCCTTGGTATCCGCGACGACATCGTTTGGAGCGACGATGGGCAACCCGTCGATTTCCTCAACAAGGGTCATGCGCGTCGGATACAGCACCGCGATGCGAGGGATGTTCGACTGCACCCCGATCAAACGACCTTTCGTGTCGTACGCAAGACCGATCGTCCGGTTCGTGTTGGTGACGAACGTGGAGACCTTGCCGTCGTTGTCGATCTTGACCAGTTGCCCATCGCCGGCATCCTGTTCAGTGAAGAGCAGGCTTCCGTCCGGCATCGCGATCGGGCCTTCGGTGCTGTGAAACAGGTCCCGAATGAGATGCACTTTCGTGCCGCCAGCGACGACTCCGGGGATGTCGGGAGCCGTGGTATCAGGCGGCGATTTCACCGGCGGGGCCGGAAGTCTCGGGTAGGGTGCTTGATCCTGACCCCGACCCTGACCCGACAGCGACGCCGCCAGCAACACGGTGCCGGCCAGCACGACAAGCGCCGATCTCGTCATAGACGTTCCTCCACGTGAACGCGTGCCTTGCGGGGAGCGCAAATGGCCGGGTTCAACCCGGCCATGGACGCACGCGCCCCGCTCACCAAGCGGACGGTTAATTCGTCGCCGGAACCGGCGGCCCCAGCGGCGCCCGTTGGACAATCTCGATGCGGGTACCCCAAGGATCGGTGATGTAGGTGATGGTGCTGCCGGTGGGACTCTTGCGAACCGGTTCGTCGAGCTTGATGCCTTCAGCCTCGAGCTTCTTCACGAAGGCTGCGTGGTCCTTCACGTCGAAACCAATGTGGTCGAGGACACGCCCTCGAGTCGGCGCCTGCTTCATGTCGGCCGTGGCGAACCGCATCTGTACTCCCGGGAGGTCCACTATCGGCTGGTCGTTGCGGGTGCCCGTTCTCCCACCGAAGGTCTTCGCATACCAAGCCTGGGCTTTGGGAACTTCGGCTGCTGTCAGGGACAAGTGAATATGTTCGTTGCGGATCGGCATCGACTGCGTCTTGTCTTCCAGGATTTCCATGCGCACGCCGTCCGGCGTCACGACGTAAGCCTGGTCCAGCCGGTTGCCCCCCGCCGGGAGCACGCCCCCCGGGAGCACCGTCACGCCCGCAGCCTTCCACTGGGCGACCCGCTGCTGGACGTTGTCGACGATGAAGCCGACATGGTTCACCACCGAACCTACGGTGGCGCCATCTCCTTTTTCGGTGCCGAGGTTCAAATTGATAAAGAGCCCCGGGAACATGATCAGCGGGTTTCCGCCGGGCATGTACAACTTGCCGCCCATGGCAAGAAAGAGTTTCTTGTTCGCCTCCACATCCTTCGAGGCGATGTGCCAGTGACCCATGGTCACACCGACCTGGTTGAACGGGGCCGATTGCGCAGCCGCGGTGCCCGCGGTCAGCGTCGAAACGAACAGTAAAGCTACGAGCACATTTGTCTTCACGGATGCCTCCTTCTATTTCTTATCGGTGTCGGAGTCTGCGCTCCCGGTCGACGTGCGTTCCGTGTCGCGATCACCTTCGTGACACGCCCACTCCCAAAACTCTTCGTCCGGCATACGCCTCTGAGCGACGCGCATCGTCCACGGTCGGGTAAACACCGTCGAATCGGTGATTGTCGCTTCGTAATTCATCGTGTTGGCGTCGACGAAGATGAAGCGCTCCACGATGTGCGCGTTGTCGCTGAAAAAATCACCGATGACGTCGAGTCGCGATTTCGCGTTGAGATTGGTCGTATCCACGACCAGGGTGTTTCCTTCCCAACGACCGCGCGCATCGCCCATCCAGAGCTTCATGTTGGCTCCGACGTGCGGCCGGCCGTCCAGAGGGACGACTCGAAACGCGTGATACTCATCCCAGACGAACACAACACTACCGGCAGTTTGAATAATCCGAAACGTCGGGAAATAGTACAGGCGGGGCACGGGTCCCAGCAGACACCGCGTCTGCGTATCAATGTGCTCAGGCCGGGTCGGATTTTCGTACGCGGCCTCGAGTTTCTTCTGCAGCGCAAGCGCCCACGGCTGATACGGAATGTGGCCGTCTGGCGGGTCCACAATCCGGCTCGGATTGGGCTTTACGACCCCGCCGATCCTTTCTTCGAAGTCCGCCGCACTGCTCTTCGCGGGGTCCACGGATTGGGTCCCGCCGATGACAGGACGCCAGGACCCCTGCACGTCGGGCTGACCGTCGGGCATCAGCGCCGGGGGCCACGGCCTGGGCGATACCGCCCGCTGGGGCGCCGCGCCCTGACCGGACAGCGGGGCCGGCAGCGATGCGAGCGCCACGCCGATCCCCAAAGCCATCACCGTCTGGTGCAATCTCATCGGAACGCTCCGCTTCCGGTCACTTCGTAGTTGATGTGGTCGGCATTATAGCGGGCGGGCCGCCCCTTTTCTTCGTCTTCGCGGTGCGATAATCCAATATGCGCGCGGTCGTGCTCTCTCTGATCGTCCTCGCTACCCCAGCCGCGCAGGATCGGCCTCTTCCCGACCAGGACGCGTTTGCCGCGCAGGTGAAGCGCCATCTCGCCACGGATGAGGAGCGCCAGAGCGGCTACACCTTCATCGAAAAGCGTATTGAGCAGAAGCTCGACGCATCAGGGCGGTCGAAAGACCGGTCGGTGAAGGTGTTCGAGGTTTACCCAGGCCTTCCGGGTGAAGAGCGGTACCGGCGCCTCATCGAGGAAAACGGTCGGCCCGTGCCTGCCGGCGACCTGGCGAAGCGGGATCGCTCGCGTCAAAAAGAGGTCGAGGACTACGCGCGAAAGTTGTCGATCGCATCGGAGCGCACGAAGACCACGCGCGAGCAGGACAAGGCACGCCGCGAGTATTCCGCGGCCGTGGACGACATCTTCCACGTCTACGACATCCGCATGCTGCGGCGCGAATCGCTCGACGGCCACGACACCATCGTCGCCACGCTGACACCGATCCCAGGCGTGAAGCCGCTGACCGACGACGGGAAGATCATGCGCCACTTCAAGGCGCGCGCCTGGATCAGTGAAGCTGACTACGAACTGGTCCGTGTCGAGATCGAGGCCATCGACGACCTCTCGTTCGGCCTCGGCCTGTTGGCGCGGGTGCACAAGGGCACGGTGGCCACGTATCAGCGAAAGAGGGTGAACGATGAAGTGTGGCTGCCGGCGGAAGTGACGTGGACTGCCAGTGCGCGAGTGATGCTGTTCAGGCAACTGCGGCTGCGCGGCGTGTCGGAGTTCTCGAACTATCGCAAGTTCACCGTCGACACGTCGACCATCTATACAGCCCCGCGCCCCTAACGATGAAACGCGTTAGTAGGCGAAACACTGGCGGCGCGAGCATAATTCGCGCGTGCCTGACTGGCGCAATCCACACCTGATCTCTTTTTCGCGCGCACTGCCGGAATTCCGGAGCCGTCAACGTACGACGCGTGAGTTCCTCGAACACTGCGTCGACGCAATCGCAAAACGCGACAAGAAGATCAAGGCGTTCGTCACCATCGACCTCCGCGCCGCGCGCAAGAGCGCCGACGCGTCGACTCACCGCTACAAGTCGGGACAACCGCTGTCACCGATCGACGGATGTCCGATCGCCATCAAGGACATCATCGCCACGGCTGACATGCCGACGCAGATGAATTCGCCGATCTACAAAGGCTGGCAACCGAAATATGACGCCGCGTGTATCACCGCTCTGCGGCAGGCGGGCGCCGTCATTATCGGCAAGACGGTCACCACCGAGTTCGCGTTCGGCAGATCTGGACCTACGACGAATCCTTTCGACTCGAAGCGGACACCGGGCGGATCGTCGAGCGGATCCGCGGCGGCGGTTGCGGCCGGCATGGTGCCCGCGGCGCTCGGTACGCAGACGATCGGATCGATCCTCAGGCCCGCTTCCTATTGTGGTGTTGTCGGCTTCAAACCCACTATCGGCACGCTTCACAGCGGCGGCATCCACCTCCTCTCCGTGACCTGCGATCACCTCGGCGTCATCTCCTCCACCGTTGAGGACGCGTGGCACATTGCGTCCCAGGTTTCGCTCGGAATCGGCAGCCCAGGCATCGGCTTCCTCCCGGGTGCCGGCCCGGACCCACCAGCACCTCACCAACCGCGGAAACTGTTCCGTGTGTACACGCGCGGCTGGAAGGAAATCGATAACGAGACGCGGAATGCGTTCGACACCGCGCTCGATCGTCTACGGGCGCGCGGCGTCGAGATCACGAGCCGCGACGATGACCGGGCGCTGGCGGAGTTTGAGGAGCAGCTCGAGAGCGGCATCGACGACGCGCTCGGTATCGTCGCGTATGAATCGAAATGGCCATACGCGGACTACATCGCCCGCTATCCCAAGCTTGTCGGACCTCGCATTCACGAGCTCGTCGATCGCGCGCGCGGGATGAGCCCGGCGAACTACGAGGCGCTGCTCGCGAATCGACACCGGATGCAGCGGATTGCGGCGACCCACCTGGAGCATTGCGATGGCCTGATCACGTTGGCCTCGTCCGGCCCTGCTCCCGTGGGACTCGCCGAGACGGGGAGCCGGACGTTTGCGTCGTACGCATCATGGCTCGGCCTGCCGGCTTTCTCGCTGCCCCTCATCGCGGTCAAAGAGATGCCGGTTGGAATACAACTGATCGGCCGCGTCGGGGCTGATGCGGCGCTTTTCGCGACCGCCAAGTGGATGATGCAGGAGGTCGAGGCGCAGCAGGCCGACGACTGCTGACACTCGTGCCGCGCGCTTTTCGGTCTGCTGCTGCTTCCGACCCGC
>Ga0208185_1000327_pt1 | contig 24927 bp, 20 predicted proteins | sample EasRivMeERMLT700_FD_187532 | JGI IMG/M metagenome (GOLD analysis project Ga0208185, IMG submission 187532) | Soil microbial communities from meander-bound floodplain in the East River, Colorado, USA - East River MetaG ERMLT700 (SPAdes) (version 2) | ecosystem: Environmental > Terrestrial > Soil... | reverse complement strand
GATCCGCCTCGCCACCGAAGTTGAAATAGTCCCGCACATGATCGACGGCCATGACCACGATCACGAGACCGCGAAGCATGTCGATGCTGGCGAGCCTGTAGGCGCGTCCGTTAGCCTCAGTCAGACTGTTTTTGAGGAAATGTGCAGTCGGCACGCTGGCGACTTCAGGCTCGCTAACTGGCATCAGGGCCGGTCGAGTATATCCGGGCCGCCTCTGCGAGCCTGACGGCCCGACCCTGTTGCCAGCCCGCCCTCGGCAAACGCTTGCTCTCCTGGCCTGGCTGCGGCATCCTTCCGGCTAGTAAATAGGGACAGGCGCACGACGAAGTTGCGACGTTGCTGCCTGTTGCGGCCCGCCGGCCAATCGGACGGCATTCGAGGAGACCGGACATGAACAGATTCTTCATCCTGCTTGCCGCCGCGGCGCTCGCCGTCCCGACGTTGGCGAACGCGGATCTGCCGGCTGACGTGGCCCGAGCCGTCGCGGCGATGGGCCATGTCAACGATGCCCAGAAGACGCGTCTGATCTTCGATCCGCTCCAGCCCACGGATCCCGTCGCGGGACTCAAGGCCGAGCGCGACATCGCCTACGGTTCGGATCCGATGCAGAAGCTCGACGTGATCTCGAACGGTCAGGGCACCGGCAAGCCCATTCTTGTCTTCGTGCACGGCGGCGGCTTCACTGGCGGCGACAAGCACCAGCCGGGGCAGTTCACGAACGACAATCTGATGAAATGGGCCGTCGACCGCGGCATGGTCGGCGTGAATATCAACTATCGTCTACTGCCGGGCCACATGCTTCCCGACCAGATCAACGACGCGCGCGATGCGCTCGCCTGGGTCGCGAAAAACGCGGCTCGCTACGGTGGCGACCCTGGCAAGATGCTCCTGTGGGGTCATTCCGCCGGCGCCACCCTAGTTGGCCTCTACGTTTCGCATCCCGACTATCACTACAAGCAGGGCGGCGGGATTATCGGCGCGGTGATGACATCAGGCGGCTATGAATCGCGTTCCGGCGGCATTTACGGGACGGACCCGGAGAAGGTGAAGGCGTGGTCCTCGGTTGAAGGACTGAAGAAGACTGGCATCCCGCTCTTCATCACGCGCGCCGAGTGGGATCCGGAAACGCCGCAAATCGCGCAAGGCGAAATGATCCACCGCGTTCTCGCGGAGGCGGGCAAGGATCACATGTTCCACGTGATGAAGACTCACAATCACATGTCGCAGATCTATTCGGTCGGCACGTCCGAGCATCAACTCACCGACATGCTGGGTCCCTGGCTCGAGCAGCGCGCGACCAGCGTGAGATCAGCATCGAACTAGCTAGAGCGAATCTCGATGCCACGTAGCCACGGAGACACGAAGACACGGAGGAATTTCATGTTTTGCTCCGTGACTCCGTGACTCCGTGGCCCGTAGTAGTGAAAAACGGTCTAATCAGGCGACGAAGTCGATGACGATCCGTACGTTCTGGCTGAATCTCGGCTGGCTCGTCATGTTGGTGCTGACGGCGGATCCTCATTGGATCCGCTGCCGCGGCGCCCTATCCGGAGCCCGACTGGCGGGAAGGCGCCGTCGCGGCGGGCTGGCAGGCGTTGAAGTCGCTCCACGAACCATGCGAGCGTGACGGGGCGAAGAACGCATTCGCAGCATCGGCGCACCAACGCCTCGAGCGAGGAGACGACTTGCTATCGCGCCGCAGGCGGCCGCACGCCGTCCTCGGCCAGCCGGGCCCGCCCGGCCGGACTGGTGAGCAGCGCGGCAAACCCTTTGGCGGCGGCCGAGGCGCTTGCGCGGTGCCAGAGTGAATACGTCGTCGTCAGGTCGAACTCCTGCGGGAAGGGACCCACGAGCGCGGCGCGGTTGGCCTGAACAATCTCGCTCGTCTGTGTGACACCCAGGTCAACCTGACCTTCCAGCACAAGACGCATCGTCTCCACGCCGTCCTGTGCGAGGGTCGCCTTCTTCAGCACCTCGTCCTTGATGCCCAGCGATTCGATCACCTTCAGAAAATGTGTTCCGGCGGTGGCGCCGCGGGCCGGATCGGAGAACGCGATGCGGCGCGCCGAGAGCAGCGTCGCCTTCAGCTTCTCCGCCGTGGAGATATCCGGTTTCGGGGAGCCCGGCGGTGCGGCGAAGCCGGCCACCGTGTCGCCAAGCCGATAGCTGACGCTGTCCGTGAGCCGGCCGCTCTTCTCACCCTCGCTGATGAGCGCCTGCGTCGTGATGAGAAGCGCCGCCTGCGGATCCGAGAGGAACTGCTTGTTCGTGGCTCCCGCCGTGTCGAAAACCACGTTGATCTTATGGCCCGTTTTGGATTCGTACTCCGCCGCGAGTTTGAGAAACGGGGCCTTGACGCCGGCGGCGGCATAGACCTTCAGTTCCTCGCCGGAGGCTGACGAGGTCACGGAGAGCGCCAGGGCGAGCGGCAGAACGCGTAGTCGCATGGCATGGATGTCCATTACTTCTCCTCCGTGCGGTGGCACACCCCCGCGCTGCAGTCACTTAAGTGGACGTTGTGCGGCAGGCCGCTCGCCGTCGTGACAGTTACTACCGCGTGGGGGCGCCGCCCGCCGTCGCCCCGCCTCCGGCCGGTGCCGGCGGTAGCTTGCCGCCTTCGGCGAGGATCTTCATGTTTTGAAGCGCCTGCGTGAACCTCTCGGTTCGCCTCGCCCTGTCCGCTGCGCGAGCGGCGTCGTCCGGGAGCATCGAGTTGTCGAAAAATAGCGTGTAAACGATTTTCGAAGTGGTCGCCGTCAGTGGCCTGACCTCGACCGTGCCGTGATAGAGGTTGTACGGCTGGCCTTCCTTCGGGGTCTGTGTGTAGGTGTACGAGAGCTCGGTCTTGCTCACCAGGACCTCGCCGCCGCCCACAGTACGCACGGCGCCAAATTCTCCGTCCTTACCCGACGTGATTGTGCACCCAGTCGGGATCTGCAGCCATTCGGCGACATCACAGTACTTGCCGATGCGTTTCCACACTTCCGCAGCCGGGCGGTTGACGGTGATCTCCATCGGAATAGACGTGTATGTGGGCTTGGCCACTACAACCGAACCACTCGCGCTGGCCGGCGGCGTCTGAGCATTGCCGGCGCCTGTCAAACAGGCGACCGCGAACGCGCAACCGGCGGCTGTTCGCGCACGATGAATTCCCATCGATGTCCTCCTCGCTGGTCCAATAGTGTCGCCGCATGCCGCGGCATTGGCTGGGAATCTTGTCACAGGGCGGCTGGAACGCCAACCAGATCGACTTGCCTGACGATGTCGTAGGCGGCCGCTCGCCTCCCTGCAGCGTAGCCTTTGCGTCGAACGAGACCTATGACCTCTCCACCACCGCTCCACCCGTATAATCCACACAAAACGGCCCTGACTCCGGGTACTCGCCTCGGCCCGTACGAAGCTCTCAGGCGGAATGGGCACGTGTATCTGGGCCCACAGGAGAAGTCGATGACGATCCGTACGTTCTGGCTGAATCTCGGCTGGCTCGTCATGTTGGTGCTGACGGTTGCCGTGCCTCTGGGACTTGATTCCGTCGGACGCCTGACGTATTTCACCAGCCTGGCCTTCTGGGCTATCCCGATTCTCTATCTGTGGCCGGTCTTCAACATGCTCACCGCGGAGGGCACAGGCCGGCGTCGGCGGGCCTTGCGTTACGCCGCAGGCACGATCGTCGTGCTCGGCATCGTTCTCGACTTTGTGCTCGGATTCCTGACGTTGCGGTTCCCGGGCTGCAGCGAGCCTGCGGGCTCCGGTCCTTATCTGTATTGTCTGCCGGCCGTGAATGGACGGATCCCGGTAGAGGAGCTTCTGTTCTATGTGATGGGCCCAGTGGCCATGGTGCTCGTGTACGCCTGTGCCGACGAGCGCTGGCTGAGCAAATACAACCCCAAGGACGACTTGCTCGATCTCAAACTGATTCAGCTGTCGCCACGCCTCGCGATCGTCGCGGCCGGCGCCGCCGTGATGGCGCTGGTACTCTGGCGCGTGAACGGAAACTTTCCGACCTACTTTGTGTTCATCTCCGCGGGCGCTCTCCTGCCGGCGATGTTCCTGTACCGGACCATCGGCAACCTGACGAACTGGCCGGCGTTTGCCGTCACCATGTTGTACGTCATCGTCACGTCGCTGATCTGGGAGGTGACGCTCGCGATCCCGCGGCAGTGGTGGGGATACGAGCCGTCCGGGATGATGGGGGTGACGATCGCCGCCTGGTCGCGTGGTGACGCGATCTTTCCTCTTGAGGCCGCCACGGTGTGGCTCTTCGCACCCTTCTCGAGCGTCCTCACCTACGAGTTCGCCAAGGCGCTGACGCATCACCCGGGCACGACCAAAGCTGCCCTGTTCGGGTCCGTCGCGAAGCATGCGCGGACGACCAGCTGACATTGGCCGCTGTGAGATGCGGCGTGTCCGAAGCAAAACCGTACATGCCGCGGCTCACAGCGGCAGAGCGTGACTAACTGAATCTGCTTTTCGGGGATCCAAGGCGGCGAGCCCTGCGCGTCAGACGGGATGGTTCATTGTCCGCTCGCTTTCGGCCACGCTGGCAGACCCTGAATACGTGATAATCGCAGCCCTCCATGACACTGATAACCGTGCCGCCTCCTGCTGTCGCACACACCACTGACGTGCTCGGTCATCCGCGCGGACTTGTAACCCTCGCCAGTACCGAACTCTGGGAGCGCATTTCCTTTCACGGGATGCAGGCGTTACTCACGCTCTACATGGCTGACCAACTCCTGCTGCCCGGGCACGTGGAGAAGATTGTCGGCTTCTCGCGTTTCCGCACGGTCGTTGAAAGCGTCACCGGTGCGCTTTCAACGCAGGCTCTCGCGGCACAAATCTTCGGCCTTTACGTAGGGCTGGTGTACTTCACACCCGTATTCGGCGGGTTGGTTGGCGACCGAGTGCTCGGACGACGCAATGCGGTGGCGCTCGGTGCGTTGCTCATGACGGCAGGCCATTTCTGCATGGCGTTTGACCAGTCGTTCCTGCTGGCGTTGCTCCTGCTCATTCTTGGAGCCGGGTGTCTGCGCGGAAATCTCCTGTCTCAGGTCGGACAACTCTATCTGCCCGAGGATCGTCGCCGCGCCGACGGTTTCCAGATTTACTACAGCATGGTCAACACAGGAGCGTTCATCGCTCCATTGATTACCGGTGCGCTCGGCAAGTCCTACGGTTGGCACGTTGGTTTCGGATTTGCCGGATTCGGTATGCTGGCCGGTCTCATCATCTATGTCATCGGACACCGGCACGTGCCTGTTGACGCACCGCGGAAGGTCACAATGGCGGCCACGAGGCTGACCCCGGAAGAGCGCCGCGTCGTCCTCGTTCTGATCCTGCTCCTACCAGCGCTCACGATGTTTTGGATCGCGCAGTCGCAGATCTGGAACGTCTACAACCTGTGGGCGCGCGACCATGTCGACCTCACCATTGCCGGGTGGAGCATGCCGGTGCCGTGGCTTCAATCGATCGATGGTATTGGTGCCGTCGCACTTGTGCCGCCGGTGTTGTTTCTGTGGCGCGGACTGGCGAGGCGCGGGCGAGAGCCCGACGATATCGCGAAACTTGGAGTCGGTTGCCTGCTGTTCGGAGCCTCGGTGGCCTGGCTTGCTTGCGGTCAGCTGGTCGCTCCCACCGGCGGGAGGGTCCCGCTTGCCTGGGCGGTCGGATTCCATTTTCTGTCGGCCATTGGCTACCTTCACGTCCAACCTGTCGCCATCGGCTTGTTTGCGCGTACGGCACCCAAGGCTGTGAACGCCATGATGATCGGCGTTTACTTCCTGTCGATTTTCGTGGGCAGCACGATCAGCGGACGGCTCGGGGGGCTCTATGAGCAATTGTCGCCATTGAACTTCTGGTTGCTCCATGCGGCGATTGTCACCGCCGGGGGCTCCCTGATTCTGCTCGCCGCACGGCCGTTGCGCCGCGAGTTGGCACCCCGCCACCCCGACGCTCGACTAGCCGTTATCGGCAGGGAAACTCCTGCCGCCTGACTCGAGCGATTCACGCTCGATCACACGCAAGGCGTTACAGTTTCAACGGCGGTCCCACGTTCACGTTGGTGAGCGGCGACCCGGAGGTCCCGAGGGTCCACCGGGCCGCGCCCCAGGCGCCAGGAGGATCCTTTCTCTTCAGTGCGACCCGTGCGCACCCCGTGAGAGATCGGTCCCGTCTGGTGCGAATTCCTCACACGAAACTCTTGGGTTCCAGTCGACAAACATGCCGTGAGGGTTATCCTTCCATGCCCAGACGTGCAACTCGTAGAACGCCGGGAGGCCGTAACGATTGGGGCTCCCCACGTATTGAAAATGCTGGCCCATGAGCACTGGTGGTGCTGCATTGTTGGCGTGCCATGCTTCGGCGATAACCAAATACTCGACACCGAGTAGACGCAGCCGGTCTCCTCGCTGTTCGTAGATCAGTAGCTCGGGACGGCTCGCGTCGAGTAGACCATCGCCAATGAGATCACCGTTCGCAAAGTGGATCCCCATCGCGCCCTCCGCCGGCCCGCTGACGCAACTGCCGGTCGAGCTGTAACCTGCCGCCATCGCAAAGTTCACGTCGAAAAAATCCTGTGTCGCCTGGCGTACTTCCAGGACGAGACCGGTGGGTTTATGCGGCCGGTCGTCCGCGCCGGCCAATGCGGCAACGGGGGCCACAGCACACGCGATCCCTGCGAGGCCGATTACCACGAGTCGTTTCGCAGTCATGTGATCCCTCCTTCATGTTGTCCGGAAAAACGAAGCGCCGATGATGCGCTCCCGGATTCTGAGGTGTCAAGGCCCGGGAGCAGCGAGCGAAGAGGTGGCGGGGAAAAGTTCTGGCGAGCGATGCGCCGCGCGGATTCGGTCGTCAGTGCGGCGGATTCACACCGAGCTCTGCTGAAGCATGGGTGATCGGGGTTCTATTCAGGGCTATATTCGTCTCAATGCTTCCACCGGGTCCTCGCGGGCTTCCGATCCTCGGCGTGCTGCCGGCTGTCAGACGCAATCCGACGGCCCTGTTCTTGAGCGCTGCTCGTCGCTTCGGCGAGGTCGTCTACTTGAAGATCGGCCCCCGACGAGGCTACCTCATAACGAACCCCGCAGACGTTCGCCATGTCCTGCAGGACAACGCGCGCAACTATCATAAGAGCCCGCTCTACGACAAGCTGCGGGTGTTGCTCGGCAACGGCCTGCTGACGAGTGAGGATGAATTCTGGCTGCGCCAGCGGCGCATTGCGCAACCCGCCTTTCATCGCCAGCGCATCGCGGCGCTAGCCAGCGTGATGGCCGAAGCGGCAAGAAACGCCGCTGCTGAGTGGCAGACGATCGCGTCAGACGGGCGGCCGGTGGATGTCGCTGAAGAGATGATGCGTCTCACGCGCACCGTCGTACTCCGTGCCCTCCTGGGCGCCGACCTCGGTCCGTTCGCGGCCAAGGTCGACCATGCCTGGACCCTCATCAATCAGCATATCGGCGAGAGCTTCTGGTCGCTCGGGTTCACCGACAGGTTGCCAACCCCTAAGTACCGACGGTTCCAGGCCGCCCGGGCTGTGCTCCAGGGAGCGGTCGATCACGTGATCAGCCAACGCCGGCGCAACCCGTCTGACAGCGCCGACCTGCTTTCAATGCTGTTGTCGGCGCGCGACGAGGACACCGGCGAGGCAATGACAGACGAGCAGCTGCGGGTTGAGGTCATGACGTTTCTGCTGGCGGGTCAGGAGACGACGTCGTTGGCACTGACGTGGACGTGGTATCTGCTGTCGCAGCACGCGGATGCGCAACGGCGACTCGAGGAGGAGATCGACGCTGTGCTCAACGGACGTCCGCCCGAGTACGCCGATCTCGTGAATCTGCCATATACGCGCATGGTGATTGACGAAACCATGCGTCTGTACCCACCTGCGTGGGGCTTCTCGCGGGAGGCTCTGGCCGACGATGAGCTGGGCGGGTTCCATCTACCGCGCGGATGGCTGGTGTTCGTCATCCCTTACGTCCTGCATCGGCTTCCCGCATTCTGGCAGGACCCGGAAGCGTTCGATCCCGACCGCTTCTTGCCGGAACGCAGTTCGGATCGGCCAAAATTTGTGTACCTTCCGTTCGGCGCAGGACCACGACAATGCATCGGCAACCAATTCGCGCTGATTGAAGCCCACCTGGTTGTTGCGACACTCGCGCAAGGCTATCGCCTTCATCTCGTGCCGCGACACAGGGTTGAGCCGTGGCCTCTGATAACGCTTCGTCCGCGGTTCGGCATGCCAATGATCATCGAACGTCGGGCGGCCTGGCATTCGCCTGTAGCCGACCGTGCCCGACCTCTACACGCGTGAGCCGTTCCCTAAGTGCGGATCACGGATGGGCGTGCAGGTCGGCGCCGCACTCGGCCGCGTCCATGTGAATCAGTCCCCATAAGCCGCGTATTGGTGACCGATGCGGAGTCGTATTTCGATCGTCACTGCGGCGTTACTGAGGACCCATCCAACATTTGCGGCCAGTACTGACCAAGCTGCCGTTGGGCTTTCCTTGACCGTCCTATCCGGCGGCAGGACAATTCAATCGTGCGCCGATGTTGTCTCCTCAGCGCAGTCCTCGCTTGCACCGCTACCGCGTGCGGTTCCGACGACCGTGGCATCACGCAGCCAACTCCAACGAGTGCCGCGGCGCCGTCGGTCGTATATTTTGTTCATGACACGCTGAACCCTCCTGACAACCATTCGTCGTTAGCCGTCGCGAATTCGTGGTTGGGCGCTTACTTTCCCGGGTTTACTTCACTTCGACCGTGGGCGTGGGACGATTTCACGAGTGCGACGGCGGCCACGATTCGCACGGTGGCATGGCAAGGGGGCTATTGCATGCCGAAAGGTCCCCTTCTGCCGCCGTCAGTTGGTCCACCGCGCCCAACCTCGAGCAGCTTCCAGGTGTGGTTTGTCCGCGACTCGAACGGACGTCCTGAGTTGTTCAATTACCTGTCCGAATTCATCCTGACATCTGCCGACGCGCATGAGCAGTTCATGTTCGACAGTGTTCGCAGCGACGCCGATTGCGCCTACTACGAGTACGCGGCTGTTCTGCCCACGTCGTTTCCCGTAACGGCGGGAACCCGCTACTGGTTCCTCATCCGTGCCGACATAGGAAACGGTTTAGCTCCTTGGGGCTGGCGCGTTGGTCAGCAGGACAACAGTATTTCGGCGCGAGGAACGCTGAATGGCGGCAACATCTTCACCGTGCTCGGGGACCTGGCGTTCTCTCTTTCCAGCGAATAGCGTGAGCGGAGGCGGAAGCGCTGCTTCACAATTGGCAACCCTGAAGGGGGTGCCCCCACAAACAACGTTCCGGTGAGGACGTCCCTACGTTTCGCCGTGGTGCTATCGCAAGAGCCCGAAGATGTGCTCCGCTCAATCGGATTACTCGGGAGTAGTCGCCAAGTGACGACCGATGGCCCGGCGGCGGTTAAACAGTGCGGCGTTTGTCGGGACCTAGTCCGTCGCTGCTCTCTGGCTGTTCATCGACGCGGAGCGATTTCATCGGCTTTGGCCTCCGCTGGTGAGATGACCTTCGCGTCGAGGGACGAGCGGAGATCCTCCTCGTTCTCATAAGTGCACGGCGGCAAAACCCAAGGGTACCGCCGAAAATGCTCAAACATCGCGTACTCCTCCTGTCCCGCAACAACGAGCGGCTGAATCGGCACAGAGGGCAGGTCGGGCACGATCTGCGACAGTTCCTGCGGGATGCTCTTCGCGTCTGTGATGTCGGCGATGATGAACCGAGACATGCCGGCAAGAATGCGAATCGTCTCGCTCATGTCGCGGCTGGCGGGTTTGTCGAAATCGAAGAGCACGGGGACCCAACCGCGCTGGCGGAGTTCAGTCCGGATCATGTCAAGCACAGCCTTGCGCGCTGGGGTGAATCGGCCCAGGACAAGCACGACCTTGGATGTAATAGTGTCGATGACATCTCGCAGGCGCTGGTTCCGCAGCATCAAGTAGAGAAATTGGGCAACGTCGAGCCGATCGACCCGGATGACGGGCTCTCCAAAACCAGTAATGATCATGTTGGTTTGGATTGCATCTTCTGAGTCGACGCCCCATACCGACAGTCCAAAGATCCAGCATCCGTCGAGATTCGTGCGCGTGAGGGTGCTTTTGATGAGCGACGCGTGCAGAAGGTTGGCCCCAGAAAGGTTCGCGTCAGTCAGGTCCGTGTAAGTCATCTCCGCCGAGCCGAGCTTGGCACCAGGCAGGTTTGCATTCGTGAAATCTGCCCACGTAAGGTCGGCACGAATGAGGTTGGCAGCGGAGAGGTCGGCCCGCCAAAGTCGCGCCGCGTGAAGTCGCGCGTTCTCAAGTGTCGCGTTCGAGAGACTTGCGTCAGTCAAGTCCGCATCGCCAAGGTCTGTGTAGCTGAGATCCGCGCCGGAGAGATTCGCGCCGCTTAGGTCCGTTCCGCTGAAGTTGCCGCGCGTCAGTGTCGCGCTCGACAGTTCAGCGGAACGGAGGTCGAAGAATCCCCACCTCAGGCGGGTTTCTCTGGTCCACTCGATCCAGTCATCTTCTTGTTTCAGTCGCCAACGGTTCCACGCGGTCACTCCACGTCTCAAAATCGCAACGTGCTTCGCGTTTGCCATGGTTCGCTATCCTTGTCGTGGTTTCGCACCACCAGGAGACTGGCCGGCGTTCGTGTCTCCGGGGATTTCGATTCCGACATCGGCGACTGCCGCTGCGGGGCGTCTTGACACGGCAACGTGCCAACAGTCGGTGTATGGTAGACCGAAGGGAGCTATATTCTGGCTTCCATAGTTGACGCGTCGACTCAAGAAAGTGCCAGCGGCTACACCGAGGTCGGCGATGCCGTTCCGATGTGAATATTCGAGACGACTAACCTCCGCAATCAACTCCTCATAAGTCGCGAAATGACGACCGATGGCCGTCGCGGGTTTAGGAAACAGTGCGGCGTTTTTCAGTAGCCATTGGCGAGGGCGCTGAATATCCCGTGCGTTAGGAGGGACTTGGAGGCTCTTCGCGGCGAACGTTGCCGCTCTCCTGCGGCACGCGCGTAAACGATAGTACCGAGTGCGAAGGCGGCGCGTGAGCGGGCCTCGGTGCCGTCAGGTGCAGTGGCGTGATTGCCGCCCGGTCCTAGGAGCTCTGTCAAGATCCGCGGCGCCCGGAGAAGCCTGACCGCTTGCGTACGTCGCCCGGCGGTCGGATGGCCCCTTGATCGCCGCGCCGGCGGCCGAGTACGAGGCGGAGGGATCGCCTTCAGCAGAATCGCAGCCGGTATTCGCGCGGCGTCACGCCCAGGTTTCGGTCGAAGGCCAGCCGCATTCCGTCCGTGGTGCTGTAACCGCACGCGTGGGCAATCTCGCCGACGGGCATCGTCGACTGTTCGAGGTATCGGCGCGCGCTTTCGAGCCTCGACAACTCGACGAACTTCCCCGGAGTCATGCCGATCTCGCGTGCAAAGACGCGCGTGAAGTTGCGGGGGCTCATACCGGCGAGCTCGCCGAGGCGCTCGACCGTCAGGTCGGAGCCCGGGTTCTTCGCGATATGGGAGACGACATCGCGGATTCTCTCGTCGTCCGTCATCAGCCCGGTCAGTTGCACGCTGAATTGAGACTGATTCGCGGGCCGCCTGAGGAACATCACCATGCCCTGCGCGACGCGCAAGGCGAGCTCGGAGCCGAAGTCCTCCTCGACCAGCGCGAGCATCAAGTCGAGAATCGACGTGGCGCCGGCCGAGGTGTACAGGTTGCCGTCCTTGACGTAGATGGGTTCGCTGTCGAGGATGACGTCGGGATAACGGCGACGAAAGTCCTTGTCCGCCGCCCAGTGCGTCGCGGCCCTTCGCCCGTCGAGCAGGCCCGCTTCCGCGAGCACGTAGGTTCCGACGCAGGCGGTGACCACGCGCCTCGCATCTTTCGAAATGCGTCGAATCCAGGCGATGAAACGCCGGTCCCGAAGACACTTCCCCTCGTAGTCGACGGCCTGGAACACGACCGTGTCGACGTCGCCTCGGATGGCGTAGCAGGGCTTGTCGACGACGATTCTGAGGCCCTCGGCCTCGAACACGGTCCCGGGCTGGTTGCTGACGACCTCGTAGTCGTACACCAGGTCGGGTCGACCGGACGTTTCGAGAAAGAAGTTCGCTTCGCGCAGCACGGCGATCGGTCCGATGAGATCGAACGGATCGCCGTCGGGCATCGTCACCAGGACGAACCGCCGCTTGCCTCCATCCCGTGGAGCCGCGCGGAGGGACTCGACCCTGGGAACGTCGAACGCGAGCATCGCAGACCTCCCCATGAACCCGACCGAGCCCCGAGTTTGGCAGTATATTTCGTTTCTCTGTCATTGTGCCAGGCGAGGGCCGGTCGCATGATGTAACCCGAGATCCGAGGTGGGCAGATCCGGCGCAGCCAGCGGAACACCGAGGGAGGCCAGCATGGAAACCGCAGTCAGAACGACCGTCGACGAGGTGCTGGGTCGCGTCGCTGAGCTCGAGCCGATGATCCGCGCGGCGTCCGCCGAGGCGGAGATCGAGCGGCGGCTCTCGGCCCACGTGGCCGAGGCGCTGCGAGACGCGGGGTGCTACCACCTGTTCCGGCCGCGTAGCCGGGGCGGCCTGTCGTGAGGGGGAGGCGTTACGTAACCGCGAGACGGCCCTAATGTTTCCTATCGTCCGATATGAAGAGCTACGACGAACTCTCTGCGATCGTGAAGTCGATCGAACCCGTCCTGCGTGAGAACGCGGCCGAGGCCGAAGCGAAGTGCGATCTTCCCAAGGCCGCAGTGGACGCGGTCCGGAAAGCTGGCCTGTTCAAGTTGTGGGTGCCTGAGAGCCTGGGTGGCTGGCAGGTCGATCCGGTTACCTCGTTTCGCGTCTTCGAAGACATCAGTGCGATTGACAGCGCTGCGGGCTGGCTCGTTCAGATGAGTGCCAGCATCAGTGGCCTCGGACTGTTCCTCGGTGACCGAGCCGTCGAGGAGATGTACAAGGGCGGCAACAACATCTTCGCCGACGCGTTCAGCCCTCCGGGCCAATCCGTGCCGGCCAACGGTGGCTACAAGCTCACCGGTCAGTTCCCCTTTGCCAGCAACTGCAAGCACGCGGACTGGTTCATGGCGCTCGGTGTGGTCATGGCGGGGAACGAGCCCAAGACCGTCGACGGTATGCCCGTGGTGAAGATCCACGCTTTCCCCATGAAGGAAGCGCAGATCGTCGAGAACTGGGACACCCTGGGAATGCGGGGGACCGGGAGCCACGATGTCAAGGCAACCAATCTCTTCGTTCCCGAGCATCGCACGGCGAACATGGCGCCCGTGACGAAGGCGGCCAACAAGTTCTGGGCCGACTCTTTCACAAATATGACGGTTTGGCACATCGTCGCGGGCGTCGGGATGAACTCAATCGGCATCGCCCGCGCCGCCATGGATGCGTTCATCGACATGGCCAAGGCGAAGACGCCCGCCTACCAGACCGCCACGGTCAACACGCAGACCCTGGCACACTATCGCCTGGGCCAAGCCAAGGCGATCCTGGGCGGCGCCCGCGCGTACATGTACGAGACCATGAGCAGGGTGTGGGAGTCTGCGAAAGCCGGCAATTTCATCACCATGAATCAGAAGGGTGACCTGCAGCTAGCCGGCACCTACGCCATGAGGGCGGCGTGCGATGCCATCGAGCTGCTCGCTGACAGCGCCGGCGGCAACGCCATAAGGCAGTCGGCGCGGTTCAATCGCCACGTTCGCGACCTTCGCACGCTCACGCAGCATGCGTATGTGTCCGCGGATCGCTACGAAGACGTGGGAGCTATCGCTCTCGGTCAGCCGCCCCGTTGGGGCTTCCTCCACATGTAGTTGTGCTCGCCCTCGGCTCCAGCTCCTTCGGCGGCGGCCTCGCGCGATGCGGCCGCGGTCCTACGGCCGAAGGAGCGGATGCCAGATGGAGACCACGTTGTTTAACCTCGGCCGATGCCAGCGAGGCTTGCGTCCCATCGGAAAGACAACCTCGATGCTGTCGACCTGGGTATCCTGTCCCGGGCCGAAGGCCGCGATCGGGGGGCTACTGGACACGTAGCCGCTGCCGGCCTGGATCGTCGCTACCTGCCGGTCTCTCCGGTCGTCACCGTGATTCTCGCGCCCGGGGCGGCATGGAGTGGAAGCACCGCGACCTGCACCAGGTGTTCGTGTTGCTGGAGTCGTTGCGAAGAATCTGAATCCCGGCGTCTCGTCTGGCCGGGACGATGTCCAGATCCCCGTCACCATCGACGTCCCCGTAGGTGCTCGCACCAGGTCAAGGTAACGATCAGTCGCCAAGTGACGATCGATGGTCGTCGCGCATTAGGAAACAGTGCGGCGTTTATCGCGGGGAACCGTTGATGCCCGTGTCCACGCCCGTCAAGCTGTGTTCGCGGCGGACCTGTTCTGCGCCATGAATGGCCAAGTCGGTCGAAGTCGAGCGCGCGTGATTGAGGCGAGCGGTTATGGCGTCGCGGCCGTCGCTGGTCCCTTCAGGTACTTGTCGAGGAACGCGATCACCGCCGTATAACCCCTAATCTCGTTCTCCTTTTTCACGAACCCATGCCCTTCGTCGGGAAAGACAACGTACTCGACCGGCACACCGTTTTTCTTGGCCGCCGCGACGATCTCGTCGCTTTCGACCTTGAGCACGCGAGGGTCGTTGGCCCCTTGAAGCACCATCAAAGGTGCTTTGATCTTGTCCGCGTTGAAGAGCGGCGACACGCGATGCAGTCGTTCGCTGTCCACCGTCGGATCCCCCATCTCGGCGTAGAGCGCGTCTTTGAACGAGCCCCACCACGGCGGAATGCTCGTCAGCGTCCGCACCCAGTTCGAAATCCCGAATAGATCGACTCCGACCTTGAAGGCGTTCGGTTGGAGCGTGAGCGCCGCGAGCACCATGTACCCACCGTAGCTGCCACCGACGATACCGATTCTGGCCGCGTCCACGTATCCGGTATCGACGAGCATTCTCTTGCTCGCGACGACGTCGCCCAAGTCGGCTTCGCCATGCTTCTTGTCGTCCATTGCAAAGAAGGTCTTGCCGTACCCGGAACTGCCTCGGTTGTTGATGTCGAACACCACGTAACCGTGGTTGACCAGCGCCTGCGTGAGTGCGACATAGCCAACTTGCGCCTGGCCGCCAGGTCCGCCATGAACAAGTACAACTCCCGGCGCCTTCGCGGCGGCTGACGCCTGATGCGGTTTGTAGAGGACGCCTGGAATCTCGACGTTGTCGTACGACTTGAATCGCACCACTGTCGGCACCATCAGGTCCTCGCGGCGGATGCTGGGGTTGAGCGCGTTTGTCAGGCGAGACGGGGCTGTGGTGATTGGCCCCGCGTACAGCTCGTCAGGCACGCTCCCGTCGCTTGCGTAAAAGGCGATCGCCGCGTCGTCTCGCGAAACGCTGATGCCGCGAACAGTCCCTTGCGGCATTCCTGTCAGCGGCACCGGCGCGAAGGTCGCGGCATCGAGCACACGTCCCGAGTAGCGCGAGTCCTCGTTCACGTAGACGGTGAGGTACTTCCCGGCTCTCGAGTACTCGGCGCCGAGGATGTCCCAGTTCTGCTCGTACACCGGGACCGTCGCGCCCGAGGCGATGTCGTAACTGAACAGCGCCGCGAACTCGCGGGCGCTGTCTGAGGTGAACAGGAGCTTCGAGCCGTCGACGGAAAAGTCGGCCGGCGTGTTACTGACCGTCCCGCTGTGTGCGGTGATGATCTTGGTTGTTTTCGACTGCCGATCGTGCAGATAGATGTCTGTGTCGGTCGTCGTGCGCGGCTTCACAAGGACAAGGAAACGCTTGTCGCGCGACACCGGGCCGAGCTCGTACCCGTCCGTATTTCGATAGAGTTGCGTCCGCTTGTAACCGTCCGCCGCGATCTCGTAAAGGTCGAAGAAACGCTCGTCGCGCTCGTTGGTCGAGATGAAGAACGACTTCTCGTCTCCAGACCATCCTCTGTAATTCGCCTTCAGCTTCGCGCCGGGCGTCAAGTCCCTGATGGAGCCGTCTGTGCTAAGCACGTAGATGTGGGTCAGCTCGTTTCCGCCCTCATCGCTCGAGTAGAGGATGCGCTCGTCGGCGGGGAAGTACGAGAGCGCGAACATCGAGTTTGTGGTCGACTGCGTGAGCGGCTGCGCCGCGCCGCCGCCGGTCGGAACCGCGTAGGCGTTCCAGATTCCCGAGAGGTTCGACGAGACGAGGATTCGCTGCCGATCTGGTGCCCACGAGGCGCCGGAGTACTCGGTGTTCTTGTAGAAGTCTCCAACCGAGTATTGCGTCGGCGTGACCGTCTTCCCGACCGCGGGTTGCGTTCTTGTCGTGGAGTCGGCCGGTGCCGTGCACGCACACGCGAGCGCGATCAGAGCAGCGGTGACGGTGAGGCATGTGATCGTTCGCATTGGGCCCTCGCCGGAGGAACTTATCACAGGCACCATTGTTCTCGGTTGGTCAAGGTTGTTGCCCAAACGCGCGCCGCAGCTCTTCGACCCAGTTCAGCACCACGTTGATTGTGGGAGCTGCGTTCCGGCGAACCGAGATGAGACGACCGTCGGGCGACACATCGTAGTACCCAACATACGGGTCGAGACCATAACGTGCGCCAGGCAGACTGAAGAGCGTGCGCGGAGGCGGGGAGCGAAGTCGGATCGTGCTGCAACGCGACCGCTATAATCGCGTCGCCCTCGCGATAGAAGGGCTGGAGAATCTCATGGAGCGGATCATCGCCGTCTCGGACAAGGACTGGATCACGGATGAAGACCTGCCGTACGAACTGCACGTCGCGCAACTGGACGCGGAAGGGCCATCAACCGAAACCTGCTCGAACGCGCCGTCACGACGTTCGAGCGAAACTTTCTCATCCGCGCGCTCGAGAAATCGGGTTGGAACGTGACGACCACGGCGCGCGTGCTCAGCATCCCCCTGAGTACGCTGAAGTTCAGATGGATCGATATGAGATAGCAGAACGATCGAGCAAATCTCGCGGCGCATAACGTCTTCGTGCCGCCTGTAGTCGGGGCACGCCGTGATGAAATCAATGCCATGTTAAAACCGGAGCGGTAGAGCGCCGTCATCCTTGCCACAGGTTCCCCCCAAGTCACATTGTCCGCCCCTATATTGTTCTTAAACTCCTAAGTAGTCGCCAAGGGACGAGCGATGTCGAGGTCGCAAATCGGTAATCAGTACGGCGTTTTCCGTGAGTCATCGGGGCTGCGCGAGCCGGCTCAGTGACGCAGAGCTGTCAGTGCCTCGGCAACCGACACGAGATTGTGGTCATTGACGGTTCGTACGGCTGCGGACCACTCAGCGTGGACGGAATCGGGATATCTGGCTCCGGCGATGCCACCTGCGATCGAAGCCACCGAGTCGCTATCGCCACCCGTATTTGTCGCTAATAGAATCGCCACTTGAGCAGAGTCCGTGACGGTCGCAAGAGCTAGCGCCAATGGCACGATCGTTAACGAATTGTTCGGAAAGTACGCGGCTGCGAGTTCTGCGGAGTGAATCGCTGGCCACTGTCTGAGCTCGCGAAATATGCCGTCTAGGGCGTCCGCAAACCTGGTCGTTGGCGGATCGGTGTGTTCGCGTTCCGCCATGGCTGCGGCATGCTGTGCGAGGTTGATAATCTCGACTGCCGACCGATCATCAATCGCTGCGGATACCGCAGCAGCGGTTGCCGCGGCGGCCGCGATGGCAAGAACGCCTCCGTGTGTTGAGATCGATGCCTCCCGAGCAGCTGCGACCAGGTCTGTGAGTGGTTCGGGCGGATACAGAATGCCCACCGGAGCGACACGAATAGCCGCTCCACATCCGTCGTGACCTTGAGCAACTCGAGCGGGGTCACCGCTTTCATGGAACTCCCACAGTGACCTGATGCCCGGATGCACGCATTTTCGGCACTTGAGCAGTTCGCGGCCGACGCTTGTGTGTGTGACAGCACCGTCTCGAATGATCGCGTTCGCTACAGCCAGGGTACGCTCGGTGTCGTCGGTCGTTTCGCCCACCAGCCATTCGTGCTTCTTGTTGCCTCGGTACCGCGGAATCGCCGTGCCCAGTGGCCCCTCGAATCCATTGACGCCATTCGGATACCAGCGCAGAACATCGTCGCGGGTTAGGTTCTCGGTCTGCTTGCCGACAGCGTCACCGGTGGCGATGCCGTTCAAGCACGCGAGAACTCGATCCTTCGTTGTTGGTGCCACTGGCGCGAAGATTAGCAGGAAAGATCCCCAACGTCGCCGCTGACACGAGTTGCTCTCGACTAGTCGCGTAGTGACGACCGATGGCCGGCGGCGGTTAAACAGTGCGGCGTTACTCAGGATCCATTTTGGGGGACCACGGGCGCCAGATGGAACCTGAACAGTGCTCTGGCTCAAACACGTGGTGCAGCGAGAGCCGCTGCGTTGTAACGGCTCACCATTCTGAGCGTGTGCGCCAGATTGCTGCGACAATCGTACCGGCCTGGTATTTGATATGGATCCGCTCCATCGGCAGGCGATTGTTCAAGGAGTGCTCGGGACCCTCCTTTTTGTCGTCCTCATTTTCTGGCCGGCCGGCACGTTCGACTACTGGCAAGGCTGGCTGTTCCTGGGGATATTTGCCGCGTCGACCGTCGGCTTCACCGTGTACCTGGCGATCTACGACCGACCGCTTCTCGAGCGTCGGATGAAGGCCGGGCCGCAACATGAGCGAGAGTGGTCCCAGAAAATCATCGTGTCGTTGGTCCTCCTCGCGTTTTTTGCATTGATCGTGCTGCCCGGGCTCGATTACCGAAACGCGTGGTCGCCGGTTGCCCCGTGGGTGTCGATTCTTGGCGATGTGGTGATCCTGCTGTCCTTCCTATTCATCTTCTGGGTGACCTGGGTCAACAGTTTCGCCGCGTCCAACATTCGTGTGGAGAAGGATCAAAAAGTGATCGACAGCGGGCCGTACGCGCACGTGCGTCATCCGATGTACGCCGGCGCCATTTGGCTTTTCGTCGGAATGCCGCTGGCGCTCGGTTCGTGGTGGTCGCTCGGCCTGCTCGTGCCCTTCGTGCCCGTACTCTTGTGGCGGCTTCTCGACGAGGAGAAAATCCTGCAGAGAGACTTGCCTGGGTATACGGAATACATGCGCAGGGTACGCTTTCGTCTGGTTCCGTCCGTGTGGTAGAGACGCGCCTTGCGCATCGTGACCCGAGGGCAAGCCACACGCTCCGTCTCAGAGTCGGATTACCCGCCAGAAGTCGCGTTGTAGTGACCTATCGGGCATCAGCAGTTGGTCGCCAGTGCGGCGTTTGTCGTGACCTAACGGATGGCCAAGCTGCGAGCAGCTCCTTGCGCCTGGCAAGGCTCACCCGGCGAACCGCTTTGCAAGATTGTCTTGGTCGGCCGCTTTAAGTGCGACTGGCGTGAACCATTCGTAGCCCGCCGCGAAGTAGCTCTCCGTGAGGGTCACGAGCGCGTCGTACTGAGTGGAGTTGAGCACCTCGACACGGAAGTTGCTTGGGTCAGGGTGATGATCGAGGCAGCCGTGATAAAGAAAGTCGTCGAAGTGATCGACAGAACTGAAGATCGAATCTGGTAAACCAGTAGATGCGATGACCGGCTGGTTGCTGCTCACGAAGCGATCCCACTCGCGCTTCGCGGCTGCCTTCTGAGGTGACTTGCGGTAGGTCATGGATTGCGTGAGTCGCCTCCATCCTAATGAGTACACCGGTGAGCGTGTGTTTACAGCCAACGACCAGGCGCACCGGCACGATCGAGACGACAACTCAAAGACTGGCGCGATGATAGCATCGGCCGCGCGATCACAACCGCCCGGTGGTTAGCTGCGAGCGGGGCGTGTGGCTGCGGCCGGCCACAGCTAACGTCGTCACGTCGACGTTGTACTTTGAGCAGGACCCGCCAGTCTATCGGGACGTTACGTATCGCGACTAGGACGGCGATCGCGTGATTGGCTGCGAGTCCTAGCAGCCAACGCGTCTTCACAGAGCCAATTCGGCTGGTTACTAACGAGTAGTCGCGTAGTGACGCCCGATGGCCCTCGCGGGTTTGGGAAACAGTGCGGTGTTTATGGGGAGAACGCCGGCGCTCACCCGCGCGCGTCAGCGCGTCGGGGGAAGCGCAGTTAGATTTGCTGTAGCTGCCGGGACAACATCTCTGGCTAGGCGTCGTCGTACGCGAGGGAGGTGGACAACTCGTGGTGGGCGTTGGCCTGGGCGAGCAGCGTTTTGGCCTTGGTCTCGAACGTCTGCACGGCGTCGGCGCCAGCAGCGAAACGGGTCGGCGGCTCCTTGAGTTCGACGAGCTTCACGAGGGCGTCGGCGAGCTTGGCGGGGTCGCCACCTTGCTTCCCATCCATGCTCTTCCAGGCAGCGACGATCTCCTTGGTTTGCTCAGCGTAGTCGTCGATGGTGGGCTGGGCATAGGTGGTCGAGTCGTTGGTGAGCAGCTCGGTGCGGAAGAAACCAGGCTCGACCAGCATCGTGCGGATTCCAAAGGGGGCGATCTCTGGCGTGAGCGACTCCATCCACCCCTCGATGCCGAACTTCGCGGCGGCATACGCGGTGCAGAACATCTGGCCGGCGATGCCTGCGGTCGAGGAGATGGTGAGCAATAGGCCGGAGCGTTGCCTACGCATCACCGGCAAGGCGGCGCGAGTGACATTCATCGGCCCGAACAGCAGCGTCTCGATTTGATTCCGGACCTGTTCGGGACCTAGCTCCTCGAAGAAGCCGGCGAAGAAGTTGCCCGCGTTATTGACCAGGACGTCGAGTCGGCCGAACTTCGCGACGGCGGCCTCGACTGCTGCCTTCGCATCCTGTGCACGGGTGACGTCGAGTTTGATTGTCAGCAGGTTGTCATGGTCGCCTACTGCGGCCGCGACCTTCGCAGCATCGCGCCCGGTGGCGACAACGGAGTGGCCAGCTGCCAAGACAGCTTTGGCGATGTCGACTCCCAAGCCTCGACCAGCGCCGGTGATGAGCCACACCTTCTTTCCAGTCATGGCATATTCCTCATTGGACCTCGAGCGACCACAAGACCGAACGTTGTCCTACAAATCTAACGTTGTGTCAGTACCATGCGACGAACTCTCTAATCGCGTGCTCATACGTCCGCTGGCCGCTGGCGGACGTGAGGCTGTTCAACACGGCCGTCTTGGCTTGTTCCAGGTCGGGAAGGGCCAGCACTCGCTTGGGCGACTTCTTGCGTGTTTTTACTTCGGCATTCGGCGACGGCCTCCTTCACCGTCGCCGACAGCTTCACCGGACCTTCTGTCCTCCGGCGTTTATCGAGACATCGACGCCACCCTCACGCCGAGAAGGACCAGTAGAACGCCAAAGATCCGATTCACGGTCAGTTGTGACCGGTCGATAAATTCACGGATAGTCGGCCGATCGAGCGTGTAGACGAAGAAGAGCCAGAACGATGCGCTTACTAGCATCATGCTCACAATAAGCAGAAGCTTGGCGGTCGCCGATGTCTCGGGGGTAATGACGATCGTGAACACGCCGAGATAGAAAAGCGTGCCTTTCGGGTTGAGGAGATTGTTTACGAATCCCTGAACGAACCATGTTCTGTTGGGCCGCAGACCTTCGACATCGTTTGTGTCGAGTGTCTTGGCACCAGATCGAAAGCTCATGATCCCAAGGTAGATGAGATACGCAGCCGCCGCAAACTTGAACGCGGAAAACGCCAGGATGCTTTGCGATATGAGCAACCCGATGCCGAGCATGCAGTACGTAATGTGGACCAGATTTCCGGACAGAATACCCATCGACGTTTGTAGACCGGCGCGCCGACCACTGACAAATGTGTGGCGCAGGACGAGGACCATATCTGGCCCCGGGGTAACCATTACAAGAAAGGTGATGGAAACGATCACCAATATCTGATCGAGCATATTCCTGTCCTCGCGTAGAGCCCGTAGGGAGAACCGCGTGCTTTGGTTCGTGAGGCTACCCTGCGATCATGCAAGACACTGCTCTGCCACCGAACCAATAGTAGGCCGACCCGCAGAACACTAAACCAAGAAGCAGCGCAAGGGACGGTAGGTCCCGAGTAGTCGCGTAGTGACGCCCGATGGCCCTCGCGGGTTTGGGAAACAGTGCGGTGTTTATCGCGAGTTTAACGATTGCGAACGAGCCGCGCAGCGACAGAAGTCAGCGCCGCGTCGGATCCATTCGCGGGTTAGTTGGCGCGTTCAAGTTTCAAGGTGGTTCTCAGCGTCCCGATTTGTAAAACTAACGCACGCAGAATGCCGCGCGCATTCACTTACTCCTTCGAACAGCCCGGGCCTGACCTTCGACGTTCTGAAAGATTAGCTGGGTCACAGCACCGTTAGCGTCCTTGATGAACTCGATACTCGCGCCGCCTCCGATCAGGACAAAGTGGGTGTCAGAAACTGGCGCAAGCGGCAATCCAATCTTGTCTCCCGGGCGCTGCAGCATCACGCGGTCGCCCACAACGGTGACGACCGCGGCCGTCCCCACGGGAAACCGACCGCCAGCCACGACGTCATATGTTCCTGAGTATGTCGACAGAACACTTAACGGTAACGTGATGGCCGACAACTTCGCGCCCGCACTTAGTGCGGCATCTCGCTCGTTTTCGGTGCACACCTCCTCGAGCAGCTCCGAGTCGGCGACAAACTCAAGGTCCACGGGGATGGCAAGTGGTCTGGCGTACGCCCGTGGGTCATCAATCGTCATTTGGAGCTGCACGTGTCCGAAGTCGCGACGCGTGAATCGCTCTGTCAGGCGCAATTCCTCCGTGTGAGGATGACCAGTGAGATCGAGCCAGGTCTTATCGTTGAAGCCCGCGCTCTCGACAACCAGCGTGTCCCCCTCCCAGTGTCCGACCGAATAGCCCATCCACGTCGGATTCGGATCCTGGGGAAGCGTGCGGCCGTCCATAAAGATCTGTCTGTCCAGAACACGCGACTCGTACAGCATGACGATCAAACTTGGCGTCTGAACAATCTTCACCATCTCCCACATGGCTCTCAGGGTCGGACCAGGCGGCAGGCAGAGCGCGACCGGGCTCTGGCGGCTGAAGTCTTCTATCCGCTGCGTGGTAACGGTGGTTGCCCAGGGCCGAAACTCGCTCGGCGACAGATCGGCCGTCGCGTTGATCTGATAGCCACCGGCGTTCGGCTGCCAGAGCCCGGAGAAGTCCGGCTTCCCGTCCGCCGTGCGCGGCGCAGGTGCAGTTAATTCGGGTTTTCCGTCAGGCGTTCGCGGAATTCCGGATGTTGGATATTTCAGCCATTGCGCGGTCGCTGGAACAAACGTCAGCAGTGCCACGGCGGCTGTTACGCTGAGTATGGTTGTCAACTGACCGACCGGATTCCGTTCCCGATCACCCGTGTCTTCTGGGTTCATCATAGAGGTCTCCGATTTTGAGGCGTCCGGCTACCAGTAGGCCGACCGGCATATCGTGACCAACCCTACGAGGCTCGCAGCATAACGCCAAACCGGCCACGCCAGAAACGTACGACAAGTTCTACGCTAGTCAGGCCCACGGGCATAACACCTCGCCAGCGCGCCGCACATCGCGGCAGGCGCCTCAGTAATGAAAAGTCGCGTAGTGACGCCCGATGGCCCTCGCGGGTTGGGAAACAGTGCGGCGTCAGTCAGGACCAATGAGTAGAAGCCGAAATGCAAACCGCGAAACCGACAGCCGAACTCACCATCGATCCCTCCATCGTTCGGGCGCTACTCCAGGAGCAACACGCGGATCTCGCGGATTTGCCATTGATCGAGGTCGGCGAGGGCTGGGACAACAAACTGTTTCGTTTGGGCGAAGACCTTTCCGTGCGCGTGCCGCGTCGCGCGGCTTCGGCAGCCCTCATTGAACATGAGCAGCGATGGCTTCCCCAGCTGTCGTCACGATTGCCTTTGCCAGTTCCCGTGCCGCTCCGTGTCGGCCGTCCCGGCTGTGGGTTCCCGTGGGCGTGGTCCGTCGTACCCTGGTTTCCCGGCCACAGTGCGCTGCTTGCGCAACCACGGGACCCTGCGATAACGGCGGTTGCTCTGGGGCGGTTTCTTCGGGCCCTCCACGAACCTGCACCGGAAAACGTTCCACACAACCCGTGGCGAGGCGTACCCCTTGCGGCTCGTACGAAGACCCTCGAGGAGCATCTGCAGCGGCTCGACGGGCTCGTGGACCGCGGCGCCATTCTGGGTCTGTGGGAGCGCGTTCTCTCGACGCCTTCGTGGCCCGGACCTCCTTTGTGGATCCACGGCGATCTTCACCCCGGCAATCTGCTGGTCAGCGGCCGTCGTCTCTCGGCCGTAATCGACTTCGGCGATCTCACTGCCGGCGATCCTGCGACAGACCTGTCGGTAATCTGGATGCTGCTGTCGCCGTCGGCGCGGCCAATCTTTCGGACAGCAGCACGCGGAGAATTCGACCCAATCGACGACAACACGTTGATGCGCGCACGCGGCTGGGCGCTTGCGCTGGGACTTGCATACCTGGCGAACTCATTGGACGATGAGGCGATGGCTGCGCTGGGTCGGGCGACAATCGATAGCGCCTTGAGGGATAACCCGTGAGTAGTCGCCAAGGGCGGACGTTTGCGCCCGCCCTGGCTCTCAGCTCACGCAGCGTCCGGCTCGATTCCGAGACGGTCGTTAACCGCACATCGCAATCGCTGTTTGCATCCAAGGTAGCGCTCCGTCGTCTGGATCGAGACGTGCCCCAGGAGGAATCGAATCTGATCCAGGCTCGTGACCTCACCGGGCACCGCTGGTTGCCGCGGCCTGCTAGCCGCTGAAGGATTTGCTAGAGCTTCGACACCGGCCCCTCGCCGACTGCCGCTTTCAACGAGCGTCGCGCGAGATCGGCAAATTGTTTTCATGATCTGCCGTGCGGCGGGATGCGCTGTACGAGGCGGAGGAATCACGCCAGGCGACAGTGCTCGCATACGGGCTTTAGATTGCCCTCAC
>Ga0208185_1000326_pt1 | contig 25014 bp, 23 predicted proteins | sample EasRivMeERMLT700_FD_187532 | JGI IMG/M metagenome (GOLD analysis project Ga0208185, IMG submission 187532) | Soil microbial communities from meander-bound floodplain in the East River, Colorado, USA - East River MetaG ERMLT700 (SPAdes) (version 2) | ecosystem: Environmental > Terrestrial > Soil... | reverse complement strand
GAGCCCGGTAGCCCGCAACCGCGATCAGGGGATGCACCTCGGGGAGGCGGTTGCGGCCGCATTGCTCGCACGCGGCGATGACCACCTTCTGCCAGTGGGCGCGCCGGTTCTCGGCGCGATCGCCTTTCGGCCGCGCGACCGAGCGCGTGGCGAGCACCGGCTGTATCTCCGACACGCCGAGCTCGACCGCCTTGCGCACCGTGCTGTCCATGCGCTCGCCCGCCGACACGCCCTGCACCAGCGTGACGCGGAGCGGCGTCTCGCGCTCGATGGGGCGATGCTGCAGGAGGTCGATCGCGATCTTCAGCCGCTGGATCGAGGCGATGCGCGCCGCGAACTCGCCGCCGCGGCCATTGAAAAGGGTTATGTCCTCGCCCTCGCGCAGCCGCAGGACGTGGATCGCGTGGTGCGCCGCGTCCTCGGAAAGCGTGCATACGCCGCCGGCGCGCAGCGGCGCATCGAGGTAGAAGCGCGGGACCATGCTACGATTTTTGCATGAACGCGCCCCCGCAGTTCGCTCCTCAGTTCGACCTCCGCGGCGTGGACGGCAAGCGCTACTCGCCGGCCGCGGCGCGCGGCGACAAGGGCCTGCTGGTGATGTTCATCTGCAACCACTGCCCGTACGTCAAGCGCGCCATCGACCGCATCGTGCGCGACTGCAAGGAGCTGGCGCCGCTCGGCATCGGCTCGATCGCGGTGATGTCCAACGATCCGTCCGACTATCCCGAGGACTCGTTCGACAACATGCAGCGGGTGGCGCGCGAGAAAGCCTTCCCGTTTCCGTACGTCATCGACGAGACGCAGGACGTGGCGCGCGCCTACGGCACCGTGTGCACGCCGGAGTTCTTCGGCTTCGACGCCAAGTTAGAGCTGCAGTACCACGGCCGGGTCGACGAGCTGCTCAAGGCGATGCGCCAGATCGCCGAGACCGGCAGCGGACCGAAGGAGCAGATTCCTTCGGTCGGCTGCTCGATCAAGTGGAAGAAATGAATTCGGGGTCAGGGCCCGAATTCGTTTTTGCGTACGCGAAAACTGAATTCGGGCCCTGACCCCGAATTCTGCTTACTGGAAGCGGTAGACCACGCCGACGCTCAGCACGTCGACGTCGGTTTCGGTGAGGTTGCCGCCGCCCATCTTGCTGTAGCGCTGCCATTCGCCGCGCACGCCGACGTTCTTGAGCACGTCGTACTGCAGGCCTGCGCCGTAGGTGAGATCGCTGTTCGTCTCTTTCCCGCCCGGCCCTTCGAGCTCGCCGCGGTAGACGCCGAGCTTTCCGTAGACCGAGAGCCTTTCGACGATCGGGTACGCGCCGATGCCCACGAGCTCCCACGCCGTGCCTTCGGTCGCGCCCGCCGAAGCGGAGGCTTCGCCGAGGTTGTGATAGCCGAGCTCGGCGGCGAAGTAGCGGTTGAACTGGTAGCCGCCGAGAATCCTCCAGGCGGTGTCCTTCTCGTCGCAGTCGCCCACGCCGGCGCAGCCGTCCTTGTACTCGGCCTGCCCGATCGTGCCGCCGATGTACACCGAGCTCAGGCTCGGCTGCTGCGCGGCGGCGCTGCCGGCGAAGGCGAGCGCGGCGACGGCAATTAGTGCTTTGATGCTCTTCATGCGGAGTTCCTTGGTGGTTGAAGGAATCCGCAGACTAGAGACCGGCTGCGCGCGCTCCGTTTCAGTTTCGGGGGCGCGGGATTACAGCTGTGACGTTACATCGGGAATTACATCGTGGCGCCGATGGTCCACGGCGCGAACTCGTCGTCGCCGTAGCCGAATTCCTCGCTCTTGGACTTTTTCCCCGACGCGGTCTCGAGGATCAGCTGGAAGAATCGCTCGCCCGCCTGCGCGATGGTCTCGGTGCCGTCGATGATCGTGCCGCAGTTGAAGTCCATGTCCTCCTCCTGGTGCACGAAGAGCGGCGTGTTGGTGGCGAGCTTGAGCGAGGGCGCAGGCTTGCAGCCGTAGGCCGAGCCGCGGCCGGTGGTGAAGCAGATCATGTTCGCGCCGCCCGCGACCTGGCCGGTCGCCGACACCGGGTCGAACCCCGGCGTGTCCATGTAGACGAAGCCTTTCGCCTTTACCGCCTCGGCGTACTCGTACACGTCCACTAGATTCGTGGTGCCGCCCTTCGCCACCGCGCCGAGCGATTTCTCGAGGATGGTGGTGAGGCCGCCGGCCTTGTTGCCCGGCGAGGGGTTGTTGTTCATCTCCATGTCGTTGCGCGCGGTGTACTCCTCCCACCACTTGATGCGGCGGATGAGCTTTTCGCCGACTTCCTTCGAGACCGCCCTGCGGGTGAGCAAGTGCTCGGCGCCGTAGTTTTCCGGAGTTTCGGACAGGATCGCCGTGCCGCCATGCCGCACCAGCAGGTCCACCGCCGCTCCGAGCGCGGGATTCGCGCTGATGCCGGAATAGCCGTCGGAGCCGCCGCACTGCAGCCCGAGCGTGAGATGGCTTGCCGGCACAGGGGTGCGCTGCACCCTGTTCGCCTCGGGGAGGATCGCCTCGATGCGCGCGATGCCCTCGCGCACCGCCTTCATCGTGCCGCCCTTCTCCTGGATGGTGAACGCGTGCAGGCGGTCGTGGCGCTTGAGGCCCTGCGTGGAGAGGAGGTTGTTGATCTGGTTCGCCTCGCAGCCCAGGCCGATCACCTGCGTGGCGAAGAAGTTCGGATGGCGCGCATAGCCCGCCATGGTGCGGCGCAGGACATCCATGCCTTCGCCCTCGGAGGCCATGCCGCAGCCGGTCTTGTGCGTGAGCGCCACCACGCCATCGACGTTGGGATATTTCTCGAGCCTGTTCCTGAAGTGGTCGGCAACCATTTTCGCGACCGTCGCCGAGCAGTTCACGCTGGTGAGGATGCCGATGAAGTTGCGCGTCGCGACGCGGCCGTCTGCGCGCACGATCCCGAGAAAGGTCGCCGGGTTCTCGACGTATTCAGTATTTTTGACGAGTGAAGAAAAGGCGTAGTCGCGCTGGAAATTTCCCATCGCGAGGTTGTGCACGTGCACGTGCTCGCCGGCTTTGATGTCGCGCGTGGTGAAGCCGATGATCTGGTTGTAGCGCCGCACCGCCTTTCCCTGCGCGACGTCGCGCACCGCGAGCTTGTGCCCCGCGGGGATGGTGACCGCGGACCGCACGTTCTCGCGGCTCACCAGCGTGCCGGTGGCGAGCTCCAGGCGGGCGATGACGACGTGGTCGTCGGGATGCAGGCGGATGGTGAGTTCGACGGCTTGCAGCATTCGCTACCTCTTCAGCGGGTGGCCGGGCATCAGCTCGTAAGGATGCACCCAGCCGGGAAGCGCGCGGATCCGTTCGAGCCAGGCGCCGATGCGCGGGTAATCGCTCCACGATACGCCAAATTCGTCGGGCCAGAACAGGTAGCCGCACAGGGAGAGATCGGCGATGGTGGGTTTGTCACCGGCGGCAAATGCGGTCTTCTCAAGATGGGAGTTCAAAATTCCAAGCGAGGTCTTGATGCGCCCGCGCAGGAACTCGTGCACCAGCGGCTCGCCGACCTTGGCGAGCGTGACCATGTAGCGCAGCGTGGCGATGTAGCTGGTGAGCTTGTGGTTGTCCCAGAGGATCCAGCGCAGCACTTCGAGCGGGTCGTCACCCCGAAACTTCGCGAAGTGACCGGCCAGGTAATGCAGGATCACGCCGGACTGCGACAGGCGCTTCGCCCCGTGCTCGAGCACCGGCACCTCGCCCATCTCGTTGATCGCGCGGTACTCGGGGGTGCGCGTCTCGCCGGCGAAGAAGTCGACGAAGCGCGGCTCCCATTTCGCGCCGCAGAGCTGCAGCATGAGCGCGACCTTGTATGCGTTGCCCGACTGCGCGAAGCAGAAAAGCTTGAAATCAGGAGGCGTCTTAGTGATTGTCACGGGGAACGAACGCGCCGCTCTTGCCGACGAGGAAATCGAGGTCCGCGCCGTCGCTTGCCTGCTGCACGTGATCGAAGTAGAGCTTCCAGTAGCCGCGCTCGAGCGGCGGCCCGGGTTTTTTCCAGTTCTTCCTCCGCCGCGCCAGCTCTTTCGGGGACACCCGCAAGTTCAGCCTGCCTTTCGCCACGTCGAGCTCGATCTCGTCGCCACTCTCGACCAGCGCCAGGGTGCCGCCAGCGGCAGCTTCGGGTGAAATGTGCAGGATAACTGTGCCGTAGGCGGTGCCGCTCATGCGCGCGTCCGAGATGCGCACCATGTCGGTGACGCCCTTCTTGAGGAGCTTGGGCGGCAGCGGCATGTTGCCGACCTCGGCCATGCCGGGGTAGCCCTTCGGGCCGCAGTTCTTCAGCACCATCACCGAGCGCTCGTCGATGTCGAGCTTCGGATCGTCGATGCGCGCATGGAAGTCCTCGATGCTTTCGAACACCACCGCGCGGCCCTTGTGCTTGAGGAGCCGGGGCGTCGCTGCCGAGGGCTTGATGATGGCGCCGTCGGGGCACAGGTTGCCGCGCAGCACGGCGATGCCGGTGTTCTTCTTGAACGGCTTCTTGAACGGAGTGATGACGTCGCGGTTCCAGCAGGGCGCGTCCTTGACGTTCTCCCACTGGGTCTTGCCGTTGACCGTGAGAGCGCTCTTCTTCAGGAGGTTGTTTTCGCCAAGCTCCCGCAGGACCGCGGGGAGACCCCCCGCGTAATAGAAGTCCTCCATGAGGTACTTGCCCGACGGCATCAGGTTGACGAGCGTGTGCACGTCGCGGCCGAGGCGGGCGAAGTCCTTGAGTCCGAGCTCGACACCGATGCGCCGCGCGATTGCCGTAAGGTGAATCACCGCGTTGGTCGAGCCGCCGATCGCGGCGAGCGCGCGGATCGCGTTCTCGAAGGCCGGCCGCACCAATATCTTCGACAGAGTGACATTGCTTTTGACTAACTGAACAATCTGTCTACCCGCCATGCGTGCCAGCACGTTGCGGCGTGCGTCCACCGCGGGAATGGCCGCGTTGCCCGGCATGGCGACGCCGAGCGCTTCCATCATCGACGCCATGGTCGAGGCGGTGCCCATCGTCATGCAGTGCCCGTGCGAGCGGTGCATGCAGGACTCGGCCTCATGGAACTCGTCGAGGGTGATCTTGCCCGCGCGCAGGTCCTCCGACATCGACCAGGTGTTGGTGCCCGAGCCGATGTCGGTGCCGCGGTACTTCCCGGAGAGCATCGGCCCGCCGGAGACCAGGATGGTGGGCAGGTCGACGCTCGCCGCGCCCATCAGCGTGGCCGGGGTCGTCTTGTCGCAGCCGGCGAGCAGCACTACCGCGTCGAGCGGGTTGGCGCGGATCGACTCCTCCACGCTCATCGCCGCCAGGTTGCGGTAGAGCATCGCGGTGGGGCGCATCAGCGTCTCGCCGAGCGACATCACCGGGAATTCGAGCGGGAAGCCGCCGGCTTCGAGGACGCCGTTGCGCACGTGCTCGGCGAGCACGCGGAAGTGGGTGTTGCAGGGCGTGAGCTCGGACCAGGTGTTGCAGATGCCGATGACCGGCCGGCCGTCGAACTGGTCCTGCGGCACGCCGCGGTTCTTGACCCAGCTCCTGTAGATGAAGCCGTAGATGTCCTGACGGCCGAACCACGAAACCGAGCGGAGCGCGTTTTTCTTTCCCATCAGTACGTGGCCCGACCGCCCGAGATATCAAAAACGCCCGCAGTCGAGAAGCTGCAGTCCTCGCTCGCGAGCCAGCACGTGAGCGCCGCGATCTCCTCCACTCTTACGAAACGCCCCATCGGGATCTTCGAGAGCATGTACTTCGCGAATTCCTCGGTGACCTGGTCGAGGATCGCGGTCTGCGCCGCGGCGGGCGTGACGCAGTTGACCAGCACGCCGCTCTGGGCGAGCTCCTTGCCGAGCGACTTGGTGAACGCGATCAGCCCGCCTTTCGCCGCACCGTAGGCGGCGGCGTTCGGGTTGCCCTCCTTGCCGGCGACCGAGGCGATGTTGACGATGCGGCCGTATCCGGCACGCGTCATGTGCGGCACGACGGCGCGGCAGCAGAGGAACGGCCCGGTGAGGTCGACGTCGATGACGCGCTTCCATTCCTCGACCGGATAGTCGACCACCGGCTTGCTCGGCCCGGCGATGCCCGCGTTGTTGACGAGCACGTCGATCTTGCCGAGGTTCTCGAGCGCGCTCTTCGTGCCGCGTGCGATGGCGTCGGCATCGGTGACGTCGAGCGCATCGCCCGTCACTGCGGATCCGAGCTTGGCCACGGTCTTCCCGAGGAGCTTGTCGTCGCGATCCCAGATGCGTACCCGCGCGCCCGAAGCGACGAGGCGGTTCACGATCGCAAGGCCGATGCCTTGCGCGCCGCCGGTCACGATCGCGTTTCGGCCCGCGAAATCGAGTTTATTCATGGGAACGCGAAGTATAATCGCGGCCTTCCATGCAGGCCCTCATTTGCCTCGCTTAGCTGGGAAATCCGCCTTCATCACCGCCGCTGGGCAGGGCATGGGCCGCGCCGCCGCCGTCGCCTTTGCGCGCGAGGGCGCGAAGGTGTGGGCCACCGACATGAACGCCAAGACCGTGGGCGAGCTCGAGGGCAAGGACGGCATCCGGACTAGCGCTCTCGATGTCACCGATGAAGCTGCGATTTCAAAAATGAGCAAAGAAGTCGGAGACATCGACGTCCTCTTCAACTGCGCCGGCATCGTCCACCACGGCTCGATCCTCGACGCCACGCCGAAGGATTGGGACCAGGCGTTCGCGGTGAACGTGAAGTCGATGTACCTCGTGTCGCGCGCTTTCCTGCCGGGGATGCTGAAGAAGGGGCGCGGCTCGATCATCAACATGGCCTCGGTCGCTTCCTCGATCCGCGGCCTGCCGAACCGGTTCGTCTACGGCGCGAGCAAGGCCGCGGTGATCGGCCTCACCAAGGCGATCGCCGCCGACTACGTGGGCAAGGGGATCCGCTGCAACGCCATCTGCCCGGGCACGGTGGACACGCCGTCGCTCCAGGGACGGATCAATGCCTTCGCCGACCCGGTGCAGGCGCGCAAGGATTTCGTCGCGCGCCAGCCGATGGGACGGCTCGGCACGGTCGACGACATCATGGGGATCCTGGTGTTTCTCGCCTCGGACGAGTCGCTGTTCGCGACCGGCAACGCTTATTCGATTGATGGGGGGATGACGATATGAAACTGTGCCGCTACGGCAAAGCGGGCTACGAGAAGCCCGGGGTAATCGACAGCGAGGGGCGCCTCAGGGACCTCTCCAAGGTCATCGACAACATCGGGCCCAACGAGATCTCGCCGCGCGGGCTGAAAATGCTCACGCGCTTGAAGCCCGAAAGCCTGCCGCCGGTGAACGGCAGCCCGCGCTTCGGCGTGCCCTACGTCGGCATCGGCAAGTTCGTCGCCATCGGCCTCAACTACTCCGACCACGCCAAGGAGGCGGGCCTGCCGATCCCGTCCGAGCCGATCGTGTTCTTGAAGGCCACGACCTGCATCAGCGGCCCGAGCGACGACGTGATCCAGCCGAAAACCTCCACCAAGCTCGACTGGGAGGTCGAGCTCGGCGTGGTCATCGGCACGCAGGCGAAGTACGTGAGCGAGGGCGATGCGCTGAACTACGTCGCTGGCTACTGCATCGTCAACGACGTCTCCGAGCGCGCCTTCCAGATGGCGACCACCCAGTGGGACAAGGGCAAGGGCTTCGACACCGCCGGACCGATCGGCCCCTGGCTCGTCACGACGGACGAGATCCGCGACCCGCAGACGCTCGACATGCGGCTCGACGTGAACGGCAAGCGCATGCAGACCGGCAACACGCGCACCATGGTGTTCAGCGTGGCGAAGATCATCTCGCACGTGAGCCACTACATGACGCTGCTTCCGGGCGACGTCATCGCCACCGGCACGCCCCCGGGCGTCGGACTTGGGATCAAGCCCAACCCGGTGTTCCTCAAGCCGGGCGACCTGATGACCCTCGGAATCCAGGGCCTCGGCGAGCAGCGCCAGAAGGTCGTCGGCTACTCGGCCTAGCAGGTACTGCGGTGCGGCGTGAACCGTTCCCCGGGAACGGTGTAATGTCTGCGGCATGAACAAGCGCGCCGAAGCAAAGGAAGTCAGCCTGGAGCAGGCGGCCTTCTGGATGCCGTTCACCGCGAACCGGCAGTTCAAGAAGGCACCGCGGCTCCTGGCGCGCGCCGAGGGCATGTACTACTGGACGCCCGAGGGGCGCCAGGTGCTCGACGGCACCTCGGGGCTGTGGTGCGTCAACGCCGGGCATTGCCGGCCGAGGATCGTCGAAGCGGTGAAGCGCCAGGTCGCCGAGATGGACTTCGCGCCGACCTTCCAGATGGGGCACCCGATCGCTTTCGAGTTCGCCGAGCGGCTCGCGCGCGTCGCGCCGGAGGGCTTCTCGCGCGTGTTCTTCACCAATTCAGGCTCGGAATCGGCCGACACCGCGCTCAAGATCGCGCTTGCCTACCACCGCGCGCGCGGCGAGGCGGGCCGCTATCGGCTGATCGGCCGCGAGCGCGGCTATCACGGCGTCAATTTCGGCGGCATGGCGGTCGGCGGCATCACCGCGAACAAGAAGTTTTTCGGGCCCGGCGTGGCGGGGGTGGACCACATCCGGCATACGCACGACCCCGCCAGGAACGCCTTTTCGCGCGGCCAACCGAAGCATGGACAGGAATTCGCGGACGAGCTCGAGCGGCTCTGCCTGCTGCACGATCCGTCGACCATCGCCGCGGTGATCGTCGAGCCCGTGGCCGGCTCGGCGGGCGTGCTGGTGCCGCCGGTGGGTTACCTCGAGCGGCTGCGCGAGATCTGCACGCGACACGGCATCCTGCTCATCTTCGACGAAGTGATCACCGGCTTCGGCCGCCTCGGAAAACCGTTCGGCTCGCAGCATTTCGGCGTCATGCCCGACCTCTTCACCACCGCGAAGGGAATGACGAACGCGACGGTGCCGATGGGCGCCGTGTTCATCCAGGACTCGATCTTCGAGGCGTTCATGCAGGGCGGCGAGGGCATCGAGCTCTTCCATGGTTACACCTACTCCGGCCACCCGCTCGCCTGTGCCGCGGGCGTCGCCACGCTGGACACCTATGAGGAGGAAGGCCTGCTCACCCGGGTTTCCACGATCGAAAAGCACTGGGAAGACGCGGCACACGGGCTCAAGGGGGCGCCGCACGTCGCCGATATCCGCAATTGCGGGCTGATGGCGGCCATCGAGCTCGAGCCGCGCGCGGGCCAGCCGGGCAAGCGCGCCTACGAGGTGTTCGTCAAGGCCTTCGAGGCGGGCGTGCTGATCCGCGTCACCGGCGACACGATCGCGCTCTCGCCGCCGCTCATCGTCGAGCGCGCGCAGATCGACCGCCTGTTCGACTGCATCGCGACGATGCTGCGCTCGGTGAGCTGAGCGGGCATGATGGCGGGGAGCGACGAGAAGAAGAACAAGGGAGAAGAAAAATGAACTACGGCGGCTTCTGGATCCGGTTCCTCGCGTACCTCGTCGACAGCCTGATCGTCTCGATCGGGTTCCTCGCGATCGTGGCGCTGCTCACCGTGATGGGGCTCGAGCTCATCAGCAACGAGCTGATCCTGTTCGCGATGGCCGTCCTGTACTACGCGTTCATGCAGGCCTCGGCGCGGCAGGCGACCTTCGGCAAGGCGCTCGTCGGCCTCAAGGTCGGCGGCCTCTCCGGCGAGCGCATCAGCCTCGGCCGCGCTCTCGCCCGTGAGGTGGCGAAGATCCTGTCGGCCCTGACCTTCCTCCTCGGGTTCATCATCGCCGGCTTCACCAATCGCAAGCAGGCGCTGCACGACTTCATTGCCACCACCTGCGTCGTGCGTGTCCAGCCGGGTCACGTGGCGGCCGCGCTGGCGGTCGCCGTGGTGGCGCTGCTCGCACCCTTCGTGGTGGTGTTCATGTTCGGCGCCGGGCTGGTCGCGGGAATGTTCGGCGACTTCGCCGGCGCGATGCTGACCGGGTCGGTGGTCGCGGTGCAGGCGCCCAAGCCGGCGGCGCCGCCCGCGCCGCCGGTCGCCAAGCCCCCGGCGGGTCAGACGACCGCCTCGGCACCCGCTCCGGCACCAGCCCCCGCGCCCGGGCCGACGGCAGCGCCGAAGCCCGTTCTCGCAATCGCAATCGCAAGCGCGCCGGCGCCGGCGGCACCTGCGGCGCCCGCGCCGGCGGCCAAAGCGGTTGCAACTCCGGCCGTGGTAACCCCGGTCAGCGTTCCTGTGGTGGTGGCTCAGGCACCGGCTCCCAAGCAAGAACAGCCGAAGCCGGTCGCAGAGCCACCCATGGCGCAGGAGCCGCCCACGCCGGTCCTCGTGCCGGCGCGGCCGATGACGCCTCGCATGCCGAGGTTCAACGACCTGACGACCGCCGTGCTTTACGGCGACTCGTCCGCGGTCGAGGAGCTCCTCAGGTACGGCAAGTGGGCGGACAAGCCCGACAGCACCGGACTGACGCCGCTGATGCTCGCCGTGCAGATGGGAGACGCCGTCAGCGCCGAGGCGCTTCTCAAGGCCGGCGCCAATCCCAACCGGCCGGGGCCTGGCGGGAACACGGCGATCAAGATCGCCCGCGAGCGCAAGGACTCCGCCTTTATGGCGCTGCTACAGCGCTACGGGGGACGCTGACCCGGTTCTTACTTCGCCGCTGCCCTGCCTTGCGGCGGGTTACTTCGCCGCCGCCCTGCCTTGCGGCGGGTTACTTCGCCGCCGCCCTGCCTTGCGGCGGGTTACTTCGCCGCCGCCCTCACGACGCCCAGCCGGCGACCGCGTGCCGGCTGTTTCAGGCGCGCCGGAACTACCAGGTCGCGCACGAAGTTGGGCAGCGCGAACACGCCTTCGTGGGTCTCGCCGTTGTAGTACCTGAGGTCGGTGAGCTTGCGCGCCTCGATCCGGCGGTCGATCTCGTCGGCGGTGAAGGCCTTGGGATCGAGCTTGTCCGAGCACACCGCCATCGCCCACAGCGAGCCGTAGAGCGGGATGTACAGGGTGTAGGGCCGCACGATGCGGAACACCGTGTTCAGCCGCTGGGCGAGCTGGGCGACGCGCTCCGGCCGTGCCACCGGGGAGCCGATGTGCAGGGTGAGCGCTCCGCCCGGCGCGAGCGCCTGGCGCAGCTGCTGGAAGAACTCGCTGGAGTAGAGGGCCTCGGCCGGGCCCATCGGATCGTTCAGGTCTAGCGCGATCAGGTCGAATTTCTCCTGGGTCTCGCGCACGAACTTCATGCCATCGTCGACGAGTATCCGCAGCTTGGGGTTGTCGAACACGCCCTGGTGCACGGCGTGGAAATGGGTCTTCGCGACCTCGATCACGTCGCCGTCGATCTCCACCATGGTCACCTGCTCGACCGAGGGGTGCTTGAGCGCCTCTTCGGAGGAGCCGCCGTCGCCGCCGCCGATGATCAGGACCTTCTTGGGCGCGGCGTGCGCGCTGAGCGCGGGGTGGATCAGGTTCTCGTGGTAGACGAACTCGTCCTTCTCGGAGGTCATGTTGAACCCGTCGAGGCGGAAGAGTTTCCCGTAGTGCGGCGTCTCGTAGATCGCCATTTTCTGGAACCGCGTCTGCCACTCGCCGAGCTGCTTCGTCGCCCTGATGTAGAACCCGGTCGAGTCGTTGAGCGGCTCCATCAGGAGGTGCTCGCCGCGGACGACTTCGTGGCGCGCCGCTTCGGTGGGCTGGAAGTAGTTGACGAGGGCGTCGAACAGCTTCCGCGCCTTGGCGGAGTTGTCGGCGCTGTAGTTGCAGACGTAGACGTCGAGCGTCAGCCCCTGGCGCTCGGGCCAGGTATGGATCGCGAGGTGCGACTCGGCGAGCACCACCGTGCCCGTGAAGCCGCCGCCCTCGAAGGTGTGGAAGGTGGCATCCATGGTCGTGAGGCCGCAAGCCTCGACCATCTCGATGCACTTGGCGCGGAAGCCCTCGCCGTCCAGAAGGAGCTGCGGATCGCAGCGGCAGCCGGTGAGGTCACCGATGAGATGCAGACCGTTCATTTCCGTACCCTCCAAAATGCGAAGGCGCAGCCTGCCGCGTATCGGGATTCCAGGCCACGCCTTCCATTCGCGCTTTGCAGCGCACAGCGCTCTTCGATCGCGCTCAACTCGTTCAAAACCTCCTAAACGTCGTTCGTTTTGCCGCGTGGATCGATCAATTCCTTGACAACTGCGTCGATCAATCTGCGTGCGATCGAGATTTTGCTTGGAAGTTTAGGTAATTGCAATACTTCGAACCAACTTGCCGCTTCGATTTCTCCGTCTTGCGGCTTGATTTCGCCGCTCGCCCACTCGGCAACGAACGCGATCATCAGCGAGTGCGGGAACGGCCAGGGCTGGCTCGCGAAGTAGCGCGCTCGGCCGATGCGCACGCCGACTTCCTCCGCCACCTCGCGCGCGAGGCACTGCTCGAGCGACTCGCCGGGCTCGACGAAGCCGGCGAGCGCGCTGTACATGCCCGGCGGGAAGTGCGGGCTGCGGGCGAGCAGGATCTGGTCCTGCTTCCTGACCAGAGCCATGACGGCGGGCGCCACCCTCGGGTAGGCCGAAAGCTTGCAGGCGGGGCAGACGCGCACCCGCTCCTCGCGCTTCGGCTCGGTCGGCGTGCCGCAGCGGCCGCAGAACTGGTGATTGCGGTCCCACTCGAGGAGCTGCAGCGCCCGGCCGGCGAGGGCGAAATGGTCGTCGTCGAGCACCGAGAACAGCGGTCGCAGCCCTTCCCAGGAAGTGCCGGCAGGCGCCGGCGCATCGAGGGCGAGCTCCGCGGCCCAGCAATCCACGCCCCCGAGGCGGCCCAGATATAGAGTCCGCAAGGCGTCCGAATACAAGCGCTCGTGGCCTTTTCGCAACGCGAGGCGAGCCCACGCCGGCCGCGCGCGGAAGCGCGGGTCGTCGCTCGGCCGGTCGAGCGGCCCGAGCTCGACCAGCAGCTTGTCGCCGCAGAAGGCGAACCAGTGCCCCTCCCCCGGTTTTTCATTGAAGCAGAGTGGCTCGAACTGCTGCGGGGCCCGGAAGGGAAGCTCAATCATCCCGCTGAGTATAATTTGCGCGTCTCCATGCTTTCTCCCGCAGTGGCCGCGACTAGTTCTCCCATTTCCGAGGCCGAGCTTGCCAACGCCATTCGCGCGCTCGCCATGGACGCGGTGGAGGCCGCGAAATCGGGCCATCCGGGCATGCCGATGGGCATGGCCGAGATCGCGGTGGCGCTCTGGAAGCGCCACCTGCGCCACAACCCGGCGAACCCCGACTGGCCCAACCGCGACCGCTTCGTGCTCTCCAACGGGCACGGCTCGATGCTGCTGTACAGCCTGCTCCACCTCACCGGCTATGCGCTGCCGATCGAGGAGCTGAAGCGCTTCCGCCAGCTCGGCTCGAAGACCCCGGGCCACCCCGAGCGCGGCTGCGCGCCGGGCGTCGAGACCACGACCGGCCCCCTAGGGCAGGGACTCGCCAACGCCGTCGGCCTGGCGCTCGCCGAGCGGCTCCTCGCCACGCGCTTCAACCGCCCTGGCCACGACATCGTCGACCATATGACGTATGTGTTCCTCGGCGACGGCTGCATGATGGAAGGCATCTCGCACGAGGCCTGCGCGCTCGCCGGGACGCTCGGCCTCGGCAAGCTTGTCGCCGTGTATGACGACAACGGCATCTCGATCGACTCCGACAAGGGCGAGATCCACCAGTGGTACACCGACGACGTGCGGCGGCGCTTCGAGGCCTACGGCTGGCACCTGGTCGGGCCGATCGACGGCCACGACATCGAGGCGCTCGACAAGGCGCTCAAGAAAGCCAAGCGCGAGAAGGGCCGTCCCACGCTGATCATCGCCAAGACGGTCATCGCCAAGGGCGCGCCCAAGAAGGCGAACACCGGCGCGGCGCACGGCGCGCCGCTCGGCGCCGAGGAGATCGCCGCCGCCCGCGTCGCCATCGGCTGGCCGCATGCGCCGTTCGTGATTCCCGAGGAGGTCTACCGCGGCTGGGACGCGCGCGAAGCTGGCAAGAAGGCCGAGCGCAAGTGGAACAAGCTCCTCAAGAGCTACAAAGCGAGCTATCCGGACGACGCCGCCGAGCTCGAGCGGCGCATTGCGCCTTCCCTGCCTGCCGACTTCGAAGCCCGCGTGCAGAGCCTGATTTCCGACTTCAACAGCAAAGGCGAAACCATCGCCACGCGCAAGGCGTCGCAGAACGTCCTGGATGCGCTGGTTCCCGTGCTGCCGGAGCTCGTCGGCGGCTCGGCCGACCTCACCGGCTCGAACCTCACCTTGGCCAAGGCTTCCAAGCCGGTCTTGTCCGGATCTTTCTCTGGAAATCACATTTTCTACGGCGTACGGGAATTCGGGATGTGCGCGGTGATGAACGGCCTCGCGCTGCACGGCGGCCTGATTCCCTACGGCGGCACGTTCCTCGTGTTCTCCGACTACGCGCGCAACGCCCTGCGGCTCGCCGCGCTGATGGGCGTGCGGTCGATCTACGTGTTCTCGCACGATTCGATCGGCCTGGGCGAGGACGGGCCGACGCACCAGCCGATCGAGCACGCCGCGAGCCTGCGCCTGATGCCGAACATGGAGGTCTGGCGGCCCTGCGACACCGTCGAGACCGCGGTTGCCTGGGCTGCGGCCCTGCGGAGGAACGGCCCCACCGCGCTCCTCCTTACCCGCCAGAACGTTCCTTTCATGAAACGAACCTCGCTGGAAGGGATTGAAAAGGGAGGCTATGTGCTCGCCGATGCCCCCCAGCCGAGGGCCGTGCTGATCGCCACGGGCTCCGAGGTGTCTCTCGCCCTGGGCGCGCAGAAGCAGCTCGGCGAGGCCGGGATCCCGGTACGCGTGGTCTCGATACCTTCGACCACGCAATTCGACCGCCAATCGCCCGATTACAGGAACTCGGTGCTGCCCGCGGGACTCCCAAAGGTAGCGGTGGAGGCGGGCGTCAGCGACTATTGGCGCAAGTACGTCGGGCTTGACGGCGCGGTGGTCGGCATCGACCGCTACGGCGAGTCGGCGCCGGCGGCGGACGTATTCAAGCACTTCGGCTTCACTGCCGACAATGTGGCGAAAGTCGTGAGGAGCCTATTGCAATGATCAAGGTAGCCATCAACGGATTCGGGCGGATCGGGCGCATGGTGCTGCGCGCCCACTACGAGGGAAAGAAAAAGCACGGCCTGCAGTTCGTCGCGGTCAACGATCTCGGCGACGCGGCGACCAACGCGCACCTGCTGAAGTACGACACCGCTCACGGACCGTTTCCGGCGCGCGTCGAAGTCAAGGAAAAGACCATTGTCGTGAACGGCGATCCGATCCAGGTCGTGGCCGAGCGCGACCCGGCGAAGCTGCCCTGGCGCAACCTGGGCGTCGACATCGTGCTCGAGTGCACGGGCCTTTTCACCAGCAAGGCGAAAGCCGGCGCGCACATTCAGGCCGGCGCGCGCAAGGTCATCATCTCGGCGCCGGGCGAGAAGGACGTCGACCGCACCGTGGTGTTTGGCGTGAACCACAAGACGCTCAAAGATTCGGATACCGTGATCTCGAACGCCTCGTGCACCACGAACTGCCTCGCGCCGCTCGTGAAGGCGATCGACGACCGCATCGGCGTCTCCTCGGGCCTGATGAACACCATCCACTCGTTCACCAACGACCAGGTGCTCACCGACGTGTTCCACAAGGACCTGCGCCGCGCGCGCTCGGCGACCCACAACATGATCCCGACCAAGACCGGCGCCGCCGCGGCGGTGGGCCTGGTGCTGCCGCACCTGAACGGCAAGCTCGACGGCTACTCGATCCGCGTGCCTACGATCAACGTCTCGATCGTCGACCTCACCTTCGTGGCGAAGAAACCGACCACGGTGGAGGAGGTCAACCGCGCGGTGAAGCAGGCGTGCGACTCGGACCTCAAGGGCATCCTCGAGTACTGCACCGAGCCGCTGGTGTCCTCCGACTTCAACCACAACCCGGCGAGCTCGATCTTCGACTCGAGCCTCACGCGCGTGTGCGACGGCACTCTGGTGAAGGTGTCCTCGTGGTACGACAACGAGTGGGGCTTCTCCAACCGGATGCTGGACGTCGCCGCCGTTTTCGCAGAGGTCGGAGCGGTCGCTGCAAAGTAGCAGCAGGAAGAACTGATGGCGTTCAAGCGGATGTCGGAGATCGACTTGCGCGGCAAGCGGGTCTTCATCCGCTGCGACCTCAACGTCCCGATCGAGGACGGGCGCATCAGCGACGACACGCGCATCCGCGCCTCGGTCCCCGGCATCAAGCAGGCCCTCGAGCAGGGCGCCGCGGTCATGGTGACCTCGCACCTCGGCAGGCCGACCGAAGGCGAGCTCAGGCCCGAAGACTCGCTTGCTCCCGTGGCCGAGAGACTGAGCATGTTGTTGAAAACCAGCGTTCCTCTGGTTCGCGACTGGGTGAACGGCGTCCAGGTCAAGCCCGGCCAGGTGGTGATGCTGGAGAACTGCAGGGTCAACAAGGGCGAAAAGAAGGACGACGAGGCGCTCGCCCGCAAGATCGCCGCGCTGTGCGACGTCTACGTGAACGACGCCTTCGGCACCGCGCACCGGGCGGAAGCCACGACCCATGGGGTTGCCCGGTTTGCGAAGATAGCCTGTGCGGGTCCCCTGATGGCCGCCGAGCTCGATGCGCTGGGCAAGGCGCTCGCCAATCCCGCGCGGCCGCTGATCGCGATCGTCGGCGGCTCCAAGGTGTCGACCAAGCTCACCGTGCTCGGTGAGCTCGCGAACAAGGTGGATAGCTTGATCGTGGGCGGCGGCATCGCCAACACCTTCCTGCTGGCCGCTGGCAAGCCGATCGGCAAGTCGCTCGCCGAGCCCGACCTCGCCGGCGAGGCTAAGCGCATCATGAAGAAGACCAAGGTGCCCCTGCCGAGCGACGTCGTAGTGGAAAACGGCAAGACGAAGGCGGTCGAGGCGGTTACGAAGGAAGAGGCAATCCTCGACATCGGGCCGGAGACCGCGAAGGCCTTCGCCGCGGCGCTCAAGAAAGCCGGCACGATCGTGTGGAACGGCCCGGTCGGCGTGTTTGAGAAAGAACCGTTCGCCAAGGGCACCCAGGCGCTCGCCAAGGCGGTCGCGGCCTCGGAGGCATTCTCGATCGCGGGCGGCGGCGACACCGTGGCCGCGATCCACAAGTTCAAGGTCGACAAGCGCATCGACTACATCTCCACCGCGGGCGGCGCGTTCCTGGAGTTCCTCGAGGGGAAAAAGCTCCCGGCTGTCGCCGCGCTCGAAGCAAGGGCGGATGGTTAGGGAGCTCAGCGTCGAACCGGCTGGTGCCCGAAGGCGATCCCTTCTATCAGCACGACACCGAAGGGCCGGACGACATGCCGGCGCACATCGGCGCTTGAACATCGCGGCAGCGAACATCGTCGGGCAAGGCACGTCCATTGCCTTCGAAACGCGCGACGCACGCGGCGAGGCGGTCATCGAGCGGGGCTGGATCATCGGGTAAACTGGCCGACGCTCCCTCTCATGTTGCGCAGTACAAAAATCGTCGCCACCCTCGGGCCCTCGTCCAGCGAGCCGGTCGTGCTCGAGCGCATGGTTCGCGCAGGGGTCGACGTGGTGCGGCTCAATTTCTCGCACGGCACTTCCGACGATCACCTCAAGCGCGCCGCGCTGGTGAAGGAGATCGCGAGCAGGGTCGGCCGCACGGTCGCCATCATGTGCGACCTGCAGGGGCCGAAGATCCGCGTCGGCAAGTTCAAGGAAGGCAAGGTCACCCTCGAAAAGGGCGCTCGCTTCATCCTGGATGCGGGGATCGAGATCGGCGATCACGACCGCGCCGGCCTCGACTACAAGGAGCTGCCGCGCGATGTCGAGCCCGGCGCCCTGCTGCTGCTCGACGACGGCAAGATCGTGCTCGAGGTCACCGCCGTGCGCGGCGACGAGGTGCACACGCTGGTGCGACACGGCGGGGTGCTGTCCAACAACAAGGGCATCAACCGGCAGGGTGGCGGCCTTACCGCGCCGGCGCTCACCTCCAAGGACATGGAGGACATCAAGACCGCGACCAAGCTGCAGGCCGACTACCTCGCGGTGTCGTTCCCGAAGAGCGGCGCCGACATGTACATGGCGCGTGAGCTCATGCGCGCCGCCGGCGGCAAGGCGTTCCTGATCGCGAAGATCGAGCGCGCCGAGGCGGTGGGCGAGAACGCGCTGGTCGACATCATGCGGGGGTCGGACGGCATCATGGTGGCGCGCGGCGACCTGGCGGTGGAGGTGGGGGACGCCTCGGTGCCTGCGCTGCAGAAAAAAATGATCCGCCTCGCGCGCGAGCACAACAAGCTCACCATCACCGCGACGCAGATGATGGAGTCGATGATCTCGAGCCCGGTGCCGACGCGCGCCGAGGTCTCCGACGTGGCGAACGCGGTGCTCGACGGCACCGATGCGGTGATGGCCTCGGCCGAGACCGCGAGCGGGCGCTACCCGGTCGAAGTCATCGAGGCGATGGACCGCATCTGCGTCGAGGTCGAGCAGACCCAGCCGCTGAATCTGGAGCAGGACTTCCTGAACCGCGTGTTCCAGCGCGTCGACCAGTCGATCGCCATGGCGGCGCTGTTCACCGCCTACCACCTCAAGGTGAAGTGCATCGCCTCGCTCACCGAGTCGGGCTCGACCGCGCTGTGGATGAGCCGCCTCAACTGCGGCGTGCCGATCTACGCGCTCACTTCGCAGACCTCGACGCGCTACCGCTGCGCTCTGTTCCGCGACGTGTTCCCGCTGATGGTGAAGTACGTCGGCCACGACCGCGAGGAGCTGCTGCACGAGGCCGAAAAGGCGCTGGTGTCGAACAAGGTGGTGAAGGAAGGCGACCTGATCGTCCTCACCATCGGCGAGCCGATCGGCAAGGCGGGCGGCACCAACACCATGAAGATCGTCAAAGTCGGGGAGCACCGCAAGTCATGAACCGAGCTGAGCTGGCATCCAGGTTTGTCGACGTCGAGCACCTGCCCTGGGAAAAGACCGCCTACGCAGGCATCGAGCAGAAGACACTGCTCTTCGACCGCGGGACAGGGCTGATCACGGCGCTGATGCGCATGGCGCCCGGCGCGCGGCTGCCCGACCACGAGCACGTGAAGGTCGAGCAGACATATGTATTGAAAGGTGAGTTGCACTGTAGCGAAGGAATCTGCAAAGAAGGTCAATTCGTCTGGCGCCCCACGGGCAGCCGCCACGAGGCCTGGGCCGGGCCGCAGGGGGGTCTGTTCCTCGCCATGTTCCAGATCCCGAACAAGTTCTTCAGGCCCGACGGCCGCGAGACCGATTTTCTCGGCAACGACTGGAAGCAAACCTGGGGTTCCGTACTGAAAAAATAGAATGAGCTTTGCCGACGTCGGCGCGCTGGAGGAGTTCATGACGCAGCCGACGCCGGCGCTGTCCGCGGACCTGGCGCGCGCCGACGGCGACCTCATCGTCCTCGGCGTCGGCGGCAAGATGGGGCCCACCCTCGCGCGCATGGCGAAGCGCGCCGCGCCGGCGAAGCGCGTGATCGGGGTTGCACGCTTTACCGAGCCAGGCCTGCAATCGAAACTGACCTCGTGGGGAATCGAGTGCATTCCCTGCGATCTGCTCGACCGCGCGGCGCTCGAGCGCCTGCCGCGGCCGAAGAACGTGGTGTTCATGGCGGGGCACAAGTTCGGCGCCAGCGGCGAGCCATGGCTTACCTGGGCGATGAACGTCGCCGTGCCGCACATGGTGGCGGAGACGTTCCGGGAGTCGCGCATCGTGGCCTTCTCCACCGCGTGCGTCTATCCGTACGTCGAGGTGAGCGGGTCCGGAGCGAGTGAAGAAGCCCCGACCGTTCCGCCGCCGGGCGACTATGCAAGCTCGTGCGTCGGGCGCGAGCAGATGTTCTTGCACGGCTCGCGCCGCTACGGCACGCCCGGCCGTCTGGTGCGCCTGTCCTACGCCATCGACATGCGCTACGGCGTATTGCACGACGTGGCAACGGCGGTCTTCGCCGGCCGGTCGATCGACCTTGCGATGGGCCACGTCAACGTCATCTGGCAGGGCGACGCCAACGAGCAGGCGCTGCGGCTCCTCGCGCACTGCACTGCGCCGGCATCCGCGATCAACGTCACCGGGCCCGAGAAGGCGGCGGTGCGCTGGCTGGCGCGTGAATTCGGCAGGCGATTTGCGAAGGCGCCCAATCTCACCGGCATCGAGTCCCCGACGGCGTGGCTGATCGACACCACGGCAGCGATCAAGCTCTTCGGCGCGCCGCGCGTGCCGCTCGCGTCGATGATCGACTGGGTCGCGGACTGGGTGTCGCGCGGCGGGCAAAGCCTCGGCAAGCCGACCCACTTCGACACGCGCGATGGCCGTTACTGAGGTCCGCCTCGGTGCCGACGACATCGCCGGCTGTGTCGCACTCTCGGCCGCTGCCGGCTGGAACCAGAACGCGGCCGACTGGCGCCTGATGCTCGAGATGGGCGAGGGCTGGGGCCTCGCGCTGCGCGACGGCACGCTCGTGGCGTCGACACTGGTGATTCCATACGGCAGCTTCGCCTGGGTGAGCATGGTGCTCGTCCTGCCGGGCGAGCGCAGGAAAGGCCATGCGTCGCGGCTCCTGCGGGTCGCGCTGGCCGCGCTCGCCCGGGCGAATCTCACGCCGGTCCTCGATGCCACTCCCGCCGGCCGCGAGGTGTACCGGCAGGAAGGCTTTCGCGATGGCTGGGGCTTCAAGCGATTCGTGGTGCAGAGAAAGGCTCAACAACCGGCGTCATCCCGCGTGCGCGATTTGCGCGAAGCGGACTGGCCCTGGATCCTCGAGCTCGATCGCGCTGCATTCGGCGGAAACCGCGGGCCGCTGCTGCGTTCGCTCGCAAGCCGCCTGCCGGCGGCGGCGCTGGTGGTGGAAGGCGAGGGATTCCTTCTCGGCCGCGACGGCAGGGAGGCGACGCAGCTTGGCCCGCTGGTCGCCGCGAGCGCGGCCACGGCGCAGAGCCTGTTCAAGACGGCGCTGGCGCAGGCATGGGGCCCGCTGTACCTCGACATCGCCGACCACGCCGTGCTGGCCCCCGAAGGGCTCGCCGAGCAGCGCTCGTTCACGAGGATGGTGCACGGCGCGGGGCACGGGTCCGTGCTCGCGCCGGGCGATCGCCGCAAGGTATTTCTGGTTGCCGGGCCGGAACTCGGCTAAAGTAACCAGCCGGTTAAAACCCAGGATGCTTCCAGCTGAAGCGCATGCGTTGCTGCGCCGCGGGGCCGTCATTCCCGCGCACCTGCTCGCTCTGGACGCGCGCCGCAAGCTCGACCCGAGGCGCCAGCGCGCGCTCACCCGCTACTATCTCGACGCCGGCGCAGGCGGCCTCGCCGTCGGCGTGCACGCCACGCAGTTCGCGATCCGCGAAGCCGGGTTGTACGAGGAAGTGCTCCGGCTCGCGCTCGAAGAATCGAAGGGCCGCGTGCCGATGATCGCCGGGCTCGTCGGCAAGACGTCGCGGGCGAAGAAGGAAGCGCAGGTCGCGCGCGGGCTCGGCTATCACGCCGGGATGCTGTCCCTCGGCGCCATGAAAGGCGCGTCGCTCGACGAGCTCGTCGCCCATTGCGCCGCGGTCGCCGCGGAAATTCCGCTGGTGGGCTTCTATCTGCAGCCCGCGGTCGGCGGCATTCCGCTGCCCGAGGCTTTCTGGCGCCGCTTCGCTGCGATCGAGAACGTCATCGCGATCAAGATCGCGCCGTTCGACCGCTATCGCACGCTCGACGTGGTGCGCGGCGTGGTGGCGGCGCGCGCCGAAGCGCGCGTCGCGCTCTACACCGGCAACGACGACCATATTCTGCTCGACCTTGCCGTGCCGTTTTCCATCAAGAGAAATGGGGACGAGGTGCGCGTGCGCATCGTCGGCGGCCTGCTGGGTCACTGGGGGGTCTGGACCAAGACCGCGGTGGACCTCTTCAAAAAAATTCAATCTGGGAAAGTTGATCTGGCGCTCGATTCCCGCATCACCGATTGCAACAGCGCATTCTTCGACGTCGCCAACAATTTCGCCGGCTGCATCCCGGGCTGCCACGAGGTGCTGCGGCGCCAGGGCCTGCTCGAGGGCACCTGGTGCCTCGACCCGAACGAGCGGCTCTCGCCGGGGCAGGCGGAGGAGATCGACCGCGTGTGCCGCGAGCACGCCGACCTCGCCGACGACGACTTCGTACGCAAGAACCTCGGGCGGTGGCTTGCATGAAAAAGGCCAATGGCCGGGATCCCGAGCGAACGCGCGCGAACATCCTCTCCTCCGCCACCGCGGAATTCGCGCGCTACGGCCTCGGCGGCGCGCGCGTCGACCGCATCGCCGCGCGCGCGGGCGCGAACAAGCGGATGCTGTACTACTACTTCGGCGACAAGGATGGCCTGTTCCTCGCCGCGCTGGAGGAACGCTACGCGCACATCCGCAACGCCGAGCGCTCGCTCAAGCTGGAGCATCTCGACCCGCAGCGGGCGGTGCGGCGCCTGGTCGAGTTCACCTGGCGCTATTTTCTCGAGCACCCGGAGTTCATGACGCTGCTGAATAGCGAGAACTTGCACCAGGGTCGCCACGTGCGCCGCTCGCGCCGCGTGCACGAGATGCACTCGCACCTCGTGGCGATGCTGCGCGACGTGCTGCGCCGGGGCGAGCGCGAGGGCCTGTTCCGCAAGGGCGTCGACCCGGTGCAGCTCTATATCTCGATTGCCGGCGAAGGCTATTTCTACTTGAGCAATCGCTACACGCTCTCGCGCATCTTCGCCCGCGACCTGATGGCGCCGCGCGCCCTTTCCGGGCGCGCGCGGCATATCTCGGACATGATTCTCAACGCACTGAGGAGGTGACATGAAGAGGTTCCTGTTGTTGCTGGCCGGGGCGCTCGCCGCTGCCCCCGCCTATTCCCAGAACTGGAAGCCCACGAAGCCGGTGACGATCATCGTGCCGTGGGCCGCGGGCGGGTCGACCGACCAGGTGACGCGCATCACCGCCGCCGAGCTCGAGAAGCACCTCGGGCAGAAGGTGGTGATCGTCAACACGCCCGGGGCTTCGGGCTCGATCGGCACCAAGAACGCGCTCGAAGCGCCGAAGGACGGCCATACCTGGACCGCGGGCGCGGCGCAGGACCTCGGCGTGTACCGCGCGCTCGGCATGCTGGAGACCAATCTCGCCGACTGGCATCTTTTCCTCAGCGTGGCCAACGTGCCGCTCGTCGGCGTGAATCCGAATACGCCCTACAAGAGCATGAAGGACCTGCTCGATGCGATGAAAGCGAAGCCGGGCGAGATCACCGTCGCCACCGCCGGAGTGACTTCCGGCGGCCACAACGCCATGGAAGCGATCTCGCGCGCCACCGGCGTGAAGTACCGCCACGTCACCTACGACGGCGGCAACCCGGCGGTGGTCGCCACGGTCGCGGGCGAGACGCAGGTGACGACGCAGCTCGCGGTCGAGCAGGCCGAGATGATCCGCGGCAAGCGCCTGCGGCCCCTCGCGGTGGTGGCCGAGAAGGGCCTCGAGATCGAAGGCTACGGCGCGATCGAGCCGATCACCCGCACGGTGCCCGGCATGAGGATCCCGACCAACTATTTCGGCGTCTTCGTGCCGAAGGGCGTGCCGCCCGAAGTCGCGGCGACGCTCGACCGCATCTGGGGCGACCACATCACGCGCTCGGAAGCGTTGAAGAAGTACGCCACCAGCCGCGGTGCCCTCTTCGCACCGATGTCGGGCCAGGACGCGCAGAAGGCGGCGATGCCCGCGGTGCAGGCGAACGCCTGGCTGCTGCACGCCGGCGGCAAGACCAAGGTTTCGCCCGACACCGTGGGCATACCGAAGCCGGAGTAGTCATCCTTCTGTGAAAAGCGACACCGTACAAGGCGCGTTCTGGATCGCGGTCGGCGGCGCGATCTTCTACGCGTCGTGGACGATGGACCGCCTCGCCAGCCTCGGCGTCAAGCCGTTCTCGGCGCCGGGGCTGCTGCCGGGCACCCTTGGAGCGTTCATCGTGCTCCTCGGAATCGCCATGTTGTTCCGAGGGAAAGAGCGGAGCCTGCCAGCGATCGAGTGGCGCCGGCTTTTTGTGCCGATCGCGCTATGCCTCGGATTCGCGGGCGGCATGGTGGGCCGCGGGCTGCCGTTCTGGCTCGCGGCCTGGATCTTCATCGCGCTGATGATCTGGACGCTGCAATACAGGGAACGAAAGGCGACGGGCGAGCTGCGGCGCCTCGCCGTCATTGCCGTCTGCGTTGGGCTGGCCGCCAGCGCGGCGATCTCTCTGGTCTTCCAGGAGCTCTTCCTGATCCGCCTGCCGTGAATGGAAGGCCTCGCCTCACTTGGAAAATCCATCGCGAGCTTCGTCTCGCTGTGGCCGATCCTCTACACGCTCGGCGCGACGCTGCTCGGGATCCTGATCGGCTGCATGCCGGGCCTGTCGGCGACGCTCGGCATCGCGCTCATGACCACGCTCACGATCAAGATGGCGCCGAACGACGCGATCCTGATCCTGATCTGCGTGTACGTCGGCGCGATCTACGGGGGCAGCCGCACCGCGATCCTGCTCAACATTCCCGGCACCGCCGCCAACGCGGCGGCGTGCCTCGACGGCTTCGCGCTCGCGCAGAAGGGCCAGGCCGGGCGCGCCATGGGAATCGCCACGACGGGCTCGGTCGTAGGGTCGCTGTTCGGCGTGGTCTGCCTCGCGCTATTCACGCCGAGCCTCGGCGAGATCGCGCTGTCCTTCGGCGCGTTCGAGTTCTTCTGGCTTGGCGTGTTCGGCGTGCTGATGACCGGCAGCCTCACCGGGGACGACCCGCTGAAGGGCTGGATCATGGGCTTCGTCGGCCTCTTTGCCGCGCAGATCGGCCAGGAAGGCATCCATGCCTTCAACCGCTTCACGCTCGGCTGGAACGATCTCGCCGGCGGCATCTCGCTGATTCCGGCGCTGATCGGCGCTTTCGGCTTCGCGGAGATCCTGACGGTGCTGACCGCGCCGGCGGCGAAGCCGGTGGTCAACAGCGTCGATTCGGTGCTGCCGCGCATCGGCGACGTGCTGCGCTACTGGAAGACGGTGCTGCGTTCCGGGGTCATCGGGGTGTACGTCGGGATAC
>Ga0208185_1000321_pt1 | contig 25485 bp, 20 predicted proteins | sample EasRivMeERMLT700_FD_187532 | JGI IMG/M metagenome (GOLD analysis project Ga0208185, IMG submission 187532) | Soil microbial communities from meander-bound floodplain in the East River, Colorado, USA - East River MetaG ERMLT700 (SPAdes) (version 2) | ecosystem: Environmental > Terrestrial > Soil... | reverse complement strand
GAGCCGGTTCACAAGCGCGGTTTTCAGCCGGAGCTGCTCCGGATAGGAGATGTGCTGCCACGCGCAGCCGCCGCACGCGCCAAGCCCTGGCTCGGCATCCGGACCGAAATGGATGCACCGTGCGCGAACACGGTGCGGTGAGGCGCGGAGGATTTCAAGCAGGGCGGGAAAGACGCGGCCGTTACGGCCGGGATCGAGCCGGACGCGCACGCGTTCGCCGGGGATGGTGAACGGCACCGCGATGCGGAGGCGTCCGGCGGACGCGACACCGTCGCCGGCAGCGCTCAGCTCTGCGATTTCAACGTCGATGATCTTCGAGCCGGCGTCATTTGACATCCAGGAGCTCGACATCGAAGACGAGCGTCGCGTTGGGGGGAATCACGCCGCCTGCGCCTTGCGCGCCATAGCCAAGGTCCGGCGGGATGGTGAGCGTGCGCTGGCCGCCGACTCGCATCCCGGCGACCCCCTGGTCCCAACCGGAAATCACCTGGCCCGCGCCGAGACGGAACGAGAACGGCTCGTTCCTGTCGCGCGAGCTGTCGAACTTACTTCCCTTGTGATCGGCGCGTCCTTCGTCGTACAGCCAGCCGGTGTAGTGCACCTGCACCTGCCGTCCTGGCCCGGCTTCCGCGCCGGTGCCGGTCTTTGCGTCCTGTTTCATCAACTGAGTGATATTCGACTGTCCCATGTTGTCTCCGCCACATGAAGTCAATACACCGCAGAGCAGCAGCGCCGCACCCATCGCACTTCTCGCCCGCATCGCACCCATCGCCCCCCTCCGCGTCACCACATCCCCGCGTAGCTGATTCTCCAAATCCGACCGCCCGAATCATCCGACACGTAGAGCGACCCGTCCGGCCCCTGCGCGAGTCCCACTGGTCGGTGTTGCGCGTTTCCAGGTGACGGCCGTGGCGTGCCCGCAAATCCGTCCGCAAAAACGTGAGCCGTTCCGGTGGAGGCGTCGTGGTTGAGCGGCTGGAACATCACGTTGTACCCGGCCTGCGGCAGCGGCGAACGGTTCCACGATCCGTGGAACGCGACGAACGCGCCGTCGCGATATTGCGCCGGGAACTGCGTCCCCATGTAAAAGAGCACGTCGAGCGGCGCGTAATGCGCAGGGAACGTCGCCACCGGATTGGTGTATTTCGCGCAATCGGCGACCGCCCGCCCGTCGCCGCCGTACTCCGGCGCCACCACGCGCCTGTTCAGGAGCGGATCGAAGTAACAGTATGGCCAGCCGAAGTCCGCGCCTTGTTTGATCTCTTGCAGTTCTTCCGCCGGCAGCTCGGCGTTCTTCGTCCCGTCGAACGCGGGCCACAGATCGAGCTGATCGCGGCCGTTCTGCACCGCCCAGAGCGAGTGCGTGGTCGTGTTCCACGCCACACCGACGGTGTGCCGGATTCCTGTCGCAAACCGGTTGTCGGCCGAATGCGACTGGCCGACACGATCTGCCTCGTACTGCCAGATGCCCGCGGCGAGCGCGAGATCGGAGCACGGACGTCGTCCGGGGACGCCGGCCACGCGATCGCGGGCCTGACAGTTGTTGGTTGGCGCGCCGACATGCACGTAGATCTCCCCCTGTTCACCGAAGGCGAATGACTTTGCCGAGTGACCGCCGGCGTTCGGAAGATCGTCGACGATGACCTCAGGAGGTCCGATCGGAAGGAGGGCGACGCCGTCCATCTGGAACCGCACGATTTTCGTGTCTGCGCCGACATACAGCTGGTTGTTGCGCCACGCGATAGCGGTACCACCAAGGCCCGCGCCGAAACGCTGCTGCATGTCGAACCGGCCATCGCCGTCCGTGTCGCGCAGCGCCATCACCGAGCCTCCTGGCGCCCTGTTGTCGTGGAGCTCCACATACAGATCGCCGTTTGGCGCAACGGTGATGTGGCGCGCGGGGCCGAGGGCGTCGGCAACGACGGCGGCACAGAAGCCCGCCGTGAGCGTGAGACCGCCATTGTCCGGATCACAGACGGTGGGGCTGGAGAATTGCCGCGCGGCGAGCAGCGCCGTACATCCCGCAAGTATGCTGACGAGCACGGCCGCCGACGCTCGCGCCATCACGCGATTATACGTGGCGACTGCCCGTGATTTCGTCCAAGGGCAGCATGCTGAGCTTGCCAACTCCCAACCTCCAACTCCCAACTCCCAAGAAAAGGTTTGATCACGTGTCGCGCCGACTTTGTGTATCGTCATGGGAGTTCGGAAGTTGGGTGTTGGGAGTTTTTGAAGAGGAGGTCTCGTGGCCCTTCGCCGCGGCGTTATCTTCGTTCTGAGTTTCATCACGCTCGCCGTGATCGTCTCCGTGACCGGCATTGCGTTCGTTTACCTGCTCGTCTCCCGCGGGCCAGCAATCGAGGACGATTCGACGCTCGTGCTCCGGCCCGGAGGCGAGCTGCAGGAGACGGTTCCCGACGACGTGGTCGGCCAATTGATCGGCCGCAATGTCACCACGGTCCGCAGCTTCGTCGAGAGCCTGCGGCTCGCGAAGCGCGATCCACGCATCACCGGCGTCCTGCTCCTGCCGTCCTCGTTCGAGTCGCCGTTCTGGGCCAAGGTTCAGGAGCTGCGCGACGCGGTGCTCGACTTCCGCAAGTCAGGGAAGATCGTCGTCGCCTTCCTCGAGTATGGCGGCGACCGCGAGTATTACCTTGCCAGCGCTGCGGACCGCGTGTTCCTGTTGCCGACGAGCGCGCTCGACCTCACCGGCGTCGCGTCGTACGAAGTGTTTCTGCGCGGCACGCTGGACAAGCTTGGGGCCTATGCGGATTTCCTTCAGATCGGCGCGTACAAGACCGCCGTGAACCAGCTCACCGAGAAAGGCTTCACGCCCGCCCATCGCGAGATGACCGAGGCGCTCAACGCCGACATGTACGCGCAGCTCGTGCGGGGTATCGCCGCAGCCCGGAAAAAGACGGAGGCGGAGATCCGACTGCTGCTCGATCAGGGTCCGTTTGCGCCGGAGGACGCAGTGCGCACCGGTCTCGTCGACGCGCTCGCCTACGAAGATCAGCTCGACGATCAGGTGCCGCAGCTGCGGCAGGGCGGCGACATGCGCCGCGTCGAAGGGAATGACTATCAACGGGTGACGCCCCGATCGCTCGGCGTCCGGCCGCAGTCCAGGATCGCGCTCGTCTATGCCTCGGGCGTGATCGCGTCGGGCAAGAGCGGCTACGACCCCGGCAACGGCGTCGTCGTCGGATCGGACACCTTCGTCGAGCAGCTCCGGCGTTTGCGGAACGATGACGCGATCAAGGCGATCGTCCTTCGCGTCGACAGCCCCGGTGGATCCTCGGTGGCGTCCGACGTCATGTGGCGTGAGCTGATGATCACGCGCGACCAGAAACCGTCGCGGCCGCTCGTCATCTCGATGTCGGATCTGGCGGCATCGGGCGGCTACTACATCTCGGTGCCGGGTCACGTCATCGTCGCGCAGCCCGGAACGCTGACCGGATCGATCGGGATCTTTGCCGGCAAGTTCGTGATCGACGGCACCCTCGGCAAGGTCGGCGTGACGACGCAGACCGTGAAGTCGGGGAAGAACGCGGATATCTATTCGCCGTTCGCGCGGTTCTCGCCCGAGCAGCGCGAGAAGGTCGGCCAGTACATGGAAGGTTTCTACAAGAGCTTCATCACCAAAGTCGCTGATGGCCGGCATTCGACCCCTGACCGGATCGATGCGGTCGCGCAAGGTCGTGTATGGACCGGCGCGCAGGCGAAAGAGCGCGGTCTCGTCGACGTGCTGGGTGGGCTCGACACGGCGGTGTCGATCGCCAAGGAGCGCGCGCACATCCCGGCCGACGAAGAAGTGGAGCTCGTCGTGTATTCAGCGCGGCGCAGCTTCTTCGAAGCGATCACGGAGCTTGGCCGTTCGTCGTCCGCGCTGGGCGCGTGGGGAACGTTGATGAACGCTGCACAGCGCCAGGCGGCCGCTTCGCTCCTCGCGCCGGTGACGTCGTTCCGTCGCGGCGAGCCGCTGGCGCTCATGCCGTTTACGTTCGTGCGATAGGAAATTCGAAGTCCCAACCTCCAACTTCCAACTCCCAAGGAGAGCACGTTCGGGGGATCCGGCTTCTTGGGAATTGGGATTTGGAACTTGGGAATTGGGATTTGGGGTTTGGCCTACGTCCCCAGCAGCACCCGCCGCACGACGTCGTTATTCACCTGGATCTTCATGCCCTCTTTGGCCTTCGTCATGTAGGACGAGAAGAAGCGCTCGCGGCGCTCGTTCAGCAGCTGCGTGCGGAACGTCTCCCGCGCTTGTTTGAAGGCGTCGGGCGTCACATCAGCCCGCTCCGCGACGCGTACGATCACCGTACCGCCGGTAGTCGGGATCGGATCGCTGACCCCGCCGACCGGCAGGCTGAATGCCACCTTGTCCACGTCGGCGCTGACGCCGATGTCGGGAAGCGGCGACCCGCGCGCGATGAGCGCCGTCTCCTTGGCCTCGAGCGCCTGCGCCTTGGCGGCCGCGGCAAAATCCTTCGCCGAGCGCAGCGTGCTCGCAATCTCCGCGGCCTTCTGCTTGCTCAGTTCCGCCGCGCGCACGTTGATGACATCCTCGCGCACGCGACCCTTCACTTCTTCCAGCGTCGGCACGTACGGATCGCGCTTGCCCGTCACCGTGATGTACACGGGACCGCGCGGCGACTGCAGCGCCTTGCTGACTTCGCCGTCTTTCAGCTCGAACGCTGAAGAGGCCACTTGCGGCGCCGATCCGATGCTGGGCACGGGCTCGTCGCGCGCGAAGAACTCCGACTCCGCGGCTGTCACGCCTGATTCCTTCGCAATCGCGTCGAGGTCCGCGGGTTTGGTGATCCGCGTGTCGAGGTCGCGAGTGCGATCGCCGATCTGCTGATCGACACGCTGCGAGGTAATCGTGTCAAGGATCTGCGCGCGCACCTCGTCGAGGGTGCGCGTGGTCGCGGGCTTCTTGTCGACGACCTTGATGATGTGGAAACCGAACTGCGATTTCACAAGGTCGCCGATCTGTCCGGGCTGCATCGAGAACGCCGCACTCTCGAATTCGGGCACCATGCGCCCCTTCGAGAAGTAATCGAGATCGCCGCCGGTCGCCTTCGATCCCTCATCCTCCGAGTACTTCTTCGCAAGCGCCGCGAAATCGGCGCCCGGCGCCTTCGCCTGCTTGAGGATGTCCTCGGCCTGTTTGCGGACCGCGGCTTCATCCTTGCCGCCGTCGGTCTTGAGGAGAATGTGGCTCGCTCGTACCTGTTCCGGCGTCTGGAATTGCTGGAGGTTGGCGTTGTAGTAGGCCTCCACGTCCTGCGGCGATACGGTAATGCGCGAGCGCATGAGGTCGCGATCGAGCAGGAGATAGCGCACCTTGCGCTGTTCACCCTTGCGGTATTCCGCCTTGTGCGCGTCGTAGTAGGACGCCACGTCTGCGTCGTTGACCGTCACCTTGTCGCGGAATTTGTCCGCGGTGAGCGCCACGACCTGCAGCTTCGCCTTCTCGTTCCGCGCCTTGTACTCGCGCTCGAGGTCCGCGTCCGACACCGCCATCCAGTCGGTCAGCGCCGAGCGGAGCTTGTCGATCATCATGCTGCGGCGGAGGCTCGCCTCGAAATCGCCCTTGGTCATCGGCGGGTACTGGCTCGCGAGCAGCTGCTCGTACCGCTGCTCGCCGATGAAGCGGCCGTTTTCCTGGAGCCCGGGAATCGAAAAGATCTGCTGCGCGAGCTCCTCGTCACTGACGCGGATGCCCTGGCGCTCGGCTTCGGTCAGCGCCGCCTGCTCATCGACCATCTGCTGAAGGATCTGCTGATCGATCCCGAGTTGTCGCAGCAGCTGTTCGTTGACACCGCCGCCGTACGCCTGTTGGTACGACTGAATCTGGGTCTGGTAACGCCGTTGAAAGTCGAGGCCTCTGATGTCGCGCCCCTCGACGGTGGCGACCACGTCCGACGAGGTGGCGCCCACAGACGTCCCAGTTGTGTCGAGAAAACTCGGGATGTAGAACGCGATGAATGTCAGCACCACCAGCGCAAGGCTCCACTTGAGCCAGTTCTTGTGCCGCCGCATCCGGTCGAGCATCGTCATGATTTCATTCCTTCGAGCGTGTTTGAGCCCCTCATCGTACGCTAGACGACCGCGGGCCCGCAACGGTTTCATGGTATATTTGACCGGTTTAGAAGGACTTAGCGGCTGTCACGCCGCCACCCATGTCCGAGTTCGCCCCCGCCCCTGTCTGCGGTGACACCTATCTCCGCCAACTCTGACTTTCCCCATGACGTGGGGCGTGGTCCTCGCCGTGCCGATCTCGCCACGCGGCTCAAAGGGCGTCTGCGAATGCTAAGAAGTCAGCTCGACCGCCGCGAGACGATGATCGAAGCCGTCCGCGAGGCCAACGCGACGTTGGATCCCAAGAAAGTCGCTGGATGGCTGGTTCATCAGGCGCGCTCGTGGATCCCCGCTCCCTGCTGGGCGGTCATCGCCCATGATGTCAACGGTGCGCTCAGCGTCATTGCCGAAGAGGGCCTGACCCCGAACCTGGCGCCGTCGATCTGGGCCGCTGGTAACTGGGTGATGCGCAACGGTTCGGAATTCGTCGCAGGCGATCTGGCACGCGACAGCCGAGCCCCCAAAGGGGCGAGCGGCAGTGTCATCGGGTTCCCCCTGGTCTGCCGTCATCACACTGTCGGGGCCCTCGTGGGACTGGATCCGGTACCCTCCGCTACGGTTCCAGCGCTCGGTCCGGCGCTGGCGCTGTCGTTCCGCTCGATTCTCGAGCCGCCGGCGATTGCGCTCGACAACGCGCTCGCCCTGCAGAAGGCGGAGGCGTTGTCGGTAACCGACGACCTGACGCGGCTGTATAACTCGCGCTACCTCAACCTTGTGCTGCGACGCGAATCGAAGCGCGCCTCACGCAGCGGCCGTCCCCTGTCGCTTCTGTTCCTCGACCTGGACGGTTTCAAGCAGGTCAACGATACCCACGGCCATCAGGCTGGCAGCAAGGCGCTTGTTGAGGCCAGCGTCATCGTCCACCGCAGCGCCCGCGAGACCGACGTTTCGGCCCGGTTCGGCGGCGACGAGTTTGCTGTGATTCTGCCTGACACCGGCAGCGAGGGCGCCGTGTCGGTGGCGGAACGTATCCGGGACCGCATCAGCGCGTGCCAATTTCTGGCGTCCGACGGCTTATCCATACACTTGACCACCTCCATCGGGGTCGCGACCCTGCCGGATGTGGCTGCATCGGCCGAAGAGTTACTGCGAGCCGCCGACAAGGCGATGTACCGGGTCAAGGATGCGGGGAAGAACGGGATTCACATTGCTCAGGAGGCTTCCGCCTTCTGAAGAGGAGTATGCGACTTGGCTCTCGGCTCGTTTTTTTCCCTGTTTTCGAGTGATCTCGCGATCGACCTGGGCACCGCCAATACCTGTGTCTACGCCCGCGGGAAGGGCATCGTCGTCAACGAGCCCTCGATCGTCGCGATCAACAAGATCAATGGCCGCGTCGAAGCGGTCGGCAAGGACGCCAAGGAGATGCTCGGCCGTACGCCTGGCAACATCGTGGCGATCAAGCCCATGAAGGACGGCGTCATCGCGGACTTTGAAGTCACCGAGAAGATGCTGACCTACTTCATCAAGAAGGCGCACAACCGCAACGTGTGGGTGCGCCCCCGGATCGTCATCGGCGTCCCCTCGGAAATCACGCAGGTTGAGAAACGAGCCGTCAAGGACAGCGCCTACCGCGCGAAGGCGAGTGAGGTGCACCTGGTCGAGGAGGCGATGGCGGCGGCGATCGGCGCGGGCATGCCGATCACAGAGCCGTCGGGCAACATGATCGTCGACATCGGCGGCGGCACGACCGACATCGCCGTCATCTCGCTTGCCGGTATCGTTTATAGCAAGGCCGTTCGTGTCGCCGGCAACGAGATGGATGAAGCCATCATCCAGTACATCAAGAAAACGTACAACCTCCTGATCGGCGAGCGCACCGCCGAGCAAATCAAGATGGAGATCGGCTCGGCCTTCCCGCTCGACGAGAAGATGACGATGGAGATCAAGGGCCGGCACCTGATTGAAGGCGTGCCGAAGACGATCACCATCAGCGACGAGGAGATTCGCGAGGCGCTCGCCGAAACGGTAAACGTCATCGTTGACGCCGTCCGCGTCGCGCTCGAGCGCACGCCGCCGGAGCTTTCAGCCGACATCGTCGACAGGGGCATCGTGCTCACGGGCGGGGGCTCGATGTTGAAGAACCTCGACAAACGGCTTCGAGAGGAAACGGGGTTGCCGCTGGCGATGGCGGAGGATCCGCTGTCATCGGTCGTGCTCGGCGCGGGCAAGATGCTGTCGGACTTCAATTTATTGAGGAAGATCTCAATTGATTAGGAGCGGCGTTCGCCGTCACGGGCCACAGAGACACAGAGACACAGAGAATTTTTTGTTGGACCTCTGTGTCTCTGAGTCTCTATGGCTTGTGGTGGTGAAAGTTGCTGCGCGTTAAGCAATGGCCCTCGTCGATATCCGCCAGCGTACCGGCTATCTTTTCCTCACGTTGATTGTCGGCCACGTCATCCTGATCTCCACGCAGGTCACGACCAACCGCGGCGTGCCGCTGCTCGAGGGGGCCGTGTTCGGCGCTTTTTCCGAAGTGCAGCGAGCCTCGAACGCGATCGGCGACGATGTCCGCCTCTGGTGGGAGGACTATTTTGCGCTCAAACAGGTGCGCGCCGACAACACCAAGCTGAAAGAGGAGCTCGCCGAACTGCGCGTCCGGCTGCAGCAGGAGCGCGGCGTCGCGGAGCAGTCGCGAACGCTGCAGAACCTGCTGAATCTCAAGACGAGCGTCACCCTGTCGACGACCGCTGCGAGTGTCATCGCCGGCGGCGCAAGTCCCGAGTTCAGGACGATCACGATCGACAAGGGAACAAACGACGGGCTTCGACCGGATATGGCGGTGATTGCGCCGGCGGGAGTCGTCGGGAGGATCATCCTGCCGACCGGCAGGGCTTCAAAGGTTCAGCTTCTCATGGATCGCAATGCTGCGGCAGGGGCGATCATCGAGCGCACGCGCGCGCAGGGAGTCGTCATTGGCTCGGGCGCGGAGCAGATGAGGATGGACTACGTGGCGGGTTCGGCCGACGTCAAAATAGGGGATACCGTCGTGACCTCGGGCATTGACGGCATTTACCCTAAGGGCTTTGTCATAGGTCAGATAGAATCCGTACACCGGGGCGCGGGCGTGTACAGCACGATCGTGATTCGCCCGGCCGTAGATTTTTCGGCGCTGGAAGCGGTGCTCGTCGTGCAGACGCCGGCGACAGCGGTCTCTGACGCAGTCGCGGCTCCGGGTTCAAACCAGGATCACGAGTGAAAACGGCCGGCGTTTTCATCGCGATAGCTCTGGCGCTCGGGTTGCAGTCGAGCCTTACTCGATTCGTGGTCCGGGGGACGGTCGCGCTGGACCTGGTGCTCATCGTCGTCGTTTATGTTGCGCTCACCACCGGGCCGGTCACCGGGATGCTCGCCGGGAGCGTAGCGGGCATTGCGCAGGATGCGCTCTCAAGCGGTACCCTTGGCATCGGTGGGCTGGCGAAGACGATCGTGGGTTTCGCGGCCGGCGTGATCGGCCAGCAGTTCATCGTGACGGCCGCGTTTCCGCGCTTCGTGATGTTCGTCGCAGCGACGATCGTGCACGCCGCGTTGTTCATGGGGTTGTATGTGCTGCTCGGGCTGCGGGAGTTTCCCTCGCCCTGGATGGCGGTATTCAGTCAGTCGGTTGCGAACGCGGCGGTTGGCATGATCGCGTTCATTATCATCGAGGCGCTTCCCGGCGCGATGGATCGCCGCAAGTTCTCGAAACGCGCGAGACGGTAAATTACGTAGAGGCCCACCTCGAGGTCGGCCCGGAAGACATCTATGGCAGTCACCGAAGATCGCCGCCGTATCACTGTCCGCCTGACCGTGCTGCAGGTGGGCGCTGTCGTGGTGTTCGCCACGCTCGCCATCAGCTTCTGGCTCCTGCAGATCGTGCAGCACGCCAAGTTCGAGGAGATGGCGGAGAACAATCACCAGCGGACGCTGGCGCTGCGAGCGCCGCGCGGCATCGTGTACGACCGCGACGGACGGGTGCTCGTCGAGAACCGCCATTCCTTCACCATCTCCATCGTCCGCGAACACACCAAGGATATCGACCGCACGGTCCGGCTGTTGTCGGCGGTCGCCGGTCTCGACCCGAACGACGTCAAGGCGATCGTCGCGCGACACCGCAGCGAGCCGACCTACCGACCGATCGTGGTCGTCGAAGACGCGTCCCTCGCGCAGGTTGCTGCGATCACGGCGCGGCGGCTCGATTTCGAGTTGCCCGACGTTGTCGTCGAGGAAGTGCCGACGCGCCAGTACCCGGCCCTGGCGGCGCATCTCTTCGGGTATGTGGGCGAGGTCAGCGACGCGATGGTGGCGTCGGACAACACGCTCAGGAGTGGGGACATCGTCGGCCAGTCGGGCATCGAGAAGATCTATAACGGGCTGCTGAAGGGGGAGGACGGCGCCAAGGTTGTGGTCGTCAACAGCCTCGGTCGCGAAATACGCACACTCGACGAGGAGTCGCCGACGGAAGGCAAGCGAATGCAGCTCACGGTCGATTACGACCTGCAGAAAGCGGTCGAAGACGGCTTCAAGGGGCTCGCGGCGGATGAGATTGCAACGGCCGGCGCAGCCGTCATCCTCGACCCTTCGAACGGCGAAGTGCTTGCGTTTACCAGTCAGCCCGCGTACGACCCGAACGCGTTTGCGGCGGGTATCGATCGCGCCACATGGAATTCGCTCATGGCCGACGATGAACGGCCGCTGAACGACCGCGCGATCCAGGGACGCTACTCACCGGGATCGACCTTCAAGATGGCTGTCGCACTGGCGGCGCTGGAGGAAGGGGTCATCACGCCCGACTTCAAAGTGCATTGCGGCGGCAGCGCAAATTTCTACGGCAACATTTTCCAGTGCTGGAAAAAAGGCGGCCACGGCACGATCGATCTCCGACACGCGATCGAGCAGTCATGCAACGTGTTCTTCTATACCGTCGGCAACATGGTCGGCGTCGACAAGATCAACAAGTGGGCGACGCTCCTCGGCATCGGCGTTCGGAGCGGGATCGACCTTCCCAACGAGGTCACCGGTCTCGTGCCGTCCACTGAGTGGAAGCGGCAGCGGATGCACGAGAAGTGGTATCCCGGAGAGACGATTTCGGTGGCGATCGGTCAGGGTGCGGTGTCGGTGACGCCCGTGTCGATGGCGGTCTACATGGCGACGCTCGCGAACGGCGGTACGCGGGTCACGCCGCACCTGGTGAAGGCTGTCGACCAGAACGATGGCAAGGGTTGGGTTCCCGTTCCGGCCCCGGCGCCGCAGTCGAAGGTCGATATCGATCCGAACAAGCTGCAGGCGATTCGAGACGGTCTGTGGATGGTCGTGAACGGCGCCGGCACGGGTCACAATGCGCAGCTGAAAGGGTACGACGTGTCCGGCAAGACGGGGACGGCACAAGCCATCTCGCTCAAGGGCGGCCGCGGCAGGACGGAGAAGCGCTTCCAGGATCACGGCTGGTTTGTCTTCTTCGCGCCTCGCGATCATCCGCAGATTGCGGGAGCCATCCTGGCCGAGCATGGTCTGCACGGGTCGAATGCCGCGATCGTCGCCAAACACGTGATGGAAGTCTTTTTCGCGAAGAAGGAAGGGCGGCCGCTGCCGGAGCTGAAGATCCGCGGCATTGAAGGACCGGATGTGCCCACCGACAATCCCAACTCGCCGCCGCCGGTCGCGACGCAGCCCGCCACGCCGCTGCCGGGCGCCGAGTCGACGGTCGCCGTCGGAACCAGGTAAGGGACATGTTCGAGCGCCGGCTTTACTACCACATCGACTGGGCAATGCTGGCGGGGATCCTCGCGCTGTGCGCGATTGGTCTCGCGCAGATTTTCAGCGCCACCGGCGGGTTCACGCGGATCTACTACACGCAGATCTACGGAATTGTGCTGGGCCTGTTCGCCATGGCTCTCTGCCTCACGATCGACTACCGGTCGCTTGCCGACAAGTCGCATTGGATTTTCCTCGCGGTGCTCCTGCTCTTGATGTACGTCCTGTTCTTCGGCGTCATCCGCGGGGGCTCGCGGCGCTGGATCGATCTCGGAGTCGTCAACCTGCAACCATCCGAGTTCGCGAAGGCGGCGCTCGCCCTCGTGCTCGCCAAGTTCTTCGGCGACAGCCGCCGCGGCGCGATCAGCCACGAAGACCTCGCGATCGCGGCCTGCATTACCGCGGTCCCGCTGATCCTCGTCGCGCGCCAGCCGGATCTCGGGACTGCGGTGACGCTCATCCCGGTGGCGTTCGCCATCGCGTACGTCGCCGGCATGCCGATGCGGATCATCGGCGTCCTTGCGCTCGCGGCGGTGCTGGTCGCGCCGGTTGCGTGGAAATTCGCGCTGCAGGACTATCAGCGCGGGCGCATTTCGACATTTCTCGATCCCGCGCAGGACGCCAAGGGCGCGGGGTACCAGCAAATTCAGGCGCGGATCACCGTGGGATCCGGCGGCCCGTGGGGAAAAGGTTTCACGAAGGGCACGCAGGGCCAGTTGCGTTTCCTTCCGGTCGCACATAATGACTTCATCTTCTCGGTGCTTGCCGAGGAGCAGGGATTCGCGGGCGTGCTGGTCACGCTCGGGTTGTATCTGTTCGTCATTCTTCGCGCGCTCGAGGCGGCACGGCTTGCCAAGGATCGAGTGGGCGCGTACCTGGTGCTGGGGGTGCTGGCCAGCTTCACGTTCCAGGTGATTTACAACGTAACGATGTCGGCCGGCCTCGCGCCGGTCAAGGGATTGACGCTTCCGCTCATGAGCTACGGCGGCTCCTCCATGATTGCAACCTTGGCGGCGTTCGGCCTGATTCTCAACGTACGGATGCGTCGTTTTACAAATTAGGGGGACGGGCTTAAAAGCCGTCCCTACAAGGGCCGTGCTATGACTGCGCCGCTGTGGATCGTGCTGACGTGCCTGCTGGTGCGGGCGGCTGGGATCCGTGTGGTGTGCTCTGCGTGGCCGTCCGGGAGCTTCGGGCATGACCAAGGAGATGATCATCTCCTCGAGCGCCCACGAAACACGGGTCGCAATCCTCGAGGACGATCAGGTTGCCGAAATCTTCATCGAACGCGAGCATCAGCGCGGTGTCGCTGGCAATCTCTACAAGGGCCGGGTATCCAAAGTTCTGCCCGGCATGCAGTCGGCGTTTGTTGACCTCGGTCTCGAACGCGACGGGTTCCTCTACGTATCCGACGTCGTAGCGACGTTCGAGGAGTTCGATCGCCTCGAAACGGACGAAGACGATCTGCCTTCGCCTGCCTCCGCGCTCACGGCCAATGGGACCGCTTCGGCGAGGCAAGCCCTGGGTCCTGGTACGCCGGGGAGGGGCGGCGGCCGCCGCGACCGCGAGAAGGGACCCGAGCCCAAAATCGAGGAGCTCCTCAAGGAAGGGCAGGAGATCATCGTCCAGGTCGCGAAGGAGCCGATCGGGACGAAAGGTGCCCGCCTCACGTCGCACGCTACCATGCCCGGCCGCTTCCTGGTGTTCATGCCGACCGTCGACCACGTTGGCGTCTCGCGCAAGATCGACTCGCGCGAGGAGCGCAGCCGGCTTCGGGGCATCGTCCGGGAATTCCGCGAGCTTCACGGCTTCACCGGCGGCGTGATCATCCGCACTGCTGCCGCCAGCCGGCCCAAGGACGACATCGTTTCCGACTTGAGCTACTTCCACAAGGTCTGGATGGAGATCCGTCAGAAGTCCGAGACCTCCCGCGCGCCTGCGGTCGTCTATCGCGAGCAGAGCCTCGTGGCCAAGCTGCTTCGCGACCTGCTGACCGAGGAGTATTCGGCGATCCGCATCGACAACGAGCTGGAATTCCGGCGCGTCTACGAGTTGATCGAGCGCATCATGCCGCCGCTTGCGCCGAAGGTGAAGCTCCACAACAAGGACTATCCGATCTTCGAGGAATACGGCGTCCAGGCGGAGATCGATCGCGCGCTGCGCAGCAAGGTGTGGCTCAAGTCCGGTGGCTCGATCGTCATCAACCAGACCGAGGCGCTCGTTGCGATCGACGTGAACACCGGCCGGTACGTCGGCAAGAAGACGGCCGGCCGCCTCGAGGACACCATCCTCAAGACGAACCTGGAGGCCGTGAAGGAGATCGTCCGGCAGATCCGCCTGCGCGACCTCGGTGGCATCATCGTGCTCGATTTCATCGACATGGAAGAGAAGAAGAACCGGCAGAAGGTCTTTCAGACGGTGGAACAGGAACTGCGGAAGGATCGCTCCCCCTCGAAGGCGCTGCAGGTATCGGACTTCGGCCTTGTGATCATTACGCGCAAGCGCGTGAAGCAGAGCCTCGAGCGCGTGCTGACGGAGCCGTGCCCGTACTGCGCGGGCAGCGCCGTCATCAAGTCGCGCTCGACGATCTGCTACGAGATCCTGTCAGAGGTGAAGAAGATCAGCGGAGACCTGGATGGCGAGAGCCTCGTGCTGCGGGTGAACCCCGACATTGCGCGCGCCCTGAAGGACGAAGAGCGCGCGGTGTTCAAGGAGCTGAAGCAGTCAATCGGCCGCGAGATCGCGGTGAAGCCGGATGTCCAGCTTCACCACGAGCAGTTCGATCTGATGGCTGTTGGATAGGCTCGAATCCTCAATGCACAAAGCAGCATGAATTGTCCTCATCATGAATTGCGGGGGTCACCGCATCGAACTCGGACCTACGGGGCGCCGCTGAGACTATAGCGGCGATTCAGCGCCCACACCCCAAGCAAAACTGCAAAGAGTGCGCGTGTTGATCGCTTGAGTTCGTTATCGTCGCGTGATCGAAATGTTCCCGCTGAATGCGCGCAGCGCGAGCATGGCGCTCGCGTCGCCGAATGCGCCCCGGACCGCGCGGCCGGAACTGACGGCCGCCTGACCCCTCCGTCCAAGCGCATCCTCGCCTCGGCGATCCACCGCGAAATCCGATTGGACCGTACCGCTGAAGGTGCTCGCGCGCAGCTCGAAACCGGTGCTCCCTGCGAGCATGAGCCGGATATCACCGGAGTGCGAGGTGAACTCGTACTGGCCATTTCGCACCAGCTCTCCCGCGAATTCGACGTTCCCGCTGACCGCCTTGGCAGTCATGCGCGTCGCCTGCGCATTCTCCACATGGATGTTTCCGCTCACCACGCCCAGCTGGACCGCCCGCGCTTTGAGGCCGCTGACGGTGATACTGCCGTTCACGGTTTGCGCGACGGCGGCATCATCGGCGGCAGCGTCGGTGATCTCGATGTTGCCGGACACACTTCGCAGCATGCCCAGCCGACGCGTCGCGACTGCGACCACATTGCCGGTGACGGTCTGCGCCCGAAGCTCGCCTCCGATTCTGGTCACTCGTATGTCGCCTGACATTGTCCGTATCGTGACGTTGGCGTCCTCAGGCACCGACACCGTGTAATCCACCGACCCGGGAAAATTGCGTGGCCGCGGGTACATCGTGCGCACCTCGACACGGTTCGCCTGCTCGACGACTTCGATGTCAATCATGCCCAGCAGCGTACGGGCGGCGTTCGGATTCGGACGCTGGACCCGCTTGATCGCCTCGATGGTCACATCGCGTCCGCCCCCGCCGGTGACGACGATGGTCCCAGCGATGTTGGACAAATCGAACGTGCCGCTTTGGTCCAGGTGAGCCGTTTTCGAGAACCGTTCGGTGACGTCGGTCTGCGCGGCGGCCGGCGGCGCCGAGACGGCGGCGGCGAGCACGGCCATCGCAAGGACGCGGGAGACATTGATCATTGATTCACCTGGGCGGCTCCAGCCGCATCATCCGGTCGGTCGCCATCGATCTCGCTCGCGAGCGCGACGGTGTCCTGCAGCAGGGCGACCTTCGTGTCGAGCGCGTCGAGGAGGCTTTCCTGGGCAAGGGTGCTGGCAGGCTCGTCGGACAGCGCCTCGCGGCTTTCGTTGATGGCGCGATCAATCACCGCGAGGTTCTGTCTCAGCACCGCGCGCGTGCCCGGATCGAGATCCGCATCCTGCGCGTCGACAATCTGCTGCAGTCCGGCGATGGCCTGCTCGTAGTGCTGCTCGGCCATCGCGGTGCCGGCGTCCGGCGTCTGCACCGCCGCCGTTGTCTGCGGAGTGCTGCTCTGCCCCTGCTGCCAGTCGAGCCATGCCGCGCCTCCGAGCAGAAGCGCCAGCGCCGCGGCAGCCGCAAGGGTAACTCGCGTAGCAAGCGTGTTCGCCAGCGATCGTGCCCACCACGGCTGCCGCTCTTCCTGCTCTATGGACGAGGCGATCTGCGCCCAGACGCGGGGTGGCGGCGCGTGCTCGTCAAGGGCCGTTGCCGTGCGGCGAATGCTGGTGAAGTCGGCTACCAGCGCCTGGCAGCGGGCGCAGCCCGCCAGATGTGACTCGAAGGCGGCGAGGCGGGCATCCGCCGGATTCGCGTGGTCCGCGGCCCGCGCGCCATCCACGTATTCATCGAGCGCGTCGTCGTAGAGTTCACAGCTCATTGGCTCAGTATCGCCCGCAGCCTCATACGGGCCTTGTGCACCTGCGATTTCGACGTCCCCTCGGAGACGCCGAGGATCTTCGCGACCTCGCGGTGTTCAAATCCTTGCACGTCGTGTAGTAGAAACGCTGCCCGGTATCCCTCTGGCAGGGCGGCGATCGCCCGCTCGAGGTCGACTCGGCTGACGGCCGTCGGCACAATCGGCGCGTGCGCAGCCGGCTCGAACGCGTCCTCCACATCCAGCGACTCGGTGGCCCGGCCCATCTTCGCGCGGCGTCCCCGCAGATGATCGAGGCAATGATTCATCGCCAGGCGGTACAACCAGGTGCCGAGCGTCGATTCCCCTCGAAATCCGGCCAGCTTTCGATGCGCCTGCAGAAACACCTCCTGCAGCAGATCCTCCGCATCCTCGGCGGAGCCGGTCATGCGGAACACGAGGCTGAACAGGCGCCTGGCGTGCTGGCGATACAGCTCCTCGAACGCATCGGCGTCCCCGGCCCGGCATCGCGCCGCCAGCTCGAGGTCGGCGGTTATCACGTCTCCTGGCAGTTTAGACGGGAACAGGGGCGGAGCGAGTTGCCCGGAATGCTTCTTGTATTTCGCAGGCTGGAGGAGGGCACAGGATGTCTACGTTCCGCCGCAAGGCGACCGAGCAGGAAGTCAAAGGTGTTGGACAGAAGGTCAAGGGCGTGGCGCAGGAGATCGTCGGACGCGCAAGTGGCGACAAGGATCTGCGGGCACGAGGCGAGCTGAACCAGGTGGCAGGTCACGTGCGCAGCCGCGCGGCCGAAGCAGGCCGGAAGATCAGCAAGGCCGTAGAGCGCGATAAGCCGCGGGGCCGGCGCTAGCCACGAAGGCCACAAAGACGCTAGGCCACAGAGGACACCAAGAACTAAGTACTTTGTGGTTTTTGTGACCTTTGTGGCCGATTGGGCTTGGTGATCCTGGCGGCGGCCGTTTTCCATCGAACTTCATTGAAGCGCCGCACGCGTGCCACGCCGACCTCGATTCCTTCAGCCCTCAGCAGCTCCCGCTTCAACTGAAGATTCCCGCCGTAGCCACCGAGCGCACCACCCGCGCCGATCACACGATGGCAGGGCGCTCCAGGTTCGGCCCAGTCGCGCATGATGTTGCCGACGGCGCGCCACGCCCGCGGCTGCCCGGCGAGGGCCGCGATGTCACCGTAGGTGGCGACACGTCCCGGTGGAATCCGCCGGACCGCAGAGATGACCCGCCTGCGGAAAGTCGTCACCGGCCGACGACGACCTTCACACGGAAGGTGAAGCCGCCGAGATTGTGTTCGTTGTAGACGCTCGAGACGCCATTCGGATCCTGGCCAAGCGCATTCGGGACAGATGCGAACTGCGCCTCAGCAGCAAGCGCCATCCAATTCTGAAGCGGCATCTCAAGGCCGCCTACCACCTGGTACCCCGTGAACGTCGCGTGCGCGTCATCGGCATCGGTCGAATGCGCCGACGTTTCCGTGTACTTGTGCCATCCGACGCCCCCGCCGACGTATGGGATGAGTTTGGCCGGCGCGGCCGCGCGCGTCGCCGGTTGCCCGGGTCCAGTGTATCGGTATCCTGCGGTTATTTCGAGGGGCGTGATCGTGATGGTCGCAGGCTCATTCAGATCGAAGACCTGTCCCTGAAACGCGAAGACGCGATGACCCGTCCGCCGGAATCGTGACGCCGCTACCGAGACAAACAGGTGCTTCGAGAGACCGAGCTCCACTCCGCCGCCGAACAGAGGTCCGGCCGGACGGCCCAGAATCGCCCTGAAGCTCTGTGTTGCCGAGAAGACCGCGACTCCGACGTCACCGAAACCGCGAAAGGTCAGTTGGCTCGTCGTACTGGGCGGGGGATACGCCCCGCGGCCTTGCGCGTGTGAGGAGCTGGGCGTCAGCACGATCAGCGCCAAAACGGCGGTGCCGTACGCTCGAACGCGGCTCACTTCGCCAACCCCAGTCCGCGCAGCGACGCTCGCGGGTTGATGAGGCCGTAGCCGTACTGATCGTCGCGACCCGACGGACCAAGGTCGGTCGCGAAACTCTCTATGGCCGCCTCGATGGCCGCGGGGCTCGTGATGCCCTGTTGCATCAGCAGCGCGGCCAACCCGGCGACGTGCGGGGTCGCCATCGATGTGCCCTGAAAAAATTGATAGGCGAACGTGTCGAAGCGGGGAGCGCGGTAGCGCGCCGCGCCGTTGAGATACGTGTCGACGCCGCTGAAGTCGTACGTCTGCTGGAGGATTCCACCCATGATGCCGCCGCTGCGCTGATTACCGCCGGGCGCGACGATTTCGATGTACGGTCCGCTGTTCGAGTAGTACGCGCGCAGGCGGTCGCGGCCGACGGACCCGACCGCCACCATGCCCTGGATTTGCGGCGCGAACTCCGCGAGCCGCTCCACGCCGTTTCCCACCTGGAAGTCGTTCCCTGCCGCGACCGCGACGAATGCGCCGTTCCTCACGGCGTACGCAATCGCATCCTGCACGACGGGCGCGGGAGGGCCTTGGCGCCCGATGCTCATGTTGAGCACCCTCGCGCCGTTGTCCACCGCGTACCGAACGCCCCGCGCCACGACATCATCGGTGCCTTCGTACGGGCTGCCGAAGACGTCGTCCCACAGCGAGCTGATCACCTTTACCGGCATGATGCGCACGTTGAACGCCATGCCGGCGACCCCGATGCCGTTATTCGTCGATTGCCCGATGGTCCCCGACACGTGGGTGCCGTGCCCGTCGAGGTCGACGGGGTTCGCGTCGTCCCAGATGAAGTCGCGCGGCGAAACGAAGCGATCGGTTCCGCCGAGGTCCGGGGCTGCGGCGAATGGGATATCGGTAGGGCCCAGCGCTGGGAAACGCGTGCCATCTGTCCACGTCCACGCCGGTATGTTGAAACGCACTACCTGGTTCCTGAAGGCGAGGCCACTGTCGAGCACCGCAACGATCACCGAGGAGCTGGCGCCAGGATTCACGTCCCACGCGTGCTCCATGTCGATGGCTGGGTAGTTCCACTGCATCGAATACAACGGATCGTTCGGCACGAACATCGGGTGCATTCGGTACCGCGCCTGCGCGTACTCGACGTCGGGCTGCGCGGCAAACGCCCGGGCGGCTAGCTCAGGATCGGCTGTGGCCGCAATCGTGACGATGTCGAAATCCGAGTACGGCGGTGCCTCCATCGTCGATGCGCCCGCGCGGGCGAGCATCGCTCGCTGCGACGTCATCGCGGTTCCCGGTTTGAATTTGACGATGATGCTTCCGCGAAGATACGGCAGAGAGCTCGAGCGGCTGACGCGATCGTAGTTGTACGGCCGGGGCTCGCGTGGCGCATTCGCATCACGAACGCCCGTGTCAATGCCGGGAGGAGCCACGTCCGACATCAACGCGCGGAACGCCGGGAGCCCGTTCTGCGCGGTGACGACGGCGCCGATGGCGACGATGGCACACGTCAGCGCGCCGACGAGCTTCGAAAAAGGCATGAAGGGCCTCGGACGGTCTAGGGGCAGGCGGGCCACCTCATTGTATGCGTTACAGATGCGTCAGCGGATCGATTCCGTAGGCAGTGGGATCTAGTGGGGCTTGAACCGACACAGCCGCCCGACCTTCCTCCCCTTCCCAGAGGTTGACCTCGTAGGGGCGCGCGAGGTCGGTGCCGTCGGCGCTTCGAAGAACGCGCACGCGCGGACGATACGGATCGGGAGCGTACGTCTTCAGTACGACAGCGATTTCTCCTGTGCTGAGGCGAACGAGGTTCCCTGCCGGGTAGATGCCGACGAGTTGCGCAAACCGTCGTACGAGGTTCTGGTCGAACTGCGTGCCGTCATTCCGCTGCAGGACTGCCAGGATCCGGTCGGTGGGAAACGCCTCCTGGTAGTGCCGCTGCGACCGCATGGCATCATAGACGTCCGCCACGCCACACAACATCGTGGCCAGGTTCAGCTGGCCGCGAACCACCCCATTCGGATAGCCCGTGCCGTCCAGCCGGAGATGGTGCTCGAACGCGACGATCGGGGTCAGTGCCGGCATCTCCGGCGTCCGGCGGAGGATCTCCGCCCCGTCGACGGTATGGCGCTTCATGATCTCGAACTCGCGGTCGTCGAGCTTGTCCGGCTTGTTCAGGATTTCGGTCGGCGTCTTCACCTTCCCGATGTCGTGCATGAGCGCTGACAGACCGAATTCGCGCAGAAGGGCGCCCTCGATCCCGAGTCCGCGCGCCTGGCCCATGGTGAGAATGGAGACGTTCACCATGTGCGTGAACGTGTAATTGTCGTAGTTCTTCAGCGCGGTGAGCGCAAGGAGTGCCGTCCGGTTTTGCGCGACGGCCTCCGCCAGCGAATCGACGATGCCACGTGAGGCATTCGGATCAGGCTTGCCTTCATTCTGCGCGCCGTCCCAGATTCGCGAGGCCACCGATACTGCATCGTCGTAGAGCCGCCGGAATGTCGCGATGTCGCCCGAAGGCTCGTCGACGCGACGCTCGACCTGAAGCCGCCCCACGCGGATGTGCGGCAATCCCGTCACCGACCCGACCTGCGCGGAATCGGCGCTCGCGAGCGCCTGCACGAGGCGAGTGAGCTCCGCGATCTCGACGCCGCGATCGACGACGATGCGTTCGACGCCTGCCTGCTGAAGCCGCCGCATCAGTTCGCCCATGTTCTCAGCGGCGCGCGGCACCGGTATCTCGCCCACCACGAGGTCGTCACCCACGATGCCAATCGCGATGGAGGCGGAGGAGATGTGAATCTGCGAGAGCGCTTCAGCCAGCGACGTCACGCTTCGCACGACGAGTGGATGACCTGGCGCGTAGAGCTGGGCACCGCGAATCGCCGCCGCGAGACGGCGGACCAGATCGTCGGCGAGACGCGCCCTCTGCACGGCGTTCACGAGACCTCCCTCGGCACTGACGCCACGTATCGCTTTGCGGCGTTCCGCACGCCGCGGGTGCCGTTGGCGGCTGCGTCACGCAGGACGGCCAGCGTTTCCGGCGATCCGAGCCGTTTCAGGGCGGCGGCCGCCGCTTGTCGCAGGGCAGCCGTGCGGAGCGGCGCCCACCATTGACCACGGTAGAGGACAGCACGCAGGGTGTTGGTCGAGGCCGGATGCGCCCCGAGACTCCCGAGGGCTTCGATGATCTGCGCGTGAACAGGAACCAGCTTGCGGCGCGGAGACGTGTGGTCCAGGACGTAGCAGAGGAGCGGAATGGCTTTGTCGTCTCTGAGTCCGATCAGCTGTTGCAGGATCGTGCCTCGTGAGGCGTCGCCGCCCATGAGCGCCTGTTCGAGCACCGCGAACGCCTCATCGGTGCCGATGAGCACGATCGCGCGGATCGATTCGCGCTGCACTTGCGGGTCCGCGTCATCCAGCATCGACGCAAGCTCCGGCAGCGCCTCGCGGCCGCCGAATATGCGGAGCAGGTCGATCGCCGTACGGCGGACGGCCGGATTCGAGGAATTTTTGAGCTGCTCGACCGACTGCCTTCCCGCCGCCCCGAATCCGATCAGCAGCTCTCGCAGTCGCCGGATGGCGCGATTGCTGTCTTCGACTGCCAGCGCGAAGGCAAGCGGGCCCACGACGGATGGGCCGATCGTGTGGCACATCCGGCTGAGCGGCTCGACGCCCGCATCGTCGACCTTCCGCAGATGAAACACGATGTGACGAACGATCTGGCCCTCAGCAAGCTTGTTCAAGACCGATTCGGCGACAGGACGCAGCGCGGCGCGCCCTTCGTCGCCGCGCTCTGCGACCACGTCGTTCAGGAGCGCCTGCGCCGTCGTGACGTCGCCAGACAGTGCGCGGCGTTCGATTTCGGCGGACGCAACCGACGCGATGGTCTGCCATGTCTGCGGATCGTTCTCGATCCGAAGGAGGTCGTGGATCAGCGCGAGATCGAGCTCGCGCAGCGCGACATCGCTGACTGTCGCCAGCCACCCCTGGACGCGTTCAGGCGGATCATCGGACACACGCTCCACTTCGATCGCCTGGGTCCGCGTACCGGACAGCTCGAGCCCATACTCTTCGGAGACGAAGCCCTTGTCCGAGTACGACATGAGCATGCTGGTCGCGCCCTGCCACAGGTCGTCGAAGCCCGGTTCGGTCCCGAGATCTGTCTGTTCCGCGTTGGTCCTGGCCAGATCGAGGAGCCGCTCCTTGCGTTCGGTATCCGGGACCAGTGCTTCGAACGCGAGCGCGAGGCGCTCGGTCGCGCCGCGTTCGGCAACCACGGATTTCGAGACGAACGTCGCAATCGGGTCGTCGCCCATCCGCTGCACGATGGCCGCCGCCAGCGGCTGCTCGCCGGTTTCGGTTTGCTGGCGCGCCTGGTGGAGGATGGACAGCATCATGTCCGGCGTCATGTGGCGCGCGGAGTCGGCGATCGTCTGCAGCACCGCGTCCTGGTCGCCCTGCTGGCGTTGCTTCAGCGCCTCGAGCGCCTTGCTGATCAAGCCGAGCAGGGCGGCCGCGCGCGCCCCGACGCTGGCGCCGGCGCCCGATGCGGACTGAATGCGCTCGATCAGCTCGCCAAATCGCTCGACACTGTCGAGCGCGCCGATCACCCCTTCGAGCGCGCGCTCATCAATCGATCCACCGCCGTCGCCCTGCAGGCAGAACTCGATGATGCGATCCCATGCGGCGCCGTCCACGCCCGTGCGCTCGCGCAGCACCTCCGCGTAGTCGATTTCGCGGATCTCGAAATGCGGCTGCCCCGTCGCGGCCCATGCCTTGGCGATGCCACCGTCTCCCATCAACTCTTCCGAGGTCCGCGACAGGAGCAGCAGGAGCGTTCGCCAGTCGGTCGCATCGGCCTCGTGGTCGACGCGCAACGTGCCCACCAGACGATCGTGCAGCAACCCGGCGAATTCGCCGATGGCGGCATCCGGTTTGGCTGGAGCCCGCCCGTCGATCACGAGCAGCTCGGGCATGACCGTAATCGTGACGTCTCCCGCCGCGGTGATGCGGCGCGATGCATTCACCACGCGTGCGAGCGCGCCCTGGATCGCAGGATGGGTGGCCGGGTAGAGGGACACTGACCGCGCGGCCGCTTTGCACGTCCGAGCGAAATCGGCGAGCGCGGCACTTTGCTCGACGGACATCGCCTCGGTAGGTACTGGAGTCGTCATCGAAATCCCAAATACCAAATCCCACATCCCACATCCCCAGGGACTTGGGGTCCTATTGCACGATCGCTTTCAGAAACCGCGCCGCCTCCATCGCGCTCCCATGTGTGGAGCGTGATGCACGGAGGTATCAGATCCGGAAGGAGGGCGGGCGTCCGGGTCATCGCGGTCTCGATTATTGAATAAAATGCCTGCTCAATGCGCATCGTCGACGTAATCGCGGGAAAGCGCGATGGCCGCCCGCTGTCCCGCGAGGAGATCGAACTCTTCGTCGATGGTGTGACGGCCGGTACCCTACCCGACTACCAGTCGTCAGCGCTGCTGATGGCCATTGTGATCCGCGGTATGACCCACGAGGAAACCGCCTGGCTGACCGACGCGATGGTCCGCTCCGGCGATCGCGTCGATCTGTCGGACATTCCGGGCATCAAGGTCGGCAAACACAGCACGGGCGGGGTCGGCGACAAGGTGTCGATCGTGCTCGCGCCGCTGGCGGCATCCTGCGGGGTTGTGGTGCCAAAGATGTCGGGTCGAGGTCTCGGCCATACCGGCGGCACCCTCGACAAGCTCGAGTCGATCCCTGGTTACCGGATCAACCTCACGATCGACGAATTCAAGCGTGTGCTGCGCGACGTAGGGACGAGCATCATTGGCCAGACCGCCTCGCTGGCGCCGGCCGACAAGAAGCTCTACGCGCTGCGCGACGTCACGGCCACTATCCCCAGCATCCCGCTGATCGCCGCGTCGATCATGAGCAAGAAGCTGGCGGAAGGGAGCAATGCGCTGGTGCTGGACGTGAAGTGCGGCGACGGGGCGTTCATGAAGAACGTGAATGACGCGCGGGCGCTCGCCGAAGCGATGGTGGCCATCGGCGGGCACGCAGGCGTGCGCACCGAGGCGTTTCTCACCGACATGGAGGCACCGCTCGGTTCCACGATCGGCAATGCGCTCGAAATCGTGGAAACCATCGACACGCTGAAGGGTGGCGGATCGGCCGACCTGACCGCGGTCGTGCTGCGGCTTTCCGCGCGGATGTTGATGCTCAGCGGTGTAGAGTCGGACGCGACCGCGGCGGCTGCACGTGTCGCGCAGGCGCTCGCCTCTGGTCGCGCGCTGCAGACGTTCGCCCGGATGATCGACGCGCACGGCGGCGACCCGCGCGTGGTCGACGCCCCGTCGTTGCTGCCGGCCGCGCCAGGGCGCGCACGATTCGAGGCGTCCCGCGCCGGGTTCGTGGTCCGGATGAAGGCGGAGGCGTTGGGGCGCGCCAGCAACGAGCTCGGCGCGGGCCGATCCGCGGTCGGCGATCCGGTCGACCACGCCGTCGGCATCGTCACGCTGGTGAAGCCAGGCGATCGCGTGGAGCGCGGGCAGCCACTGTTGGAGCTCCATCATCGCGATGGGCGGGGACTCAGCGCGGCGCTCGTGCTGTGCGGCGAATCAATATCCATCGGCGATGAAGCGCCTGTGCCACGCGCAAAGTTGCTTGGCGAGGTGCGGTGAGGACTCCATGCAGATCGTGACGGACACGGACACGCCCCAGCTCGGACGCCAGCCCTGGACCACTGCCGACCTGACGGTGCTGGGCGGTCTCGCGCTGGTGGGAGCGGTAGCCATCGGTCTCGGCACCGCCGGGGTGACACGTGTCCAGCCGGTGGCGGGACTCGCGGTCATTCTGGCTCTCGCGTACTGTCTCTCCTCTGCGCGGCGGTCCATCGACTACCGCACGGTCGGGTGGGGTCTCACCCTCCAGTTCGTGTTTGCGCTCATCGTTCTGAAGACGGACGCCGGCCGTCTCGTCTTCCAGACGCTCGGCGGATACATCAC
>Ga0208185_1000319_pt1 | contig 25566 bp, 22 predicted proteins | sample EasRivMeERMLT700_FD_187532 | JGI IMG/M metagenome (GOLD analysis project Ga0208185, IMG submission 187532) | Soil microbial communities from meander-bound floodplain in the East River, Colorado, USA - East River MetaG ERMLT700 (SPAdes) (version 2) | ecosystem: Environmental > Terrestrial > Soil... | reverse complement strand
AGGATTAGCTTCCCTGGTGGAGCGATCGTCCTCACCGGCCGCGACATGGAGAAGGACGGCGTCGGCCCCATGCGCGCCGGCTGGCAAGTCCCGGGCATGGTCGAGCCGCAGCGCTGGGCGCTCGCACGAGAGACTGTGCGCCATGTAGGCGAGCCGGTTGCCGCAGTGTTTGCCGAGACGGGGGCGCTGGCCGAGGACGCTGCCGAGCGGGTCGCGGTCGAATATGAAGTTCTGCCACTAATAAGGAATGAAACCGCTTTCCGCTGGACCCGAGGGGACGCGAGCGCCGTTGACGCCGCGTTCGCGACCGCGCCGCATCGCGTCGAAATCGAGCTCGTCAACAACCGCCTGTGCGGCGCTGCGATCGAAGCGCGCGGCGTGATCTCGAGCGGCAACACGCTGTACTGCGCTACGCAGGCGCCGCACCATATCCGGCAGCACGTGTGCGCCGAGCTCGGTCTCCAGGAGATCGATCTGCGGGTGGTATCGCCCGACATGGGCGGCGGTTTCGGCTACAAGGGCAAGCACTACCCGGAGGAGACCCTCGTCACCTGGGCCGCGCGCCGGCTGCGCCGGCCGGTCAAATGGATCGCCACGCGGCACGAGTCCTTCCTTTCGGATACGCAGGGCAGGGACCACCGCACGCGCGCGTCGCTCGCGCTCGATCGCGACGGGCGCTTTCTTGCCCTTCGCGTGAATACGCAGGCCGATCTCGGAGCCTATGTCTCGACCTTCGGCGCGGCGATTCCGGGACCGATCTACAGCGCGCTGCTTGCCGGGCTCTATCGAACGCCGGCCATCTCCATCGAAGTGACCGGCTTCTTTTCGAACAGCGTCCCGACCGACGCGTATCGCGGTGCCGGGCGCCCGGAAGCCTGCTACGTGCTCGAGCGACTCGCGGACAAGGCGGCGCGCGAGCTTCGCATCGACCGCGCCGAGATCCGGCGGCGCAACCTCATCCCCAGGGAAGCGATGCCGTACAAGACGCCGATCGGCCCGACCTACGACTGCGGCGACTTTCCGCGCGTGTTCGAGCGCGCGTTGCAGGTTTCCGGCTATGGCGACTTCGAAACCCGCAGGCTGAAAGCAAAGAACAGAAAGAAACTTCGCGGGATAGGCCTCGCGTGCTACCTCGAATCCTCCGGTGTCGCGCCCTCGCGCCTCGCGGGCATGATGGGCGCGCGCGGCGGGTTCTACGAAGCGGCAACGGTGCGAGTGGCGCCCGACGCAAGCGTGACCGCCTACCTCGGCACGCACAACCATGGGCAAGGCCATGCGACCACGTTCGCGCAGATTCTCTCCCAAAACCTCGGGGTTGATTTCGAAAGGATCAGAATCGTCGAAGGCGACACCGCCGCGGTGCCGGTCGGTACCGGCACCTTCGGCTCGCGCTCGATCGCGGTAGGCGGATCGGCGCTGCACGCGGCTTGCCAGAAAATCATCCTGAAAGGCAGGAAGATCGCGGCGCACCTGCTCGAAGCGTCGGCCGCGGACGTCGAGTTCGAGAGCGGAAAATTCCAGGTCGCCGGCACCGACCGCGCGGTGAGCTTCTCGGCGGTGGCGGGCGCGGCGTACGTGCCGCACAACTATCCGCTCGGATCGCTCGAGCCCGGGCTGGACGAGACCGCGTTCTACGATCCGCCGAACTTCGCCTTCTCCAACGGCGTGCATGTCTGCGAGGTGGAAGTGGATCCGGAGACCGGCGCGACCGAGCTCGCCTCCTACCACGCGGTCGACGATATCGGCACGGTGATCAACCCGATGATCGTCGAAGGACAGGTGCACGGCGGCCTTGCCCAGGGGATCGGCCAGGCGCTGGCCGAGCGTACGGTATACGACGCGGGGCAACTGCTGTCCGCCTCCTTCATGGACTATGCCTTGCCGCGCGCGACCGACCTGCCCGGGTTCTTTTCGGAGACCGACGAGACGCAGCCCTGCACGCACAACCCCCTCGGCGCCAAGGGGTGCGGCGAATCAGGGGCGATCGGGGCACCGGCGGCGGTGATGAGTGCGCTTCTCGATGCACTGGGGGTTCCGGACCTTGAGATGCCAGCTACGCCGCATCGCATTTGGCACGCCATAATGCGTAAATGATTCAGGAGCTGAACCCGGCCAAGCTGACGCTGCTCTACCGCAAGCAGTTCGAGCTGTGCAAAGTCAAGAAGGGCGAGACGATCGTGGCGGTGAGCGATCTCGCCACGCGGCGCGAGTACCTGCAGTCCGCGTTCGCTGCGGCCGACGACCTCGGCGCCGATATCTACGAGCTGTGCGTCAACTCGCTGCCGTCGTGGACCAAGGTCGGCGTGCCGACGATCGGCAAGGCCAAAGGCACGCTCGACGCCGTCAAGGCGGCGGACCTGGTCGTGATCTTCCACGTGCCGCTGTTCACCAAATGGCTCAAGCAGGTGATGGACGGCGGCACGCGGGTGCTGATGATCATCGATTCCCCCGACGACCTGGAGCAGCTGATGGCGCCGGCAGGTCTCAAAGAGGCATGCAAGCACGCAGAGGCGCTCTACCGGAAGACGAAGTCCGTCCGCGTGCGGAGCGAAGCGGGTACGGATCTCACGTATCAGTGCGGGGAATACCCGGTGATGACCCAGTGGGGCTTCGCCGACGAGCGCGGGCATTTCGACCATTGGGGCGGCGGGCATATCCACACGTTTCCCAACGAGGGCAGCGCGCACGGCACGGTGGTGTTCCAGCCGGGCGACATCGTGATCCTGCCGTATTGCCGCTACATCGCCGGCCCGGTGAAGCTCGAGATCCGCGAGGGGCACATCGTGAAGCTGGACGGCGGCATCGACGCCAAGCTGATGCGCGACTGGCTCGAGGACGGGAGATCGGGACCGCAGGACCGCGATCCCTATGCCGTGTCGCACCTCGGCTGGGGCCTGAACCCGCAAGCGCTGTGGTACGGCATCGCGCTGCACGGCGACGCGCCGGAGCGCCACCGCGCGGCGGCGCGCACTTTCCCGGGCAACTTCCTTTTTTCCACCGGCCCCAACACGCAGGGCGGCGGAAAGCGCGACACGCGCGGCCACTACGACGTGCCGATGCGCGACTGCACCATCGAGCTCGACGGGAAGGTGGTGATCGAGCGCGGCCGGATCGCCGACGAGAGAATGAAAGTCAATCGGGAGACCAGATGAAAAAGCTGCTGCTGGCGATTGCCCTGCTGTGCCTTGCGCCGGTCCACGCCGCGAACAAGGTCAAGATCGGCTTCATCGGCACGCTGTCGGGACCCAACGCCTCGGTCGGCGTCGACATCCGCGACGCTTTCCAGCTCGCGATCAAGCTGAACGGCGGCAAGCTCGGCGGCCTGCCCGCCGAGGTGCTGGTTGGCGACGACGGCCTGAAGCCCGAGCAGGCGAAGCAGCTCGCGGAAAGGTATCTCAGGCTGGAAAAAGTGGACTTCGTGACCGGCACGGTGTTCTCCAACATCGTGGTCGCGATCGCGCCCGACATCCTCGCCGCGAAGACGTTCTACATCGCGCCGAATGCCGGCCCGGCGCCGTACTCCGGCGCGCAATGCAACCCGTTTTTCTTCGTCTCCTCGTGGCCGAGCGAGGCGTACAGCGAGGCGGCCGGGCAGTACGTCACCTCGAAAGGCATCAAGAGCGTGCTGTTCCTCGCGCCCAACTACCAGGGCGGGAAGGATGCCGCGACGGGATTCAAGCGCTACTACAAGGGCAGGCTGGTGGACGAGATGTACACCAAGCTCGGCCAGCTCGACTATGCCGCGGAGCTGTCGCAAATCCGCGCGGCGAAGCCCGAGGCGCTCTACGTGTTCCTGCCCGGAGGCATGGGCGTCAACTTCATCAAGCAGTTCGTCGGCGCCGGGATGTCGAAGGACATCCAGCTCGTCGTGCCGCTGTGGGGCTCGGACCAGGACATCATCCGCGCGGTGGGCGACCCGATGCTCGGCCTCTTCAGCGTCGGGCACTGGTCGATCGACTTCGATAACCCGGCCAACCGCAAGTTCGTCGCCGAGTTCGAGAAGGAGTACAAGCGGCTGCCGACCGGCTACGCCGCGTCAGGCTACGACACCGCGCTCCTGATGGACGCCGCGATCCGCAAGGTGAAGGGCAGGATCGAGGACAAGGACGCGCTGCGCGCCGCGCTGCGCGCCGCCGAGTTCAAGAGCGTGCGCGGCGACTTCAAGTTCGGCCCGAACCAGTTCCCGGTGCAGAACTACTACCTGCAGCTCATCGGCAAGGGTAACGACGGCCGGCTGATGCACAAGACGGTCGGCACGGTGCTGCAGAACCGTGCCGACGCCTATGTGCAGGACTGCAAGATGAAGTAGGGTGGGCGCGCTACCGGCCGCGAATTACATTCCTGCCAGGCCGGCCTTGGCGACTTCCTCGTCCTGGTCGGAGGTGACGCCGCTGACCCCGATGGCGCCGATGACCTTGCCGCCGACCGTGATCGGCACGCCTCCGGTGATCGGCGTCACTCCGCCGAGGCCAAGGAGTGCGTTACGGCCCTTGGCGACTCCCTCTTCGAACACGCGCGACGGACGGCGGGACATGCCGGAAGTCTTCGCCTTATCGATGGCGACCTGGACGCTCAGGGTTTGGGTGTCCTCCATGCGCTCGAAATAGACCAGGAAGCCGTGGCGGTCGACCACTGCGATGGCGACCGGCCACTTGTTCTTTTGCGCGTGCGCGATCGCCCCGGCGACGATCTTCTTTGCCTGCTCTGCCGTGACGTCGCTGGGACCGTAGCTCGGCATCTGCGCAAAACCGACGTTTGCAAAAGCGCCGAACGCGAGGCCCAGCATGAGTCTTCTAACCGACATGTGTCTCCTCCTCAGGAGTGGGTGGGGAAAGCGACTATACGCTGGTCGAGCAGCTTGCTGATCTCCTCGGGTGAACAGCCCAGGCCGGCGAGCAATTCCCGTCCGTGCTCGCCGACGCGCGGCGGGTCGGCGCGCTTGCGCAGGCGCTGGCCGTCCAGAGCGAGCGGTAAGGCGGGAACCCGAATGGTTTTCGAGTCGATTTTCGTCTCTAGAAGTCCGCCCGACGCGTTGAGGTGCGGGTCGTCGAGCAGGTCCCAGGGTTTTGCGATCGGCGCGAACGGCAGGCCGATCGCTTCGAGCTTCGCGCAGAGTTCGCTTTGCGAGTGCTTTTTCGTGATTTCGTTGACCCGCGGGACGAGCCAGGCGCGCTCTTTCACTCTTTGCCCGTTCGTCCGCAATCTCGCGTCCTTTGCCAGGTCTGGCTCTTGAAATTCCCTGCAGAAGACCTCCCACTGGGTGTCGGTCACGACGCCGACGAACAGCCTGCCGCCGCCGGCGGTTTCGCAGATGTCGTAGATGCCCCAGGCGGGCCGCTTCACCGACATCGGCTGCGGCGCCTCGCCGGTGAGCTCGAACTGCGCCATGTGCTGCGCGACGAGGTATGCAGTGCTCTCGAAGAGCGAGCTGGTGACCTGCGCGCCGCGGCCCGTCTTCTCGCGCTCGCGCAGCGCGGCGAGGATGCCGACCGCCGCGAACGTGCCGCCCATGATGTCGATCACCGACGAGCCGGCGCGCAGCGGACGGTCGGGAAGCCCGGTCATGTAGGCGAGCCCGCCCATCATCTGCGTCACCTCGTCGAGGGCGAGCCGGTGCTCGTAGGGACCCTTGAGGAAGCCTTTCAGCGAGCAGTAGATGAGCCTTGGGTTCTCTTTCGACAGCTTCTCGTACGAAAAGCCCAGCTTGTCGAGGGCGCCGGGCCGGAAGTTCTCGGTGAGGACGTCAGCGGTTTTCAGCAGCTTGTGAACGAGCTCGCGGCCTTCCGGTTTCTGCAGGTCGACCGCCAGGCTCTTCTTGTTGCGGTTGAAGACCGGAAAGAACCCCGCGCCCGCGGCCTCGAGCCGGCGGGTATTGTCGCCGGCGAGCGGCTCGACCTTGATGACCTCCGCGCCGAGGTCGGCGAGCACCAGCCCGCAGGACGGGCCCATCACCATGTGCGCGAACTCCACGACGCGCACACCTTCGAGGGGGAGCATCAGTCGAGAAACAGATCGGGAAGCAGGGCCTTGGACGGATCGACGGCGTACTTCCGCAAGTCGCTGACGCCGGCGTTGCGCAGCACGTCGTCGTCGATGAAGAAGTTGCCGCTGCAGCCGCGGGCGGGCTGCGAGAGGATCCAATGCGCGGCGTCGGCCATGATCTCGGGCTTGCGCCCGCGCGCGGGATCGACGCCGGGAATCATCTGGAGTGCCGCGGTGGCGATGATGGTTCGCGGCCATAGAGCGTTGACGGCGATGCCGGCTTCGCGGAACTCCTCGGCCATGCCGAGCACGCACATGCTCATGCCGTATTTCGCCATGGTGTAGGCGGCGTGGCTCTTGAACCAGCGCGGCTTGAGATTGAGCGGCGGCGAAAGGGTGAGGATGTGCGGATTGCTCGCCTTCCTGAGATGGGGAATGCAGGCCTGCGACGTCGCATAGGTGCCGCGCACGTTGATCCCGAACATCAGGTCGAAGCGCTTCATCGGCGTTTCCAGGGTGCCGGTGAGGCTGATGGCGCTGGCGTTGTTGACCAGGAGGTCGATGCCGCCGAAGCGCTCGACGGCGCCGGCGACGGCCTTTGCGATCTGCGCCTCGTCGCGGATGTCGCACTGCACCGGCAGGCATTGTCCGCCCGCCGCTTCGATCTCCCGCGCCGCGCTATGGATCGTGCCGGGGAGCCTGGGATTCGGCTCCACGGTCTTCGCGGCGATGACGACGCTGGCGCCGTCGGCCGCCGCGCGCAGGGCGATGGCGAGGCCGATGCCCCGGCTGCCGCCGGTCATGAACAGCGTCCTGCCTTTCAGCGTTGCCATCGCGGCTTGCGCTTCTCGACGAAAGCGCGGATTCCCTCGGCGAAATCGGGCTCGCTCGCGCTCTGCGCGAATGCCTCCGCTTCGCGCTGCAGTTGCGATTCCAGGCTCGCATTGAGCGAGCCGTTCAGCAGCGCCTTGGTGCGTCCATACACTGCGCTCGGGCCCGCGGCGAGCCGCGCCGCCAGCTTGCTCGTTTCCTGATCCAGAGCGGCGAGAGGCACGACCCGGTTCACCAGGCCGAGGCGCTCGGCGGTGGCGGCGTCGAAGCGCTCGCCCAGAAGCGCGATCTCCATCGCCTTCTTCGCGCCCACGATGCGCGGCAGCGCGAACGTCGAGCCGCCGTCCGGGCTCGCGCCGATCAGCGCATAGGCGAGGCTGAAGTAGGCATTGTCGGCGGCGATCACGAGATCGCAGGCCATCATCAGGCTCATGCCGAACCCGGCGGCGGCGCCGCTTACGGCTGCGATCACGGGCTTCGGCATGCGGCGCACGCTGAGGATGAGGCCATGCACTTCGTGCACGAAGCCCTCGAACTGGATCCTGTTCTCGGCGGGCGGGCGCGAGCGCACCAGGTCGTCGAACCATTTCAGGTCGCCGCCCGCCATGAAGTGCTCGCCGCCGCGGATCACGAGGCACCGAACGGACGGGTCCTGCTCGGCGGCAAAGACGGCGTCGCGCAGTCCGACGGTGAGATTCCGGTCGAGGGCGTTCATCGCTTTCGGCCGGTTCAGCGTAATGGTGGAGATTCCACCGGCGCTCGCGGTCAGGACTGCAGCTTCGCTCACGCGGCCGTCCGGAAGCCCTTGGGTAATCCCGCCTGCGGCGTGTGCCCGTAGATCGGCTCGTCGGGAAGCCCCTTCACGAGGGTTTCCCGAGCCTGGAAAAGTCTCTCCAGCGAAATACCGGTAGCGACGCCCATGCTCTCGAACATGAACACCAGGTCTTCGGTGATCACGTTGCCGCTCGCGCCCGGCGCGAACGGGCAGCCGCCGAGTCCGCCCATCGAGCTGTCGAAGTGGCGCACGCCTTCCTCGTACGCGGCGAGCGCGTTGGCGAGCCCGAGGCCTCGCGTATTGTGGAAGTGGGCGCCTTCGAGCTTCGATCCGATTTTGGCTCTTACTTTCTGAAAAATCCTTTTGACCTGAGCCGGATTGGCATACCCCACGGTGTCGGCCAGCGCGACGCCGTCGCAGAATTCGGCGAGCGCGGCGGCGATGCGCACCACGTCGTCCTCGGGCACCGTGCCCTGCAGCGTGCAGCCGAACGCAGTCGACACCGCGCCTTCGAGCTCTACGCCGGGATGCGGATACTGCGCGCACCTGCGCACTTCCTCGATCATCTGCTCCGGCGTCATGCGCACGTTCGACTCGCTGTGCTGGCGGCTCGCCGAGACCGGGAAGGTGATCTTGTGCGCGCCGGCTTCCAGCGCGCGCTGGAACCCCTTGAGATTGGGCGCCAGGGCAACGACTTTCACGTTCGGAAGCGTCCTGGCGAAAGCGACGACTTCCGCGGTGTCCGCCATGGCGGGAATCAACTTCGGCGGCACGAACGAGCCGACCTCGATTTCCTTCAGGCCGGCGGCAGCGAGCGCCGCGATCCAGGACTTCTTCGCCTCGGTCGGCATCAGGTGCTTCGCGTTCTGCAGGCCGTCGCGGGGACCGACTTCACAGATGTAGACGTTCTCCATGGCCGCATTCTACTGGCCGGGGCGCTGCTCGAACCGTCGGACCGCCAGCGCGGCGCCGACGCCGATGAGTGCCAGCGCCGCCATGATCTGGAGCGAGGCGCTCCAGCCGCCGTAGCGCGAGGCCACCCAGGCGATCAGGATCGGGATGGCGAACTGCGCGCCGTGCGATGCCTGCATGACCATGCCGTTGGTGGTGCCGATGTGCTGCGGGCTCTTCGCGTGCACCGTGGTCCCCGAGAACACCGCGGCCGGAATCACGCCGCCGAGGGCCGAGAACGCCATGACGCATGCGAGTCGGAGCGCGTCCGGAGCCGCTGCGGAAAAGAAGCCGATCGCGGTCGCTCCCATGGCGAAGGCTCCTGCCCCCATCACCGCCCAGCGTGCCACGCCGCGTTTGAGTAGCAGGCCGCCAAGCTGGTTGCCGGGGATGTTGATCGCGACGAAGGCCGCGGTGAGCAGGGCGGCGGCAGACTGGCTCGCGCCGCGCTCGTCAACTAGGAAGGTCGGCAGCCAGGTCATGAGCGACGTCCACTGGCCGACGTAACAGATGAAGCCGACGCACAGCGCAAGGCTGCCGGGCCTGGCAAGCGATTCGGCGAGCAGGCGCAGCGAGCCGATACCTTGACCGAACTGCGCTGGCGGCACGCGGCGCGCGACCAGCACGGCGCACAGCGCGGTATAGGCCGCGAGTGCAACCCAAAGACCGCGCCAGCCGAAGCTCGACAGCACGAGCGGCGCGACGAGGAGGGCCAGCGTTCCGCCGGTCGGCATGTACGAGCTCCAGATGGAAAACGCCGTCGCGCGGTCCTGCGGCAGGGTGGCGGCCGTCAGCAGCGGCGCGGCGGCGACCACGAACAGGAGGAAGCCGACGCCTTCGAGGAAGCGCGAGGCGAGCAGCGTGCCGTAGCCGCCGGCAAGCGCTCCCAGCAGCCCGCCCGCTACCATCAAGCCGAGCCCGGCGAGCGCAGCGCGCTTCACCCCGATGCGCTCCGCGAATACGCCGAAGAACACGCCCGCGGCCGCGCCGATGGTGTAGAGCATGGTCTGGATCAGGCCGGATTCGACCAGAGTGAGGCCGAGGTCGGCGCGCAGCGCGGGCAGCGCCGGCGGCACCTTGGTCATGTACGCGCCGGCGGCGAGTCCGCCGGCGAAGATGACCCAGACCGCGGGCCAATTACTCAAGCGGCTGTGACTGGAATCTTGAGCTCAACGATCTTCTTGGACCACTCCGCGGGACCGGTGGTGTGCACCGACGTGCCGTTTGCGTCCACCGCCACCGTCACCGGCATGTCCTTCACCTCGAACTCGTAGATCGCCTCCATGCCCAGGTCCTCGAAGGCGAGCACGCGCGACTTGCGGATTGCCTTGGAGACCAGGTAGGCGGCGCCGCCGACCGCGATCAGCGATGCGGCCTTGTGCTTGCGGATGGCCTCCACCGCCGCGGGTCCGCGCTCGCCCTTGCCGATCATCGCCGCGAGGCCGGTCTTCGCAAGCATCATTTCGGTGAACTTGTCCATGCGCGTCGCGGTTGTCGGGCCGGCCGGTCCCACCACCTCGTCGCCCACCGGGTCTACCGGGCCGACGTAGTAGATGACGCGGTTGGTGAAGTTAACGGGGAGCTTCTCACCCTTCGCCAACATGTCTTGAATGCGTTTGTGAGCGGCGTCGCGACCCGTAAGCAATTTTCCCGAGAGAAGCAGGCGCTGGCCGGGCTTCCACGCCGCCACTTGTTCTTTCGTGAGCGTATCGAGATTCACTCGCGTGGAGTTGGCATCGGGCGTCCAGGTGACCGCCGGCCAGTCGGAGAGCTTGGGCTCCTCGAATTCCGCGGGGCCTGAGCCATCGAGCACGAAGTGCGCATGCCGGGTTGCCGCGCAGTTGGGAATCATGGCGACCGGCCGGTTGGCGGCGTGGGTCGGATAGGTGAGGATCTTGACGTCGAGCACGGTGGAAAGGCCGCCCAGGCCCTGGGCGCCGATGCCGAGCGCGTTCACCTTGTCGTAGAGCTCGATGCGCAGCTCCTCGACCTTGCTCTTCGGCCCGCGCGCTTTGAGCTCGGCCATGTCGATCGGCTCCATCAGCGCTTCCTTGGCCATCAGCATCGCTTTCTCGGCAGTGCCGCCGACGCCGATCCCGAGCATCCCGGGCGGGCACCAGCCCGCGCCCATGGTCGGCACGGTTTTCAGGACCCAGTCGGCGATCGAGTCGGAGGGGTTCAGCATCACGAATTTCGCCTTCGCTTCCGAGCCGCCGCCCTTCGCCGCGACGTCGAGCTCGAGCTTGTCGCCCGGCACCATCTGCACGCTGATCACCGCCGGCGTGTTGTCCTTCGTGTTCTTGCGGCCGAAATCGGACTCGTCGAGCACCGAGGCGCGCAGCTTGTTGTCCGGGTCCATATAGGCGCGGCGCACGCCTTCGTTGATGGCATCGTCGAAAGACGAATCAAAGTCGAAGCGCACGCCCATGCCGATCTTGAGGAACACGTTGACGATGCCGGTGTCCTGGCAGACCGGGCGGTGGCCCTCGGCGCACATGCGCGAGTTGGTGAGGATCTGCGCGATCGCGTCCTTCGCGGCGGGCGATTGCTCGCGTTCGTAGGCGCGGCCGAGCGCGCGGATGTAGTCGGCCGGATGGTAGTAGGAGATGAACTGCAGCGCGTCGGCGACGCTCTGGACCAGGTCTTCGCGCTTGATGGTGCTCATGCGTTAGGCGCTGCGGAGGGCATGACGCGGTCGGCTGCCGCGATCGCGATCGCGGACAGGAGGAACGTGAGGTGGATACCGACCTGCGCGACGATCAGCCCGAGGTACAAGGGCAGCTGCAGCCAGCGGCTGGCGAAGATGAAGGCAGGGATCGGCCGCAGGGCGCGGGCCTCGGTCATTCCGGGAGATTTCTGGGCCATCCTGTTTTCGCTTGAATGCGGGGGTGAAACTGTAGCATTCTACGCGGCGTAAGCGCGGTGTAAGTAGGTGACCGCAAGATGCCGCGGCAACTGCCCGCCGCCGTAGAATGCAGCGGCACATCCGGAGGAGGAGAAGCGATGGCGACGTCCATGATCGAATCGGTGCTGCAGGAGAAACGCGTCTTTCCGCCTGCCGCCGCCTTCGTCAAGCAGGCGAACATCTCCGGCATGGACGCCTACCGCAAGCTGGTCGCCGAGTTCGAGCGCGACTTCGAAGGCACCTGGGGTCGCCTGGCGCGCGAGACGCTGCACTGGTCGAAGCCCTTCACCAAAGTGCTCGACGAATCCAAGGCGCCGTTCTTCCGCTGGTTCCACGACGGCGAGGTGAACGCTTCCTACAACTGCCTCGACCGGCACTTGAAGAGCCAGCCCGACAAGGTCGCGATCATCTTCGAGGCCGACGATGGCAAGGTGACCAAGATTACCTACAAGGAATTGCATCGCCGGGTCTGCCAGTTGGCGAATGCTCTCAAAGCCCACGGCGTCAAGCTCGGCGACCGGGTCCTCATCTACATGCCGATGTCGATCCAGGTGGTGGTCGCGATGCAGGCTTGCGCGCGCATCGGCGCCACTCATTCGGTGGTGTTCGGCGGCTTCTCGGCCAAGAGCCTGCAGGAACGCATCATCGACGCCGGCGCCACAGAGGTGATCACCGCGGACGGCCAGTTCCGCGGCGGCCGCGAGATTCCGCTCAAGCCGGTCGTGGACGAAGCATTCGCCATGGGCGGCTGCGAGAAGGTGCGAAACGTCATCGTCTACAAGCGCACCGGCAGCACAGTGCCGATGCAGGCGCCGCGCGACAAGTGGTGGGACGATGTCGTCAAGGGCCAGCCCGAGACCTGCGAGCCGGTCAGCGTCAACGCCGAGCATCCGCTGTTCATCCTGTACACCTCGGGATCGACCGGCAAGCCCAAGGGCATCCAGCATTCCACCGGCGGTTACCTGCTGTGGTGCGCGCTGACGATGAAATGGGTGTTCGACAACAAGCCGAACGACGTCTTCTGGTGCACGGCCGACGTCGGCTGGGTCACGGGCCACAGCTATATCACCTACGGACCGCTCGCCGTCGGCGCGACCGAGGTCATGTTCGAAGGCATCCCTACTTATCCCGACGCGGGGCGGTTCTGGAAGATCATCCAGGACCACAAGGTGAACGTCTTCTATACCGCGCCCACCGCAATTCGGTCGCTGATCAAGGCGGGCGGCGACCTGCCGAAGAAATACAACCTCTCGTCCTTGCGCATCCTCGGCACCGTGGGCGAGCCGATCAACCCGGAAGCCTGGATGTGGTACCACGAGACCGTCGGCGGCGGGCGCTGCCCGATCGTCGATACCTGGTGGCAGACCGAGACCGGTGGACACTTGATCAGCCCGCTGCCGGGAGCGACGCCGACCAAGCCCGGGTCGGCCACGCTGCCGCTGCCCGGCATCTTCGCCGACATCGTGGACGAAACCGGCCATCCGGTGGGCCGCGGCAAAGGCGGCATCCTGGTGATCACGCGGCCCTGGCCCTCGATGCTGCGCACCATCTGGGGCGACCCGGAGCGCTACAAGAAGACCTACTGGCCCGACGACTTCAAGAACAAGCTCTATCTCGCCGGCGACGGCGCGAGCACCGACGAGGAGGGCTATTTCCGCATCATGGGCCGCATCGACGACGTCCTGAACGTCTCCGGCCACCGCCTAGGCACGATGGAGATCGAGTCCGCGCTGGTGGCGAACACGGTGTTGGTCGCCGAGGCCGCCGTGGTCGGGCGGCCCGACGAGCTGACCGGCGAGGCGGTATGCGCCTTCGTCGTGCTCAAGGGCCCGCGGCCCAACGGCGAGGACGCGAAGCGCATCGCCAAGGAGCTGCGCGACTGGGTGGGCAAGGAGATCGGCGCCATCGCCAAGCCCAAGGACATCCGCTTCGGCGACAATCTGCCGAAGACGCGCTCGGGCAAGATCATGCGGCGCCTGCTGCGCTCGATCGCCAAGGGCGAGGAGATCAAGCAGGACGTCTCGACACTGGAGAATCCGGCGATCCTGGAACAGCTCAAGCAAAGCACCTGACAGGGGGGGCATGGCATTGAAGATTCCGCATTGCGCGAGGTGCTCGGCCGCGTGCGAGTTGAAGACGCTGCCCTCGGTGTCGGGGGAGGACGGGCCGCTCAAGCTCACGATGCTCGACATGCCGGTACTGGCGTGCGCCAAGAATCACAAGGCGCCGGTGCACCGCGACTTCATGCTGTGGATGATCCAGCAGATTCGCGCGCGTGAGGCGCAGATCGCCGCCGGCAAGGAGGAAGGCCTGCTCTTCAAGAAGCGCCTGTGCGGCGCCTGCGGTAAGGAGCTCGCCGCCAAGCCCGAGCGCCGCCAGGTCTTCCCGTACGAGCTGAAGTACGAGGACCTGAAGCCGTTCAAGCTCGAGATCGAGATGCCGCTCTACAAGTGCACCGCGTGCGGCAAGGAGCAGATCCGCTCGGCCAAGGAGCTGCACGACCACGTACCTGGGGCCATCGTCGGCGTCAACGACGGCGCAGGCTTTCCGCACAGCGGGTGAAGTAGCCGCGAGGAGGCGAGATGGAGGAGACCGAGAGCAGCGGCCAGCGACTGATCGCGCTGTGCATGCTCGGCTGCGTGCTGTTCAACTTTCCGATCCTGGCCTTGTTCAACGTCCCCAGTACCCTGTTCGGCGTGCCGCTCTTGTACGCCTATATCTTTCTCGCCTGGGCGCTGCTGATCGCGCTGATGGCGTGGGTCGCTGAAAAGCGCAGCTAGGTGCTTCAAGGCCCGGTCATCATCCTCACGTCGTTCGCGTACCTCGGGCTGCTGTTCGCGATCGCCTACTACGCGGATCACCGCGCCGACATCGGGCGCTCGGTGATCGCCAGCCCCTACGTGTACAGCCTGTCGCTCGCCGTGTATGCGACGGCGTGGACCTTCTACGGCAGCGTCGGCCGCGCCGCCAGCGACGGCGTCGGCTTCCTGCCGATCTATATCGGGCCGACGCTGATGATCGCGCTGTGGTGGGTGGTGATGCGCAAGATCATGCGCATCTCGAAGCAGAACCGCATCACCTCGCTCGCCGACTTCATCGCCTCGCGCTACGGCAAGAGCGCGCTCATCGGCGGCCTGGTGACGGTGATCGCGGTGATCGGCATCCTGCCCTACATCTCGCTGCAGCTGAAGGCGATCTCGAGCAGCTACGCCATCCTGGTGCAGTACCCCGAGATCATCATGCCGGCGCAGCTCGGCCCGGCGCCGATGGGGCAGGACACCGCTTTCTGGATCGCGCTGATCCTCGCCGCGTTCACCATCGCTTTCGGCACGCGCCACCTCGACGCCGCCGAGCACCACCAGGGCATGGTGGCGGCGATCGCCTTCGAGTCGCTGGTCAAGCTGCTGGCGTTCCTCGCCGTCGGCATCTTCGTCACCTTCGGCATCTACAACGGGTTCGGCGATCTGTTCTCGCGCGCCGCGGCGGAGCCTAAGCTGGCGGCGATGATGACGCCGCTCGAGGGCGTCGCCGGCGGCTACGCGAGCTGGGTCTGGCTCACCATCCTGTCGATGATGGCGATCATGTTCCTGCCGCGGCAGTTCCAGGTCACGGTGATCGAGAATCTGAACGAGAAGCACCTCAACAAGGCGATCTGGCTGTTCCCGCTGTACATGCTGGCGATCAACGTTTTCGTGCTGCCGATCGCCTTCGGCGGCCTGCTGCACTTCCCGGACGGCCGGGTGGATGCCGACACCTTCGTGCTGACGCTGCCGATGGCGGAAAAGCAGGAGTTCCTCGCGCTGCTCGTCTTCATCGGCGGCCTGTCGGCCGCCACCGGCATGGTGATCGTCGAGACTATCGCGCTCTCCACCATGGTGTGCAACGACCTGGTGATGCCGGTGCTGCTGCGCATGCGCCGGCTGCGGCTCAACGAGCGCGCGGACCTGACCAGGCTGCTGCTCGCGATCCGGCGCGGCGCCATCGTGCTGATCCTGCTGCTCGGCTACCTCTACTTCAAGCTCGCCGGCGAGGCCTATGCGCTGGTGTCGATCGGCCTGATCTCGTTCGCCGCGGTGGCGCAGTTCGCGCCGGTGGTGCTGGGCGGCATCTTCTGGAAGGGCGGCACGCGCCGCGGCGCGTTGTGCGGCCTGGTCGCCGGCTTCGCGGTGTGGTTCTACACGCTGCTGCTGCCGGCGCTGGCGCGCTCGGGCTGGCTGCCGATCGGCCTGCTGGAGCACGGCCCCTGGGGCATCGAGCTGCTCAAGCCGCTGGAGCTGTTCGGGCTGGACGGCCTCGACCAGATCACGCACGCGATGATCTGGAGCATGATCGCGAACATCGGCGCTTATGTCGGGATATCGCTGCTCGCTTCGCCGAGCGCCGAGGAACACCGCCAGGCGAGCGTGTTCGTCGACGTGTTCCGGCAGGGCGGAGAGGCGGGCGGCGCGCGCTTCTGGCGCGGCACGGCGTCGGTGCCCGATCTCTACAACCTGCTCGCGCGCTTCCTCGGCACCACCTCGGCCGACAGCGCATTCGCCGACTACACCGCTGCGCGCGGCCTGCGCTGGCCCGACGCGCGGCTCGCGGCCGACGCCGAGCTGGTGCACTACGTCGAGGTGCAGCTCGCGGGCGCAATCGGCGCGGCTTCGGCGCGCGTCATGGTCGCCTCGGTGGTCAAGGAGGACGCGCTGACCATCGCCGAGGTGCGCGAGATCCTGGACGAAGCCTCGCAGGTGGTGGTCTACAGCCACCGCCTGGAGCAGAAATCGCGCGAGCTCGAGGCGGCCACCGCCGAGCTGCGCCAGGCCAACGAGCGGCTGAAGGAGCTCGACCGCATGAAGGACGATTTCGTGTCGATGGTGACGCACGAGCTGCGCACGCCGCTCACGTCGATCCGCGCGTTCTCCGAGATCCTACGGCAGGACCCGAATGTCGAGCTGTCGCAGCGCAAGAAATTCCTCGACATCATCACCAAGGAGACCGAGCGCCTGACGCGCCTGATCAACCAGGTGCTGGACCTGTCGAAGATCGAGTCGGGCCGGGCCGAATGGCACGAATCGCAGGTGGACATCAAGGAGGTGATCTCCGACTCGGTCACCGGCATGGAGCAGGTGTTCGAGGAGAAAGGCATCCGCGTCGAGCTGCTGCTGCCGGAATCGGCGCCGCGCGTGCCGGGCGACGTCGACCGCATCATCCAGGTGATGCTCAACCTGCTGTCCAATGCGGTGAAGTTCTGCGAGCCGGGCAAGGGCCGCATCGAGATCGCGCTCTCGGAGAGCGGCGACGGCCTGCGCGTCGACGTGCGCGACAACGGGCCGGGCGTCAGCGCCGAGGAGCAGGCGCTGATCTTCGACAAGTTCCGCCAGGCAGGCGACACGCTCACCAACAAGCCGCAGGGCACCGGCCTCGGGCTGCCGATCAGCCGGCACATCGTCGAGCATCACGGCGGTAAGCTCTGGGTGGAAAGCCGGCCGGGCGGCGGCGCCTGCTTCTCGTTTACCCTGCCGTTCCAGCGCGTGGCTGCCGCAGCATGACGAAGAAAATACTCATCGCCGACGACGAGCCGAACATCGTGACGGCGCTGGAATTTCTGCTGCAGCGCAACGGCTACGAAGTCCATATCGCGCGCAATGGCGAAAGCGCGCTGAAGCTGATCGAGGCGCACCTGCCCGACCTCGTGCTGCTCGACGTCATGATGCCGGTCAAGAGCGGCTACGAGGTGTGCCGGCGGATGCGCGAGCGCGCCGACTGGCGCCACATCAAGATCATCATGCTGACTGCAAAAGGGCGCGACGTGGAGATGAGCAAGGGGCTCTCGATCGGCGCCGATCTGTACATCACCAAGCCGTTTTCCACGCAGGAACTGGTGGCAAAAATAAACGGGCTGCTGGGAGCCGGCGCGGCGTAGGCGAGGATGCACGGCCGGCTCAAGTTTGCCGCCTGGCTCGCCGCGCTCTACTGCGCCGCGCTCGGCCTGATTGCCGCAACCCTGGTGATGGTCGAGGTGGGCATGCCGGCGCAGGACCAGGCCGTGGTGTCCCGCATGTTCGAGGAACGGGCACCGCTGCTGGCCTTTGTCGGCGGATTGCTGCTGCTCGCCTGCGGCGGCTTCGTCGCCTGGCTGTTCAAGCGCTACGTCACCGCGCCGCGCGCGCTCGCCGAGCAGACGCGCGTGGTGCTGGCCAATCCCGGTTACCGCGTCGAGGCCGCGGCAGCTCCCGAGCTGAGCGCGCTTGCCGCCGAGATCAACCGCCTGGCGGGCGCCTACCACGGCGTGCAGCGCGACATGGAGGCGAAGATCGCCGAGTCGGGCTCGCGCCTGGAGGAGGAGCGCAACCGGCTCGCGGCGCTGATGTCCGACCTGTCGCAGGGCGTCCTCCTGTGCAACGCCGAAGGGCGCATCCTTCTCTACAACGAGCAGGCGCGCACGCTGTTCAGCTCCGCGGCCGCGCCCATCGGCCTGGGGCGCTCGGTGTTCGGCCTGCTCGATCGCGAGGAGATCGTGCACGCCCTCGACAAGCTGCAGTACGCACTCGATCAGGGCACCGAGGCGCCCAGCACGCGCTTCATTACCGCGCTCGCCGCGCGCGGCCTGGTCAGGGTGCAGATGGCGCCATTCCTTGCCGCCGGCGGGCGGGTCGGCGGCTTCGTGCTCGCCCTCGAGGACGTCACGCGCTTCGTCGGACAGGAATTGCAGCGCCGCCAGCTGCTGCAGGCGCTCTCGACGGGCGTGCGCGCCCCGGTGGCGAACATCCGGGCGACGGTGGAGAACATGGTCAGCTTCCCGGAGATGGACCCCGCGCAACGGCAGCGCTTTGCGCGGATCATCGCTGAAGAATCAATAAATCTTTCAAAAAGCATCGACCAGGCGCTGAGCGAATATGCGGATGCGATCAAGGCGAGCATGGCGCTCGAGGACATGCGCGCGGCCGATCTCGTCACCGTGGCGAAGCGGCGTATCGGCGCGCTGCTGCGCGTGGACGCGGATGACGTCGACCAGAACCTCTGGCTGCGGGTGGACAGCTTCGCGCTGGTGCAGTCGCTTGGCTATCTCGCATGGCGCCTGCGCGAGGAACACGCGGTCGATGCAGTGCGGCTGCGCGCGCGCGCGCGCGAGACCTTTGCCGAGCTCGACCTGGTCTGGAGCGCAGCGCCCCTCTCGAGCGAGGTGATTTCACTATGGGAGTCGCAGCCGATGCAAGTCGCCGCCGAGCAGACGCCGCTCACCCTCAAGGACGTGCTCGAGCGCCATGGCGGCGAGATGTGGTACCAGCGCGACGAACCGTCGGGCGCCTCGTGGTTCCGCTTCCTGCTGCCGCTCGGCGAGGCCGCGCCGCAACCGAGCCGGCGGCGCCTGCCCGCCGAGAGCCGCCCGGAATACTACGACTTCGATCTGTTCCAGCGCGCCGGCACCCAGCGCGAATTCGACGACCAGCCGCTCGACGAGCTCGCCTACACGGTGTTCGACACCGAGACCACGGGCCTCGAGCCGTCGGCGGGCGACGAGATCATCAGCCTGGGCGCGGTGCGCATCGTCAACGGGCGCCTGCTCAAGCACGAGGTCTACGAGCAACTGGTGAACCCGCAGCGCCCGCTCAACCGCGAATCGAGCCGTATCCACGGCATCGACGCGCGGCTGCTCGTTTCCCAGCCGACCCTGGGCGCGGTGCTGCCCGAGTTCCATCGCTTTTGCGAGGACACGGTGCTGGTGGCGCACAACGCGGCGTTCGACATGCGCTTCCTGGAGCTCAAGGAAGCCGCGACCGGGATCCGCTTCGAACAGCCGGTGCTCGACACCCTGCTGCTTTCCGCCGTGGTGCATCCGAGCCTGCAGGACCACAGCCTCGAGGCGATCGCCGAGCGCCTCGGCGTGAGGGTGATCGGGCGCCACACCGCGCTCGGCGACGCGCTGCTCACCGGGGAGATCCTGCTCAAGCTGTTTCCGCTGCTCGCCGAGAGCGGCATAAGCACCCTCAAGCAGGCGCGCGAGGCCTCGCAGCGCACCTATCACGCACGCCTGCGGTATTAGCGATGCCGGGATTCGACCAAAAACTCGCCGGAGAGCAGCAGGTGCTGGCGCCGCCGCTCGGCTCGCTGGTGCGCCGCGAACCGGTGGTGTGCACCGAAGCGGTTACCGTCGTCGAGGCGGCGCGCCTGATGCGCGAGCAGGGGGTCGGCTCGGTGGTGGTGGTCGACGAGCGGCTGCGACCGGTCGGCATCTTCACCAGGCACGACCTCGTCCGGGTGCTCGCGGAGGACCTGCGGGGCACGCCGGTATCGGCGGTGATGGCTCGCGACCCGATCGCGCTTCCCGCCCACGCGCTCGCCTACGAAGCCGCGCTCGTGATGGTGGAGAAGCGCGTGCGCCACGTCCTGGTGACCGAGCAGGGAAAGCTGATCGGGGTGATCTCGGAGCGCGACCTGTTCGCGCTGCAGCGGCTGGGTCTCTCCGAGCTGACGATGGAGATCCGGCTCGCCGCGAGCATCGAGCTGCTCGCGCGCCTTGCCGCCGAGATCCGCCGGCTCACCGCGCTGCTGGTCGAGCAGGGCGTCGCCGCCGAACAGCTCACGCTGTTCGTCTCGGTGCTCAACGACCGGCTGTCGCAACGCGTGATCGAGATCGTGCGCAAGCGCCACCGGTGGGAGCGCATCGGCTGGTGCTGGCTTGCCTTCGGCAGCGAAGGGCGGCTCGAGCAGACGTTCAGCTCCGACCAGGACAACGGCCTGCTGTTCGAATCGCACGAAGGCGGGTCGACCGAGGAAACGCGCCGCACGTTGCTCGCCTTCGCGCACGAAGTGAACGAGGCGCTCGATGCTTGCGGGTTTCCCCTGTGCAAGGGAAACGTGATGGCCTCGAACCCGGATTTATGCTTATCGCTGGACGAGTGGAAGGCAAAGATCGGCCGCTGGCTCGGCAGCCCGGATCCCAAGGCGCTGCTCGATGCTGCCATCTGCTTCGATTTCCGGGCGCTCGCGGGCGATTCCTCGCTCGCCCAGGCGTTGCGCGAATGGCTGTTGCCGCGCACGCGTGCCCGGCCCGCGTTCCTGCGGCTGATGGCGACCAACGCGCTGCAGGCGCGGCCGCCCCTCGGGGTCTTGGGAGATTTCATTACTGAAGAGGCCGGAGCCGTCAACCTCAAGCTGTACGGCGTACGCCCGTTTGTCGACGCGGCGCGTGTTTATGCGCTGGCTTTCGGCCTTGCCCAAACCGGCACCGCGGAGCGGCTGCGCGCGGCGACCGGCGGCCTGCGCATGGCGCCGCCCGAGATGGCGGCGATCGTCGACGCCTTTTTCTTCATCCAGAAGCTGCGCCTGAGAATCCAGGCGCGGCCGGGAGCCGAGGCGCCGGAGAGCGCGAACCGGATCGACCCGGCCGCGCTCAACGCCTTCGAGCGCCGCAGCCTCAAGGAGGCCTTCCGGCAGGGCCGCAAGCTGCAGCAACGGCTGGCACTCGACTACGACCTTTGAGATGGCGGAATTGTGCAGTGCGTCAGAGGCCCGTCTATTTGCGTTCCGGTAAGCTTGGTGTAAGCATCCTGCGGCGACAATCTAGTAGAAACCGCAGTTGGTTCCTTTTCTTGAGGGGAGGCCTGATTGGAACTGTCCGCAAAGCACCATGAGTACTGGCGCAAGAACCTCGTCATCACCGCAATCCTGCTGTTCATCTGGTTCGTCTTCACGTTCGTCGAAGCCTGGTACGCGCGCGAGCTGAACGCAATCACGTTCTTCGGCTTCCCGCTCGCCTTCTGGTTTTCGGCGCAAGGCTCGCTTGCCATCTACGTCGCCATCATCGGCATCTACGCGTACCTGATGGGCAAGCTCGACAAGGAATACAACGTGGACGAGGGGGATCTCGAGTGAGCACCCAGGTCTTTTCGCACAAGACATTCAATCAGTCGCTGAAGAAGTACTACAGCTTCTATACCGGCGGCTTCATTGCCTTCGTTATCGCGCTCGCGATCGCCGAGCAGATGGGCATGTCGCGGGCCTGGATCGGCTACTGGTTCCTGTTCGCGACCATCGGCCTGTATGCCGGCATCGGCATCATGAGCCGCACCGCGGAGGTCGCGGAGTACTACGTCGCGGGACGGCGAGTGCCGGCGTTCTTCAACGGCATGGCGACCGGCGCCGACTGGATGAGCGCGGCGTCGTTCATCGGCATGGCCGGCACGCTGTTCCTGAGCGGGTACGACGGCCTCGCGTGGGTGATGGGATGGACCGGGGGCTACTGCCTGGTGGCGCTGTTCCTCGCGCCCTACCTGCGCAAATTCGGGCAATTCACGATTCCGGACTTCCTCGCCGAGCGCTACGGCGGCAACATCGTGCGCTCCATCGGCATCGTCGCTGCGATCACCTGCTCGTTCGTCTACGTGGTGGCGCAGATCTACGGGGTCGGCCTGATTACCAGCCGCTTTACCGGATTGGAGTTCGGCATCGGGGTGTTCGTCGGCCTGGGCGGCATCCTGGTGTGCTCGATGCTGGGCGGCATGAAGGCGGTGACCTGGACGCAGGTGGCCCAGTACATCATCCTGATCATCGCCTACATGACTCCCGTGGTGTGGCTGGGCATCAAGCACACCGGCATTCCGGTTCCGCAGTTTGCCTACGGCTATACGCTGCAGAAGATCGGCGACCTCGAGAAGAAGATCACTGCGGACCCGAAAGAGCAGGAGGTGCGCAAAATCTTCGCCGACCGGGCCGCCGCGGCCAGTGCCAAGCTGAAGGACTTGCCCAAGGCCTACGAGGCCGACAAAGCGGCAACCGAAAAGCGGCTTGCCGACCTGAAGGCGCGTAATGCTGCGCCGGACGAAATGAAGGCGGCAGCGGATGCTCTCGAGCGCTTCCCCAAGAGCGCAGATCAGGCGAAGGCGGGATATGCGCGGGAAGCCGCGCTTGCAGCGCGCGCGGCTCCGCCGCGGCCGCATGCCGAGCCGTTCCCGGGCAAGGACGAGGCGGCGCGCAACACCGCGCGGCTCAACTTCATCGGTATCGTGTTCTGCATGATGTTCGGTACGGCGGCGCTGCCGCACATCCTGATGCGCTACTACACCACGCCGAGCGTGCAGCAGGCGCGTGTCTCGGTGTTCTGGTCGCTGTTCTTCATCTTCCTGCTGTACTTCACGGCGCCCTGCCTTGCGGTGCTCGCGAAGTACGACATGTTCACGAACCTGGTGGGCAGCTCGTTCGCCTCGCTGCCGGCATGGGCGGCGGCATGGGCGAAGGTGGACCCCACGCTGCTCAACATCACCGACATCAACAGGGACGGCATCGTGCAGTGGGCCGAAGTGGTGATCGGCGGCGACCTGATCGTGCTGGCGACGCCGGAGATCGCGGGCCTGCCTTATGTAGTCTCGGGGCTGGTCGCGGCCGGCGGCCTCGCGGCGGCGCTGTCGACCGCGGACGGGTTGCTGCTGACGATTGCCAACGCGCTGTCGCATGATCTGTACTACAAGATCATCGACCCGCATGCTTCCACGACGAAGCGCGTGACGATCTCCAAGGTGCTGCTGCTGGTCGTCGCGATCATCGCGGCCTACGTGACATCGCTCAAGCCGGGAGACATCCTGTTCCTGGTGGGTGCGGCGTTCTCGCTGGCGGCCTCGGCGTTCTTCCCGCCCTTGGTGCTGGGCGTGTTCTGGAAGCGCGCCAACAAGTGGGGCGCCATCATCGGCATGATCGTGGGGCTTGGGATATGCGCGTACTACATGTATACGCGCTACCCCTTCTTCGGCGTCAACATGCCCCTGTGGTATGGGCTGAGCCCGGTGTCGGCGGGCATGTTCGGCCTGCCGGCGGGGCTGCTCACCATCGTGATCGTCAGCATGCTGACCTCGCCGCCCCCCAGGGAGGTGCAGGAGCTGGTCGAGCATGTCCGCTACCCGCTGATCAGGGGCGATACGGTCGTCAGCGAAGCGAGATAGCCTCGCGCCGTCGATTCGGACAAGGCCCGCTTCGGCGGGCTTTGTCTTTTGGGCTCAGACGACGAGATCTTTGACCAGATAGGCGAGGTCGGTGGATTCGCTCTCGACGATCAGGCGCCGTGCCATCCGCGGATCGAAGCGAACCAGATGCAGGATAACCTGCTTCACCCGCTCGGGCCTGCGCGCCGCGTGATGCGCCATGCCGAGCGCGTACCAGGCATGCGGATTCATCGGCTGCAGCTGTGCTGCCTGCTCGAGCGCCGTGGCGGCATCTTCGTGCCGTCCGAGGTGCGCATAGCATAGCCCCAGGCCGTACCAGGCCCGGTCGATCTTCGGATTCAGCCGTGTCGCCTCGCGGAACGCGTCGACCGCCTTCGCGTACTGGCCGCGCTTGTCATAGGTGAAGCCGAGATTGAAATGCGCCACCGCGTTGCCGGGGTCGGCGCGCAGTACTGCGGCGAAGTACGGCTCCGCCTCGGCATAGCGTTCGCGCGATGCGAACAGGTAGGCGACCCGGTTGGCGGCGCGGTGAAAATCGGGCTGCAGGCGCAGCGCGGCGAGGTAGGCGGCGATGGCCGGCTCGCGGCGGTTGAACGCTTCGAGCAGGCGGCCGCGGAGGTAATATCGCCAATGTTCCATCTCTGCAGATTCGTTTCGACCCGGTGTACGAGACTATCGTAATTCTCAAGGCGCTGACCGAAGTGGCGGGGGTCGCCATGATGGGGCAGGGCGTGCTCTGGGTGCTCGCCGGGTCCAAGCGCGATCAGAATCTCGTCTACGGCATGTTCAAGACCCTCACCTCTCCGGTGATGAAGGCGACGCGGTGGATCACGCCACGCGTCGTTCTCGACCAGCATCTCGGCCTGGTGGCGTTTTTCCTGTTGATCGTCCTCTGGCTCGGGCTGACCGTGATGAAGATCAGGATCGTCCTCGAGAACACGCCGCCCGCTTAGCCGGTGTCGATGAGGCGCCATTCGTTGTCGCACTTGCGGCAACGAACCTGGCTGGAAGAGATCAGCTTGAAGCGGGCGTAGGCGCCGCAGGCGCGGCAGGTGGCCTGCTCGCCGAGCCGCTCGGCCTCGCTCAGGATCTGCTGGTAGCGCACCAGGCCGTAGATGCCGATCGCCGCCGCGGCCGCGACGACGATGACGTAGGCGAGCAGCCGCAGGACCGAGCCGCGGAAGCTCAGCTCCTCGAAGCAGGCCGCGATCGCGATCATGCAGACGAACCCGCTGATGAACCAGGCGTGTCCCTCGATCAGGCGGCGTTCGTACCAGCGGGCAAAGCCGAGGCGGCCGATGCTGTCGGCGGGTTCCATCCAATAATGATGACACACGGTAAAATCCCGGGTTCCGGAGAGATGGCCGAGCGGCTTAAGGCGCACGCTTGGAAAGCGTGTGTACGTTAATAGCGTACCGTGGGTTCGAATCCCACTCTCTCCGCCAAACGTAACAGGTCCCCGGGGCAATGGCCCAGCGCATCTACCGATTGACCGTCGCCGGGCGCGAGGCCTGGGAGAACCAGGACGCGGCCGTGCCGGCCGACTACCGGCGCATCCTGTGGATCATGGACGTGCTGGGCCAGGGCGGCGTCGCGGAAAGGCTTTCGAAGCTCTATCCGCCGGAAATGCTCGATGAGTGGCTTTCGGAGATGGAGGAGATCGGGCTCATCGAGCAATTGCCGGAAGGGGCGACCCACCCGGGGTGGTTGACGCCCCGCGACCGGGACAAGACGCTCGCGCTCGACCAGGCGCAGTTGCGGGAAGCCGCGAAGGTCGCGGTCGGCTCCCTGGCGCGCACCGGCGCCTATCTTGCGCTCGACCGGCTAAGGCGCCGGCCGCTGCCGATCAAGGCGCAGGCCGACACGGTGGTCCTGATCGTCGAAGACGATCCCGACCAGCTCGCGCTCGCCGACCTGCGCGTCTCGATGGCGGGGTACAAGGTGCGCGTGGCGAGCTCGGTGAACGGTTTCCTGCAGGCGCTGGTCGACGAGGGCGCTCCGGACCTGCTGCTGCTCGACGTCATACTGCCCGATGGCGACGGCTTCGAAGTGCTCAGCAAGATGCGCCGCCATCAGGCGCTCGGCTCGCTGCCGATCGTGATGCTGACCGCGCGCAACGACCCCGCGGACATCGGGCGCGGCCTGGTTCTCGGCGCGGACGGCTACATCACCAAACCCTACACCAAGAACATCCTGGCGGA
>Ga0208185_1000316_pt1 | contig 25686 bp, 30 predicted proteins | sample EasRivMeERMLT700_FD_187532 | JGI IMG/M metagenome (GOLD analysis project Ga0208185, IMG submission 187532) | Soil microbial communities from meander-bound floodplain in the East River, Colorado, USA - East River MetaG ERMLT700 (SPAdes) (version 2) | ecosystem: Environmental > Terrestrial > Soil... | reverse complement strand
CGAGCGCGCCCCGGTCGTTGTGCTCGCAGATATAGGTGAGGGTCTTGGCGAAGTACGGATCGGCCATGCTGGGCATGGCGATCAGGAAGTGATGCGTCAGGTTGACTGTGGACATCCGCGCGGACATTTGCCCACCCCCTATTCTAGGGTAATGGGCTTAGAGGCGCCGGGCCGACGAAAGTTTTGCCGCAGGTCCTCCCTTAAATCTCCACCATCTCGAAGTCTTCCTTGCGCGCGCCGCATTCCGGGCACGTCCAGTTGATGGGAATGTCTTCCCAGCGCGTGCCGGGCGCGATGCCCTCGTCGGGCAGCCCCGCCGCCTCGTCGTAGACGAAGCCGCAAATGAGGCACATCCACGTCTTGAACTGCACTTGGCTCTCGGTCATAAAATGGGCCGGATATTAACCCATGCCACCGATAGTTCTTACCTTCGCGGCGTCGGATCCGACCGGCGGCGCCGGATTGCAGGCCGATCTGCTCACGCTTGCCGCGCTCGGCTGCCATCCGCTCTCGGTGCTCACCGGTTTCACCGTGCAGGACACGACCGGGGTCGAGCACCTGGAGACGATCGCCGCCGATCTGGTCACGCGCCAGGCGAACCGGCTGCTCGCGGAAACGAGCGTGGCTGCGTTCAAAGTCGGCGTCCTCGGCTCCGCCGACAACGTGCGCGCCGTGGCGGCGATCGCGGCCGCGCACACACGGGTTCCGCTGGTGCTCGACCCGGTGCTCGCTTCGGGGCGCGGGGACCCTCTGGCAAGCGATGCGGTCTTGAAGGCCCTGCTGGAATTGCTCGTGCCGCGCGCGACCGTGGTCACGCCGAACACCATCGAGGCCGCGCGGCTTGGCGGTGCGAAACGCCTGCTCGAGCTCGGCTGCCGCTACGTGCTGGTGACCGGCACCCACGAAGCGGGCGCCGACGTGAGCAACAAGCTCTACGATTCCAGCGGCCTGGTGCGCGAGGACCGGTGGCGGCGGCTGCCGGGAAGCTACCACGGCTCGGGATGCACGCTCGCCTCCGCGATCGCCGCGCAGCTCGCGAAGGGCCGCGACGTGCCCGAGGCCGCGCGCGCGGCGCAGGAGTTCACCTGGCAGGCGCTCGCCGCGGGATTTCGCAGCGGCGCCGGTCAGTCTTTGCCGAATCGCTTTTTCACCCGGTGATGCGCGGCCTTTATGCGATTACTCCGGACCTGGTGGATACCGAAGCGCTGTTGCGCAAGGTCGAAGAGGCGCTGAAAGCCGGCGTCGCGATGCTGCAATACCGCAACAAGATCATCTCCAAGGACAAGCGCCTGCTCCAGGCGAAGGAGCTCGCGCCCCTCGCCCGCGGCTACGGCGTGCCGTTCATCGTGAACGACGACGTCGAGATCGCGCTCGCCGTCGGCGCGAACGGCGTCCACCTGGGCAAAGAGGATGGCGACTTGACGGGCGCACGCACCAAGCTCGCCGGAAGGATTCTCGGCGCCTCCTGTTACGACGATCTGGAGAAAGCCAGGGACGCGGTGCGGACCGGCGCCGATTACGTCGCCTTCGGCAGCGTTTTCCCCTCTCCGACCAAGCCCGGCGCGGTGCGCGCCCCGCTCTCCCTGTTCGGGAATCGCCTCGGCGTGCCGCTGTGCGCGATCGGCGGCATTACACTGGAGAACGCGCCCGCGCTGATCGCCGCCGGAGCGAGCCTCCTCGCGGTGATCTCGGATCTCTTCGATGCGCCGGACATCGGCGCGCGGGCAGGCGAATACCGCAAGCTCTTCCAATGAAGAAAAGCAGCGAACTCTTCGGGCGCGCCCAGGCCCGCATCCCCGGCGGCGTCAATTCGCCGGTGCGCGCCTTTCGCGCCGTCGGCGGCTCGCCGGTGTTCTTCGAGCGAGCTTCGGGTCCGTACCTTTGGGATGCCGACGGCGCGCGCTACATCGACTACGTCGGCTCCTGGGGCCCGATGCTCGCCGGCCACGGGCATCCCGCCGTGGTCGAAGCAGTGCAGGAAGCGGCCTCGCGTGCGCTCTCCTTCGGCGCGCCGACCGAAGCCGAGGTCGAGCTCGCCGAGCTGCTTTGCCGCCTCCTCCCCTCGCTCGAGCTGGTGCGTCTGGTCTCGTCCGGAACCGAGGCGACCATGACCGCGCTCAGGCTCGCGCGCGGCTTCACCGGCCGCAGCCTGGTGGTCAAGTTCGAAGGCTGCTATCACGGCCACGCCGACGCGCTTCTCGTCAAGGCGGGCTCGGGCGCCCTCACCTTCGGCAATCCGAGCTCCGCCGGCGTGCCGCCTGAAACCGCGGCTGGCACGATCGTCCTCGACTACAACGACGTCGCCCAGGTGAAGAAGCTTTTTTCAGAACGTGGAAAAGCGGTTGCCTGCGTCATCGTCGAGCCGGTCGCAGGCAACATGAATCTCGTCTTGCCTGCGCCCGGCTTCCTCGAAACGCTGCGCGAGGAATGCACGCGGCACGGCGCGGTGCTCATCTTCGACGAAGTGATGACCGGCTTTCGCGTCGCGCTCGGCGGGGCGCAGCAGCGCTTCGGCATCCGGCCCGATCTCACCACGCTGGGCAAGGTGGCGGGCGGCGGGCTGCCGCTCGCCGCCGTCGGCGGCCGGCGCGACATCATGGAGAAAATCGCACCGCTCGGGCCGGTCTATCAGGCAGGCACGCTCTCGGGCAACCCGATTGCGGTCGCGGCTGGATTGGCGACGCTGAAGATCGTTTCAGCTACCGGGTTTTGCGAAAAAGTCGAAGCCACGACGAAAGCGCTGGTCGAAGGTCTCACGGCAGCGGGAGGAAAAGGCTTCTCGGCGCAGTCGATCGGCAGCATGTTCGGGGTCTACTTTCGAGATCGGCCGCCGACGAGCTTTGCCGAGGTCATGCAATGCGACCGCGAGCGCTTCAACCGCTTCTTTCACGAGATGCTGGCGCGCGGTGTGTACCTTGCACCCTCGGCCTACGAAGCAGGATTCGTGTCCGCAGCGCACGGCGCAGGCGAGATCGAGGCGACGCTCGCCGCCGCGCGCGCCGCATTCGCCAAGATCTCCTAGCAACATGAATATTCACATCAGGGAGCTCTCGAGGCTCGATCGCCCCGCGCTCGAGCCGCATTTCCTCGCGCTCGACGGCGAAGACCGCAGATTGCGCTTTGGCATGCCGATCAAGGACGATGCGATACGCGCGTACGTGACGCGCATCGATTTCGAGCACGATGCGGTTTTTGGCGTCTATGACGACGCGTTGCACCTGATCGGTGCGGCGCATGTCGCGCGCAGCGACGGTCACGCCGAGCTCGGTGTGTCGGTGCTGCCGGGGCACCGCGGCCGCGGCATCGGCGGCGCGCTCCTAGCGCGCGCGCGCTTGCGTGCACGCAATTGGGGAGTCCGGGCGCTGTTCATGCATTGCCTGACGGAGAACGGCGCCATGATGCATCTCGCGCGAAAGCAGGACATGGAGATCGTGGTCGAGTCCGGCGAGGCCGATGCCTGGCTCAGGCTCTCGCCCGCCGACGCCTCGAGCCATTTCGGCGAGGTGTTCGCCCAGCGCGTCGCGCTCTTCGACTACGCGCTCAAACAAGGAAGATCGTGGCTAGGCCAAGGAAGATGAAGAACCCGCCCGAGTCGGTGCAGGCGGTGATCAGCACGGAAGAGCCGACCGCCGGGTCGCGCCCGAAGCGCGCGCGCAGCCAGGGAATGGTGACGCCCATCATGGCGGCGAGCAGCAGATTGAGGATCATGGCGAGCGCCATCACGCCGCCGAGCGCGACGTTGCCGTAGAAGAGATACGCGATCGCGCCGAGCAGCGTTCCCCATACCGCGCCGTTCAGCAGCGCCACCCCCACTTCCTTCCCGAGCAGCTTTCTCCAGTACCCGCCGTGAATCTGCCCGAGCGCCAGCGCCCTGACGATCATGGTGGTGGTCTGGTTGCCTGAATTGCCGCCGATGCCGGCCACGATCGGCATCAGCGCGGCGAGCGCCACGAGCTGCGCGATCGAGTCCTCGAACACGCCGATGACGCGCGAGGCGATGAATGCCGTGACCAGGTTGATGGCGAGCCACGCCCAGCGGTTCTTGAAGCTGTCGAGCACCGGCGCGAACACGTCTTCCTCGTGCTGCAGCCCGGCCTCGGCGAGCTGGGACTCGGCGCTCGTTTCGCGGATGTAGTCGACCACCGCATTGACGGTGAGCCGTCCGACCAGCCTGCCGCTCGCATCCACCACCGGCGCCGAGACCAGGTCGTAGCGCTCGAAAGCGCTCGCCGCGTCCTCGGCGCGGTCCTGGGGGTAGAGCTTGACGCTTTCCGCGACCATCACCTGGTGCACCTCGCGCTCGAGGTCCGAGACGATGAGGCGAGCAAGTGGCAGCGTTCCTTTCAGCACCTGGTCGCGGTCCACGACGAAGAGCTGGTCGGTGTGGTCGGGTAGCTCGTCCAGGCGCCGCAGATAGCGCGTCGCTGCCTCCAAAGTGGTGTCTGCGCGCACCGCGATGTGGTCGAAATCCATCAGCGCCCCGACCGCGCCTTCCGGAAAGGACAGCGCCGCGCGCAGCCGCTCGCGCTCCTCGGCGGGCAGCGCCTGCACCACCTCCTCGATGACGCTCGCCGGGAGGTCCGGGGCGATGTCGGCGAGCTCGTCGGCTTCCAGCGTCTCGGCCGCGGCCACCAGCTCGCGCGAGTCCATCGCGTCGATGAGCGACTCGCGCACCGCGTCCGACACCTCGACCAGGATCTCGCCGTCGCGGTCGGCCTTGACCAGGTCCCAGACCGCGAGCCGCTCCTCGAGCGGCAGGGCCTCGAGGATGTAGGCGATGTCGGCGGCGTGCAGCCGGTCGAGCTTGGCGCGCAGCTCGGGCTTCGGCTTGCCGTTCTGCAGCAGCTCCTGCACCTCCTGCAGGTTCTGCTGCAGGTCCTCGACCTCGAGGCGCGCCGGCGCCGCGTTCATGCGAGTTGCGTCACGGTATTTGCGCGCCGGTCATGCGGCTCGAGATGGTGACCATGCGCCCCGCGAGGTAAGGCGTCTGGCGCCCGCGCTCGTAGCGCTTCGGGCTCGGCAGGATCGCCGCGAGCCAGGCCGCCTGCTCCGGCCCGAGCGCGGCCGCGGACACGCCGAAGTGATGCCGCGCCGCCGCCTCGGCGCCGAAGATGCCCTCGCCCCATTCCGCCACGTTCAGATAGATCTCGAGGATGCGGCGCTTGGAGAGCGTGCGCTCCATCATCCAGGTGATCGCCGCCTCCTGCCCCTTGCGCGCCCAGGAGCGGTGGCCTGAGAGGAACAGATTTTTCGCGAGCTGTTGCGTGATGGTCGAGGCGCCGGCGACGACCTTGCCGCGCTGCTCATTTTTCTGGATCGCTTTCTGGATCGCCTCCCAGTCGAAGCCCTCGTGGTCGAGGAATTTCGCGTCCTCGGCGGCCACCACCGCGCGCTTGAGCTGCTCCGAGATGCGGCTGTACGGGACCCACTGATAGCGCAGCCGCGCGCCCGGCTTTTCCAGGTACTGGTCCATGAACGCGGTGGACGACGGGTTGAAGTTCGACCAGTAGACGATATGCGAGAAAAACCAGAGCTGGATCGCGATCACGGCGAGCAGCGCCGTGCCGAGCGTGTAGCAGAACGCCTTCCACGCGAGCACGACGACGCGAAAGCGCCTACGAGCCACGCAGCTTCGCGAGCACCGGGCCGGTCGCCGGCCGTACCCCGCGCCAGATGAAGAACGATTCGGCTGCCTGCTCGACCAGCATGCCGATGCCGTCGCACGCGCGCGCCCCGGCCTTGCGCGCGACGGCGAGAAACGGCGTCTCGCGGCCGTACACCATCTCGTAGGCAAGGGTGGAATCGTTCAAGAGCCCTTCAGGCAAGGGTGGTGCTGCATCGGCCAGCCCCGCCGAGGTGGCGTTGATCACCACGTCGAACGTCTTGCCCGAAAGCGCGTCGTAGCCGCAGGCCGAGGCCCGTGGAAAACGCGCGGCCAGCTCCTGCGCCCTGGGCACCGTGCGGTTCGCGATCGCGAGCTGCGCCGCCCCCGTCTCCAGCAGCGCGCCGACCACACTCTGCGCGGCTCCGCCGGCTCCCAGCAGGAGCAAGCGCTTACCCTTCAAGGACAGCCCGAGGTTCACCGTGATGTCCCGGACGAGCCCGACTCCGTCGGTGTTGTCGCCGAAGGAGCGGTCCAGAACGAGGGTGTTGGCTGCCTTTGCGATGCGCGCGCGCTCGCTCGCGTGCCCGCAAAGCGCAAACGCCTGCTGCTTGAAAGGCACGGTGACGTTGAGGCCCCTGCCGCCGGCGGCGCGAAAGCGCTCGACCGCCTGCGCGAAGCCGTCGAGCGGCGCTTCGATGCGGCCGTAGTCGATGTCCTGCCCCGTGGCGCGGGCGAACTCGGCATGAATCCAGGGGGACTTGGAATGCGCGACCGGGTTGCCGATGACCGCGTACCGGTCGCTCATCTCGCTACTCAGTCCAGATCTTGTCGCCCTGGCCGAAGAACCAAGTTCGGGTGATCACCAAAAGGTCGGTGTCGCGCCGGATATCCGGCGGGAACACGGCGAACGGCGTCGCCATCCGCACGATCTTGAACGCCGCGGCGTCGAGCACCTTGAGCCCGGAGGAGCGGTCGAGCTCGATCGACTCCACGGTTCCGTCGGGCCGGATGGTGACGGTGAGCCTCAGGTTGCCGTACATCTTGCCGCGCGCCTCCGCCGGATAGTTGAGCGTGCCGACCCGCTCCACTTTCACGCGCCAGTCCTCCTCGTACTGCGCGAAGCGGTATTCGGCGGCGTTCGCGCCGATGAACTTCTTGCGCGGCCGCTTCTGATATTCGTCGATCTGGCGGTCGATCTGCGCCTGCAGGCGCATGGCGGCGAGCGCCAGGTCGGCCATGTCGCGGCCCTTCGGCTGGGCGCCCGGCTCTTCCACGCCGACCTCGCGCGGCGCCGGCGCGGGGACCCGGCTCTGCGCCGCCTGCATCTGGGCGAGAAGCTCCTGCTGTTTCGCCTCGAGGCTGCGCTGGCGCCGCTGGGCCTCCGCGAGGTCCTTGCCGGGCTCGCGCGGCTCGGTCACCGGGAGCGGCGTCTTCGCCCGCCGGTTCTCCTCCACCGTTCCCCCGCGGTTGAGGCTGGATTGGGCGAGCACGTCCGCCCTGGCGGGGCGTTCCTTGGTCTTTGCGTTGACGAGCACGACTTCGAGGGGCGCGCTTTCCTGCTTCCAGCGCAGCCCGTCCGGAGACTTGAAGTGCACCGACAGAAGTGCGAGATGCAGAGCGAGCGACAGCCCGAGCGCCGCGCCGAGCACGCGGTCGCGCCCCCTCATGATGAAGTGCATTCTCACTTTAGTAACACAAGCCTTTCATAGTTTAGGCTTTTTGACCAGCCTCCTCGCTGGAATTTTGCACGCTGCCGAGGGTTTCCCGGTAAACCGCACCGAGTGAGCGCTCGATCAGGTCAACGCCGCTCACCTCCACCCGCACCAGCGCGCCGGGCTCGAGCGTCGGCGCCGCGCTCACCCGGACCACGAGCGGCAGGCCCTCTACCCGCACCATATTCTCCCGCAGCACCACGGCCTCGAGCGTCTTGATGCTCTCCTGCAGCAGCCAGCGCAGGCTCCAGTAGGTCTCCATCCCGCGCTGGTGCTCATCGTAGCGGGCGGCTGTTACTTCGAAAGCGCGCAGCGCCGCGAGAAGCGCGTCCGAATTGCGGGCGTAGGGCGGCCTGCGGCCGGCGAGCGCGGCGGCAAGCTGCCACTGGTTGACGAGGTCGACGTAGCGCCTCAGCGGCGAGCTCATCCAGGCATACGACGCCACGCCCAGGCCCTCGTGCGGCTCGGGATGCACGCTGAAGCGCACCTTTCCGGTCGATTGCACGCGGTAGATGGCGGCGACGTCGCGCTCGGCAAGCAGCTCGCCCCACGCCGAGTTGGCGAGGATCATCATCTCGGACACCAGCTTGTCGAGCGGCGCGCCGCGCTTGCGCGGCGCGATGCGCACGCGATCGTTCTCGACATGGAAGCTGTAGTCGAGCGCCGCGCCGGCGCTCGGCTTGCCGCGCCGTGCTTCCAGTGCGACCGCGGCGCGCCACAGGGACCGCAGCTCGTCTTCGAAGGCGAGGCCACTCGCCTCCTTTTTTTCGAATTTTTCGTTCAGAACATCGTATTCGGCATGCCGCAGGTTGGCGACGATCGGCACACGCTCGATGCGGGTGTGGCGCCCCAGCACCGCATAGTCCGCGTCGAAGTCCACATAGAGGGAGACCGCGGGCAGCTCGCCGCCGTGGTCGAGCGAGAAGCGCTCGATCACGTCCTCGGGAAGCATGGTGAACTTGCGCCCGGGCATGTAGGCGGTCGAGAGCCGCTCGCGCGCGATCGCGTCGATTGCCGAGCCGGGCGCGAAGCCCAGCGCCGGCGCCGCGATATGGACGCCGATGCGCACGCCGCTTGCCAGCCGTTGCACCGAGAACGCGTCGTCGATCTCGGTGGTTCCGATGTCGTCGAGGCTGAACGCAGCGACCGGCGCGCGCGGCAGGTCCTCCGGCGCGCGCGGCACGTCGTGGGCAGCGAACGCCGTGCCGCGCGGAAAGAGCTCGTGCAGGAAGCGCTTCAGGTGGTAGTCGTGGCTATCGGTCAGCAGCCCGCAGCGCTCGAACATCCGCGCCGGCGACAGGCCGGTCTGCGCGCAGGCCTCCTCCAGTGCCCGCGTCTCGGCCTTGTTGCGGTCCGGCGCATAAAGAATCTCATCCTTCAAAGCGGCAATTTCGGGCGGACAGTCGCCCTTGCCCAACCGCCCCGCCCACGTCGCCACCTGCTCCTGGACGCGCTTCTTCTTCTCGAGCGCGGCGAGGGCGAGCTTGAGCGTCGCCACGGGCGCCGCCTGGAAGCGGCCCTTGCCGCGGCGGTAGAAGTACATCGGCGCCGAGTGCAGCTTCATCAGCACGCCGGCCGCTTCGGCCGGGGTCGGCTCGCGCCCGACGTATTCGCGCGCGAGATCCTGGAAGCCGAATTCCCGCGCGCCGCTGCATTCCCACAGAAAACCGACGTCAAGACCGTCAGCGAATTTCGCCCCTTGGGTCAGAACCTCGCTGGCCGCCGGCCGCTCGAAGGCGAGCAGCACGTTCGCCGCCTTGATCTTCGATCGCCTGCCGTGCGGGCTCTCGACGTGGAAGGACGCCGGCGAGCGCTCGAGCACCGTGCCGGCTTTCAGCTCCCCATCTTCTTCATACAGAAGGTGCACGCGAGAACTCGAGTATGCGCGCGAGATGCTGCGGGAAGCTCTGCAGGCTGTGGTCCCCGCCGGGGATGACGAGCTGCTCCGCGCCCGCGTAGCGCGCCACTGCCCGGCGGTAGTCGAGCACCTCGTCGCCGGTCTCGACGATGAGAAGGTAGCGCCGCGGGTCGATGCGGGGCACGTAGAGCGCCTCCCACTCCCGCAGATGCGCCTCGGTGAGCTCGTAGGGCTCGCCGCTGTGCAGGTTCTTCTGCGGCCCGAGGTAGGCGCGCAGGCCGATATGCGGATCGATCGCCGGGTTGATCAGGACCGCCTTGAGCCCGTGCTTCTCGGCGAGATAGGTCGCGTAGAAGCCTCCCAGGGAGGAGCCCACAAAACAAGAATCCCTGGAAACCAACGAAGCAATGGCTTTCATGGCGTCCGGGGCGAGCGAGGGCAAGGCGGGACAGGCAAATTCATGCGTGAGGCCGCGCTCGGCCATGAAGCGCTGCATCACCTGTGCCTTGTGGGACAGGGGCGAGGAGTTAAACCCGTGCAGATAGACGATCAAGCAATTTGTCGTGAATGCCGCCGAAGCCGCCGTTGGACATGATGACGATGTGGTCCCCTGCCCTCGCCTCGGCGGCGAGCGCGCCGATCAGGGCCTCGAGATCTTCCTCGCAGCGCGCGCGGGCGCCGAGCAGCGCGAACAGCGAGCGTGCGTCCCAGCCGATTCCCGAGGTGTAGATGTAGACGCGATCGGCCTGGGCGAAGCTCGGGGGCAGCGCGTCCTTCATGATCCCTCGCTTCATCGTGTTCGAGCGGGGGTCGAGCACGGCGAGGATGCGTGCTTTCCCGACTCGCTGCCGCAGGCCTTCGAGCGTGGTACGGATCGCCGTGGGATGGTGGGCGAAATCGTCGTACACCGTGATTCCCCTCGCCTCCCCTCTCACCTGCATGCGACGGCGCACACCGCCGAACGAGCCGAGCGCATCGATCGCCGCCGCCGGCTCGACCCCGACGTGCCGCGCTGCCGCCAGGGCCGCCAGAGCGTTCAGCCGGTTGTGGGTGCCAAGAAGCGGCCAGCGAACCCGCCCCAAAGCCTGGTTGGCAAAGAACACCTCGAAAGCGCCGTGCGTGTCTGGCTCGCCGGCGTGCCAGCCGTCGGCCAGCCCGAACGCTTCCACAGGAGTCCAGCAACCTAACGTGAGCACTCGCTTCACGCTCTCGTCGGCCCCGTTCGCGACCACTTTTCCGGAGCGAGGCACGGTGCGCACGAAGTGGTTGAATTGGCGCTCGATCGCCGCTAGATCGTCGAAGATGTCTGCATGATCGAACTCGATGTTGTTGAGAATCGCGGTCCGCGGGCGGTAGTGGACGAACTTCGAGCGCTTATCGAAAAAGGCGGTGTCGTACTCGTCCGCCTCGATCACGAACAGGGGCGAGGGCGTAAGGCGGGCGGACACGGGGAAATCGTTAGGTACGCCGCCGATGAGGAACCCCGGCGCTCGGCCGGCTTTCTCCAGGATCCAGGCGAGCATGGCGGAAACGGTGGTCTTGCCATGGGTCCCGGCGACGGCGAGCACGTGCTTGCCGGCCAGGACTTCCTCGGCGAACCACTGCGGCCCCGACACGTAGCGCTCGCCGGCGTCGAGAATCGCCTCCATCAGCGGATTACCCCGCGTCACCACGTTCCCGACGACCCACACGTCCGGGCGAAGCGCCAGTTGATCGGCGCTGAATCCTTCCGTGAGCTCGATGCCGAGGGAGCGCAGCTGGTCGCTCATCGGCGGATAGACGTTGGCATCGCAGCCGGTGACGCGGTAGCCGGCGGTCTTGGCGATCGCGGCGATCCCGCCCATGAACGTGCCGCAAATGCCCAAGATGTGAAGATGCGCCGCCATGAAGCGACGAGATTCTATGATTGAATCGCAGCCGTGAGCCGCAAGGGCACTCGCCAGACCGGAATGCGCGCGCGAGGCCAGGAAATGCGCGCGCGCATTGCAGCTACCGCCGCGCGGATCATGGCCGAGGACGGCATCGACGACTTTGCGCTCGCCAAGCGCAAGGCCGCGCGCCAGCTTGGCGCACCCGAGACCGAGGCGCTGCCCCGGAACGACGAGATCGAGGAAGAGCTGCGCGCCTACCGCGCCCTCTACCAGCCCGAGGAGCATTCGCAGCGCATCGTCGAGCTGCGTCGCATCGCGCTCGACGCGATGCAGGCGCTCGAGCGCTTCAGTCCCTACCTCACCGGACCGGTCCTCAAGGGGACCGCCGGCCCTTATGCCGAGATCGAGCTCCAGCTCTTTCCGGAAAGCGCGAAAGAGGTCGAGCTCTTCCTGCTCGAGCGGCGCATCGCCTATACCACGCACGAGGGGCGGCGCTTCTCGGGGGGCCGTGCGCATGCCATGAGCGTGTTCTCGCTCGCCTGGCAGGACGCGCCGCTCAAGCTCTCGGTATTCGACCCCCGCGACGAGCGGCTTGCGCTGAAGACGTCGCAGGCCGGCCGGGTGATGGACCGCGCGGGCATCGCCGAAGTGGGCGCGCTGCTGCGCAATGGCGAGCAGGCGGCGTGAAGCGCTGATCCTGGGCGGCGTCGGCGTGGCCGCCGCAGTCGGCGGCGCACTCTCCGGCGTGCTCGCCCTGCAGTCGGGCAGCGGCGCAGCCGAGCTCCTCGCCGCGCGTTTCACCGACCTGGAAGGCCGCCCGCGCCGCTTGCTCGAGTGGCGGGGCAGGGCACTGTTATGCAATTTCTGGGCGACCTGGTGCGCGCCCTGCCGGGAAGAGGTCCCATTGCTCGTTGCTGCAAAGCGGCAAGGGCTTTTGTTTGGTTCCGAAATAGTAGGTATCGGCATCGATTCGGTAGACAAAATGCAGCAATTTGCGGCAACGTATAAAATCAACTATCCGCTGTTGGTTGCCGACGCTACTGCAATAGCGCTCCTTCGAGCGCTGGGCAACAGGGCTGGTGGTCTGCCTTATACAGTGGCCCTGGATCGCCACGGAGCGGTGATAGAGCGCCACCTCGGAGCCCTTAAGGAGCCCGAGCTGCGACAGGTCCTGGCAAGGTTAGTTGGCTAAGATGCCGCCTTCTGCAGCGAATTACAGCTAAAAGACGGGGTTCTGCATGGACCTGCGCAAGTTGAAGAAGCTGATCGACCTGGTGCAGGAATCCGGTATCGCCGAGCTCGAGATCACCGAGGGCGAGGAGAAGGTCAAGATCGTGAAGGGCGGGGTGGTGAGCGTGGCCGCGGCCCAACCGGTGGCCATCGCTTCGGCCCCTGCCGCCGCGGCGACCGCCGCCGCCCCGGCGGCCGAGCCCGAGCCCGGCCAGGAAGGGCACGTCGTCAAGGCGCCGATGGTCGGCACCTTCTACCGCTCGCCCTCGCCCGACGCCAAGGTTTTCGTCGAGGTCGGGCAGGCGGTCAAGGAGGGCGACACGATCTGCATCATCGAGGCGATGAAGCTCATGAACGAGATCGAGGCCGACGCCTCGGGCGTGGTCAAGGCCATCCTGGTTGAGAACGGCCAGCCGGTGGAATACGGCCAGCCCCTCTTCATCCTCGGCTAGATGTTCGAAAAAATTCTCATCGCCAACCGCGGCGAGATCGCGCTTCGCATCCAGCGCGCCTGCCGCGAGCTCGGCATCCGGACCGTGGTGGTGCATTCGGAGGCCGACACCGAGGCGAAGTACGTCAAGCTCGCCGACGAGTCGGTCTGCATCGGCCCGCCGCCGGCGGCGGCGAGCTACCTCAATATCCCCGCCATCATCAGCGCCGCCGAAGTCACCGACGCCGAGGCGATCCATCCCGGCTACGGCTTTCTTGCCGAGAACGCCGATTTCGCAGAGAAGGTCGAGCGCTCGGGGTTCGTGTTCATCGGCCCGCGGCCCGAGAACATCCGCCTGATGGGCGACAAGGTCAGCGCCAAGGCCGCGATGACCAAGGCCGGGGTGCCGACGGTGCCGGGCTCGGAGGGCGCGCTGCCCGAGGATCCCAAGGAGATCGTGCGCATCGCGCGCAAGGTCGGCTATCCCGTGATCATCAAGGCGGCGGGCGGCGGCGGCGGGCGCGGCATGCGCGTGGTGCACACCGAGGCCGCGCTGCTCAACGCCGTGAACATGACACGCAGCGAGGCGCAGGCGGCGTTCGCCAACCCGGTGGTCTACCTCGAGCGCTATCTCGAGCAGCCGCGCCATATCGAGATCCAAGTGCTCGCCGACGCTCACAAGAACGCGGTGCACCTCTTCGAGCGCGATTGCTCGCTGCAGCGCCGCCACCAGAAGGTGCTCGAGGAGGCGCCGGCGCCCGAGCTGCCCACCAAGGTGCGAGACAAGATCGGCGAGCGCTGCGTCGACGCGTGCCGCCGGATCGGCTACCGTGGCGCCGGCACGTTCGAGTTTCTGTACGAGGAAGGCGAGTTCTACTTCATCGAGATGAACACCCGCATCCAGGTCGAGCATCCGGTGACCGAGATGATCACCGGCGTGGACCTGGTGCAGGAGCAGATCCACGTCGCCGCCGGCGAGAAGCTGCGCATGCGGCAGAAGGACCTCGCGGTGCGCGGCCACGCCATCGAGTGCCGCATCAACGCCGAGGACCCGTACCGCTTCACGCCCTCGCCGGGCAAGATCACTTCGTACCACCCGCCCGGCGGGCCGGGCATCCGCGTCGACTCGCACGTGTACCAGGGCTACACCGTGCCGCCCAACTACGACTCGATGGTCGGCAAGGTGATCGCCTTCGGCGCGACCCGCGAACAGGCGCTCAGCCGCATGCGCATCGCCCTGTCGGAAATGGTCGTCGAGGGCATCCAGACCAACATCCCGCTGCATCGCGAGCTGCTCAACGACACGCGCTTCCTCAAGGGCGGCGTGTCGATCCACTACCTGGAGCAGAAGCTCGCGCAGGAGGAAAAAAAGAAGAAATGAAGCTGAAGAAGCAGTGATGCCCTGGCTTGCGCTCACGCTGCAGCTCGAGCGCTCGGCGGCCGAGGCGTTCAGCGATGCGCTGCTCGAGGCCGGCGCGCAGTCGGTTGCGCTGGAGGCGGCCGGTGCCGTTGTCGCGATCCTCTCGATGGAACACGACTCGAAATCCCTGGTCGCCGCCGCGTCGCGCGCCGCCGGCATCGCGCCGCCGCGCTTCACGGTCGAAACGCTGGACGATCAGGACTGGGTGCGCGCAAGCCAGGCGCAGTTCGCGCCGGTGGCGATCGGCGAGCGGCTGTGGATCGGACCGAGCTGGCACGCGGCGCCGGCCGGGCGCAGCGCGATCCGGATCGATCCGGGCCTCGCGTTCGGCACGGGGAGCCATCCGAGTACGAAATTGGTACTAGGTTTTCTTGAAAGAACCATCGCTGGCGGCGAGCGCGTGCTCGATTACGGCTGCGGCTCCGGTATATTGGCAATCGCCGCCGCCAAGCTCGGCGCAGCGCACGTCGACGCGGTAGATCTCGATCCCAAGGCGGTCGAGACGACGCGCGCCAATGCGGCTGCGAACGGCGTCGCGCTGAATCCAGCGCTGCCCGACGCGCTGCCTGCCGCGGGCTACGATATCGTGGTGTCGAACATCCTCGCCCAGCCGCTCATCGTCCTCGCGCCGCTCCTTGCGAGCCGCGCTGCGCGCATCGCGCTTTCAGGAATCCTGGAAGCGCAGGCGGAGGAGGTGATGCAGGCGTACCGGCCATGGCTCGACATGAAGCTCGCCGAGCGCGAAGAGGGCTGGGTGCTCCTTACGGGCGAGGGCAGATGAACCTCGTCACTCGCTGCCCGGCCTGCGGCACGGCGTTCCGCGTGCAGCGCGACCAGCTCGCCGCGCATTTCGGCACCGTGCGCTGCGGCAAGTGCGGCGGCGTGTTCAACGGCGTCGCGGCGCTGGTGGAAGAGGGCGCGGAAAAGCTGTCGCTCGACCCATCGCCGCAGCTCGGGCTGTTCGACCCGTCGCGGCGCCCGGCGCAGGCGCCGGGCGTGCGGGACGACGCGCCACTGCCCGAATTCCTCGCCGAGGAACGCGCCTCCCGGCCGCGGATCTGGCTGTGGCTGCCGCTCAGCCTGGTGGCGCTCGGGGCGCTCGGCACGCAGCTCTACCACTCTCGCGACGAAGCGACGAATTGGCTGCCGGAATTGCGCCCCGCATTCACGCTGGTCTGCCGCATGGCCGGTTGCTCGGTTGCGCTTCCACGGCGCCCGGAGCTGTTGAAGATCGTTGCTTCGGACATGCATGACGACTCCGCCCGTCAGGTCTTTGTGCTCAACGCAACGCTGCGCAACCTTGCCCGGTTCCCCCAGCAGTATCCCGATCTGGAGCTCACGCTCACGAACGTGGGCAAACCGGTAACGCGGCGAGTGCTTCGGCCCGACGAGTACCTTGACCCACGCATTGCTTCACGCGTGATCGCAAGCGGCCTGGAGGCCGGGGCGGAGGAGCCGTTGCGGGTGCACGTCGATGCCAAGATCGTGCGCGCGACCGGATACGAGCTTTGCATCTACCCGCAGGACTGCCTAAAGCAAGCGACGAAATGAAAAAGATCCTCGTCACCGGCTCGATCGCCTACGACACCATCATGGTGTTCCCGGATCGCTTCCGTAACCATCTGCTCGCCGACCAGTTGCATATCCTGAACGTCTGCTTCCTCACCCCGGAGATGCGCCGCGAGTACGGTGGCACCGCCGGCAACATCGCCTACAACCTGAAGCTGCTCGGCGAGGATGCGCTGGTGATGGCGACCGTGGGCGAGGACATCCAGCCCTATTTGCAGCGCTTCGAGGCGCTCGGCATCGCGACGCGCCTGCTGCGCCGGATTCCCGGGCAGTTCACCGCCCAGGCGTTCATCACCACCGATCTCGACGACAACCAGATCACCGCCTTCCACCCGGGCGCCATGAACTACTCTCACCAGAATGCGGTCACACGTACCCTCGACGCCGGCCTTGCGATCATCGCTCCCGACGGCAAGGAAGGCATGCTGCAGCATGCGCGCGAGTGCGCGTCCGCCGGGGTTTCGTTCATGTTCGACCCCGGCCAGGGCTTGCCGATGTTTTCCGGCGACGAGATCGGCGAATTCCTGCGTCTCGCCGACTATGTGGCCGTGAACGATTACGAGGGCAAGCTGCTGGAGGAAAAAACCGGACGCAAGCTCGAGACGCTGGCGCGCGAGGTGAAGGCGCTGGTCTACACGCTCGGCGCCAAGGGCTCGGTGATTCTCGCCGCGGGCCAGCGCCACGAAGTGCCGAGCGCTCCCGCCGATGCGGTGGTGGATCCGACCGGCTGCGGCGATGCCTACCGCGCCGGGCTGCTGTACGGCATCGCGCACGGCTGGGACTGGCCGGGCACGGGCAAGCTCGGCGCGGTGATGGGCGCGCTCAAGATCGCCCACCGCGGCGCGCAGAATCACGCCGTCGCGCGCGACGAAATAGAAAGCCGGTTCCGCAAAGCGTTCGGCTACTCACCCTGGAAGGGATGATTTGATTTTCGCTGCGTATTCCTCGAGCTTTTCGCGCGGCGGATTCTTCACCGGCCAGGTGAACGCCATGCCGTCGCCTTCGTAGCGCGGAACCAGGTGCACGTGGTAGTGGAACACCGTCTGGCCGGCCGCTTTCCCGTTCGCCTGGTAAACCGATAGCCCGTGCGGCGCGAACGCGTCGCGGATGGCATTCGCCACGCGCACCATGGCCACCGAGGCAGCCGAGGCCTGCGGCGCGCTCAGACCAAAAATATTCTCGACATGCGCCTTCACCGCGACGAGGACATGCCCGGGATTCACCTGGCCGAGGTCCATGAAGGCGAGCGTGTGCTCGTCCTCGTGTACTACGGTCGCCGGAATCTGCCGCGCCACGATCCTGCAAAACACGCAATCGCTCATCCTTCACCTCTTGGAGACTGGTAGCCGGGACATGCTGCCTGATAGAGCGTGCGGTCCTCGAGCCGCAGCGCGCTGAGCGCGCCGCCCCACACGCAGCCGCTGTCGAGCCCCATCACGCTGGAGTCGGCGACGAGCCCGAGCTGCGACCAGTGGCCGAAGAGAAGGGTCCGCTTTTCCTTCCGCCGCGTCGCATACCACCGCAGGTAGCCCTGGCGCGGCTGCGTGCCCTTGCCTTCCAGGTCCATCCGACCCTGCCAATCGCAGAAGCGCATGCGCGTCATCGCGTTCACGATCACGCGCAGCCGGTCCCAGCCGGCAAGCGCGTCGTCCCATCGCTCGGGCTTGTTGCCGTACATGTTCTTCAGGAACTCGCGATAGGCGGGCGCCGCCAGCGCCGCGGCGACTTCTGCTCCGAGAGAGTTCGCTTGGTCGATGCTCCACTGCGGCAGCAGGCCGGCGTGCACCATGGCGTAGCCGCCCTCCACGTGCATCATGGGGCGCATTCGCAGCCACGCGACCAGCTCGCGCGCGTCCGGGGCATCCAGCGCGTCGTGGAAAGTATCGCCTTTGTGTGCCCGCTCGAAGCCCTCGTGCTGCGCGACGAGATGCAGATCGTGGTTGCCGAGCACGACTACCGCCCGCGCGCCGAGGTCTCTGACAAAGCGCAGCACTTCGAGCGACTTCGGCCCGCGGTTGACGAGATCGCCCACGAACCACGCACGATCCTGTTTCTGGAAACCGACTTTCGCCAGGAGTTGCCGCAATTCGTCGAAGCATCCCTGCACGTCGCCGATCGCGTACGTCGCCATCGGCGGCGACTATAGCAGGCAGGCTCAGGCGAGCATTTCGATCATCGACTTGAGCATCGGCGCGCTCGCCGGCACGAAGAAGGTCGTGCCGCGCATGGAGGCGATTTCGAGCAGCACGTCGAGGATGTAGTACTGGATCACGCCGAAGGCGAGGAGCGCGACCAGCGTGATTCGCTTTGCGTTCAACCAGCGCCGCACGGAGGGCTGGTCGGTCGCCTTGCGCGCCGACACCTCGCGCACGTAGGCCTGGATGTCCTCGCGCGTCCTGAGCGTTCGCCCGGTGAGCTTTTCCAGGTGCTGCACCAGCTCTTCGCGGTTCTCGGGTTGCCCGTCGCTCATCGGCTGGCAAATCTGCCTCGACTCGACTCACAAAGTAAATGTGAATTTAACCCCGCCGTCCAGGAACTTATCCCCGTGTCCGGTTGCTGTAGGGAAATCGCGACTAGAAGCTCGCGTCGAGCCTGCGGTACTGGATGGACTCCGCGATGTGCTCGGCGCTGATCGAAGTTTGCTGAGCCAGGTCCGCAATCGTGCGCGCCACGCGCAGCACGCGGTGATAAGCGCGCGCGGAGAGCAGCAGGCGGGCGAGCGCATGGCGCAGCAGCTGGTCGCCCTCGCGGTCGGTTGCGCACTGCCGGTCGATCTCGCGCGTGCCGAGGAGCGCATTCGGCTTCGATTGCCGTTCAAGCTGCAGCCGTCGCGCTTCCTCCACCCTCGTCCTGATCAATCCCGAGCCTTCCCCGGACACCGGGGTGACGAGCTCGCTCTCGCGCGGCGGCGGCACCTCGAGCTTGATGTCGATGCGGTCGGCGAGCGGCCCGGAGACGCGCCCGCGGTAGCGCGCGATGCGCTCCGGCGTGCAGCGGCAGCGCCCGCTGCGGTCGCCGCAATGACCGCAGGGGCAGGGGTTCATCGCCGCGACGAGCTGGAAGCGCGCGGGGAACTGCGCCTGGCGCGCGGCGCGCGCAATCGAGATCCGTCCGCACTCCAGCGGCTCGCGCAGCGCCTCGAGCACGTCGCGGTCGAATTCCGGCAGCTCGTCGAGGAACAGCACGCCGTGGTGCGCGAGCGAGATCTCGCCGGGCCGCGGCACCACCCCGCCGCCGACCAGCGCCGCGGCCGAGGCGCTGTGGTGCGGCGCGCGATAGGGGCGCTCGCCCCAGCGCGCCGCTTCGAAGCCGCCCGCGGAAACCGAGTGGATCGCGGCGATTTCCAGCGCTTCGGCTTCCGACAGCCGGGGCAGGATTCCCGGGAAGCGCGCGGCAAGCATCGATTTGCCGGTGCCCGGCGGCCCGACCATCAGCACGCTGTGCCCACCCGCTGCGGCGACTTCCAGCGCGCGCTTCGCTTGTTGCTGCCCCTTCACGTCGTTGAAATCGGCATAGGAAACGCATGCGCGGCGCGCTTCGCCGCCGTAGTGCGCGAGCGGCTTCTCGCCGGCGAGATGCGACACCACTTCGAGCAGGGTGCGCGCCGGCAGAATGCGCGCGCCCTCGGCGAGGGCGGCCTGCGGCGCGTTGCCTTCCGGGAGAACGAACGCCCGGCCGGCGGCGCGCGCCGAAAGCGCCATGGCGAGCGCACCGCGCACCTCGCGCAGCTCGCCAGTGAGCGAAAGCTCGCCCGCGAATTCCAGGCCGGCGAGCGCCTGCGGCGCGAGCTGGCCGCTCGCGGCGAGTATCCCGAGCGCGATCGGCAGGTCGAAGCGGCTCGAGTCCTTCGGCAGCTCGGCCGGCGCGAGGTTGACCGTAATGCGCCGCGCGGGAAATTCGAAATGAACGTGGTTGAGCGCGGCGCGCACGCGGTCGCGCGCTTCGCGCACCTCGGCGTCGGGCAAGCCGACGATATGGAACGCCGGCAGGCCCGGGCCGAGATGCACCTCGACGGTGACCTCGGGCGCGTCAATCCCTGCAAGCGCGCGGCTCGCGACCGTAGCGACCGTCATGGTTCCCCTTTGTCCGTGGGGAATGAACGCTCGAGACGGGCCGGCCGTTTACCGCGGCGGTTTGCGCGCCTCCAGCTCGGCGATGCGCGCCTCCAACTCGGCAAGCTTGGCCTGCGCGCGCTCGAGGAGCTTCTTCTGCACCTCGAAGTCCTCGCGCAGCACGAGATCGAAGCGATCGAACCACGCCGCAAGGAGCGCGCGCAGGTTTTTCTCGATGTCCTGCGCCGGAGAGCCGCGCAGCGCTTCGTCGATTCGGCTGCGCAGGTCGTCGAAAAGCTTCGGATCGATCATCGGCGAAAGGTACCGCACCAAGGCCGGGCGCGATCCCTCGAAGCGCGCACCACAACGGTGCTCATCGGCACCAGATCAAAAGCAATCCTTTGAATTAACTGATATTTCTTCGATGGCATGGGAGATGCTAATAGGCGACGGCACTCACCCATTCCAATCCTCTAGGGAGATTCTCGATGCGCAAGTCCATTCTCACGTTGTCCGTCGCCGCCGCGCTCGCCGCGCCGATGCTCGCCGCCGCGGCCGATCCCTCGCCGGTGGCCGGGAACATGACGATCGCCAGCGACTACCGGTTCCGGGGCATCTCGCAAACCTACCTCGGGCCGACGATTCAGGGCGGTATCGACTACGCGCATCCGAGCGGCATCTACCTCGGCAACTGGAACTCCAACGTCGCAAGCCAGGTGTACACCGGCGGCTCGGGAATCGAGATGGACTTCTACGGCGGCTGGAAGAAGTCCTTCGGCGATATCGGCATCGACATCGGCGCCATCTACTACTACTACCCCAACGCGGAGTTCGACGGCGGCGCCGGAAAGGCGAAGTTCGACAACTTGGAGGTGTACTTCGGCGCGAGCTGGAAATGGCTCTCGGCCAAGTTCTTCTATGCCCTCAGCGACTACTTCGGCCTGGCCAGCGAGCAGTCGGCGGGCGGCTACTGGTCCAACCGGGACACGGGCGCCATGCTGGGCTCGACCTCGGGATCCGACGGCACCTGGTACCTGGATCTCAGCGTCGCCTTTCCGATGACCAAGGAGCTTTCCATCGTCGCGCATTACGGGATGTTGGAAGTCAACAAGTACAGCGAGCTCGACTACAAGGACTGGAAGCTCGGGGTCACCTATGACCTCAACGGCTGGATTCTGGGCGCGGCCTACGTGGATACCGACGCGGACGGGGGCTGGTACTACACCGGCGGCAGCAAGGGCAACAAGGCCATCGGCGACAGCACGATCGTGTTCTCGGTGCTGAAGACGTTCTGAGAGGAGCGCGAGGCGCATGAAACTCATTACCGCAATCATCAAGCCGTTCAAGCTCGACGAGGTGCGCGAGGCGCTCTCGGCGATTGGCGTACAGGGCATCACCGTCACCGAGGTCAAGGGCTTCGGCCGCCAGAAAGGCCACACCGAGCTCTACCGCGGCGCGGAGTACGTGGTCGATTTCCTGCCCAAGGTGAAGGTCGAGGCCGCGGTCAAGTCGGAGTTGCTCGAGCAGGCGATCGAGGCGATCGAGAAGTCGGCGAACACCGGCAAGATCGGCGACGGCAAGATCTTCGTGTTCGATCTGGAAAAAGTCATCCGCATCCGCACCGGCGAGACCGATGCGGCGGCGCTCTGAGGAGAACGTGATGAAGAAATTCTGCGCATTCCTGGCCCTGTGGTTCTCGCTCGTGTTTGCGGGCGCCACGCTGGCGCAAGACAAGCCGGCCGCAACGCCGGACAAACCGGCGGCCGCGGCCGAGGCGAAGAAGGAGGAGGCGAAGCCCGCGCCGCCAACGCCGAACAAGGGCGACGTCAGCTGGATGCTGGTCTCGACTGCCCTGGTATTGATGATGAGCGTGCCGGGGCTGGCGCTGTTCTACGGCGGCATGGTGCGCGCGAAGAACGCGCTTTCCATGCTGATGCAGGTGTTCGTGGTGTTCTCGCTGGTCACGGTGCTGTGGTGCATCTATGGCTACAGCCTGGCGTTCACCGAGGGCAACGCGTACTTCGGCGGCTTCGATCGCCTGTTCCTCAAGGGCGCCATGGATCCAGGAAAGGGAGAGTTCGCCAACGCGGCCACCTTCTCGAAGGGCGTCGTCATCCCCGAGATCGTGTTTGTGGTGTTTCAGGCGACCTTCGCGGCAATCACCTGCTGCCTGGTGCTCGGCGCTTTCGCCGAGCGCGCCAAGTTCTCGGCGGTGTTGGTGTTCATCACGCTGTGGTTCACCTTCAGCTATGCGCCGATCGCTCACATGGTGTGGTTCTGGATGGGACCGGATGCCTACACGACGGCGAAAGTCGTCGACGAGATGAACGGCAAGGCCGGCCTCATCTGGCAGTGGGGCGCGCTCGACTTCGCCGGCGGCACCGTGGTGCATATCAACGCGGGGGTCGCCGGCTTGGTGGGCGCCTACCTCGTCGGCAAGCGCATCGGCTTCGGCAAAGAAGCGATGCCGGCGCACAACTTGCCGCTCACCATGATCGGCGCGTCGCTGCTGTGGATGGGGTGGTTCGGCTTCAACGCGGGCTCGGCACTCGAAGCGGGCAACTCCGCCGCGCTCGCGTTTCTGAACACTTACCTCGCCACGGCGTGCGCCGTCCTCTCGTGGAGCGTCGGGGAAGCGCTGTTCAAGGGCAAGCCGACGATGCTCGGTGCGGCTTCCGGTGCGGTCGCCGGCCTGGTCGCGATTACCCCTGCGGCAGGCAACGTCGGCCTCCCCGGCGCGTTCGTCATCGGGCTCGCCGCGGGCCTGCTGTGCCTCTGGGGCGTGAGCGGGCTGAAGAAGCTGCTCGGCGCCGACGACTCGCTGGACGTATTCGGCGTGCACGCGGTCGGCGGCATCCTGGGCGCGTTGCTCACCGGCGTATTCGTGTCGCCGGACCTAGGCGGGCCCGGCTTCGTCACGGATTGGGTCACGGCCAAGACCGGCTTCAGCTCGATCGGCGAGCAGCTCTGGATCCAGGCCAAGGCCGTGGGCATCACCATCCTCTGGTCGGGCATCGTCGCGGCGGTCGCCTTCAAGCTGGTCGACCTCACGATCGGGCTACGCGTGACCGAGGAAGACGAGCGCGAGGGTCTCGATACCACCGCACACGGCGAGGCGGCTTACCGCATGTAAGTAGTCACTCTGCTCCTGAGAAAGGGCGCTTCGGCGCCCTTTCTCATTGGCCTGCCAGCTTTTCCAGCAATGTCAGCAGTTGCGCCCGCTCTGGGGCGGTAAGGCGCGCCGCGACCCGGCGCTCATGCACGCGAATGCGCTGCTTTAGGCTCGTCACCAGCGTGCGGCCGCCGCGCGTCAGCCACAGGCCGTTGGTGCGGCGGTCCGCGCCGCGGCGACGCTCGACCAGCGCGCGCGCTTCGAGCGCGTGCAGGACCCCGACCATGGTCGAGCGGTCGAGGCCTACGGCTTGCGCGAGGCGGCTCTGGGTGACCCCCGGGTTCGCCTCGATCAGGAAGAGTATCCCGACGCGGCCAGGCGAAGCCTCGGGAATGGCGTGCGCGAAGTCGCGGAACACCGCCTGCTGCGCGAGGCGTAGGCGGTATCCGATCAGCCCGGGCAGCAATCCTGGCTTCAACATGGAGGATGAGTTTGTTTGGGGTCCAAACTATTGATACCATCGTAGGCTCGCCGGGCGCCGCATGCAAATCACACTTGTTGGCCACGACCAGCCCGTCCCCGTGCAGGCGGGCGACACGGTGCTCGCCTCGCTCCTGCGCGCGGGCCTCGCGTTTCCGTTCTCCTGCCAGGCGGGCAACTGCGGCACCTGCAAGTGCGAGCTCGTGTCCGGCGACGTGCACGAGCTCGAATACTCCGAGCACGCGCTTTCGCCCGCCGAGCGCGCGCGCGGCATCGTGCTCGCGTGCCGCGCCCAGGTGTGGGACGACACCGTCATCCGCCGCATCGACGCCGAGGAGCTCGTGGTCCATCCCTCGCGCGTCATGCGCTGCCGCGTGCTCGAGGTGGAAAGCCTGACGCACGACATCAAGGGTCTGCGGCTCGCGATCGAGGCCGGCGGCCCGTTCACCTTCTCCGCCGGTCAGTACGCGCAGGTCGAGTTCGCGCCCGGGCTGTCGCGCCACTACTCGATGGCCAATACGCCCGACGAGCCGGAGCTCCTGTTCCACGTGCGCCACATGCCCGGCGGACGCACCAGCAGCTATGCCGCCACGCGACTCAAGGTGGGCGACCGGGTGAAGGTGTCTGGCCCCCTCGGCATCGCCTACCTGCGCGACGCCCACCGCGGGCCGGTATTGCTGGTCGCCGGCGGCAGCGGCCTCGCGCCGATCCAGTCGATCCTGTGCACGCTGCTCGAGCGCGGCCACGACACGCCCGTAACGCTCTGCTTCGGCGTGCGCAGCGAGCACGACCTGTATCACGAAGCGCTTCTCAGGGACCTCGCCGCCCGGCATCCGAATTTCAGCTACTACATCGTTCTTTCGGAGCAGAAGGGCGCTAGCGGCCGCCGTTACGGCCTCGCGCACGAGGCGATCGAGATTCCGGATGCCGAAAGCGCCGTGGCCTACCTTGCCGGCCCGCCGGTGATGGTCGAAGCCGCCACCGCGCTGCTTGCCGCGCGCGGCCTGGCGCAGCGGCAGATTCACGCCGACGCGTTCTACAACCAGAATTAGGCGATGGAACTCCGGGACAAGGTGGCGATCGTGACCGGCGGCGCACGCGGCATCGGGCTCGCGATCGTCGAGGAGCTCGCCGCGCAAGGCGCATCGGTCGTGATCGTCGATTCCGGCGTCTCGATCTCCGGAGCGCCGCTCGAGCCGCGCCTGGCGGAAGACGTGGCCTCGAGAATGGAAAGAACCGCGGCAGTGTGCGGCGACATCGCCGACGCAGAAGTGGCCCGGGAAGCGGTGGACCTGGCATGCCGGAAGTTCAAGTCCGTGGACATCGTGGTCAACAACGCCGCGATCATCCGCGACGCCTTCATCTTCAAGTCCGATGCCGAGAGCTGGGATGCGACGATTCGGACGAACCTGAGCGGCGCGCAACGGCTGCTCGGCGCGGCAACGCCGGTGATGCGCGAGCAGGCAAAGAACGGGCGCGCGCCGGGCGCCATCGTCAACATCGTGTCTACGGCGGGCATCTACGGGAATCTCGGCCAGAGCGCGTACGGCGCCGCCAAGGCAGGTCTCATCGGTCTGACCCGCGTCGTGGCGCACGACCTGGCGCGCTCCCGGATCCGCTGCAACGCGGTGGCGCCGTTCGCCGCGACTCGCGTCACCGAGAGCATCAAGCCGGCGAACGAAGCTCAGGCCGCGTACAAAGCCAAGGCGCTGCGCGTGCCGGCGCGCCACGTCGCACGCCTGGTGAGCTTCCTTGGGAGCGACCGCGCGGCGCACGTGACCGGCCAGCTTTTCGGCGTGCGCGGGCGCGAGGTCTTCGTGTTCTCCCAGTCGCGCCCGGCGCAGCGCCTGTTGCAGCCTGACCAGAGCTTCGACCTGAGGGCGCTCGAACCCCACTTCACGGAGCTGGTCACCGACCTCGAAGCCTTCTCCGGCGACCCCATCCTCTGAGGCAGAACATGTCCGCCTACCCCAGCGTCAAGACCATCGAGGAGTTCAAGCAGCAGCCCGCGGAGTACCAGACGGCGGTGCGCAAGATCGTGCGCAGCCACGCGCTGAACGAGCTCTACGGCGCGCAGGTCTTCGACGAGCCCGCCATCGGCCTCGCGCCGACGCCGTACGCGAAATGGCTGACGTGCCGCGTGGCGATGGAGGAGTATCACCACCACGTGCGATTTCGCGAGCTCGCCGACCAGATCGGCGTTCGCGCGGAGGAAATGGACACCCGCAACAAGCGCCCGCTCAACATCTTCGAGGTGCCGCTCGAGAGCTGGGAGCAGTTCTGCGTCATCAAGATGCTCGGCGACCTCGCCGAGATCCTCCAGGTCGAAGACCTGCTGCATTGCTCC
>Ga0208185_1000314_pt1 | contig 25799 bp, 27 predicted proteins | sample EasRivMeERMLT700_FD_187532 | JGI IMG/M metagenome (GOLD analysis project Ga0208185, IMG submission 187532) | Soil microbial communities from meander-bound floodplain in the East River, Colorado, USA - East River MetaG ERMLT700 (SPAdes) (version 2) | ecosystem: Environmental > Terrestrial > Soil... | reverse complement strand
TAACGCCACGATCGAATCCTTCAACGGTCGGTTTCGGGAGGAGTGTTTGAACGTGCACTGGTTCGCGTCGCTCGAGGACGCGCAGCAGAAGATCGACGCGTTTCGGTGGGACTACAATGAGCATCATTCTCACCGAGCTCTCAAGGGCCTCAGCCCTCGGGAATTCGCTCAAAGGGTGCTCGCAACGGCCGCAGACTCACCCTCGTAGTGGTCCGAGAAAGCCGGTCCCCTCACGAGACTTCGCAATGTTCATAATCGAGGACCAGATCGGACTGGCAGGTATCCGCCTCGCGGCTGTGTTGAATCGGACGCTAGGTGTCCCAAGTGTCCCATGAGTCCTAGCGATCTTTACTTGATCTAGTTTTGTGCTCCCGAGTTTCACTCAGATAGAAATCAATGGCACTCACGGGACACATAGGACAGAAAAGGCCCTATTCCTATTTCTTTGCGGGCAGCGGCGGCTGCGGGATCGCTATCGACTCCTGATGGAAGACCGCAACCCACTTGCCGCCCTTGTTCGTCCAGACGGTGGAAGACCACGTCGCTTCCGGGACGGGTTGACCCTGGCAAGTTCCTTTGGATGCCGATTTGTAGATGTGAACCGCAGTCGCGTCGTTGATCCAGTAAAACTGCGACCCGTTTAAGCCCCAGCTCACATACTTGCACGCGCTCATAATTTGGTCGAGGTCGGCGACTCTTCCAAGTCCCATCTCACTCAACGCGAAGCTGTCTGAGGCGACGAGACTGTGAAACGTCGTCGGATCGTTTTTCGCAAACGCGTCCATCACCGCCTTCTCGTTTGCCATGATCTGGGTCTGAGCGGCAGTGCGACCTGGCGGGGTTTGGGCGAGGGCTAGGCCGGCCATCAGGAGTAGGGTGGCCAACGCAGGCATCAGCGCAATGCGTTTCATACGGCCTCCTTGAAACGGGGGGGGGAGCCAATCTTACCAGACGCCAAGACGAGTAGCGCGAGCTGTCGTGCGGCGGATTCGCATCGCCGAATGTACCGGTATGTCGGTGCGTGAAGCTGCTAAGCGCGTCGGGTGTTCAGCCGCGACGATCCAGAAGGTGCGCAAAATCGCAGCGTAGGTGGGGCGTCAGACGCAGCTTCGGCGCGTCCGCTTACGTGGCGATGAACGCGATGCCTTTCAACGTCCGCAGCGCTACGGACGGGGCTGCGTTCGGCAAACGGTTAATAGCCCCAGACGGACCATCGGCAAGTAACGGCCAATCCGGGGCGATTGAACCGGAAAACCAGGGGATTCATGCACCTGGCCTATGTACTTCTTCACGCTCGCGCAAAACGCGGCAAGCGTGCGGAGCCTGGAAGAACCGCCTCCCTATTCCACTATCGTGAACACCTCGCGATAGCCGGACTCGACCAAGTCTGACATCTTTTGGTAGTTCGCCTGAAAATCCTTGTCACCGAAAAGGCGCGGGGCGTTGGCTTCAAATGCGCCGAAATTCGGCACGGTTAGTTCAAGCACCAGCGTATAGAACGGTCCGGTGACATCCGTGAGGACACGGGTCGAAAACTCGACCCCAGTCAACGTCTTTTTCTGAATCTCTACTCCTTGCTTCATGAGGGCGACAGCTTCTTTCGCCTTCCCAAACTTCAAGCGGAACACGTTGCGTATGACAATCATTTTGGCGTCTCCTTCAACGCGACTAAGAGTCGCGGGACGATTATCCGCCCACTGGTCTTCGCGAATTGCGAGTTATTGATTCTGCAGCCGCCAACGTTTCGCCGTGGCTCATCAATCCATCGCGCCCGATCTCTGTTCCGATCGATAGCAGGCGAGCGCAATGACCTTTTCGTGGGAACATTCCGAGAGCCGATGCGTATGCTTGTCCCGAGGACCACGCTCCGACAAGTGATGTGTTCACAGATGGCCAGGAGGTAAACATGGTGCGAACACGGCTAATCCTTGCGGTCGGCGGCACCATCGTGGTTCTCGTCCTGCTGGTGACAATGTCGAGATCGTTGCAAGCCCAAGTGCCCCAGTTGCCCGAAAAATACTTCTCCTCGTATGCGCGAGCGCACCGTGTCACGATTCGGCGGAATGGCAACGTTGTGACGACCCTTGAGATACCCGTTGGCGTGTATCTCAGTATTTACTCCGATCAGCCCCCAGTTCGGTCCGCTCAGGAGGGTCGAGTTGAATTTCACGGCAACGTCGAGGTTCGCACTCGGCCTCGGAGTGAGGTTGATTTCTCAATCGAATCCACAAACGCCGAGGTGACGATGGCGAAAGCACCGTTGATCGTCGCTGCACAAAATGTGGACGTGGTTTCGGAAACCCTTATCCCGTAGGGGACCGAAGTCCGGTTTCATCTGGAAATACGCGGACATCCGGCCCCAAAGGGACGGGGATCAGCAGGCGCCGGGTCCTCATGACACGGGAACCTGGCTGAACGTCACGTCGCCGTTGGCGCGAATCACGCAGATCCAGGGCGCGCGTCGATCGATGGTGCCGCCGAGGACTTCGAACAGAAACTCGGCGTTGCTCGACGGCGGGAGCGCGAAGTCGGTCCGGATCTGCTGCATCGGTTGCCCGAAATGTCTGACCTTCCGCGACGCGTCAACCAGAATCCGGTACTGCGGCATCTGAAACATCGTCGCCGCATTGCGAAGACGGGTGGGAACGAAGGCCAGAGCAACGACGAGCGTGACGACGGCAGTGGCGCGCGCGAACCGCGCAGATGGCATCGCCGTCACCGCCAGCACGAACGTCAGTACAGTTGCCGGCATGAGCGACAGGTAATAGTAGGCGTCAAGATCTTCAAGGAACAGCGAGTAACCGGCGATGGCCGCCAGTTGAGGCAAGACCGTCACAGACAGGAGCGCTGGATCGTTCAGGTAACGCACCGAGACAATACCGCTGAAGATCAGCAGCAGCCATCCAAGTCCCGGCAGCGACCCTGGCATGAACTCGATCACCTGAACGGCGTGCACGAAGCCATTCAGACTTTTCAGCAACTCCGGCGGGCTTTCTCCAGACAGCACGCGGCTCAGGCTGTCAGTGACCGCACCCATGGCCGCGTCGCGGGGTTTCGTGAGCTGAAAGACGACGAGGGGCAGTTGAAGCAGCAGAACCGCAACCGCGATAACCGCCGCATTGCGTGCCGCGACGGTTCGATCGCCTCGAAGGAACGGGTCGATCAGCATCGCCGTGAACACGCCGAGCACGACGAAGATTGCGCCCGTATACGCGTGGACAGCGCTCCAGGCGATCGCGGCCGTGATGGCAGCACGAACGATCGATCCACGGTGCCAGTCGGCGAGCACGGCGGCGATCGCCAGCTTCGCAAGCGCCGCGCCCATCGGTGGATTCCACACGAGCGCCGCGAGACTCACATCGAAGGCGGCAGTTGCGACGATGACGATCGTTGCGAGCGCGATCCACGGCGAGCCGGTCCGCTTCCAGATCGCGACGAGCAAAAGCGCGTCGGCCAGCGACTGCAGCGCCGCCTGGCCAATTCCGCCGGCGTGCGGCAGATTGTCGAACCACGGACCGAAGAGCACGCGCAGCGTCCAGAGAATCCAGTAGAACGCCGGGCCGATGGTGTAGCCCCCGACGTGCGTGGGCGGGCCAACCAGAGGCAACTCAGAAAACGGCCGCAGCGCGATCGCCCAGTCGCGAATCTGATCGGCGAGCAGCCAGAAGTGCTGGCTGATGCCGTGTATCCGAATCGCCAGGGCGAGCGCGAACACCAGGAGCGCGATCGCCAGGCGGGGCCGATTGATCGCTCGGGACCATGCGAGTACCTGAGCATTCATGTTGGCGATCGCGTGGCATCTTACGATGAGCCTAAGTCCTCTTCAAAAACGAGAACGAACCCGCGGAGAACTCGCCGTTGGCAACGAACCATCCGGCGAGCTTTCCGAGGGGTGTGACGACTGGCTCATCGAGAAGGACGATAGGAAACATTAGGGCCATCTCGCAGTTAGCATACTGTCGATGCCGTTCGGAGATCCCGGTGCTGATTGGTTGCTCCTCGGACCTGCTGTGGAACTACGACATACTCATTACGATCTCGCGAAGGCGGCTGAACGGATTCGGTCTACCGATTATCCGTAAGCCGAGGAGTTCGCAACCGATTCCGTTCTGCAACCTCGGTCGGCACCGCAGATGCTCGAACGTGTGTAGTCGCGCCGAGGTGAAATAGCGAAGCGAGAGGATTATCCCCATGTTCACAAGGGTCGGACTGCCCCAGTTCCTCGTCATCGTGGTGATCCTCGTCATTGCGATTGTGTATTCGCAACGCCACCGATTGTGAAACACACAGCAGGCCGGAGGTTTAACAACGGCCCACCGCCACTCGCTGCTCGTCGTCGTTGATCCCGCGCCAGATCACGTCGGAGGAGTCGGGTCGGTGGCACTCTTGGAGAACAACCGACTGTTCCACTTGGTCGAAGACCCACCGCGGGTTTGGTGATGGATCTGAATCCCGCTGGAGGAGTGCCGCCACGCCCACCCAACGGCGACTCTCCCGCCGCGCAGAAGGTCATGCCCAATGGTGAAAGGGCCGTTGAAGCCCTTGTGATTTGAAAGAGAACAATGCTCGACCACATGATTCTGACTGTCAGCGATGTCGAACGTTCGTTGGCCTTCAATAAGGCGGCTTTGAAGCCGCTTCATATCAAGTTCGTCATGCCGTATACGGGCGAAGATGGTCATCCTGATCTGTGGGGATTTGGTGATGGCAAAAGAGCGTTCTTCTGGATAAAGCAAGGGAAGCCCGATCCGGCGGCTATTCATTGGGGGTTCGCGGCAGAAAATGAGAAGAAGGTCGACGAATTCTACAAAGCCGCAATGTCCGCCGGCGCCAGGGACAACATTTCGCCCCGCGCCCGACTGGAATACTATCCGGGATACTACGCCGCTGATGTGTTCGACCCAGACGGATATTCATTTGAGGTCGTCCACAAAAGCTAATTCCGCGTACGTCTAACGTGAGAAGCCTTAGGAGGCCTTGCGACTCGGCGACTGTCCGTCGAATTTCTCGCGCGCCGCTCTGATTGTCGACCAGTGCGTCTGCAGCCAGGTCACCAGCCCGCGGACCGGCTGCATGAACTGCTTGCCCAGTGGCGTGAGCGCGTACTCGACCCGAGGCGGCACCTCGGCATAGACGTGACGCGTGAGCAGGCCGTCGCGCTCGAGGCTTCGCAGCGTCGCCGTCAACATCCGCTGGGAGATGCCAGGAATACTTCGCTTCAACTCCGAAAACCTGGCTCGCGGCGTCGGCCTCTGCTCGAGCATGGCGATGACGAGCAGGGTCCACTTGTCGCCGACCCGGTCCAGCACTTCACGAAACTCGCAGTCGTGATGCGCCGTCAGCGTTGCGGGCGCAGAAGCTCGTCGCGCCATACGGTTCCCTCCAGGTAACTAGCGCAGAAAAAAGTGCCGTCTTGCGGCTCCGACCATGGTATTCCACGATACCTAGGTATACAAGAGTAACCGCTGAAGGAGCCACGCATGCTGATTCAACTTCTGGCGACATGGATTCCGGCGCTGCTGATTGGGCTGTCCGGTGTGCTGAAATTGACGAGCAATCCGAAGATCCTGGAGACGATGACGGCGCTCGGCGTCGGACGGCACGTCCGGCTGCTGGGCGTGATGGAGCTTGCGTTCGCGGCGTTGTTCGTCGTTCCCGCCACGATGAAGCTCGGGTTCGTGCTCGCGTCGTGCTATTTCGCCGGGGCGATCGCCACGGAGCTGTCGCATGACGCGCTGAAGGCTAATCCCTTCGTTCCGATCGTGCTGCTCTGGATCGGCGCCTTTGTCCGCGATCGATCGATCTTTTTCTGAGGACGCCCGGAATGCAGGTTGGGATTGACAGTTTCGCCGCCGCCTTCGATGAGAACAGCCGCGCCGTGAACCCGGCGGAGCGGCTGCGACAACTCGTGCAGCAGATCGAACACGCCGACGAGGTCGGGTTGGACGCGTTCGGGGTCGGCGAACATCATCGTCGTGAGTTTCTGGATTCCGCGCCGGCGGTCATCCTTGGCGCAGCGGCGGCACGGACCCAGCACATCCGGCTGACCAGCGCGGTCACCGTGCTGAGCGCCGAGGACCCGGTGCGTGCGTTTCAGAACTTCGCCACCCTGGATCTGTTGTCACGGGGCCGCGCCGAGATGATCGTCGGCCGCGGTTCGTCCATCGAAGCGTTCCCGCTCTTCGGCTTTCGTCTGGAAGACTACGATGCGCTCTTTGCCGAGAAGCTCGATCTGCTCCTGAACATTCGCGCGCACGAGCACGTGCATTGGGCCGGACAGTACCGTCCAGCTCTGACCGGCCAGGGCGTCTATCCGCGGCCAGTACAGAATCCGATGCCGATCTGGCTCGGCGTCGGCGGGACGCCGCAATCATTCGTCCGAGCGGGCCAACTCGGGCTGCCGTTGATGGTGGCCATCATCGGCGGCGAGCCGCGGCGATTCCGGCCCCTGATCGATCTGTATCGAAAGACCGGGATGCAGCACGGGTACTCGGCGGAGCAGCTCAAGGTGGGCGTCCACATGCTCGGGTACGTCGCAGACACCACGCAGGAGGCGGCTGACACCTTCTTTCCGGGATACGCCAAGGCGATGACGGATATCGGGAAGGAACGCGGGTGGCCTGCGATGACGCGTGCGAGTTTCGATGCGCAACGAGGCCGGGACGGGGCGCTGCTGATTGGCAGCCCGGACGAAGTGGTCGACAAGATTCTGCGGCACGCCGAGGCGTTGGGCGGCGTGTCCCGAGTCTCGTTTCAAATGAACGCGGCTTCGCTGCCCCAGGTGAAGATGATGCGTGCGATTGACGCGATTGGTGTGCGCGTGCTGCCTGCACTGCATCAGGCGGAGACGGACACAGTGAAGTAATCAGCCCACGCGATCTTGAACAGTGTCGAGTTCGGGGGGATCATCGTTGGACGGTTGGAGGCGAGATGTCTGACGACAACGTTACGATGAGCCGTGAGCAGAACTCTACGCCATCATGTCGAACATCGCCGTGATTCAGGCGAATGTCACGGGAATGCCACGAGTCAGTTCAAACTAACCCACTACCCGCTCGGCCGTCAGCATTCCACGCGAGAACGGCACATTTCAGGATCCCGCGACGCGGATGTTGCGGTTCACGCGGAACAGGTTGTCCGGGTCGTATCTCTTCTTGATCGCGACGAGGCGATTGAAGTTGGCTCCGTATGTTGCCCGGAGGCGGGTCTCATCTTCGTCCGCAGTCTGGAAGTTGATGTAGTTGCCGCCGGTCGAGAAGGGCCGCAACCGCTCCCACGCATTGCGGATCCAGTGCGGAAATGTGTCCGCACCGGGCTCGCCCGGCTCCCACATGGCGTTCGTGCCCATTGCGAAGCGGGCGTCCCGGTTGCCGACCGCCCCGTCATTGGCGTCGCGCTCGTTGAGCGCCCCACCCAGATGCAGGAAACCTAGCTCCGCTCCCGGGATGGAACACTCGCCGAACAGGTCACGCATGGTCGAGAGCAGATCGTCGGTCAGCTCCGCGACGTACTCGGTCTTCCAGTAGTAGTGATTGCCCTTGGGCTCTGTGTCATCCAGGTACGATTGCACCTGCGTGTAGGGCTGTGCCGCCAGCAGATCCACCACGGGATCGCCCAGCGCCCGGATCCGCCCGAGCGCCTCCGTTGACGCGTGCAGGTCGCCGCTGTAGCAGACGGCCATGGCGCAGATCTTCCTGCCGTGCCACTCTTCGGGTACGAAGGGTGCCGGCGGGGCGTGAAGGAAGATCAGCCACGCGGACAGTTCCCGTGGCGCTTCATTAGTGATCGTCCGGTAGGCCCGGAGGATCTCGTCGGCCCGTTCGAAGGGCCAGGCGATGAGGCCGCCGTAGACGGTCGGGCCGATCTCGTGCAGGCGGAACGTGAACCGGGTGACGACGCCGAAGTTGCCTCCACCACCGCGAAGCGCCCAGAACAGGTCGGGATTCTTGTCGCGGTTGGCGATGCGGATTTCTCCGTTGGCGGTGACGATTTCGACCTCCTCGAGGTTGTCGACCGTCCAGCCAAAGCGGCGGGTCAGGTAGCCGAGACCGCCGCCAAGCGTCAGGCCGGCGACGCCGACCTCGGAGACGAACCCGAGCACGGTCGCGAGCCCATGTTCCTGCGTCGCCCCGTCCACGTCCTTGAGCCGGCAGCCCGGTCCGACGTGCGCGAGTCTGGCATCCGGATCTACGGTGACGTTGCGCATGCGGGACATGTCGAGCGTCAGGCCGCGCGCGGCGATCGCCGTTCCGGCGATGTTGTGCCCGCCGCCCTTGATGCTCACTAACAGACGGTGTTCACGCGCGAACCGAACGGCCGCGGCGACGTCGTGCGCTGAGGTCGGCTGGAGGAGGAGCGCAGGGACTCTCGCAACCATTCCGTTCCAGATCAGAATGGCGTCGTCCCAGCCCGTGTCGCCCGCACGCATCAGGGGGCCCTTCACGTGCGAGCGGAGGTCGTCGAGTTGCTCGGGCGTCAGGCTGACCGTCCCGCCCTCGAGTCCGGCGATTTCGGTGGCGGTCGCGATCATACGGCGACCTCCTGCCTGACCGACGTTCCGAGCGCAGCGTGTAGCGCCTCTAGGAATGCTTCAGGCTGATCGCGTGGAGGGTCGTCGGCGCAGTTCTCAATTACATGCAGCGGCCATCCATAGCGGGCGCTCGCGGTCTCGGCGATCCGCAGCCGGATTGCGCGATCGTGCCGTCCCCAGATCAGGCTAGTAGGCACAGGGATTCGCGCGAGGTCGTCTGGCTGGATCCGCGGCAGGCCGATCAGGCGCATCAGGCGGCCGGCGGTCTTCGCGCTCGGGGAGCGGGCGAGGTCAAGGTTGTAGGCGACGAACGGCTCCCAACGCTCGCCCATCTGCTCGCGCAGGGCGGCGAGATCAAATGAGCACCGCCGCATGAAGCGGGTGTACGTGCGTTCGGTGGGTCGCGCCAGGAAGCCGACCATGGTGAGCGCGAACCTCAGCGAGGGGCGGAACGGAGCCAGGCCGAGTGAGTCTACGAGCACCAGTCGGGTGAGCCGGTCACCCTGATTGACGCCGAACCGAGCCGCGATGGCGCCTCCGAGCACATGGCCCACGAGCGCGGGCCGCGACGGGCAGGTGCGCTCGATTAACCCGCCGAGCCACGCGAGCATGCCATCGGCGTCCAGCCGCCCGTCAATGATGTTCGACATGCCATGGCCGGGCAGGTCGGGGGCGATCACGCGATGGGTCTTGACCAGATCCGGGATGACTCGCATCCACTTGCCCGCGAACTCGCCGGGGCCGTGCAGAAGGACGACCGGTGGCCCCGAACCGCCTTCCAGCACGGCGGTCGACACGCCGGCCAGCCGCAGGACGCGCTCGGTCACGGGAATCCCGGCAAGCAGCCGTTCACGATAGTTACTGTGTCCGCTCATCGCAGCCTCCTCGGTCACGTTTGTGATTGGCTCTCACGACCGAGAATAGGAGCCCGCGAGGCGACCGCGCATCGGCAGGACCACCCAATTCCACCAAAAAGGCGGAATGGGTATTTCCACGCAGAGGAATGTTCAGACGAGCTGGTGTTCGTACGCGTAGGCCGTGGCCGCGGCTCGCGACGACACATCGAGTTTGATGAAGATATTGCTCACGTGCCGCTCTACCGTCCTCTCGCTGATGAACAGCTCGGCGGCGATTGCGCGATTGGTCTTGCCGGATGCGACCAGGCGGAGCACCTGCACTTCGCGCGCGCTCAGACCACCCGGGGCTTTCGGTGGGGCCGTTCGAGCGAGCGCCTCCACTCGGGCGAGGTCGGGTCCCGCGCCGAGCTGCTGAAAGACCCAGCGCGCAGCGTCGATTTCCATTTCTGCGGCATCGATGTCTCCCAACGCACGGCAGGCAAGTCCAGTGAGGACACGCACTCGCGCGGCTTCGTACGGTACCTCGATCTCCTGCCAAGCCGTCCACGCCTGGCGAAACGCGGTAAGCGCGGCTCGCGCGTCACCCTCCGCCAGAAGGACGGCTCCGCGCGCTTGCGCGGCGACTGCGTGCAGGAGCGGCGCGTCGAGATCGCGGGCGATCTCCGCCAGTTCGTCCGCGGCAACGTGTGCAGCGTGGACGTCGCGTGCGGCAAGCATGATCTCGACGTGCGCGGGGAGGAGCCTGGAGCGTGTCGTACGGTTCTGCGCTCCGTCCACTGCATGGCGAATCGCCGCCGCCGCGGCATCGATCTGATTTTGAGCCAGCCGCAGCTGCGCGAGACCAGGCTGTGGGTTTCGTCCATGGCGGCTGGCTTGCCGGTAGGCCTCCTCAGCGTCGCCGAACTCGCCGCGCAGCCGGTGGAGCTCAGCCCGCTGATAGAAGGCTGCACCGGTTGCCGGCTGGTCAGGCCCTTGAAGGAACCGCTCGCACGCTCGCCGCGCTTCTTCTGCGGCGTCCGGCCACACACCGTGCAGCTGCAGGATCTCGGCGCGTCGCACGAGACACTGACCGCTGTACGGGACGAGATCCGGTTGAGACTCACACCAGTGCGTCAACGCGGTCGTCCACTCCTGCGCCCGGCGAAAATCGAAGACCTCCAGGCACCCCTCGATGACGCTGCAGTAGACGTCCCCGACGACGATCGGAGATAGTTCACCGGCCTCGACGGCGACCATCGCCTCATCGAGCAGGGTGACGCCGTTGCGAATCTCTCCCATGCGGATCAGGACCCGGCCGCGGCTATGGCGCGCGAGGGCAATCAAGTCCGGGTCGCCAAAACGGTCGCCGATTTCGGCGGCCTGGCAAAACGTGGCGTACGCGCGTGCGGCGTCGCCTTTGATGAGGCTTTCCAGCGCCACGGGCAGGAGTAGATAGCCCTGCTCCACGCAGTCGTGCTGTGGATCGTCGAGCAGCCGTTGTGCCCGGGCGATCCAGGCGCCACCGCGAGCTCGTTCGCCGTGGTTTAGGAGTCCGAACGCCAGCCAGAACGCGCACCGGGCGGCTCGTTCCACGTCGCCCCGGCTCAGGAACCCTTGATGCGCGCGCGTCCAGGCATCGGCGCTGTCGGTGTCCTTGCCGACCAGGTACGCGGCCATCGCGAGCCGCTCGAGATCGTCAGGCTCGAGAACGTTATCCCGGTCGGCCGCCGAGAGATGCGCATGAGCATCTAGCCATGCATTTCGCCTGAAGGCGTCCCGGCCTCGATCGAGTGTGTCGGCTGTCCCTTCCACGGTGAGCCTGATCTATTCACGAGCATATGGGGGTTGGCTGATGCGATCAAACTCGATCTGCCCGCTGTGAGACGCACGGTCTTAACCACGAAGGTCACGAAAAGCGCGAAGGTCACGAATTCCTTTTCAGGTTTTCGTGGCCTTCGAGATTTTCGTGTTCTTCGTGGTTGCTTCCGCGATGTACTTGCCATTCCGCGGATCAGGCCGGTTTTGCTCCGGACACGCCGCGCCTCACAGCCGGCGATCACGCGCGGGCAGGGTTCGCGTGACGAATTCACAACGAGAGCGCAACTGTCGTCGTGGTCGCTCGGTTCGGGATCAAGTAAAATGCCTCGACTTCCGCACCCTCTGTAGACGAGACCAGTAACGGGCAAGGCATCAGGAGATACGCATGCGACTGACAGCCGCAACCGTCGCAATCGTCGTCGTGCTGGCGATCCCCGTGATGATGGAGGCCCAACAAGGCCGGGGATCGACGTCCGGTAGCGCCCCGCAGACCTCCTCGCGGACTCCCGAACTGAAAACAGTCTTGCACAACGCGGCTGACGCGCTCGGGATGCTTCGCACCGAGCGGGAAGCCGATTTGATTGCGACCGTGCGGTACTGGGGCACCGGAACGATGATGATGGCCGGGCAGGTGTTCAAGGTTACCAACTATGCCGGCAGCGTCAATTTTCACGTGCCGGGAATGCGCATCGATATCACGCGCACCGCGCCCGATGGGATGTCGCAGCGTGCGGTGGAAGTTGTCAGCGACAAGTTCGCCTGGAACGAAACGCAGCCTGGGATAAACCCCACACCCGCCGCGGGAATCGCCAACGCTCGGCTCCTCCAGATATGGATGCTGCCGCAGGGCGTCGTCAAGGCTGCAACTGCCGCCGGAGCCGCGGCGAACGTTGCCGCCGCGGGGGGCGTCACCACGCTCACGTTTCCGATCGCATCCATCGGGGCCACCCTCAAGGCAACCATCGACGACAAAAACTTCATCCGTGAAGTCGAGGCGCGGATGGGGACGTCGGTCATCACGACGACCTACTCGGACTACGGCGACTGGAACGGCGCCGATTATCTCAGCGACGTGATGTTCCCCCGCCATATCGTCCAGAAGCGCGACGGCGCCACGGTGCTCGACCTGACGATCTCAAAGACGAACACGTATAACCCGTACGTCGTGATGCCGGTTCCAGAGAACGTCGAGAAGGCCGGCTCCACCGCTCAGGCTGCGTCTCGCTGAAGGGACGCGCGACGGTTTCTGAGAAAGGACTATCAGGAATGGCACCTCGGTTGATTCGCTACGGCGCCACGGTGCTCTCCGCGGCGGTTGGCGCGCTGATGATGACCTCGTCTATCGCGGCCCAAAACGGCGGCGGCGGCCGCGCCGCGGGTCCGGCGCAGACGCAGAACGTGCCGACGCCGCGCACCCCGGACGGGCATCCCGATCTGAGCGGGGCCTGGGGCGGCGCGGGCGGGGGCGGCGCACGCGACGGCAGCCCGTTCGATGAGAAAGGCAACCTGCGACTGGCGGGCCGCTATCGCAAGGGCAACCCGGTGAACGGCGAGCGGGACAGCGGTATTTCGCAGCGTTTCGGTCCCAACTTCCCGCTCTACAAGCCCCAGTACTGGGACAAGGTCGACTTCATGGACGTCAACGGCAACGTGCAGGACTCGAATTTCCACTGCATGCCCGCCGGAGTCCCGCGCATGGGGCCGCCCGTTCGGATTCTGCAGACAGCCAGGGACGTCGTCTTTTTGTATCGCGAGAAGAACCAGTACCGCATCATCCCGATCGACGGACGGCCACACGATCCGGTGAACTCGATGGACCAGACCTACCTTGGGGACTCGGTGGGACACTGGGAAGGCGACACACTCGTGGTCGACGTCGTGGGCTTCAACAGCGAAACGTGGCTCGGCTGGCCGGGGTACTTTCACACCAACAAATTGCGCGTCATCGAACGGCTGACGCGTCAGGGGAATACGCTGCTGTACCAGGCGACCGCGGATGACCCGGATGTTCTGCTGAAGCCGTGGGCCATGAATCCCCGCACGCTGCAGTTGAACACCAACCCGACGACGCAGATTGAGGATCCGCCGTGCATAGAATCAGACAGCGCAAACCTGACTACGAAGGAACGGGGATAGGAGATTGACTATGAAACGTTTCTGCTCGTTGGTCGCGTTCGTCGCGGCGCTTTCCGTGGGTTCGCAGACGTTCGCTCATCACGCGACACAGGCCGAGTTCGATCAGACGAAAGTCACGACGATCAAGGGCGTGATGACAAGAGTCATGTGGGTGAACCCGCATGTGAACTGGCACATGGAGGTGAAGAACGCGGACGGGACCGTGACGGATTGGACGATCGTCGGGGCCGGACCAGGCCAGTTCCGGGCGATCGGCTTGAGCGGACGCGATTTCTTCCAGATCGGGGAAACCTACTCCGCCAGCATCGCGCTCGCACGCAACGGCTCTTCGCGCGGCCACATCATGTCGTTTCTCACCCCAGACGGGAAGACGCTCCAGATCTGGAGCGGCAACGGCGACGATCCACTCGGACGATAACGGTTCGTCGCAAGAGAAGTTCGGAGTGATCGCGACCCGATGATGCGGCTCATGTGGGCGCTGGAAGACAGCTCCTTCGCCCAGTGGGTCGCGGGGGCGCCCACCATTTGGGCCTATCCCAGCATTCTTACGTTTCACACCGTTGGGATGGGCCTGGTCGTCGGTGCGAGCGCGGTCATCGACCTCCGTCTGCTCGGTGTAGGTCCGGACGTTCCTATCGCAAGACTAACGGGTGTCTTCCGGCCGCTCTGGTTCGGCTTCTGGTTGAACGCCATCACGGGCGTGCTGCTGTTTGTCGCGCATGCCGCGGAGAAGGTTGTCCAGCAGGTCTTCTACGTCAAGCTCGGGCTGATTGCGCTCGCGCTGTTCACGGTCGTTCGCATCCGGCGCGAGGTCTTTGACGGCGGGAATGTGAACGATCGTCCAATCACCCCACGGGCGAAGGTCCTCGCGATCCTGTCACTGCTACTGTGGGCGGGAGCGATCACAGCCGGACGACTCATGGCGTATATCAATCTCAGTTGATCGGACTTGACCGCTGACGCGATGGACGTCTTGTATCACTGGCTCGAAGCAACCTCCGTGTCCCGCTGGGTCAATCGCGAAAGCCAGTGGCTGTGGCCGATGTTAGAGACGCTGCACTTCATCGGACTGTCCCTGGTCGTCGGCATTGCGGGGTTCTTCGATTGTCGTCTCATCGGCCTGCTGCGCGGGGTGCCGATCAACGCGGTGAAGAAGTTCATGCCCTGGGCGCTGTTCGGCTTCTCTATCAACCTGCTTACGGGCATCCTCTTCTTCGTATCCCAGCCGACTGTGTACGCCTCAAACGCGGCCTGGTGGCCCAAGGTGTTCTTCATTCTCGTCGCGGGCGCGAACGCGATGCTGTTCGAGACGACGATGGGGGAGCGGCTGGCGGCGATCGGGCCCGATGACGACACGCCGTGGTCGTTCAAGATCGTTGGCGCGGCTTCGTTGGTCTCCTGGTTTTTCGTGCTGTATTTCGGACGGATGCTCGCGTTCTTCGGCACGGAGATCACCGGGCTGTGATCCGAAGCGTGAGCTCGACCGTCGCGTTGACAAGCCGCAGTGAGACGCGGCATGTCCTCCGCAAAACCGGCTTGATCCGATCAACCGAGCTTCGCTGTCGAGCGACGAAGCTAGTGGGCCTTCGGCGCTGACTACGGTTTTGCTTCGGACATACCGCGTCTCACCGCGGCTCTGACGCTTCACTGCGGCCAAGGAAAACCGTGGTCAGGTCGAGGCCGAAGGCCGGGTCGAGTTGATCCTTGACACGGGCTGCTAGGTGCCGCGTCTCACCTTCTGTCCTGATAATCGCAGGACACTCGGCGGCAGAAGGCCCACTCAGCGTGGGGTCTCGCCCCCGTTCCAAAGGACCCTCATCTTTTAGCTAGGTATCTGGGTGTCGGAAGTCTTTACGATTGCTCCTAAGAACAGTGGTAGTGAAACTACTTAACTCCTTCGCTAGTAATATGTTAGCGTGCTTATCTAAGACGGCACACGGTGTGCACTCTGCGAATCTCACGAGTGTTTGTCTGAGCCGGCCGCGGCTGCGAACCGCTTCTTTCTGTCTGCCGTTCACCAATGCTTGGGGAAATGAGGAGGTTTCATGCGGATCGTCATTCACTCCCCAGCCATCCTCCTGGTCTCGGTTAGTCAGGGGCCCTCGATCATGCGGTTAGTGCGACGTCGTTGGCGGATGATGATGCTCGGCTTTCTCTTCCTCGCAACGCCTGCTGTCGCAACAGCAGACACCATCGACTTTGGTTCTTCCAGAGCGTTCTGGCCCTCTGGTAGCACATATTTCGAAGACGGATACGCGCTGTTCTTCGAGTCCAACTCTCCACCCGGAATTTTTTTTCAGGGCACAAGTAGTGATTGTAGTCCAACGTGTGCGGACAATGGCACCACCGACATGATGAGTTTCCCTTTTTTGGGCGCGCCACAGACCATGACGCTCACGCGTGTTGGCGGAGGGACCTTTTCGTTGCTATCGTTCGACGGCGCCGAGAGCTATTCTCAGGGTTCTATCGTTTGGGCCAGCGCCATTCAGGCAAATGGCTCAAGCTTCATCCTCGACCAAGTCAACGATGGCTCTGGTGGAGTGCCCGATTTTCAGACCTTTGCTGCTGGGTTGATCAACGTCAACTCCGTTGTGTTCAGTGGTGTGCCGAACCCGTCCGGAAATACGCACTTCAAAATCGATAACCTCGTGGTCGAGGCGACGGCGGTCCCCGACCAAGGACACACCTGGCTCCTCCTCCTGCTCGGCACCGGCGGCCTCGGGCTGCTGGCCGAGATGCGACGGCGGAAGCAAGAGAACGTACGCGCCGACGTCTCACGGTGACGGAGTTTTCAGTTTTCAAAGAGCGCGTAGATACGGTGACAGACCGGGCGCGGCCGACGGTTCGCTTTCGCGCCCAATAGGTTGACTAGCTGTTCTTAGGCGGCTTCGTCCCACAGCCTCGCCTCGCCTGTCGGTAAATGCTCGACCCGTCGCGTTGACAAGCCGCTGTGAGACGCGGCATGTCCTCCGCAAAACCGGCTTGATCCGATCAACCGAGCTTCGCTGTCGAGCGACGAAGCTAGTGGGCCTTCGGCGCTGACTACGGTTTTGCTTCGGACATACCGCATCTCACTGCGGCTCTGACGCTTCACTGCGGCCAAGCAAGACCGTAGTCAGATGCTGAATTGACGAAGATGATGATCGGCATGACGGTAGCTGAATCTGCCCCATTCCGCCGCCGACAGGGCGCCAAATAGCGGATGGTCTCCTGAGAGCTGCGCTTCCGCGCCATTGAACCGCTGAATCAGACGTCGCAATTCATCGACGTCGCGCGCGAACTCCGTTGGCCGCGTGCCCCCGATTTCCTGGTCGGCCTCCGGCACAGTCCTGACGCCCTGCGGCCATTCCAGGTTCGTGTGAATTGCGATCCACCTGATCGCTGTGCGCTCCCAAAACGTACCAATGACCGGAACCCGGCGCTCGCCCAAGGCTGCGCGACACGCATCGCTCAGATGACACACCATCTGATGCGCAGTCATCCTGCCCCACCTGCGTTCGCTCTCGGGCGTGAGTAGGTCAATCCGTCGCAGAATTTCTGCGCGCGCATCCGGATGCAACAGAGTGCCGTTCTTCATCGCAGCCACGTTGCTCATGACTACCTCCTCGGTCAGTCCCACACTCAACGGACGGCATCCAGGAAACCCCGAGTATCCGTGAGTGGTGCTTTGTGGATCAACCGCTCGACCGTGGCGTTGACAAGCCGCGGGTGAGACGCGGTATGTCCGAAGCAAAACCGTAGTTAGGCCGAAGGCCCACTAGCTCCGTCGCTCGGCGGCGAAGCCCGGTTGATCGGATCAAGCCGGTTTTGCGGAGGACATGCCGGGTCTCACCCGCGGCCAAGCAAAACCGTAGTCAGGCCAAAGGCCGGGTCGAGTTGATCCTTGACAAGGTAACGCGGAAATGGCACACCCCTCTCACACGATCGCGCATCAGGCCCGAACTCCGGTTTTTCGCTCCAGTGGAGGTGACGGTATGAGTCTTTTCCTCGTTCACAAACAGGGGTGGCGTGAGCTGTGCTTCCTGGCGGCGGCGACGCTGCTGACGGCGGCGCCGCTTTTCGCGCAGGCCACGAGCACGTTCAGCGGACGGATCGTCGACGCGGGCGACGCCGTCCTTCCGGGGGTGACCGTCACCGTCACCAACGAGAACACGGGCGTCGTCCGCACGGCCGTGAGTAACGGCGAGGGCCAGTACTTCATGCCGGGACTCGAGCCCGGCATTTACGGCATCAAGACGGACCTGCCGGGATTCGCCTCCTCGGCCCGCGAGCACGTGACGTTGGCGATCAACGCCACGATCACCCTTGATTTCAAGTTGGCCCTGGTCGGCGTGGCCGAGACAATCAGCGTGACGGGCGAAGCGCCGCTGATCGAAGTGACGCAGTCGAAGGTCGCTACGAGAATCGAGGCGACCGAGCTCCAGAATCTGCCGATGATCACGCGCACGATCACCGGCATGCTGGAACTGCTGCCGGGGGCCGCCCCGGTTGCCGACCTCCACCGGACCAAGAACAACGTCGGGACCGTGTCATTCATGGGTTCCGCCGGCGCGAACATGGTCCCGACCGTCGACGGCGCGGACAACCGGGACAACAACTACGGCGGACCCTTGATGAGTTTCACGACGGAGAGCCTCGAACAATTCCAGCTGGCCACGAGCCAGTTCACCGCGGCGGACGGCCGCACGGGCGGCGCGGCGGTGACGCTGGTGACCAAGTCGGGGACCAACACATTCCACGGTTCGGCGTTCGGCTACGAACGCGATCGAAAGCTGAGCTCGAAGGACTTTTTCACCAAGCAGTCCAATGCGGAGAAAGTGCCCTTCAGCCGCCAGCAGTTCGGCGGGTCAGTTGGGGGCCCGGTTGTCCGGAACAAGGTCTTCTTCTTCGCCGCGGTCGAACAAATGCGAGAGGACACGGGACTACCCGTGCCGGACGCCCAGTACAACCAGCTGGAGCTGCTCGCGAACGCGGCCAGGACCGGGTTGATCTCGAAGGATCTGATTTATCAGAACCATCCGCGGTTCGGGCCAGTGAATGGACGCCTCCGGATGATGTCGTTCAAAGGGAACGCCCAGCTCAATAACGCGCAGTCGGTGATGGTGCGCGTCGCGCTGCAGCGGGACCTGAAGGATGCGGTGACCTGGACCACCAACAACGACATGCGTGAGGTGAACGACGCCAAGATCACCGCGCAGAGCGTCGTCGTACAGCACGGCCTGGTGTTTGGCAGCCGCGGGTTGAACCAGCTCACCGTGCATGTGAACCACATGCGGTGGTTCGACGATTCGGTCAGCAACGTGACGGAGAAGCATTACATCCGGGACTTCCCCAGCGTGGACATCTTTCCGCCGCGTCTGTCGTTCCCGACGGTCAATACTGGCGCCGGCGGCGCCGGTGGATCGAAGTCGAATCGGAAGGAGGAACAGATCAAGGACGACGTGTCGCTGCTCCTGGGCACGCACGCGATCAAGTTCGGCGCCAATTACGCCTTCCTGCCCGGCCTCGGCCGCGACAACGGAAACGAGCATTTCGCCACGATCGTGTTCTTCGATGATCCGTCCGTGATCCTCAGCAACAGCAACGGGCGCTATCCCCAGGGTTTTGCGACACCCGGGATCGTGCGGTCGTGGCAACAGGCCAACGGTGGGGCCATCAATGGCGTGGGCTCATTGGGAACAAACGTGCAGAACGCCGCTCAATTCGGGACGTGGTACCAGGACGACTGGCGGATCAAGACGCGGCTGACCCTGAATCTGGGAGTCCGCTACGACATCGATTTCAATCTGATGGATCAGCGGCTGGCCGCGCTGAATACGACACGGATCGTGCTCGAGAAAATCGGAAGTCCGTATGGCAGGGCGCCGAAGACGCCGCTCAAGGACATCTCACCTCGAATCGGCTTTGCCTACGACCTGAGCGGAGACGGGCGGCGTGTCGTGCGCGGCGGCTACGGCCTGTACTTCGATCAATACAACGTCTCGGCATCCGCAGGGGACATCACCTCGCAAAACCATCGCCCCCTCAATGCGCTGGCCATGCTGACGAACACGTCAATCGGTGTCGGCCAGCTGGCCACGTACCGTTTCGGGATCGATCCGCTGCCGGCGCAGCCCACTGAAGGGAACTCGCTGCCGCCCAATTCTGCCGGCCAGTGGCACGACCCCGCGATCACCGATCCCCGCACGCATCAGGTGCATATCGGCTATGCCCACACGCTGGCGGCCAATACCGTGCTCTCGGTCGACTACTCTCACGTCGAAGGACGGAAAGAGATGCGGCAGTTGAATCTCAGTCCGATCATCAATGGCGTCCGCAAGCTGGCTCCGGAGTACGTCAAGGCCGGCCTTCCCGCCAACACCCTGAGTACGGTGAACATCCTGGCGGCGATCAACAAGTCCAGATACCAAGCGCTGACGTTCCTCTTCCAGCGGCGCTACCCGCGCGCCACGCTGCAGGCGCACTACACGCTCGCAGGCGCCTATTCGTATGGCGGCTCAACCGGCAACCGATCGGGAGCGGGGCTGGCGCAGGATCAGTCCGACATCTTCAACAAGAGTGAATGGGGACCGAATGGTCCGGACGAGCGTCATCGGATGGTGGCTACGGGCGTGTTCGATCTTCCGTACGGGATTCAGCTCTCGCCCGTCCTGCAGTTGGCGAGCGCGCGCCCGTACAACCTGACGGCCGGCCGCGATCTGAATGCGGATGGGACCAACAACGATCGGTGGGTCGATCCGGCGACCGGCAAGCAGGTCTCGATCAATTCGGCCCGGGGTGACAACACGACGGTCATAGACCTGCGCTCGACGAAGTTCCTCGCGCTCGGAGGCGACAGGAAGCTCGGGATCTTTATCGAGCTTTTCAACGTCTTGAACACGGCCAACTTCGGTGCGAATTACTCCGGCAACGCAAGTAGTGTGAATTTCCGGCAGCCGACGGGATTCATCCCCAGCATCGGCTACCCGCGCCAAGTGCAGATTGGCTCGCGGTTCTTGTTTTGAGTCAGCGGGCCCGCCTTCGCCGAGTGCTTCGGCGAGGCAAGCAGTTGGCCCGCCTTCGCCGAGGCTTCGGCGAGGCAAGCAGTGAGAAAACGGAAAGGGCCGACGCGGGTCGGCCCTTTCTGTTTTGCGTCCTCAGGGCGCTCCTTCGCATATCGAATCCAATCCGCCCGCCATCGGCCCGCTGTGAGACGCGGCATGTCCTTCGCAAAACCGGCTTGATCCGATCAACCGAGCTTCGCCGCCGAGAGGCGGTGCTTGTCGGCCTTCGGCCTAACTACGGTTTTGCTCCGGACACGCCGCGCCTCACAGCCGGCCAAAGCGGCGCGGCGCTGCTCCCCCTTCGATCACGAGTGCTCGTATGCGACTCTGGCGCGAGGTGCGCGAGTGGGAGCATCATCGCCACACGCTGTTTGCCGAAAATTTATCTGAATCGCGGCGGTAACGTGCCCATGCGAACTCGGTTCGTCTTTCGAGGCGGTTGGCCCATTGTTCCGAGCCTAGCGCACGTGGCTGCGGCTCACGATGCCGAGAGATCGTGTTCGTAGAATTCGATTAGACCGGCGATGTGCTGCACAAGTTCGGCGGGCAGTTCCTCTTTGCGAAGCACGCCGGCAGCGACCGCTGATGCTACCGCCGGCTCAAGGTGTGTCGTCGCATATCTCTTCCATATTTCCCGGGCAGTGTCCTGGTGGAATCGATGCACAAGATCGTTGAGCTCGAACGAATCAATTTCGCCACGATCCCAGCGGTCGAATTGCACGCGAAGTTCGCCAAGAGCTTTACGCAAGTCGCGATCGTGAGCGATCCCCGCCCATTCTCGGACTAAGCGTTTGATCTGTTTGGGAATGTCCTGCATCCGTTTGTCTGGCTAACGGAATGCGGCTCACCTGCGACGGCCGCTTTATCACGATTCTAGTCTCGGTGCTCCGTCGGCCGTCGCCAGGTGCAGCCGCGGTTAGTCAGCGTCTGATGCTCTCCGCTCACTGGCCCGATGAATGGCGATCCACGCCACGACGAAGAGTAAGGGAAAGAGATTCCATGGAGTCAGATAGCGGAACACTCGTGGCCATCGAAGGGGTACGCTTGCGCCGATAACGTCAGGCCCAGCGTAATCCGCTGGACGGTGCTGGCTCCACCAGTCGACTAACCCGTACATCGCATTCGTGGCAGTCAAGAGGCCAAACACGGAGACGACCGAAACCACTATCCCTAGACCCGCAAAGATTCTGACCAGGGGTTTGCTACCTTTGGCCCCCCAAGCAAAGCCCAGCGACGCAAGGAGAAGCCCCTGAAAGGTCAACAACCATGTGAGCCGGTCGTTAATGATTTCGTTCTCGTGCATGATCATCGCGCGGATGACTTCTTGATCCACAAGACGCTCCACGGCGGACAATTGAATCGGTCGGGCTAACGACCGGCGATAAGCCGCGCCGAAACGCGACTCTCCGGCGCCGGCTTCATCGCCTGTTAGGCGTCCTCACGACACCTATCTTCCCGGTTGCAGCCACGAGACGTTTGCCGCACGACGCATCAACGCTCGGGGAGCATTCCGTGCACAACTCGGCCGCCCTTGAGGACTGCCACCGTGCGGCGCAGCGCCGAAAAGTCGCGCAGCAGATCACCGTCCAGAATCACCAGGTCGGCAAGCTTCCCTTCCGCAAGTGTGCCAACCTTGTCGCCGATCCCCAGCGCGTCCGCCGCGTTGCGCGTCGCGGCAGCGAGGATTGCCGTTGTCGAGAGTCCCGCCCGCCGCAACAAATCCATCTCGTAAAGGGTGCGGGCACCCGGCTGCACACGCGGGTCGTTCAGCCGAACATCGTCCTCTCGAAAGAAGTCAGAGTCTGCGACCCAATCGGTTCCGACCACCAGTCTGACCCCCGCCTCAGCAAAGACCCGCGTCGTTACGAGCTGTGCGTCAAAGACCTTACGCATTCCGGGGACGTACGGGAGTCCCCAGACGAGTCGTTCGCTACCACTCGAGTCCCTGTAGGCATCCCAGATCGACACGGTTGTCGTCACGGCCATCTTGCGGCCAGCCAGAACCGTGGCCAGACGCGAGGCCTCGGAGGGGGTTCGGACGTCTGGCATGTGAACGAACTCATCAAAGCCCACCCCGCCGAAGCGCTCAGTCAAGAAAAAACCAGTGTCGGGATCGGTCCCTATATGCGCGATGATGCGGAGTCCACTGCGATGGGCCTCGTCCACGAGCGCTGCCACTATTGCATCTGAAGGCAGTGGCACGTTGGCAAAGCCACGGCTGTTCTCAAGGGTCACTTTGACGGCGTCCACCTTCGCGTCCGCCAGTTCTCGTACGATCCTCCGTGCCTGCTCCTCATTCGAGGGTTCTCGAGCGAGGCCTTGCCGACAGAACGGATTGTTTCGGCAGACGGTGGTTGCGGGATGACCACCAGGCGAAGTCGGCGTAGGGCCGGTGACCAGTATGCGTGGCCCCATGATCTCGCCCCGCTCGAGCCGATCGCGAAGCTGGGTGATGTACGGCAGTGGATCGGCAGTCGATCGGACAGTGGTAATTCCGTGGCTGATAAAGCCGCTCATGACCCTGGGCAAAGCGGTCCGCTCGTAGGTTCTCAGCGATGACTCATCGACGATGGTCAAGGGTCCGACCAGCAGATGGACGTGAGCGTCCATAAGTCCGGGAATGATCGTCCGTCCCGGAAGATCGACAATCTGCGTCTTCGGTCCCGCAAGACGCCGGACTTCCGTACTGGAGCCCACGGCCCGGATCCGTTCGCCGGTTAGAGCAACCGCTTCGGCCGTTGGCTGGCTTGAATCGCCGGTAAGGACATTAGCGCCGACGAAGATGACATCGGCTTGGCCGCCGCACGCTGTCGATGATGCAAGGAGTCCAAACAGGCACGTCGTGACGATGATTCGAGACATGGCGTCCTCCTTCCGAAGCCAACGCACCTCGATCCGGACATATCGTGAGGAACGGTTCCAGTCCCGTTGATTCCGAGTTGACGCCTAACAAGTAGTCGGCTGAACTCGATAGCCGGATAATCGACCGGCGGCTGCAGTCTAGCGCGGCGACGAGGTCGATTCAATGCGGGCCCAACCGCCTCGAGCAGTAGCACTTGTTGCCGAAATAGGCGGTGGACGGCGGACGGGATACATGGAACTCGATAGCGCGGATACGCCTGCGGGCGCCGCACGATATCCGATACGACTTCTACGTGGTAGCTGGCGCGGCTAGTTCATTTTCAGATTCAATCGGCCGCTGTGAGACGCGGTGTGTCCGAAGCAAAACCGTAGTTAGGCCGAAGGCCGATTACGTTCGTCGCTCGGCGGCGAAGCTCGGTTACTTGGATCAAGCCGGTTTTGCGGAGGACATGCCGCGGCTCATAGCGGGCGACTACCAATCTCCGGACACGCCGCGCCTCACAGCCGGCCAAAGCGGCGCGGCGCTAATCTGAGACGATTCGCGCTTTCTAAGACAAAAAAGATTCGCCCAGGACAGCCCAACGCCTGCGCATCACCAGCGGCGCGCTCACCGTTTGCGTCGCCGCGCCGTCTGGTGCATGCGCGGGTTAGGCAGCGCTTTGAAACACCAGGAGCTCGATGACTTCCATAACGGGTGAGGGAATACGCTCCTGAGCGGCCGCCTGCTCGAGCGCGGACTGCCCCTTCCGAAACTCCGAATCCGAGATCAGCGCAAGAGCAGAATCAGCCCGCTGTTGCGTCCGCTCGGCAAACGCGCGAAGACTGCCACAGGTTTGTTGCTCAACTCGCCGGTGTTCGGTCAAGATGAAGCCGTTCTCTTCAAAAACAAAGACCGTCTCCTGAATCGTTGGAAGTTGCTGGCAGATTCGCCGTGTCATGGGCCAGTAGCGAAACAAGGTTGGAAACCCGTCGAGCTTGTCCCCGAAGGTCCCTCTCACGAGAACCGTGCTCCCGCGACCGAGAACCCGGCGGAGCTCCCGAGCACAGGCGTGACGGTCGCGAATATGGTGCCAGACATGCGACAACCAGGCGACCTCACAACTGCCGTCCCTGAGCGGAATGTTTTCGGCAGTTCCGGCGACATACGCAAGGCTCGCAGGTCTTTCCTCACGCGCTGCTGCTGCGAGCATGCCTTTCGACGGCTCGATGCCGATGACCCGGGTCTCAAACGATCGAGCGAACAGCGTTGCGAAGCGGCCTGTGCCAGAGCCGAGGTCAAGAAGTCTGGTGCATTGCGCAGTGCGAACAAACGGCGCCGCCGTCACACACCACGTACTGGCTGCCTCGGCGGAAAGTGCGCGACCAGAGTGATAACTCACCGACATCCGACCGTCGTAGTCGATCACTCCTGGAGAGAATTGGGACGCTCGTGGCATGAGATTCTCCGTGCCTGCCTAACGGATAGGTTTTCAGCCGAGGCGGCTCATGATGGCACCTGCCGCGGGCTGCAAACCATGTTAGGCCTCACCTCCATAGCGACATGCTTCGGTGCTGATTGGACCAACGCTGGTGCCCCTTACGCAAGGACGGTGAGTGGGTGGCGAGCAAAGAAGGCAGCCAGAGCCTCGGCCATGCCGCGCGGATTTTCTACCTGCAGCAGGTGGGTGGCGTCAGGAAGGACAAAGGGCTCGACGTTGGGCAGCCAGTCAAGCAACAGTTGCTGTCGCTCGCTCCAAATCGGATCCAGCTCCAGACTCCGCGCCCCCACGACAGCCAAGACCGGTTGAATAACGCGCTTGGCGTCCTCCGGCCGGAACGCCCACTGCTGCAGCGTTGGCGCCTCCTGTTCGAAGAACGTAGCCGCATCGGCCACGTGTTGGTCGAATGCACCCGGAAGCACTCGATCCAATACAGCACGGTAGCCGGGCCCACACGTTCCCCGTAGGAAGGTATCGACGGCTTCGGCTTTGTCGCCCCCGCGGTATAGCTGGACAGCCTTTCCGACGAATACTCTCGACGTTGCGGCGCTCGGCACCGACATCAGCGCCGGTTCAAGGACCGCGAGCGATTGGACGACGTGAGGGGCATCCAGAGCCAGTTGCAGCGCGATATTCCCGCTGGACGAGTGACCAACAACGTGTGCCCGCGCAATGCCGAGATGCTGCATCAGGAGTCGGCTGTGCGTCACCTGCTGCGCGAGGCTCACCGGACCTGCAACACGGGTGCTGCCGGCACAGCCCACACGGTGGTAATGCACGAGGCGATACCGGCTGATGAGAGCCGGCTCCTGCAGCAAAGGCGTGAACCAATCGGCGAAGATGCCGGGATGAATGAGCACCACCGGCTCGCCGTCTCCACGGAGCTCGTAGTCAAGCTCAACGCCGTCGAGTACCGCCCGATTCATCTCAATCCTCGTCGCGCCTGTCGTGGATGATCAATTTACCTTAGTAGGCCTAGACAGTATGGCTGTCGGAGCAGAGACCTGCCTCACGTAGTAAGTCGTGGGTTACGCGACGCCGGTGAGGGTGACGCGCAGAGCCACATACAACGGAGGCAGGTCATGGCGAAACGTAG
>Ga0208185_1000313_pt1 | contig 25843 bp, 42 predicted proteins | sample EasRivMeERMLT700_FD_187532 | JGI IMG/M metagenome (GOLD analysis project Ga0208185, IMG submission 187532) | Soil microbial communities from meander-bound floodplain in the East River, Colorado, USA - East River MetaG ERMLT700 (SPAdes) (version 2) | ecosystem: Environmental > Terrestrial > Soil... | reverse complement strand
CCCGCCTGCACGTTCAACTCAACTCGTCGTTACGCCTCCCAAGGCCACTTACCCGACTCGCCGGCCTCAAGCATCGTGATCATCTTGAAGGTGTGATCGGTAAGACCACCCAACTCGTAGACCATGCCCTTGGTCTCAACAGCCGCTGCTGCGTACCCCGCTAGATTGAAGAAGTAGCATGGGATGTCAGTCGGGATCAGGCCAGCACCGTAGCGCATGACCTGCATGTCTGAGATGACGACCATGCGAGCGTACTTCCCGGCCACGTACGACTTGCGAATCGCAGTGGTCAGGTCCGTGCCCATACCGACCCTACCGTTCTCAGCCTGGTACTGCTCCAGGTTGCGAAGCACCGAAGCACCCTTCAACTGGAACTGATAGGCGTCAGATGCCCACGCCCACACGTCAGCCTCGTTCCTCAGACCCAGAGCGATGCCGAACAAGCCGGCGACCTCCTGATAGGTCATCTTCGACTTCGAAGAGGTGCAGGTCCCTGACATCGACCCCGAAGTGTCGATCAAGACCAGCGTCCGACCACCGAGAGTCGGGATGTTCTTCAGCGAGGCGTTCAGTGCCAGGTCGAGCGCGTGGCCCCACCGAAGCGACCGGTTCTCCTGCACAGCCTTGTACGCGCTGTAAAAGCGGAACGGAAGCTGACGACTCTTGGCCACCTGCTCAGGGTCCAAGATCCGGGCGATGGCCGCAGCCACGTCCGCGTCCGACACCTTGGCCTCGTCCAGGTTCCGAAGGTTCCTGATCAACGCCATGTAGCCAAGGTTCGGCAGGATCGCCTTCCACATCTTGCCCTTGTCCAGCTTCGAACCTCCGAGAGAGAGAACGTCCTCCCACGTCATGCCCGCAGCCTTCAGGTTGTCCTGCTGGAGGATGATCTCCGGCACGTCCTCGAACCGCCGACGAAGCTCGCGCTGCGCACGGATCATGTTCAAAGACTCAGCCGGCTCCAGGCCCTCACGGTTGTGCCGGACCTCGATGGCGTACCGGAACAGGTCCGACTTCCAGCCCTGTGAAGGGTCGGGGCGAACCATCTCGATCACGTCACCGAACCGAACCGCAGCCCGAGACGAGTCATACTTCATGAACGAGAACTCAGTGTAGAGCCGCTCTGCCGCGTCTGCAATTCCACGCTTGATGGCCTTCGGCATCAGCACCTTCCGGCCACGTGTGGCCAGCCAGTAGGCCATAGCTTCACCAGGCTCGTCCGCACGCTGAAGCACTGACGCGACGATCTGACGACCACCAGGGATGCCGGCCTTCACCAGAGCGTCCGCTGCCTCGACAGCACCGACCACCGCAGCGGTACGGATGTTGCCCTCAGAACGGAGCCAGCCCAAGAAAGATGCGATCCAGGCCGGGTCCTTCACGGCCACCCTGCGAACCAGATCCACAAGGCGCGCGGTCGCCTGGTTGCCAGACTCGTAGAACTTGTCCTCACCACCAAGCGAACCAGCGGCCAGCAGGAACAGCGCAGACTTGTCCTTGCGCTCGTATCCCAGGTGACCCTCGCCTGTCGTAGCACGAGCACCGCTCTTCTTAGTCCCGATCGGACCCTTTGCGTAGATACCTGTCGACGGGTGAATCGCCATTGACGCAGCCTTCGCGTCTGTCTTCGTGTTGAACTTTGCCATAGTGCACCCCTCCTATTTGGGGCTATAGGCTCTTGAGAACAAAGTTGCCGGTGCGAGTGATTCATTATTGGGTAGAAGTAACTCGCGATGGCTTCACACCAAGAGCTATGTGAAACTTAAGACCTCTGAGAACTAAATCGGCCACCGGGACTTTGTTTTCACCAAAAGAAAGAAGTATCCGGCAATGCCTACACACCAGAAGTTCGTAGCGGGAGCGGGATTTGAACCCGCGACCTCTGGGTTATGAGCCCAGCGAGCACACCGAACTGCTCCATCCCGCGTTAATACTGTCAGAGAACAAGTCGCCGAGGCGTTCGTAGGTGCTCTACCAATTGAGCTACATGCAGCCTGCGCCACACAGCCGGACTCGAACCGACAGCCACCCGCTTAAGAGGCGAAGAATTCCTCAACTACACACCTGACAGCACACACATTTTAGTTGTCTGAGAACAAGCACAGTCGAGTGTTAACTACCACCATGGCACCCCGTTTGACCGGGGCGTGAGGTCTCGAACCTCATCGTTCTTTTTTGCAGAAAGAAGTAACCCGTCCGTATCACACCAGACAACTGTTGTTGTGCTCCACCAGAGAACACGTCGTGCAGGGAGACGCCCTACCAACTCGGGCTGCGAGGGGAAGCCCCCTCGGGTGGAATTGAACCATCGAAGTAACCCTGGCACTACACACCTGGTGGAAAATTAAGATGCCCGAGAACAAGTCGAAACGACGTTTCATCTACCATTGCTCTACCATACTGAGCTACCTGGAGCAAGCCCCAGAGCAGGATTTGAACCTGCGACCCACGGTCCCTATTGTTGAAGTATGTCACCTCTACACACCGGGCATCTAAAGTCACTATTTAGTTTTCAAGTCGGGATGAGAGGATTCGAACCTCCGGCATCTTGCTCCCAAAGCAAGCGCGCTAACCAAGCTGCGCCACATCCCGCTTCACTTGTACTGGTGCCTAACCCTCGGTACACCACCTTGGCGGTGTGTCCGTCTCTTACAAATCCTAGCCTTGTACTGCGAGAGTGTCAACCACTTAAAGTCACTAGAGATCGGAACACAACATGTCCAGCCACATAGCTGAAGGTTGCTGTTGACCACCAAGACTGAAAGCTCAACCTTCTTCCACTCCCTGTCGTCCCTCTTGCGAGGCGGCTGGAAGTTGTACATCGCCCGAAGCGTACCGCGACAGGTCGGACAGCGCCCGGAATATTTCGAGGTGAATCTACAGGGGATGCAGACGTAGGTGTACCTGTCATGCCAGTACATCTCATCCCTCCAAGCTGGGAGCAGAGGATTCGAACCTCCACCGTCCTGGTTCAGAGCCAGGTGTCCTGCCGGTTAGACCAACTCCCAATGTGCAGGAAGACAGTTGTGGGTGCAGCTACGCAATTTGGACCCTCTACCCACCACCATCTAGAATGGATGGGCTACTTGATCCCCATTATCAGCCTACCTACCAGATGTCACCACCTGGAGGATTGAGCCCTAGTTGCTCACGACTGCCGCTGGCCATCTTCCTACGCCCCCACCCGTGGACTCGAACCACGATCCCCCTTCCGGCCGGAAGATGGGCGCTCTGCCAGTTGAGCTAGATGGAGTCAAAAACCTACGCGCTCCCCCACCTGGATTCGAACCAAGACTACTCGGTTAACAGCCGAGCGCTCTGCCGTTGAGCTATAGGGGAAAGCTTCCCTTGCACCCGTCTCTGGGCTGGAATAGTTGCCCGTCTCCGGGCGACGATCTTCTTAGCCTCTTCGACGACCTGTTCCCACTCTACCAGGGCACACTGCCTGCGGAGCCTGGCAACTTCCTTGACCCCACTAGCATACGAAAGTTTGCCCGCCAGGTCCATCAGCTTATCGCTGAAATCAGCATTCACAATGCTCCTATTCACAATGTGGGGCGAAGACCGTGACCACAGCTTATCCCCACCAGACTGCCTCTTGCGCCCCTCGGGGGCTTTACTGCGGTGGCGTCGTTCCGCCTCTGGGACTCGAACCCAGACCTTCGGGGTTATGAGCCCCGCGCTCTCCCATTAAGCTAAAGCGGGTTGATAATGGGACATCTTAGTTCGCAGGATTCGGGTCTCTCACCCTTCATGCGGGAGCCTTACCAGGGCACCACCCCTAGCAGAATCCCCCACCGTGGATATTCCACTTCTCTCCTGCTTGAACCTATCGTCGGGCTGGTGGCCCTATTGTCAGTCCCGAGCCCTAGGCAGGAATCGAACCTGCGTACCCTGTTTGGAAGACAGACACTCTGCCATTGAGTTACTAAGGCTTGGTGGAGCCCGTGCCCGGTGGTGAAGGCCGACGCCCCAAAAGCTACCTGATCCTACTCACTCCCACGCCTTTCCTGTGCGCATCAAGCGGTTCGTGGGCACCGTTTCAAGTAGCCCCATTCTGGTCCTCATTGTCCGCCAGGGGTCAAACCTCGCGTTAGCACTATACTCCCAGAAGTTTTCACCAACAGGTCATCGATGGTTACGCCATCAGCGTGTGATCGTACGCTCACGACAACCTGCCAGCGGTAGCCCCACAGGGAATCGAACCCTGTCCCCCGGCTTGAAAGACCAGGAAGCTAACCAATACTCAATGGGGCCAAGCCCACTCTAACTTAACCTGGAGTGGACCACAAGGACCTTAAACCTCGATCCCCTTGACCGGCTTCCCGGCCATCAGCACACCCTTGTACTTGAACAGCGGAGTGCCATCCAGTTCAAGAACGTGCTCGTATTCGCTCTCCACCTTGGGCACGACCACCACCTCAGGCTGCCTGGGCGCTGGCGTGAATGAAGAGGCCGACTGTTCGATCACGAGAGTCTTGGTGGGCGTTGACTCAACGCCGCTGTCAACGAAATTCAGTATGGGGTTCGAAGTAGCCTCGCTAATGTGGTCGGTGCCTGACACTGAAACCTCTTCCTTCTGCCGCACTCCCTTGGTGGCCTCAGCATCGGCGATGATCTTCTCGAAGTCGATCGGAGTGTGCTTGTGCGGAACCCTCTGCTGAGTGATCCGAACGTTGTCCGCCACATGAGTGCCACGCCTGCCCTCGCGAGCAACCGCATCACGAACCATCGCCACGAGAGATTCCTGCTCGGGCTCATCCACCATCGGTGCCGCCTTGAGATTCTTGAACTCCGACTTCTTCATGTAACCGCGAACTAAACTACCCAACTGCACAGGAGTCCAGTGCTCGGCATAAAGAGGCTTGAAGCCTCGCTTCTCAAGCTCGTCACACGCTATCTGGGTCCAGTTCTTGACACCAGTACCTCGCCACTTCAGCCAAGTCTTGATGGCAGCCTTGATCTGGTATTCCGTGTACATGGTGGCGCGACGACTGACCTTACCTGGATGATGCATACCGTTAATATGGGACAGGAGCGAATCAGCCTGTTTGACAATCGACCTGTATTCGCCCTCGGGCTTGACATACGGATCGCTACCAGTAAGGCCGTTGTAGCCACATTCGTCACAGACCACCAACAAGGTCTCGTCAACGAGGAGGAGCAGACTCGCACCCTTCAAAGTAGCCAGCCTCATCGGATCGTATCCCCAGCGGGGGTGTCGACACTTGACTTGAGAATCAACTTCGACGACCTCGACGCCTGCATACGAAGTCCAGATCATATGGGTCTACCCTCGTTCCCAGGGACCTCCATTAGTCCCGCTCTAGACTAGACTATAGCACCTGGCCTCAACTTGTTCAAGAAGTTGGTCGCTGCGAGTGGACTCGAACCACTGGCCCCTGCCTTTTCAGAGCAATGCTCTACCATCTGAGCTACACAGCGGGGTGGGTCGCCCCCTACGGTTTGTACTCCGCTCCCCCCTTACCATTGCCTCGCGAGCCTGTACAGGGAGTTTGTCCGTAACCTCTGGCTGCCCGGCGAGCGACCCAAACCGGGAGATGGACTGTGGGTGTCCCTGGGCTCGAACCAGGCATGCCGAAGCAACGGTTTTACAGACCGCCGGGCGACCTGCCGCCCACGACACCCAAGAACTAGTTGCAGCGGCCCGAGAATCCTATCTTAGCGACCTGTGCCCTGTATCAGCTTTCCTTCCCGCAACTTACGTACCGATGTTGCCAAGACAACTTACTGTAATCAGAGAGTTGTTCCCCACTGCCCTGAAGTCGACCCTTGTCCCAGGAATCTCTCCAAGGTTGGGAGCCATCAACCAACAGGACAAGATCTCTCCCTCATCTGCGAAGGCGTTGAACGTCGCTCCGACACTCACAATGATCCCTGGTTGCAAGAAGATCGGAAATTGGAACGGGAGCCTGACGGACTCCTTGATGTACGGGAACACACCGGGATGTGATCCCCCGACTCCACCCACAGCCCTTGGGTCTGTGGCCGTCGCGTTGATGTAGGCCGTCGCCAACCCACCGATCGACTCTGCCTGAGCGTTGTACATCTGGGCACGTACTTCGTACGCTACCGTGCCATCAGGAGCATCGTCTGGTGGTGTGGCTGGGTTTAAGAAGTCATCATCCCGTGGGTCGACTCCACCGCCGTTGGCTGGTGGAAATGCTACTGGGCCAGCAGGCTCAGAGAAACCAGTGGGCGAGGTACTCAGTTTGGGCTCTTCCTTTGGAGCGCAGCCATTGGCTGCCCCACAAGTCAGAACCAATGTCGCTGCTAGCGCAGCGATCAATGAAAGACGTTTGGTCACCATTAACCCCATCTATATTTAGACAACTATGAGAGGCCCTGGCCGGACTCGAACCGGCATATGAGGTTTTGCAGACCTCCTCCTGGCCATTCGGACACAGGACCATTGATTTTCTGAATCTAAATCATGAGATCGTGTTGAATCGATCTTTGTATGTAGATACCGTCCAACTCAACACAACCAACAGGGTTCGTGACGGCACAAGGGAAGTCCCCATGGCGTCAACACCACCTAGCACAAACTGGAGTGAGTCAGGAAACTGTCGAGAACGAGATCTCGATGAGATGTTCGTGACCGGCGCTGCACAGAACGAGGCGAAACGCATCTGCCGAGGCTGCCCAGTGCAGCGAGAATGCCTAGCCGAAGCGCTAGACAACCGAATCGAGTTCGGGGTTTGGGGCGGGATGACCGAACGTGAGCGTCGTGCTCTGCTTCGCCGGCACCCAAATGTCAACTGGGCGAGCACCCTTCGAGACAGATGATGAGAGACCAAAGCCGGAATCGAACCGGCACGTACGCTTTTGCAAAGCGCCACCTAAGCCATTAGGTCACAAGGTCTTGACAAACAACTTCGGGTCGATCGCGCGCTGGAATCCCAAGACCCTAGATTCCAGTTCGTCTTCGACACCCATGAGCAAGACGATAGTCAACCAGCCCGACTGTGAAGGTGGGGCTGATCCTTCCTTCTTCGACACCTCAAAGGTGCCAGCTTCAATGTGCTGGGCCACAAGTTTCAGTCCGCTAAGTAAGTTTCTCTGGAGCACCAATAGCGTCTCAGTGCTCTCATCTTCATGACCTGTCTTCTCGTCCATATCGGACCTCCCCGTAGTTGGGGTGACTGGTGGGATTTGAACCCACGAATGACCAGGTTCACAGCCTGGACCCTGAGACCTCCGGATCAGTCACAGAGAGGCAAGTGGGGGTTGAACCCACGACCTTCGCCTTGGCAAGGCGACGCTCTACCACTGAGCTACTACCTCATGTTTCAGTCAGGAGGGATGACAGCCCTCCCGACCTAGAAGCTTTTCGTCCGAGGGCTCCATGCTTCCTCAAACCGCCGTCCTCACCCCAACCAGTGTCATCCAGCCTGGAGATCTTGGGATTAAGCTTCCTACTGGCGTCCGTACCCGTTGAGAGAATTGAACTCCCGACCCGCTGTTTGTAAGACAGCCGCTCTCCCTCTGAGCTAAACGGGCATGTGTGGCGCCAACGTTGATTGAACGCAATTGATGTCAGTCACCTCACGAACAACCACGGCCGGTAGAGGAACCCACTACATCAATCCGGCGTTTAACGAATACTCTCACCTTACTGAAGGGCTACCCTATCGTCCGTGCACCCATCAGGAGTCGAACCTGAGACCTCTACTGTATCAGAGTAGCGCTCTAACCGTCTGAGCTACGAGTGCAATATGGTGGTTGAGAGGCGCTAACCACCAACGCGCGCCTGAGCTACACCCTAGACAAGTGACCACGAGTCTGCCTTTCTTATCTGCACTTTCCTCACGGCTTAAACGAGACGATCTACAGGCCCACGATGTTACTCGCCCTGCTGTACCGGTGCAGTCTCGCTCGCTGGGGCAGTAGGACTTGAACCCACAACCTACCGGGTTGGAGCCGGTTGCGCTTCCAGTTGCGCCATACCCCAATTAGTGCTTGCGACGACAGGACTCGAACCTGCACCACGGACTTGGTATGTCCGAACCAACCTCTACCAATTGGGCTACATCGCAAACGTGCCCCCGGAGGATTACGATACCCCGACCCTCCGCTTAAAAGGCGGATGCTCTTCCTCTGAGCTACGAAGGCTAGAACGTACCCCGCGAGAATTTCGAAATCTCGACCCCCTGATTAAGAGTCAGGTGCTCTTCCTCTGAGCTAGCAGGGTTTGGGTGGGAGGGGCCGGGATTTCAACCCCTGACCCGAGGGCGCGACCCCCCAAAGACCTTGATGGTTTATCCTAGTCGCGTCGGCGTTGTCCATCTTGGCCTCACAACCCGTACCGAGGGTGGGAATCGAACCCACAACGTCACCAGATTTTAAGTCCGGCCGCTTTGCCTATTTGCGTATCTCGGCAAGTGATAGTGCCAGTCTACCCACGGTTGGAGAAGATTCCAAGCCCCATTATCCTGAGCCCGTTACTTGGGTGTTTGTCGCTTAGCGCCTTGGCTCCAACCCCTACTACGCTTCGCCAAGCTAGCTCTACCGTACCGAGAGTGGGAGTCGAACCCACACGCCTTTCGGCACTGGAGTTTGAAACCAGCGCGGCTGCCGTTACGCCATCTCGGCCCGAACTACCTCTTCGGTAGCTCACGAACTTCTCTTACTGCCTTCTCGCGAAGCCTCACCAGGGCTTCAAGAAGCTCCTGGTGCTCCCTCCGTGGAGGTGGCTCCGCACTCGCCACCAATGTCTTCACTTTCTCATCTCCCAATCGGTCCCAGCAGTCAGCGTGCCGGGCTCGATCTCAGTCCGTCCTGCATCCCGGACGGTCGTCTTCATCTCTGCTATTTCAGCGGGAGAACCACCCAAAACGATCACCGGAACCTCTGGATGGACGCCCAGGGCAAGCAGGGCGGCATGGACGGCCTGCGCAGCATACTTGCCTCTGGACATCCTCACCCTGTCATTGACCAGGATGACGAGCTTTCGCTCAGTCACAACGTAGACCCCAAGAGGGCCGTATCGAGCACGGTGTAGGACCCGCGTGAGATCCAGACGTACCCGTCGTTGTTGTCATCGTCAAGCTTGAACATCGTCGACTTGGCCACCTCGGTCGAGTAACCAGTCACCGCATCGCTGGCGAAGGCCAAGATCGGATTGTTGTTCTGATCGCAGATCTGGGCGACCTGTGCCGTACCGACGAAGAGTTGCTTCACGTCCCGCCAGAGATAGTTGATCAACGGAATACCCCGGTCATTGTTCTTGACCTTCAGGTCGTAGAACTGCTGCGAGTTCGCGGCCAAGTTGTCCCTGGCCCCGTCCGTGATGTAAACCGACGTGAAGCCCACCGTCGAGAGCAGGTTGTCACCACAAGAGACCCTGATGACCGACGACGGCTCGATCAGCTTCATGTCGCTGTTGTACACGTCGTACGTAGTGTCCCGCTCGAAGTGCATACTCCGACACTTGGCCTCGAACACCACCTGTCCGTCCGCACCGTAATTATAGAAGGTGCCGGGGGTACTCCCCAGGACTCGGAAGATGTCATCAATCTTCTTCTCGAAAAGACCGCAACCGACCAACGAGAAAATAAGGACCAGTGCGGTAACGAACGCAGCAGCCGATCCAGCAATCTTGCTCTTCACTCTTACCCTCCATCGGGTAGTCAACATATCGGGAGATGTGCGCGCCGACGAAGGGAATCGAACCCTCGGCCCTCCGCTCGACAGGCGGACGCTCTAACCACTGAGCTACGACGGCATGGTGATGTCGTTCAATCTTCTCTGTGAAAAATAGGCCACATGCCAACATAGTTGACATCTGGTGACTTCACAAAGATCTTGCTCTCCTTGTCATAGTCTCCAACATAAATCGCGATCTCCACGCTGAAATCCTTGTCAAGGAGCAAAGGAGAGCCCAAGTCTTTCATGTTGTCTTCCAGAGCCTTTCTGACAGAACTCAGAAAGTCCTCCAACGCAAAAGCCACGAAGCCTCCTGCTCAAATGTTGTTGTTCCAGCCACGGTAGATCTTAGACCGCTCTTGTGGCTCTCCCACGCGAAGAACCTCCCACAGTCTAGAGGGCTCTTCGTGGTTCTTCAAGGTAATGGCGTTGCCGACCTTCACCCTCGGCTCCACCCAGCAGGTCATGTAGCGGCTGTCCGACCTAAGGTCTACCTGAACCAACATGAGGATCTCCTGACAGACCGTTCGTTTCTCTCCGTCGAGCACAGTCTACCAGGAGATGTTATGCAGGTCATTGTCCTTCAATCCTTCGACCACCACGGGTGTGGCTCTGGGACCGATACCTGCACCTGAAGCTCTCAAAACCGTGTCAAGTAAGGTGGCGGTCTCCCGCAACCAGGTTCCCTAGTCGGATGCCAGGTACACCCCGTGCCCTCGGAGGGAATCGAACCCCCGACACCCGCCTTAGGACGGCGGTGTTCTATCCGCTGAACTACAAGGGCAAGAACCAGATGGTCTGGGTGCTGCGATCATCAGACCAGGAGAATCTCGGCCTGCACCCGTAGTGCGCCATCATCATGTCCTGATGATCCAGGGCCATGTGGACGAAGTTGCTGTGAATCGAGCGACGATCCTCGGGGTCGACATCAGACCCTTCAAGGTGCTCGTGGATCGCGACTAGCAATTCCTTGAACTCGTACTTGGTGTCCCAGCCCAGGTGAGCCAAGATGCCGGCAAACGCCGCCGCGCTCTCAGGAGTTGGATGCATGGTCGAGATCCTAGCGTGCCCCAGGAGGGAATCGAACCCCCAACCTGCCGGGTAGAAGCCGGGTGCTCTGTCCGTTGAGCTACCAGGGCATAAGACAGTAGGTGGGTCAGCCAGTCGATCAAGCCGGCCGCTCGGTGCTGTCTGGCCCACCGAGAATCCCTGCGCAGGGCTTCCCTTTTGCGCGCCCCAAGCAGGAGTCGAACCTGCGACCTCTTCCTTCGGAGGGAAGCGCTCTGTCCACTGAGCTACTCGGGCATGACGCAGTGCTCTTTGTTTCAAAAAGGGGCGAACCTCATCGCAAGGTCTCCTTGCGCATCATGCGAGCACTACGTGGACAACCCCGGATTCGAACCGGGAACCCTCTGCTTGCAAAGCAGTTGCTCTACCGTTGGAGCTAGTCGCCCTAGAAACGGCCCCGTTGCCGAGGCCGTCAGGCCAAGGTTACTCACCTTGGCGTGGAACTCGTGTGACATACGTGCGGCGCGAGGTATGTCAGCCCACGCATTACCACCTCGTCAGGTGCCCCGCGCCCTCAGCCGGTACGCACGTGGAGAGACCGGCAGGAGTTGCGTTGAGGTGTCGAGATCGCACCATTCTCTCGACTGTGCAGTTCCGTCGTCGCGTCAGCCAGCTTCAACAACGACCAAGGGACACTGAGGGAACTGCCTCCACCGTAAAATCGGACCTCACCGTGGGTGTGGAGGAATTGAACCTCCTTGTCTGGGTAACACCCGGACTTTGCCATTCGGCTGATCAGGCCCACCCCGCCCGGACTCTTTATCGGGAGCTACCCGGACTTCCACTGCAACGGCGCGCCCCAAGTAGGATTCGAACCTACAGCCTCTTGATTCGTAGTCAAGTGCTCTATCCGTTGAGCTACCGGGGCATTACACATTGTCACACAGAGCCCTTTTTAGGGGCGATTCATTGCTCCCACCTCCTCCTGCAAGCTGCTTGCGTAGGGTGTACGGGTCTCGAACCCGTATTCTCCACCTTGAGAGGGTGGCGAGATAGCCATTACTCCAACACCCCAAGCGCTACGAGCATAGCGTTTCCAGCATGTCTGCATCCAAGCCACACCGCGCCCACGTCGGCTACCTAGTCGTTCATCCCGGACTAAGACTGCTAGAAAACGATCCCGACCGAAGTCAACTGGAAAGTGCCATCCAGGAAGTTATCGACGAAGCCCGCGAGCGCCTGGATCTGGCCGGGCTGGAAATGGTCGGTGTCCCGAACGCGATGATCGTGAAGGGCGAAGCCATCGCACTGAACGACCCGTTCTACAGCCAGACCTGCGCCTGGGGTCCGAGCGTGGGCATCTTCGTCGAGGTGCACGTGCGCAACCCAAAGACCGGCGAAGTGATCGAACCGCTCACGGGGTCTGAGTGACCGCAGACTTGTAAGTTGTAGTTCTGTCCGCCGACTCAAGGGATACGTTAGCCATCCCCAGAAGCCTGTCAACCAGAGCTTGAAAGACAGTGTTGATCTGGCCTTCAGTTGCACCACCATCAGTGAAGACAAAGGCTTGTAGCTTCACGCCGGTGCCGGTGTGAAGAAACACCGCCTCGTAAGACGGCAACCCGTTCTTGACTTCTGGCCCGTATGCCATCTTGGCTCCTCACTCGCAACTGCAATGCCTCTAACAATCACAATGAGGGACACGTACCCTGAGAGGGCCTCGAACCCCCAACCTTCTGATCCTAAGTCAGACGCCTCTTCCAAATTGGGCTACCAGGGCAAAGTGTGGGGCTGGGCCTCACTCCCTCCCCACTCGCTAGACTATGCTGTGGAACTATGTGTCCTTGACTGACTACGTGAGGCAACACAGCGAGGAAGGAACGGGATTCGAACCCGTGACGGAGTAACCCGTTCTGCCTTAGCAGGACAGCGCCATAAGCCTCTCGGCCACCCTTCCATCGGTCAGCCAACCTCCAAGACTGACCAGCTAGGAACCTGCCTGTCGCCGCTGCTTTTGCGAAGCAACGGTCTCCTAGCTTCCCGAAGCCACTGTGGAGTTCTCAAGAAACCACGCCCCGCCCGCAGGCAGAGCTTCGATCTTACCTTGCTGAGTACCTAGTTGTCGCTACCTTTTTTCGCATCGTCCTGAAGAAACTTCCACTGGGCGACCGCCCGGATCGCCGGCCTGGTGAGCTTGGTCGTGGCCAGTTCGACCCCGATCAAACCATCCTCCCAGCCAGTGACCCTCCTCTGGTTCATAAGGCGCGGGCTCAGACCGACAACGATAGCGCTCACATTCCTCTTGCCGAAGACCAACAGCTTGCCCTTGAACCCATCCTCCCGAATGACCTTGACACCAGCCGAGATGATGATGTCACGAACCTTGCTCGGACTGAGACCGTAGTGCATTGCCATGATGCTAAGCGTGTCCTTACCCGGAACCATCTTCCGAGCCTTCCAGGACTTCACCATGTTCTGCGCCTCCCGTATCGGGTCTGTTTGGTTACAAGAGCTAACCTACCTCAAAGAGGAAGCCTGGTCAAGTGGGTTAGTAACCAACTTTGCCGATTTCAGTTCGTCTTACCAGAACTATCCGTTCTGGTACCACCAGTAAAGCCGCTCCCACCAGCGAGCCTTGTGCCACTGCGAGACGGTTCTCTGGAAGGCCGGAGGGAAGTCCCCGAACCACCAGCCCTCACGGAAAACCCAGAGTTTGTGGCAGTCGCAACGCCACACAGCACCGACGCCATCCTGGTCACCGTACTTGAACTCTTCAGGCATCTTGCAGGTGTGTGGCGGACCTGGCCTTCTAACCCACTTGCTCATGAGCAGCTACACGACTTCGGGAACCGGCAGCACCTTGGGTCGTATCCACCCAAGAAACACTCTGGCCAACGCTCCACACAGTCAGGATAACGGCCATCTTGAACGCCAGAGAGTGGGTCTTCCTCGTCCTCCGGAATCTCTGTCTCCGCGAGTTGGATGATCGCCGTAGCGATAGCTGTGTCCACCTCGTCCGGAAAGTTGTCCAGGATCAACTGAGCCTTCTCGCGCATCCACTCTACTGCAACCTTGACCGCCACATCAGCGGCAATCTCATTAGTGCGGAAGTGGTATCCCTCTCGATCACCGCTGTTGTACTTGCGCCCGGCAAGCTTCGCAGCGACAAGTCGAGCGCGAAGGCTGTCGTCGTCCGACTCGACCATATCGGTCATGCCTGCGATCTAGACGAGACTTCCGTGGAAACGACCCGTCGCCAGTGGCGCTGGTTGTAGGAGATGATCTCGCCTGGCATGGTGATCATGAGGACTCCAGCGGTGATGTTGACACCGATCTCACCCTCGTTGTAGAACTCGTCCTGCTGCCACGGCCAACGGCGGTAGACAACGACCTTCAAAGCCTTCGGAGGGTTGTCGTCTACCAGCCGCCTGCCAACCATTCGCTTGGTCATCTCAGAGAACCGAGGTCCACTCGCCCGAGACCTCAAGGTCCGTGACGAGGTGCTCTCCCGTGGTCATCCACTCAACGAGAACCTCCCAGGTCCAGCCGTTCGTGCTAACCATCTGGCTTCCGGTGACGTACCACTTGTCGTCTCCGGCCTTGATCGCGGCATAGACGTAATTGTGGTTGCCCTTGCCGAGCTTGCGCTTCCAGCGCAGAACGGTGCCGACCTCGTGCGTGTTCTCGGCGATCTTCTCGACGGCCGCAACGCGGCGAGCGATCTCGGCCTCGCGCTTGGGCTTCTCGATGGCCTCGCGTACGGCGTCGTCAATCTCTTGCTGCTTGGTCTTGGCGGCTGGCACGGGGGACTTCTCCTTCTTGAGCTTGGTGGTAATCATGTGGTCCATGAACTCGGAGTAGGGGGAGTGCTCAACGTACTCATTAGTGGTGAGCCGATGGGTATTAGAACTGGTAGTGATGGTGAAGTAACCACCCCCATATCGGGGCTGCGGCTCGTACATCCAGAGCGAGTCGAAATTCTCTTCCACCAAGGTTCTTCTTTCTTGCGGGTAGGGCTTAGGAAGGCCCCAGTCTCATAGCCTAAGACTGGGGCCGACACTCGAATAGATTTCAAGTCTATGTGAGTGGCACCGACACTTTATATCGCTGACGCAGTTTGAAGGGTGAGTCTGAAGCCTTGTGAACGGTCGATCTGCCATTAATCTACCAGGGCATGATTGGCGCCCCGGGAGGGAATCGAACCCTCATTTCCCGATATAGTGATCTCACCCGGTCTATTCAGCGAACTTCGGCAATACTGAGGCTGTGGCATTAAGCTGATCAGATCGCTGCGAACGATCTGTTCTGATGCTAGACCCCATTTCAGCAATAGGGTTTTGTTCAACCTGAAGCTGATCCTGTGCCGCCCGGCTCTCACCGGGAGTCTGTGTCCTGGGAGGCTTACTCAGCCCATCCCAGGAAGTCGAAGATGGCCTGGCCGATCTTTCGGTCAGTGACCTCGGTGCTGTTGGCCTCGCCACGGGCTACCTTGACCGCCGCGCGAAGCTTGTCGACCTTCTCGATCAACTCGCGCTTGCGGCTGGCCTTGAGCGCACCAGAGAACTTGACCGTGTTCCAAGTGCCGACCACCTTGTCCAGGTACAAAAGCTCGGTCTGCGCCGGGTGCTTGTCGGTGGCCGCAGCCTTGAGGATGACCTCGGGAACCTTGTCGGTCCGAATCTTGCTCTGCGGAGCGGTCTTGAAGCTCAAGCCGTCATCGGCCGCGTCCCAGTCATCGGCCTCGTCCAGCACCGGCAACTTGGCCACGAACTCGGCGAGCATGTTCAGCTTCTTCTCCAGGAAAAGCAGAGTCTCGACCGAGAGGTTGTCGACGATGACCTCGCCGTCAACGATGATCGGCGCTGTGGAGACCTGGTTGCCCGAGTCTACCGTGGCGGTCAAGTCGAACTGACGAACCATCGCGGGGATCGCGTCACGCATGATGACCGGAACACGAAGCTGAAGCTTGGTGCCCTCACCCGGAAGCTGCTGACCGTTCTCGTCGTTGGGCTCGTACGTCTTCGAGACGCCGGCCAGGAGCGCTGTCTTCTCGGTCGCTCGGATCGCCTTAGTCAACGCGCCCTCTCCATCGGAGAACGCCTGCTTGTGCAGAGCGAGAGTTTGGTGGAGCTTCATGCTGATGCTGTCCCCTATCGGGCCGTATTGGATATTTGGGTCTTGATGTCTGGTCCACCGTAACTTGGCCCAGGTAAGACTGTCAAGGATTATTGAGGGTGACGGGGCAGATCACACAGATCACGCACCAGGGCACCGATCTATCATCAAACACCCCAGCGGCTAGAAGCACTCCCCGCCACCTTGCAGGGACACTCTACGTGGACCTAGAGTGGAGCGTCAAGGTTGTCCGGTAACTTTCGAACCCTTCGAGGGAACAACTTCTCAATGTCGGCATATAACTCAACAAGCTGCTCCTGAGTCAGGCCCTGTCCCTGGTCAAGATGAAACAGGAGTTTGTTCTTGACCAACTCACATCGCTCGCGCAGCTTCGTGAGCGTCTCGATGGCACCGCCAAGCTGCTCACGCAGATCTTTGGTCATCCATCGGAAGTCTGGCTCCGGACCCATCAAACCCCCTTTCGCCTCTCAAGCTCTTTCTGGAACAACCACTTCCTCTGCTGCTTCACCACGGCATCCCGTCGCGTACGTAGCTTGGTGGTGTGATGGTACATGCTGCACCAGGGGCAGAAATATGCCGTACGCGGCCGGACATAGTTGTCGGCCTCGTTCATGAGCTTGGCTTCGAGAAACGCCTGATCTCGGTCGACATACCGAAACAGCTTGGACTTGCACTTGGCCTTCTGCTTACCGCAGTCCCAGCACTTCTCAATGGGTCCAGAGCGATGTTCCTTCTCGTGCCAGCGCTGGACATTACGCATGGTCTTGAGCGTAACCACGACTACTCGGGAACGACGAGGACTGCATTTCCATTCGCAGCACTCCTGCGGTCGATCTCGTCGGAGATGTCCTGAACCGTGTCCCGAATCAAAATTCGCTCCAGGGTGGGAAGCTGAGTGGCCAACAACGGACCCATGTCCCAGTACGTGATCAACACGTAGAGAATCAACCCGACCATCGGCACCGTCACCTGGTGCTTGTGCTCTTCTAAAAAGGCTTCCCACGCCATAACGAACTCAGGTGCGACTTCAAACCGCAAATAGTCGTACTCATCCCCGAACATCTTGACCAAGGTCACAATATCCTTGCCCTGCTGGTCGACAGCGGCGTAGCTCTCACACAACTCTTCGAACTCGCCGGACAAGTTGGGTACCAGCCTCATCAGATGCCACTTCCGATCTCATTCTCTTTCCAGGAATCAGTCTTGAGCACCCACAAACCCTTCTTAAGAATTTCTCGAACGTCGGCAACGAAGTCCAATGCCGCTGCCCCACGCAACTTGTCTTGCTGGTCTTCCGGCACAGCGTGGTAAGTCCACACATCGTGCCGATCCAAGGCGCGCTGGATCAAGCGCTCCATAGTGATCATGCCCTGAGAGTCGAAATCCTGGAAAGAGTTGGGGAACTCGGCCTTCAAGATCTTGTAAATCTCCAGGGCAACGTTCCGGATCTCCGCATCGGCGTGGGGACTGAGCCGCTGAGCCAGGAAGTCCCGCCAGGCACGCAGGTTGCCCGACATCAGGATCTTGGTTTCAGTGCCCCCAGGGAGCACGTGACGAGCAGCCTGACGAGCCTCCTTGCGGGTGTACCCACTAGTCTCCAGGAACTCCACAATGTCCCGGTAGAGCGCCAAGCAGTCAGTAAACAACTGCTGGACAGCGTTGTAATCACGGCCCTCCGCGTACGCCTTGATGCCAGGGTGACTGGCCATCCAGAACTTGTCGGCATCCACGTACCTCTGGCTGACCTCGGAGAAGGTGAACCACTTGTGTCGGATCATCTCGTGGGTGCAGTTCCGAGTGATCTCGTCGATGTAGAACGTCGCGGACGAGTGCCCCAGGACGCTGTAGTGCCGCTCGTTCTCGATGTTGAGCAAGTAGTCCGGGTTAGTCGCGGTCTTCGGGTTAGGTCTGTGGCCACTGAGATAGCAGAGCCGACCTGCCTCTTCAGCGGTCAGGTCGGCATCTGCTCTTTCTATGTCCGGTTCTCTCTCAAAACCTGGTATATCAGCGACTATGTGTGACTTCGAGTGGAGGAGTACCCGCACGGGCTCTATCAGCCTCTCTGGTGACGATTGTGGAGATCGTTAGAGGCATCAAGCCCCAGAAGGATGATAGTTCCTCAACGGTCCACAAGCCAGAGCGCCAGTCGTCCCTGATCTGCTGGTTTCTCTTGACGGTTGGAGTGCCCTTGGTCAGGCCGACATGCACCGCGCAGCCGGCGAAGTTACACCTCTCGTGGTCGAGCACCATCTCTTCATGCTCCTGCCAGGACAGCAACAGGGAAGATGTCGGCCAAGGACTTTGGTGAGTCCGGGACCTCCACCAGAGTGGGTGCAGATGTGCTCGTGTTAGCAAGGATGATCTCGATTAACGCAGCGGCCTCTTCGTTGGACAGAGAGCCGCTACGAGTCGGACTCCTTCTCTCCGCTGTAGCCATGTTGCCCATCCTAACTTAACAGGACACCGGGCGCAAACATAGTTTCGGCAACACGAGTCAGACTAGATCCCTAATCCTCCTCCAGAGCGCCACGAAGTGCAGCCGACCTTCCACTATCGATAGTCTTGACGACCTCAACAGGATCAAGCCCAGTGTCCTCAGCTACCTTCCTTAATAGCTCAAAGTCTTCGTCCTGCCCACCGTCCAGAGCTACCCGATAGGCGATCCTGTTAAGCAGCGCGTTCCTAGACCCTTCTTCGGCTTCTTCCATCTCGTAGATGTGCTCGCGTCGAGCATTGGCCAGGCCCCGGACGAACGCCGGTATCGTGACCACCGGTTCGGCATCCAAGAGATCACCCCCTGGCCTGACCATAAGTGCTGTCAACGACTCCGGCCACGGCAACGGCTCAACAACCCTCGAAAAGCTATACCTTCCACCAGATACGTGCCTGGACGGCGCAACCACGATCAGTCCGCCACGCCCACGAGTGTCCAGACCAGGATAATCAGGACCGAAGGACTCCGAGTCGCTTTTGACGCCACCAGGAGGGGCAGAAAAGATCAGGTGATACCCGCCCGAGCCGGTCTCCTGCACGAAAGTGTCCATCAAGTCAAGGCCGGTCTCGGCCTCCAGCTTCATCAGCGAGTCGAACCCACCATGCTTGCCGTCCACGTCGAGCACCGCGAGGTCGTTGACCCCGGTCGGCAGGCCGATGTTGGCGGTCGGCCAATACCCGAACTCAGGATGGAACCACTGCGCCACCGTGTGCCAGGTAAAAGGGCCGTTCTGAAACGGAGACATCGGACCCCACGGCACCTTTGCATGCTTCGCCGGAGACGGGCATCTCACTCCCAGGAAGCACGAGCACCTAGAGCCCTCCGGGGAAACAGAGACGCCAGCCAAAGGGATGATCTTCAGTCCCGCAGCTTCGTAGGCGAACGCCGCCTCCCACGTAGCCAGCCCGTTGAAGCGATCAACGGGAGACATCAGAAGTTGGCCTCCGAGTTCCCCTCGATAAAGTCAAGATTGCTCTTGCCAGCCACCCTATTGCCGCCACGCACCTTTACCCGGAGCTTGCTTCTGCTAGCTCCGCAATTGCAGTAACCGTCCTGACGCCAGTCATGGTCTTCCTCCGAGGTGTGGACCGGAATCCCCAGGGCATGCCTGCGCTCAGCAGAGTCGGTCACGGGAATCACCTTTATCACGTCGTGAACGTGCCAGGGTTGAAATACTCTTTGGTGAGCATCTCCGGGCCGTGGTACTTAGTACAGGCGCAACCCACCCACTCGTAGCCACTCCGGGTGCCGAAATTGTTGTAATACGGACGCCTCACTGCTGCCTGGCAGCGGCCACCATCCTTGTGTGCTCCCCAGACGTGCTCGCACGGGCAGATCGGCTGAACGGGCTCGGGCGTCCTGTTCCTCTCGATCCACATGCCACGAGCCCTACCGACCATGTAGCTGATCCAGAGCAAGAACGCGACCACGAAGGCGAGAAAGACCTGGACGCCATTCACGAGTTCACCGTCAAGTTCTGATATTCGTACTTGACGTCCGGGTCGAAAATCGGCCAGGAGTCAGTCACCCCGTCCGGGAACATGACCAGGTAGCACGGACGGGTGACCGTCTCCATGAAGTTGGTGATCTCCATGACCTTCACACCAACCAGAATGGCCCACTCGCCGGAACGATAAGCATAGCGGTGCGTGGATCGGATCTGGGGAATCATGCTCACGACGGCCACCACAGCTTCCGAAGGAAGTTCTCCAGCCTGTCTGCTACGACATCAGGGGTGTGTCCGTCGTACACGTTGGGAAGCTCCCGCTCAGGAATGTCGAACAGGTCCCAGTCGGTCACCACTCTGTAGTGGTTCGATATCTGGCCGGTGGGCAGTTCTGCCACGACGATGAACCACTTGGGGTCATCGAACGGGATGGTCCCGTCGTGGTGGAACCGGCTCTTGTGCACGTTGTACAGGCCCGACTTGGCCCACTCGTTGAACAGGGCCGCGTTGTACAACAGCCGATACCGGTACAACTCCTCGAAAGTGTGATGGCCGTCGCTGACTTGACCATCTTGGGTGATCTCGAACGTACTCATGTCGGAATCTCCTCAGCGATACGTCGCTTGGTAGCTCTCTCGATCCGATCCAACATCAGTGCCGGCATAGCCAAGATGTCAGTTAAGGAAAAGACGGTGCGACCAGACTCGGGAGCCAGCACAGCTACCTCAGGTGGCCGATCATTCTCTTGACCATGAAGAGGCCAACTGCCACGGGTGAGGCACTGCTTGGTGCCAGCTTTGGTGTACCGACCAGCGCGCCACACATCGCTGGTGTATCCAGACTGGTCCGGCCCCCACCAGCAGTTGTGGTAGTGAGACCAGATCAACCACTCTGCTTTTCCATCCTCCACGTAAGGAGAGCAGACGGTGCACCTGATCAAGACCGTTCCGTCTGGTGGCTTGGGATACTCCAAAACCAGGCTGCGCAGATACTCGCTTGCCTCTGCGGAATCGCTCCACTCCGTGTAATAAGATCCTTCACCGCCACACTCCGGACAACCACTCACAACGCCACCACCTCAGCAGCCGCAGCGGCGATCCGCTTGCGCAAAGACATCCCGGTCGGGAAGGCACCGATCTTGATGAAGTCGACCTTCTTGCTGGCCCGCGTGACTGCGGTGTAGGCCCAGGTGTTGAGGTCGTCGGGGATGGCCCAGTTCATCTTGTCTAGGTCGTCCACGACCAGAACGTTCTTCCACTCGCCACCCTGAGCCTTGTGGACCGTCATGCACTCAGACCAGGTGAGTGCGCAGATGTCAGCACCCTTACGTCGTCCCTGCTGAGCAGCCCACTTCTCGCCCTCGAAGTCTTTGAACCCGGCCTTCCACGCCTGTACCACGCCCTTCTCTTTGGTCGGGATCATGATGGCACCCATGTGGGTAGCCGGAGTAGTCGGGCCGGACACCTCCAACTCGTCCGCATTGAGCACACCAGCCTCGTAGGTGTTAGCCACCGAGATCAAGCGGTCGCCGATCTGTGGTTCGTCGAGCGACTTGCCCCGGATCGAGCGCAGGGTGGTGATGATCTGCCAGCGAGTCTCATTGCGCCATGCCAGCAGGAGGTTGTAATTGTCTACGTCATCGAAGGTGACGTAGGGGATCAGGCTCTTCCAGTCCTTCAGACCCGAGGATACCCGGATGGTGTTGGCTAACTTTCCGATGTCACTCAGCGAGTCGAAACGGTGAGAACTATCCAGGTCCACGCCTGGAAGACTCCGGTCGTAGGCCGGGTCATCGCCAACCGGAGGAAGCTGGTACGGGTCGCCGATCACCAAGGTCTTGATCCCGAACATCGCCACGTCGGCACCGATGCGCTGGCCCACCATCGACGCCTCGTCGATCGTGAAGCACTTCACGCCCTCAGGCGGATCAGCCCTTTTGAAAAAGCGGACGCCATGCTGGTGCTTGGCCTCTTCCTGGATGCACCGGGAGTCAACCTGGTGGTTTTCGGTGTGACACCAGGGGGTCGGTTGGAAAAGCACACTGTGAATCGTCCGGGCACCATGAACCCCGTTGATCCGAAGAATCTTAGCGGCGCGGTTGGTCGGAGCCAGGGCTTGCGTCGTAGTGTCCATCGCGGTCAGAACGTGCTGAGCCACCGTAGTCTTACCAGACCCAGCAGGACCGAAGATGCGGAAGGGACGAACGTCCCGAGACTGATACCACTGGACCGCTGCCTCAACCGCATGAACTTGGTCGGGAGACAACTGATTGAACGAAACCGCCATATCGACGCTTCCTTCTGAGTTAGGGTCAGACCACCGCGCTGACCGTCCGACAGAGACTATACCAGACATCAGGTCGGAAAGCTAGCTCTGGCAACGGAGGTCCTGCCGCTCGCTGTGACAGGGGCTACTCGGAAAGAGGGGGAAGAGCCAACTATGGGAAAACAGCGTCGAGAGCACATCAAGGAACAAGCTAGTGAGGTCGCTAAGCTGATCCACGTTGCTCCGGAATCCATCAAGACGGAGAGCATCGGTGTGGTCATCGCGCCAGAGCAGATGGACAAGCTGCTCGTGCTGGCCAAGAAGAAGGCTCCAGCAGCCAAAGCCAAAGTTGCTGCCTGAGGGTTAAAGCTCGCCTTAGCTTCTAGGGGTCACACCGGGGGCTAGGCGATAGGGTGCCGGGTGTTCTGAGGGGTGGCGTCCGGCGCCCAAGGAGGTGGCGGCTGCCTGTGCGGGACCATCAGCCGCCACCTCCCCTTCTCGTCCTTGACAAGTCTGCTCGCTCTGATAAAGTAGAGCCACTAGGACGACTCGATACGAGGAGAGCCACAATGGCCAAGCCCTACGACCCCGAACGACAGAAGCGCATCAACGCTCAGGCCGACAAGATCGCCAACCTGATCGGTGCCGACTCCGAGACCGTCATGACGGACGGGAACTACGGCGTCACGCTCACCCCCAACCAGATGGATAGCCTCTGGTTCGCCATCAGCAAACAGGGTTTCCAGAACGCCATCGACCTGCTCCGCGCCTCGGCCGAAGCTGCCAACGTCGAAGGTCCCGAGCGCAACCTCGATCGCTGGGCCATCTATCACGCCAGCGCCAGCTTTCTCGATGGGGTGAAAGACTGATGGACGCCCCATACGGGATGCTCTACCACACCTGGTACAAGAGAGTGGTCGGGCCACCAATCCGATCAGCCACCCGCCAGGAGTGGCTGGACTCTCTCGACACCCACGGCTGGCCCACCCACATGATCTCCACCATCGCCGGAGTCGGCCACCGCGTAGTCGCCGTCATCGGCGGACCACACCGGGAGAACGCGCCCGACGAGTGCACCTGCCGGTGTCAGCAGGGTCGCCACTGCGGTGGTTGTGGTCACGAAGGCTGCGGGGGTACACAGTATGAACCTCCACGGTCTGCGCGACCAGTTGACGGCACTGCTGGAAGATTGGCCCGAACTAGGCCAACTAGAGCTTCGCGACGTTACAGGCGACAAGTACCCAGACCGATGCATCGTGATGGTCTATCCCTGCCATGTAGACTCAGCTAGTAACAACGTTCGTACCTGGGAATTCGGCGAACCTCTACCAGAAGGCACAACCCCGTTCGTCGCCATCGAAGTGGACATCACCGACCCATGATTGAGCCCAAGTTTGCCTGGAACGTATGCTACTGGATCGAGCGACGATGGTTCAGATGGCGAGTTTGTGCCAGCTACGGCCTGCTGTTCCCACCTGACGGAGGCATGAGCCACTCCATCGGCTACCGACTGCCCGACCGGTACTGGCATCGGCACTACGCCGAAGCACACCTGCGTATTCTGGAATTCCACGCCAAGTACGGCCAGCCCTCACTGCACCGTACGCCCTGGGCGGTTGCAGAGAGCGACCCCAACTCTTAGTCAAGCTGAACTTCTTGACGAAGTTCACTGCAAGCCACTAAAATGCTAACGTCACAAACCACCGGGGCACCTGGGAATGGACCCAAGGGCCGGAAAGACAGGAAGAGGCGATATGGCCACCAAAACTAAGACCACCCTCACGACCTTCGACGCACTGAGCGACGACGTGAAGGCCGTCATGGACCGAGCAGTCCGAGCAGCCCGCAGCCACTATTGGTGCAGCGAGTTCTCTCGCGTCGCCGGCACGGTGTTCAACGTCCCGGACTCCGATGTCGTGGACAGCGACGGCACCAACTGCTCGGGCTTCGACCGGGAAGGCTTCGACAAGGACGGCCGGAACAACCGAGGCTACAACCGCGACGGCTACAACATCGACGGCTGGAACAAGGACGGCTTCAACAAAGACGGCTTCGACCGGAGCGGCCTGAACAAGGACGGCGTGGACGCCAACGGTCGGGACAAATACCGCTTCGACGCCAACGGCTACGATTCAGAAGGTTACGACTGGAATGGCAGCCGGCGTCGCGCAGACCGCGCATGGTACGCCAGCCAAGCTGCCAAACCGGAGACCGACTTCCGATACGACGGCAACGCCTACGAGCGCCCAAAGGCAGAAGCCAAAAAGACCGCCGCCACCACCAAGCCAACCAGGCGAGTTCCGCTTTCGCGGGGCTACTGACACCACTCCGACACCACGGACGGGACGGCGCTTGCGGGCGACCGTCCCGTTCCCGTTTCCGGGCTATCTACTTATGTCCGGTCTTGAACCTCAGCCTGACGGTGGAGAGACGTACCACCCTCCCTCACAGGAGGTAGGCAGTCTCTCTACCGTCAGGTGATGCAGTCCAAAGACCGTGACGTATGGAGCCGACACACACTCAGATTCGGTTCTGGTGCGAAGCAGATCTAACACAGCGAGCGCTACTCGCCAAGTGGACTGCACTTCTGACCTAGCCATTGTGGCCCAGCGGGGGTCAAAACCCGCGACGAATGGTGGAAAGTCGCTTCACGAGGGGAATGACTGTCTTTGCCCGATTGTCCCTTAACCAAAGACGCCCATGAAGCTCGGGAGGGTTTACCAGCCGCGTGCTGGAAGGTGCTCTGCAACCCGGATCTTGTCGGGCTCGGCGCGCACCTAACTACCAACCTTTGCGGACACCTTTGTCGTGTCCTATTCGGCTGACTACCCGGTGCGAGCGGGCTCCCCGTTTTGATGACTGGCCAGAGGTTCGCCAGGTCGTCGCGATCACACGACTCTCGGGCGTGAACATTGCCACCACCAAGACCACTAGGGCAAGTGGAGGATTCCCACAGAGTTTTTTGTAGAGTGTCCTGAACCGTCTACGGCTAAGATGATCTCGTGCTTGACCTGCCTGAAGATGCACCAGAGCGTTGCACTCCCCGGCAACTTGACCTTGATCGTGGCTACGCCTGTCAATATTGTGACAGGCCCTTCGACTCCACTGCCTATCGCTGGTTGTGTCCCCACTGCCACATGAAGAACACCTGTTGCGAGTGATCTTGTCTGCAAGGCCAACCTCTAGGCAAAGTTGGGCCGGGCCAGGTAGTCTGGGGGGATGGCAGCCAACGACCCACAACCAGTACGGATGATGCCAGAGTGGCTAGAGCCAAATCCGAAGCCCAAGCGTCAGGTCAACTACAACCAAGACGTGATTCTCTGTCCAGTTTGTAAGAAGAGGATCAGGTTGAACAACAACGGCCGCGTCCGGGTCCACATGTCAGGCAAGATCGGCTCAAGCAAATGTGTTGGTAGCGACGCTGAATTGCTATCGGATCTGTAGTGACAACACGCGAGATCTCCTCGTTGGATGACATCGGGCCAGAAGACCTTAGCGGACACTTCGTCATCGTAGAGGAAAGCCCGGTCTATCCAGGACAGCTAGTTCTCCTAGCAGACGACCAAAATCGGTTTAAGAGTCTCTTCAACGACTTCGTATCACGGTATCACATCCTCAAAGAGCTATCACTCTACGACGCGCTACTTCAAGAAGCCGAGATACAAGGCTACAACGTCTTCGTCATGCCCACGGGCACTAAGGTGCTGGAACAGGACGCTGAGCACAAGCTCCCCCTGGAGATCGAAGGCTTCACTCTCCCGAACAACGGCCGACTCTTCCGCTACCAGCAATATGGGATATCGAAGGCAATTTCCCTAGTCAAC
>Ga0208185_1000311_pt1 | contig 25923 bp, 26 predicted proteins | sample EasRivMeERMLT700_FD_187532 | JGI IMG/M metagenome (GOLD analysis project Ga0208185, IMG submission 187532) | Soil microbial communities from meander-bound floodplain in the East River, Colorado, USA - East River MetaG ERMLT700 (SPAdes) (version 2) | ecosystem: Environmental > Terrestrial > Soil... | reverse complement strand
GTTTGGCGAGCGGGACGCGATCGTCGTGCGATCGCAAGGCTACCGTGCGACGTATCGTCAGCTCTGGGAGTCGACAACCGCTCTGGCGCGGGCGCTCATCGCCTCCGGCGTGCGGCAGGGCGACCGTGTCGGCATCTGGTCGCCGAATCGCTTCGAGTGGGTCGTCACGCAGTTCGCCACGGCGCGCATCGGCGCGATTCTTGTCAACATCAACCCGGCGTACAAGACCGCCGAACTGCAGCACGCGCTCGGCCAATCGGGTGTCTCGCTGCTGATCCACGCGAAGGCGTTCCGGACAGGCAATTACGTGGCCATGGTGGACGAAGTGCGAGATCGCTGTCCGGGTCTCCGGGAGTCTGTCGTCATCGATACCGGGTGGAACGCGCTGATCGATCGCGCCGGGGGCGCCTCCGAGCGCGAGCTGGCCGATCGCGAGTCGCGCCTCCAGTTCGACGATCCGATCAACATCCAGTACACGTCCGGCACAACCGGCTTCCCGAAAGGCGCCACCCTTTCCCACCACAACATCCTGAACAACGGCTACCTGGTCGGCGCGATGATCAAGTACACGGAGCACGATCGCGTCTGCATCCCGGTCCCGTTCTATCACTGCTTCGGCATGGTGATGGGCAACCTGGCGTGCAGTTCACACGGCGCGTGTATGGTGGTGCCCGCTGAGGCATTCGATCCGTTGTCGACGCTCGACGCCATCGCGGCGGAACACTGCACGTCCTTGTACGGCGTCCCGACGATGTTCATCGCGCAGCTTGCGCATCCGCGCTTCAACGAATTCGACCTGTCGTCGCTGCGCACGGGAATCATGGCGGGCTCCCCGTGCCCTGTTGAAGTGATGAAGCAGGTGCAGTCACTGATGCACATGCCCGAGGTCACGATCTGCTACGGCATGACCGAGACGTCGCCCGTGTCCACGCAGAGCAGCTGGAACGACCCGCTCGACCGTCGCGTCTCGACCGTCGGCCGCGTGCACCCGCATGTCGAGATCAAGATCGTGGACCCGGAATCAGGCGCGATCGTGCCACGCGGCGTGCCCGGTGAACTGTGCACGCGGGGCTACAGCGTGATGATCGGCTACTGGGGAAACGCGGAGGCGACGCGCGAAGCGATCGACACGGCAGGCTGGATGCACACGGGTGATCTCGCGACCGCGGACGAGGAGGGCTACGTGAACATTGTCGGCCGCATCAAGGACATGATCATCCGGGGCGGTGAGAATATCTATCCGCGCGAGGTGGAGGAATACCTCTACACCCACCCTGCCGTGCTCGACGTCCAAGTCATCGGCGTCCCGAGCAAGAAGTACGGCGAGGAAGTGATGGCGTGGGTGAAGCTGCGTCCGGGCACGATGGCCAGTGACGAGGAGCTGACAAGGTTCTGCCGCGGACGGATTGCGACGTTCAAGATCCCGCGCTTCTGGAAGTTCGTCGACGAGTTCCCGACGACGGTGACCGGAAAGGTACAAAAGTTCAGGATGCGTGAGACGGCAATCGCCGAACTCGGTCTGCAGTCCGCATCCGAGCAACGGACAGCGTAGGCGGTCGTGATATCGAGAATGAGGTAGTGATGAAGAGGCCACCCTTGCTACCGGCTGCGATTCTCGGGCTTGCCCTTTCCGCGAGCACGTCGACGGCCACGGAGCTACGAATTGGAGTTGAAGGACCAAGGGTCAGGAAAGCCGAATTGCTTCTCTCCTGGTGGGGCGACACGGAACGCATCCCGCTCGCTTTTGAGATAACGAACGGACGCGCTGTATGGACGCTTCCTCTCGATGCAGACTGGCTGCGGACAATGGGCGTCGAAGGCCAGCTGCCGGACCATTCGTTCGTCTACCTGCAGTTCGAGAACGGCTACGCATCGATACGATCCGAGTCGTTTGGATGGATAGCCAGAGAGCCAGACTCGAAGACGGGGCCAGACAATTCGAAGGCAACTGCCGAGACCACGGTAGATTTTGGGCGCGGTCAGGCGATGCGCGTGCGCGCGGGCGAAGTGCGCGAACTCGTGCTGACGCCGCGCGCCGTCGTCTCACGTCAGCTTCGTTTCATCGACGACGACAACCGGCCGGTCACCGACATCACTGTCTCAGCGCACATGTTCTGGTCGCGTGAGAATCGCATGGGAGTTCTGAGCGGCATCCAGCCGCTCGTGGAAGGCCTCGTTCCGAATGCTCAGGGAGTCGTGACAGTCCCCGATGGCGACTTCGAATATGCGATCGACGTGGACGGCAGGCACCTCGACATCGATGATCCAGATGCCGGGCTCTACTTGACTCTCGTGACACGCCTCACGACCGCGGAGCGAATCATTCGTATCCGTCGGCACCGACCATACAAGGTCTCTCTTCAGGTTTTGATCGGCAATCAGCCGGCACAGCGCGCATCTCTCACAGGCTCGATTGCGCGTGACTGCGCAGGTGCTTGCTCCGGTGGAGCCGGGACTCTGGATGACGAGGGCCGGATCACCATCCCGGATTTCTATCCGGAGGAAATGGTGCTTTGTCTCGGTAATGAATCAGGGAAGCCGATTTGGTGGTTGACGCCTGAACCTGCCCAGCAGACTGTTCGATTACCCGCGGGTACAAGACTCGGTAGAGCCGAAAACTGCTACCGACCGTAGACGGTAAACCGTAGAGCGAGGTTGTATCGGGCTGCGCGGCCTAGCCGCCGCGGAGCAACAAGCCCAGAAGCAAGGTGAATTGTGCCGTCTAGAACAAGAACGTCCATTTGCGGAGGTCGAAGCGCAGATCGGCGATGGCCTTTGTCATCTCGAGTCGAAATGCGCCGATCTCCGTATTGAGCCGGTGATCGATCGTGCTGTTTATTTCTGCAAGACGGAAGTCCAGGCGACGTTCGATGGAATCGGCGGCACTCTTGTGCGCGTCGTCGAACATCATGACCAGCTCCTCGGACACCTCGTTGCCGAGCTTGTCCCTGACGAGGGTGGAACTTGGAGGCACTCCACGTGAACTCCTGTTCTGCACCCGACCCTCGCACCCGACGACGACGTCATCGTCCGGGGTGGCTGTCAATACTCGTCGAGGGCGATACCCTGGCCGAACCGATCGCGGCAGGCGGACCTAAAGGTCCGCCTCTACGCACGGAGGGTCGTAGAGGCTACGCACGGAGGGTCGTAGAGGCGGGTCTTCAGACCCGCCTATCCCGATTGACGAAGCGCTGTCGATCGCAAAGCAGATCGCGGAGGCGCTCGAAGCCGCACATGAGCAGGGGATCATCCATCGCGATCTGAAGCCCGCGAACATCAATGGGCGTTCGGCTGCGTGCTCTCCGAGATGTTGACCGGCAAGCGCGCCTTCGAAGGCGACGACATCTCCGATACGCTGGCGGCGGTCCTGCGTGGCGAGCCCGACTGGAACGCGCTGCCGGCCGATACCTCGCTCGAGCCCGGCTATCCTAATTCGTTGCCGCCTGATCGCCCTTGAGCAGGCGCTGGCGCGCCTTGTCCACGTCGCGCTGAAACACGAACAGGTGATCCGCGTTTCCCTCCGGATCCGTGAAGTTGTACTGCTTTCCGGCCTTGACCTTCACCTTCAGGTTCTTCTCCAGGTAATCGATCTGAAAGACCTCCAGGTTCGCAAGCGGCACGGTGAACGCATCGCCCTTGTTCGTCGTGTCGTAGCGCAGCCCTTGTGCTGTCGCGACGAGCGTCCCCCGGCACGATCCGATGCCATGCTTGTGGATCACCTCGGCCTTCATGTCGAGCCGGACTTCCTTGAATCGCACCATGATGTCGCGCGGCCCCGGCGAGACATCGATCGACTGCGCATATCCGTCATACCCGGGCGCCGACACGTTGATCTGATGCGTTCCCGGCTTCACCTCTGACGTCGTCACCGGCGCGGCGCCGACGAACTGCCGATCGATGAAGACCTGCGCGCCCGGCACATCGCTGTCGATATGGAGCGTTACGAGATCCGCCGGCGGCGGTGCTTCGGTCGGGGGAGGCGGCGCGGCGACGGGTGCCGGAGCAGCAGCGCGACGCGTTGGACGCGGTGTGTCAACCGGCGCAGGCGCTGGCGCAGACGGCGGCGCGACTGTGGGCGCGGGCGCAGCAGACACGGGTGCGGGTGCGGGTTCTGGTTTCGGTCGCGAGATCAGGAAGACGCCGATTCCACCGCCCACGACGATGATGACGACAAGAAAGATGGCGAGCTGGCGATTCACGCGGAGAATTCTAAACTAGTACGTGGCCCGTGAGTACGTGGCCCGTGACGCTCCCCGAGCGGATGCCAGGCACTTCCACAATCCGGATTTGCCCGGGCGCCGGTGGAGTCTCGACCGCGCGTACCAACGTATCGACCATCTGCTGCAGGGTGACCAGCCCGAGCCGCTCGGCGCCCTGGCGTCCAGAAGGAATCAGCCGCGCGATCGCGTACAACGGCGCAAGAAGCACCGGCCAGCGGTGGCCCGGGCCGAGTACGTACCACGGTCGCACGATCGTCGCCGTCAAACCCGCTTCGGCGATCGCGCGCTCCCCGGCCGAGCGCGCTTCGATGTAGGCGTGCATGACCGGCGCGGGGTGCGCCACGCTGACGTAGACGAAATGCGGTGCGCGGACGAGGCGGGCCGCCGTCACGGATGCACGCGCCGACGCGAGATCAACACGCTGAAATTCGGCCGCCTTCGACGGCGAGGGATGCGGCGTGCCGACGAGGTGGACAATCGTGTCTCTGGGGGTCACCGCGGCCGCAAAGGTCGCGGCATCGAGCGCATTCCCCACGACCGTCGTCACACCAGCAGAGACGCGGGAGGCCGACTCTGGCCGCACCAGCGCCCGAACACGGTGGCCACGGGCAACCAGAGCCGTCACCAAGGGACGGCCGATATAACCGGTCGCGCCCGTGACGAACACCTCGCGTGGGCTCGGAGTGGAGAACTTCAAAACTGGAGAATTGAAAAGTCAGTCGAAAGTGCGATCAAAGCGTACTTGGAACGTACTTTTCCACTTTCAACTTTCCACTTCTCCACTTGCTCCGAACGAGCCTAGACTGTGACATGCGCTGCGGCCGGCCGCTCCTTATGGCTCTGTTCATCGCGGCCCTTGTCTGCGCGGCCGCCACCGTAGAAGCGCAGCGTCGCCGCGGCGGCGGGCGCGGTGGGTTCGGCTTTACGGCGCGCACGGCGACCCCAGAGGATTTCGATGGCCGCTTCCATTTCTGCCGCATCGTGTTCCGTAACTCGCTCGAGGGAGACGGTGGTGGCTGGAGCGTCGACTATCCGCGGGCGGACATCAATCTCTCGATGCGGCTCTCCGAGCTGACGAAGACAAACGTCAGCAAGGACACCACCGGCGAGCCGAACCACCTGCTCGTACGCCTCACCGATAACGAGCTGTTCGACTGTCCGTTCGCCATGATGACGGAGCCTGGCGGAGCCGGGCTCGACGAGCAGGAGGCCGCGAAGCTGCGCCTCTATCTCGAGAAGGGCGGATTCCTCTGGGCGGACGACTTCTGGGGCGAGTATGCCTGGAATGTCTGGGTCAGCCAGCTGCGGAAGGCGCTGCCGGCGGCGGAGTATCCAATCGTCGATCTCCCGCTCACCCATCCGATGTTCCACACGCAGTTCGAGGTGACGAAGGTCAAGCAGATTCCTTCGATCAACTTCGGGTTTAGCGGCCGCACGTCGGAGCGCGGCGCCGACAGCGCCGTGCCGCACGCGCGCGCAATCTCCGACAAAAGCGGCCGCATGATCGTCCTCATGACCCATAACACCGACTTCGGTGATTCGTGGGAGCGCGAGGGCGACGATGCGACCTACTTCCTGAACTTCGGACCGGACGGCTACGCGTTCGGGATCAACGCTGTTCTGTACGCGTTGACGCATTGACCGCGCCGCTCGTGATGAGCGCGCGTTTCCGGCTCTCCGTCGTTGTCCTTCTCGCGTTGTTCAGCGCCATCTATCTGCCCGATCTCGGGCATGGCTTCGTGAAAGACGACTACGGCTGGATTGCGGCGAGCCGTGTTCGATCGCTCCCGGAGCTGGCGCACCTCTACACGACGAATGTCGGCTTCTACCGACCGCTCGTGTCCACGACATTCGCCGTGGATGAGGCAATCTGGGGCGTGAATCCCGTTGGCTACGCGCTCACGAACATGGCGCTGTTCCTTGCGGATGCCGTGCTGCTGTTTCTGCTCGCCCGCCGGTTGACGTTGCCGCCTGCAGCGGCGCTGTTTGGCGTCGCGGTATGGGCATTCAACTTCCACGGCGTCAACATGGCGGTGTTGTGGATCAGCGGGCGAACGGCGTTGCTGCTGTGCCTGTTTGGCCTGGCCAGCACACTCGCGTTTCTCAGCAACAGGCACTCAACCGCCGCGCTGCTGGCGTTCGCGGCGATGCTTTGTAAGGAAGAAGCCGTCGTTCTTCCCGCGCTGTTCGTCACCCTCGATTTGTCACATGCGGCGCAACATAAGGACAGCAAAAGCGGCCGCGGCGTCCTTCGTGCGTTACCGCTCTGGGCAGCGCTCGGACTGTATGGACTCCTTCGCGCCCTCAGCGGAGCGTTCGGACCACTGGATGCACCCGACTACTATCGGTTCACACTGGAACCGCGGGCCGTGTTGAGAAACGTCGCGGAGTACCTCGATCGTGGGGGAACCTGGCCCGCCGTCACCGCCGCCATCATCGCGCTTGGCGTCCGGGTGCGCCGCGCACTCAATGACGATGAACGGCGAGTTATTCGCTTTGGCGTCCTCTGGTTTGTGGCCTTCTACGCGATCACGGTGTTTCTCCCGATCCGGTCGAGCCTCTACGCGCTTGCGCCTTCCATAGGCAGCGCGCTCGCAGCGGCGTCATTGGCGGCGCGGGCGTGGCGCGAAGACCCGCAGCGGTTCGGTCGTGTGGCTGCAGCACTTGTGGCTGTCGTTGTACTGCTGCTGCCCGTCTACCGTTCCAGGAATCACGGACTCGTGGAGCCGTCGGATCTCGCGGCCCAATCGCTTCGCACGATCCGGGATGCTGCACGAAGCCGAGGCCAGCGCGGGGCTATTGTGATCGTCGATCACGCGGAGGAACCCGTGACGCTCAATGATGCGTTCGGCAACCTTTTCACGGACGCCGTTCATCTTTTCGTCGGTCCTCAATGGAGCGGCGTGGTCGTCCAGGCGACATCGACGCGCACCTCAGGGGATGACGACGCCCTCGTCTTCGAGCTTCGCCACGGCGGTTTGATTCAGGTCGAACCGTGACCGCGCGCGCCTTGCGCGCGGATCAAAGGCATGCCTGCCGAGAGCATCGCGTCCCAGCCGGGTTGCCCTTGAATGTCGGCGAGCAACACCGGGGGCCGCGGTGAGGCGGGAGGTTCCTTGACTGTGAGATGCCACCAGCCGACGTCATGCCACGCGCCGGACTTGTACCCAATCTTCCGGTAGACGCCGACTGGCCGGAATCCCAGCGATTCGTGCAGAGCCACGCTGCTGTCGTTCGGCAGCGTGATGCCGGCGTAGGCATGGACGAAACCCTGCGCCGCGAGAATGGCGAAAAGCGACGTGTAGAGCCCGCGGCCCACACCCGCGCGTCGAAACGAACCGTGGACGTAGACCGACACCTCGACCGACCACTGATAGGCCGCGCGGACGCGATGCTTCGTTGCATACGCATAGCCGGCCACGCTGTCGCCGCACACGCAGACCAGCCATGGATGCGTGACCGTCGTTTCCTGCACGCGCCGTCGGATCTCGTCGGCCGAGGGCGCCTCTGTCTCGAAGGAGGTCGCGCTCGACTCGACGAACGGCGCGTAGATGTCCGCGATCGCACGAGCATCGCGGTCAGAGGCGAGACGAATCGCAACCGCCATCGCCGCCCTCATTCCTCAGAGAACTGCTGCATCAGGGTGTCGAGCGCGAGCGGCAGCGGAGGCCGCAGCGCGGTTCCCGCAAACGATGACGCCAGCGCGCGCGCGAGCCGACCATCGCGTTTGTAATGGCGGCCGCCGCTGAGCGCGAAGAGCTCGGCGCACAGCTTCGTCGCCTCCTGGGTGACGTACGTCTTGGTGCGGAGCGCACGCGCAGCGTATGCGGGACCCGCGCCTGGCTTCCACCCGCGCGCCGTCTCGTGCAAGTACGCGCGCAACGCTTCTTCACGCATCTGGGCATCCGCAAACCTGAGGCGCAGCGCGGGCGATTCCGGCGCCGGCGTGGACAGCTCGCGGCGGATGGCTGCAGCGCATCCGAGCGGGATCGCCGAGAACAGCGCGAACCAATACGTCAGCGGCTGCACTATCTCGATGAAGTTTGGAAACCCGACGATGTCTTCTGCGGGCGCCGCGACGTACTTCACGGTCTGGCTCTCGGTCGATCGCATGCCGAAACCATCCCAATCGTTCATGATTTGGACGCCTGGCGACGTCGGACGCACGAGAAACAACTCGACCACGCCGCAACCGGGAAGCTGGGAAGGATCGACTTTCGCCGTCGAGAAGAACATGTCGGCGTGCCCGCCGAACGAGGCGAGGATCTTTTCACCCGTCAGCGCGAACCGCCCGTCTTGCCGCTCCGCGATGGTCTTCGTCGCGGCCAGCGATCCACCGGCGCCCTTTTCGGAATTGCACGCGGCGTACAGCGCGCCGTTGCGGTAGTCAGCGGCCACGCGTTCGATCTGTTCCGCCCACACGCGGCGCTCCGGGGGCGGCGCGACATCAGGACCGGCTGAATAGACGCCCGCCAGGCCGATCGGCATGGCGGCAAGAAGCGCCGTGGATGGCGAAGCGGATGCGATCACTTCGACGGCATCGACGGCGTCGAGGAGGCTGCAGCCGGCGCCTCCCGCGGCCGCGGGAAACGGCGCGCGGATCACCCCTGCGCTCACGAGGTCGGCAACGTTGTCCGCCGGGTAGTGTTCAGGGTCCGCCGTATCGCGCTGCGCGAGTCGCAGCGCCAGCTCGCGAACCGTATCCGCGAGGCGGCTACCCACGGCCGACAAAAGGCATCTTCGTCGCCATGACGGTCATGAACTGCACGTTGACGTCGAGGGGAAGTCCCGCCATGTACACAACGGCGCGCGCGACGTGCGCCGTGTCGATCGTCGGTTCCGGCGCCAGTGCGCCGTACGGCTGGAGGACCCCGAGCGGCATCCTCGCGGCGAGCTCCGTCGCCGCGTTACCGATGTCGATCTGACCGCACGCGATGTCGTGCTGGCGCCCATCGAGGGACGTCGACTTGGTAAGGCCCGTAATCGCGTGCTTCGTGGCGGTGTACGCCACCGCATGCGGACGCGGCGCATGGGCGGAGATCGACCCGTTGTTGATGATCCGCCCGCCGCGCGGCGTCTGCGCCTTCATGATCCGGATCGCCTCCTGCGTGCAGAGAAACGCACCGTTCAGATTCGTATCGACCACGGCCTTCCACTGCTCGAACGGTAAGTCTTCCGTCGGAATCGGCGGCGTCCCGATGCCCGCGTTGTTGAACAGCACGTCGAGCCGGCCGAATCTCTCCTTCGTCTTCGCGAACAGCGCACCTACGGAGACCGGATCTCTGACATCGGTGGGAACGACCAGGCAGCGCGATGCGGCGGCGCCCGCGCTCTTCAACGCCGAGTCCAGGCAATCGGTGCGGCGGCCCGCAAACACGACGGCGTAGCCATCCTCGACGAGCGCCAGCGCCACCGCCTTGCCGATGCCGCTGCCGGCGCCTGTCACGACCGCGACCTTCATCTGATTCATGTGATGGGTGTGCGATGCCGATCGAACCACAGCGCCCAGATGAGCAGCAATGCGGCGCCGACGACGGCGCTGACGATGAGCACGGGGACGCTCGGAGGCGGGGGTCCGAGACTGACAGCGTACGTCGCCAGCAGAAATCCCACGAATGCAGCAAAGCCGCGGCGACCAACGCGATCGCGTGCTCGTGTGGCCCGGATATACACCCATACGCCCGCCGCAAGCATGGTCAGTTCGACTGCGATCGTACCAGGCACCGAGTTCCAGAGTCCCAGTCCGAGCTTCTCGCTGCCCGGATAAAGAGGCAGGTCGGGACGATGCGTGATCCAGTCGAGCACCCAGTGGCTCACGACGAGCGCGGCGATCCATCCCACCATGCGTCGCTCCCGCGCGACGCCAGCGCAGATCAGGCCAAAGAGCACGCCCCAGATGGCTAGGAACAAGAGCGAGTGCGAATAGGGGTAGGAGACGAAATCAAGCGGCGTGAACGCCGTGATACCCGGTTCGATGCGAACCTGCTCGATGCCGGCCACCAGGAGAAACGGCCACATCAAATCGGCCAGCTGCGCCCCAGCGAAAAGTACCGCCAGCGAAAGCCGCGGGGCGGCGCGCTTTGCCGCAAAGCCTAGAGCGAAATGACCGATGAACAGGAGGTCGTCCCTTCGAAGGCGGACCTGAAGGTCCGCCTCTACGATCGCAAGGGCCGACCTTAAAGGTCGGCCTCATGCGCGGGAGCGTACCAAGAGACACGGGAGCTGGCAAGCGCCGTTGACTACTTGCCGGTGGTCTGCCCCTTCGTCGCCCCGCCCGTCGACACGACCGGTTGCGCCGTTCGGTTTGGCGTCGGCTCCACCTTCCCGACGCGGTGAATGGTGCCGGAGTCGATCGTCGCCCCCTTTTCCGTAACCGTCTGGAAGAAGAGATCGTCACCGACAATCTCTACGAGCATGAAGGTGAAGCCAGTATCGAAGCCCTTGTCCGAGAGCCCCGACGGCGCGATGTTACCTGCGCGCAGTTTCGCCGAGCTGCCCGCGATGAAGTACGCGATGCCTTTCTGCGGCTTGATGCGCTCGTAGAAATGCTCGTGGCCCGTGAAGACCGCGTTGACGCCGTGTTTTACGAAGATCGGCTCGACCTGGGAGCGAAGGGCGGTGTCCGACCCGTGCGCCTCGCCCGACGAATACGGCGGATGGTGGAAAAAGCAGATCTTCCAGTCGGATCCGCTCGCGATCAGCTCCTTGTCCAGCCATGCGAGCTGCTTGTCATCCATGTAGTTGCTGTCGAGCGCGAAGAACCGGACGCTCGAATTGGCCGGTTTGAACGAGTAATAGCGCTCGCCGTTCATGTTGAATGGCTTGTAGAAGCGCTCGCTCGGGTCATCGTGATTGCCGAGCGACGCGTAGAACTTGACGCCGGCATCGGTCAACGGTTTATAGGGAATCGCGAACTTCTTGTCGTAATCCTTGGCACTGTTCCCCCCGTACAGGTTGTCGCCCATCATGATGACGAACTCGAACGGGAACTTGCCGCGGTACGTGGCGAGCTGCCTGGCGACAGCGAGCTGATGGCTGTCGCCGGTCCCCGTGTCGCCGATGACGGCGAACTTCACGGATCCCATTTTCATCGGCAACTTCAGGTCCTGCGCGGGCACCGTGGCCGTCAACCCGACGAGCAACAGAACTGACATGAGTAAGCGGCGCATAGTGTCTCCCCTTGCCTTCTATTGAATCGCGTTCGGAATGAAGTCGACGATGATATTCGCCTGCACGTCGCGCAGAATGAGGTTCTTCTCGACGATGCGGTACTCGAGCTCTTCAGGAAGCGGCGGAAGGGCCGCCAGAATGTTCGGCGGCGTCGTCGGCAACGCGTTGCCTTCCGGGTACGACGCATTCACCTTGTAGGTCACCTTTTTGGGCTGGCCTTCATCCTTCTCCTTCACGTCTTCCGTCAGTCCCTCTCGGGTCTCCTGTCCCGCCTTCCCTTTCAGCTCGGGATACACCAGCCGCCGGAACTTGTTGCGAATCTCAGGCGTCAGGATGTCACCGGCGCGGGCATTGGCTCGCGCTGCCCGGATCTTCGCCGCAAGCGCCAGCTGTGCTGCTTTGATGTCTCCGGGGTTCTTCGTTTCCTTGATAGGTAGCGAGTCCTTCGCGGCGGCCTTGTGAATGGCCATATAGGCCTCGACGCGCTTGGTGAAGTCCTGCAGTACCAAAGCATCCGGATTCGAGTTTGTTTCCGCGGCCTTCGCCTTCGTTGCGTCGGAAATCTGCGGCTTGGGCGGCGAATTCTGCGCGTGAGCCGGGCTGACGGCGAGAACGCACGCCACGCCCATCACGCCAAACGAACGGATGACCTTCATATGCAGCCCTCCATGGAGCTTGGCATATGGCTTCACGATTTGTGCCCAAGAGGTCGATGAGCACTGGCTCGGGGAGCTCGGCCGTTAACCGCAGGAATCCAGGAACGGACACACGCCGTCTTCATCGAACGGCATCGGCGGGCCCGCCTGCGTCGTTGTCCGCCCGCAGCTGAGCGTTGCATAACGCACATAACAACGAGACAAGCCGCAGTCCTTGTCGTTCCCCGTGTCTCCGTGCCTCCGTGGCCCGTCTCATGAGCAGCTCACTGGCCGCTGACCAGAATAATTCCAACGGCGGTTTTCCGGAGCGAGAATCTGGTTCTCGTTGAGGCGTCCGTCGCGGCGTCGGAACCAGTCAGCCACGGCCTCGTGCAGTATCGGCGCGCCCTCCGGACTCCGGATTTCGCCAAGCGGCCCGGCGGGTGCGAGGACCCCGTCGCCGCCGCTCGCGATGAAGTCGCTCGTGACAATTGTGAGCCGCTCGTCGGATCTGATTGGAGCCCCCGATTTCCGACTCAGCGTGACTCGCAACATCCCCGACTCACACGTCGCGTCGACCCGGAAGCCGGCGATCGACAGGATCTCGGTGGGCGGCTCACGCCGCTGGAGGTTGTAGGCCACGATTCGCGCGAGCTGATCACCAGTCAGCATGAGCGTGACAAGACGATTGTCGAACGGATACACCTCGTACACTTGTCCGTACGTCAGCTGACCCGCCGGCAGATCAGTGCGTAGCGCGCCACCGTTGCCAATCGACACGTCAGCACCTCGAGTCGACTCGAGTGTGCCATCGGCGAACAGATCGGCGAGCGCCGACTCGGCCTGGTCGCCGCGGCGGATTGGCGTCTCGAGGAACACACCAAGCGGCTGGTTCTTGACCGCGAGCGCCCGGCGAACGGCGGGCGCGATCGCGGCTGCCGCTGCCGCATCCGGCGTCACCGGGCGGTTCTCATAACGGGCGGGCGTCAGTTTCGCCGTCTGCGCCGCCGCGGCATCGCACGCGTGGGTTGCCGGATCCTCGCGCGCGCAGAGATCCCGCGGCGCGAAAAGCTGCTTGCCGGTCACTTTCGAGGAGGCTCGATCGATTGTCAGGTCGACGCGCGAGAACGCGCGACCGGTGGAATAGGCTTCGACGATAGCGATGCCGGCGATGTCGTGGGCCATCGCCTGGTGCGCGTGGCCCGCCGCGATGACATCGACGAGACCGCGAGGAAGCTGGCGCGCAACCTCGACGATCTCCGCCGTCGGATCGCACGAGCTCGTGTCCTCGGGATTGTCGAGCCTCGCGCATCGCCCTCCGGCGTGGGCAAGGACGATCACCACGGACGCTCCGCCCGACCGCAGCGACATAGCCTCTTTCTCGATCGCAGGCGCAAGCGGTGCAAACGTGAGGCCGCGAATGTTCTCAGCGATCGTCGTCACAGGCGTCGACCGTGTCGTGACGCCTATGATGCCGACCTTGACGCCACCGGCTGTGACCATCGTCGACGGCTTCACATTGCGCCACGCCACCGGCCGACCGGTCGCATCGTCGATGACGTTGGCCGCGAGAAACGGAAACCGCGCTTCGGCGGCGCGCGCCTTCAGCGCCCCTCGCGGGTCATCCCCTGTCTTGCGGGGCGTGGCCTCGGGGCCGGCCGGACCAAAGTCGAACTCGTGATTGCCAATCGCGGCGGCCGCGTATCCAAGCCGGTTGTATGCGCGGACCACCACCGCGCCTTCATTGAGGTTCGATTCGAGCGTCCCCTGAAACATGTCTCCCGAATCGACGAGCAACACGGCGCCGAGATCGCGGAGTCGCGCAGTACGAACGTTGCGCACGTATCCGCCGAGCAGCGCCAGCCCGCCGCGCTCGCCCCGCTGAATGATGCCGCCGTGAAGATCGGTCGTCGCGATGATGGAGAGGGTGAACGTCCGCGGCAGCGTCTGTCTGGTCCCGGACCCGGAGGCTCCGCCCCGCGTGGAGGATGCGGGCGCTTGCCGTTCCGGAGATGCGGGCGCCGCGATGGCGCAGATTACGACAAGGAGCAGCGTCGAGACGCGCGCGCGGGACACCCATCGAATGCTAGCACGCGCTTATCACCGCGGCGATGATCGCCGCGACCCCGGACCAGAATGCGATCGGCGACCATGTGTAAATCGGGTACGGCGCGGCACGGCTGATATAGATGCCCGGATTGCCGGCCACGCGCGAAGCGGTCTGTGCGCGCTGCTCGGGTGACCAGCGTGGCGGTACGCGCGAGACGTACGAAGGCGTGTCGAGTACCGGCGCAAAGAAGACCTCGAGAATACGGTTCTCCCGCCACGCCGTGAACGGGTCGTCGGCGCTCCACGCCAAATTCCTCGACTGCACGTGCCACAGCGCTTCGCTCAGGTACTGATCCTCGCGCGAGAGTCGATGGAGAACCATCGGCGGCTGCACGCGCCAGCGCGTCACCCGATCGGCGCCGGAAGCAACCAGATCTCGGGCGGTGTATCGAGACCAGAACACCCCGATGTCGGGCTCGTACACCTGATGTCCGAGATGCACGACCTGGAAGAAGGTCGCAAATGCCAACAGTACGACGCTGAGGGCATGGGAGATGGGGCGGATGGCCGCTCGCTCCAGCGGCGCATCGAGTCGAGCCGGCGGGTCGATGCTCGCCGCGAAGCACAACCCGCACGTCACCGCCACGCCGTTGAGGAAGATGTCGTGTGCTTCGCCGACGCGTGCCGGGACGAACCATTGGAGAAATTCGTCCGCGATCCCTACGAGGACGCCGGCGAGCAGTGGCCACACGAGCGCAAGACCGTTGTCGAGGGGACGCCACGCGCGATAGAAGAGCCAGGCGATGACGCCGTATTCGACGAAATGAACGTGTTCGACGACGTCGACTTCGGGATTGCCGGTAGCCACGATTCTCGCGTAGAGCGCCGCACCGCCAATGCTCGCCGCAAGCACCGCGAATCGCCACGCCCGGCGATCGCGGACGCGGACGACCGCCGCGATCAATGCCACGACGACCGCTATGGTGACCGCACCCGAGACGATGGCCTGGAACTGCGTGGGAAACGCGGCTCGTATCGATGCGCGGAGCTCGCCGATGAATGGAGAAGACAACACGACCGCCACCGCCCCGATCGTGGCGACCGCGAGGCGGCCGCGATGGACTTTACCCACGCAACTTCGACCTTCGACCTTCTTACTTGATGACGTCCAGAATCACCTCGGCCGCGTGCTCGCATTGCGCGCGCGTCACATCGAGATGCGTCACGGCACGGACGATGCGGGGACCGAACGCGACCACCAGCACGCCGTGGGCACGCGCCGCGGCCACAACGGCGGCTGCGTCCGGGGCCCCTGGCGCCAGCGAGAAGATCACGATGTTCGTCTGCACGGTCTGCTCGTCGAGGACGACGCGTGCGCTTGCGGCGAGGCGCGCGGAAATCACCTTCGCATTCGCGTGATCGTCGGCCAGCCGCGCGAGGTGATGATCGAGCGCGTAGAGACCGGCTGCCGCCAGAATTCCGACCTGCCGCATCGCCCCGCCGAACATGCGCCGGTGGCGGACGCAGTCGCGAATCACCTCGCGTGATCCGGCGAGCATCGTTCCCGCAGGCGCGCCGAGCCCTTTTGACAGCGCCACCGTGGCCACGTCGAACGGCGCAGCGAGATCCATGAGCGATCGGCCCGAGGCCGCCGCTGCATTCCACAATCGCGCTCCATCGAGAAACGTGGTGATCCGCCTCTCGCGCGCCGCCGCGCAGATGCGAATCGCCTCATCCTGGTCGATCACGATTCCGCCGGCGCGGTTGTGGGTGTTCTCCACCTGCACGAGCGTCGTCGGCGGATAGAGCATGTGATCGCGCGGCTTTACGGCCGTCACGAACTCTTCCGCGGCGAAGCGTCCTCCCTGCCCCACCTCCGTGAACTGCACGCCCGCGTTCGCGCCGCCCCCTCCGGTCTCATGCCAGACCGCGTGACTCTCCCGGCTGACGATCACATCGTCGCCGGGCCGAGTCAGCGCGCGAAGCGCGACCTGATTTGCCATCGTGCCCGACGGAAGCCAGAGCGCAGCTTCCTTGCCGAGCAGCGCCGCGATCCGAGCCTGCAGCTCGTTGACGGTCGGGTCTTCCCCGAACTGATCGTCGCCGACTGCGGCGGCCGCCATCGCGGCGCGCATGCCTGGCGTGGGACGCGTGACGGTGTCTGAGCGAAGATCGATCGGCGCGGTACCCGTGCCCGCGCTCACTGCGCACGTACCGTGTGCTCGCGGAAGAACACGATCATATCGGTGCTGACTGCCGGCTTCGCTCCCAGCTGCCGCAGCATCGTCGCCACTTGTCCGCGGTGATACGTGCCGTGGTTCACGACGTGGACGATCATCTGCCAGTAGGGAGAGGTCGACGACTGGCCGGTCAGCGACTTGTATTCGATCATGCGATGCAGGCCGGCGGGTCCGAGGCCATCGACGAATGCCTTGATCTGCGCCTCGAGCGCCATCCACGTGTCGCGAAGCGCGGCGACGCTCACGAGCTCGCTCGTGTCGGGGCGGGCGGCCGGAGACTCCCCCTGCCAGCGGCGGTACCAGATCCACTCGGCGAAGTAGATGTGGACGAGCGTGTCGAGCACCGAACCGAAGGAGCTGCCCAGCGGTTGCGACAGCTGCTCCGCGGACAACTGTTCGGCGGAGGCAAGCACGCGATCGCGTGCCCAGTAGTTGTAGTCGACGAGAATGTGGATGTAGTCGGAAGTCATATGGGAAGCACGAATATATACCGCGTCTCGGATAGACTGAATGCCATGCCTCGCCGATGGCGCCGGCCGCTCACAATCATTGTCGCGGCCGCGATCTGCCTGAGCGCGGGTGTGGCGACGGCGCAGTTCGGCCGGCGCGGGTTCGGGGGCTTCAGGGCGCGGTTCGCCACGGCAAACGATTTCGACGGCCGCTTCCATTTCTGCCGGATCGTCTACCAGTCGGCGCTCGACGGCGACGGCGGTAACTGGAACGCGGACTGGCCACGGGCCGACATCAACATGTCAGTTCGGCTGTCTGAGCTGACCAAGACGGACGTCAGCAAGGATCCCACCGGCGAGCCGAACCACCTGCTGATTCGTTTCACCGATCCCGCGCTCTTCGACTGTCCCTTCGTGATGGCCACCGAAGTGGGAAGAGCGGTCATCACGGATCAGGATGCGAAGGCCCTGCGCCTGTATCTCGATAAGGGCGGTTTCCTGTGGGTCGACGACTTCTGGGGTAGCTACGCCTGGGATCACTGGGTGGCCCAGCTTCGGAAGGCGTTACCCGGGAACGAATTTACGATCTTTGATCTGCCATCGGACCACCCGTTGTTCCGAACGCAGTTCGAGGTGGCACAGGTCCCGCAGATTCCCAATATCGGGTTCTTCACCCAAACCGGCGGGGGAACATCCGAGCGCGGCTCGGACAGTGCCACGGCCCACGCGCGCGGCATTGCGGACAGTCACGGACGCCTGATGGTGCTGATGACGCACAACACCGACTTAGGTGACTCGTGGGAGCGCGAAGGCGACAGCCCGGCCTATTTCCTCGCCGTCGGCCCGAGAGGCTACGCCTTCGGCATCAATGCGATCCTCTACGCGCTGACTCATTAGAAAATCCCAAATCCCAAATCCCAAATCCGAAATCCGAAATCCGAAATCCCAACTAAATCAAAACGTTACATCTGCAGGATGTGACAGATGGTCTCGACGGTGTTCCAGTTGCGCGTCGTCGCGACGCCGAACCCTCTCTCGAGGACCGCGTTCGGATAGATCGGCGTGCCCGGCTGCCGCCGCCAGACGCTGGCGGCGAGCCTTCCTGAGGCAGCAACGATCTTGACCTGCCACCGGTTGTTGGCGGGATAGATCACCGGAAGCGGCGGCACGGCCCGGGACCGGGTGAGCATCACGCTCAGGAACCGTTGTTCGTTGGCGGCAGGAGGCCGGCGCCCGAAGGGCGCACTGGCCGCAAATTCGACCAGCTCACGCTCTCTGACGATCATGATGTCGGCCTGGAACGCCAGACGCGTTCGTATCGCTGCAAGCAATGCCGCCTGCGGCCCCGGCGCGCGCACGACGAATGTGCCGGCGGCGCCGATGTTGACGACGTCGTACACCGCGAGATCCTTCGCCAGCGTCGCGGGCATGAATCGTTTATGACGGCCGACGTTCACGCCTCGCAGGAAAACAACAAGGGACATGGGGAATCGGTGATTAGTGATTGGTGATTAGTGATTACGGATTCGTGATTAGCGCGACTCGCGATCCCCACAGTCACCAATCGCCAATCGCCAATCACAAATCAAGTTCATACCGCGCTACATAGTACGACCCGACCTGGCGGAAGCTGTGGAACCGGAACCCGAATCGCTCGTAGAGATCTCGGAGGCGAGCGCGTTCCGCGTCGCAATCGAGACGCAGGTACTGTCTGCCCAGCGACCGGGCGTGATCGACGGCCCATCGAAGCAGCGCGGCCGAGACACCTTGTCCCGCATACGTTCGCCGCACCGCGAGGCGATGGATGAATGCGGAGTCATCCGTGGCGAGATCGGGCCAGAACAATTGATCGTCGAGCTGGAATTTCAGCGCCCCCACCATGTCGCCGTCGCACTCCGCGACATAGAAGAGGCCGGCATCGACTTCTGCCGCGATGCGATCATCGGCGAGCTCGTCCTCGACCCACATCGTGGTGCCGTCAAGCTGCTCCACCCACTTCGCGGCGTCCGTGAGAATCGCGGTCACGGCGGACGCATCTTCACGTATCGCCTGCCGAATCCGAGTATCCACGTACGTTAGGGGCCGGCTTGGTAAGTAGGGGCCAGTTCAGGCCGGCCCCTACGGCGCACAAGATCAGAATTCGATGCGGACCCCGAGCTGCGCCGTTGTCGGGATGGCTCCGGCGCGCAGCACGGTCAGATTGAGGAAGTCCGTCGAACGCCGATCGCCGGTCGGATTGTCGAAATTTGCACGATTGGTCACGTTGAAGATATCCGCGAAGAGATCGATCGAGCGCCCGGCGGCAGGACGCAGGCGATAGCCAAGCCGCACGTCGAGCTGGAACAGGCCCGGCCCGGTCGCGCCGTTGCGGTGGCCGTCGGAATCGACGTTGAACGGATTGCGACCTGTGCTGGTGTAGGCGCCCGCCGGCAACGGCTCGGCGAACGTCCCGTTGCGATCCGGATCGGTCGTGGAGTCGAGCACCGTGAATTTCGACCCACTCAGCGCGCGCGCGACCCAGGCGAATGTGAGACCGTGACCCTTCGGCACGAGTGATTGACCGCTGATCACCAGATTGTGCCGGCGGTCGACGTTGGTCGGTCCCTCATTGAGCTCGAGGTGCATGTCATCCAGAACCTGAAAGCCGCTGAGAGGAATGGCAGCACCCGAGGTATTCCCGCGGGAATAGCCGAGCGTGTACGAGACGCGGAACGAATAGTCGGATGCAAAGCGCTTGACCAGCGCCGCCTCCAGTGCGTCGTAATCGATCTTCCCGACGTTCACCGGCTGGTTCACAGCGGCCGAGAACGCTGGATCGATGCGGACGAGTGTCGCCGTGCGCGATGTCGATGCGCGAAGGCCCGGGTTCAGATCTTTCAGCATGAGTTGGTCGCGACCGCGTGCATGAACGTAGTCCGCACTGACCGAGACGTTCGTCCAGAGCTGACGCTCGTACCCCGCCGTGAACTGATCGGTATACGGGACCGTACGTCCGGGCTTGTCCAACGTCACGTTCCCGGTGTTCTTGATGACAGCCCCCGCCGGGAACCGCGCAGCCAAAAGCGCCCGATTCACCGTGGGACCACCCGTGAGCATCGGGTCGGTCGGCACCTGACCAAGCGACGGTCCGGGGTCCGCGCTGTTGGTGGGAAAGTTGACCTCGAATGAATCCGAGAAAACCCCGGCTGTCAGAATCGCGGAGATCAGCTCGAAGTGCGTCTTGTCGTAGAACCGACCGTAGCCGCCGCGGACGGCGACCTTGCCGTCGCCGCTGACGTCGTAGGTCAGACCCACGCGGGGGCCGACGTTATTCCTGTCCACGGGATAGGCATTCGGGTCAGAGAATGCGGGGTTGTTCGCTTCCAGGAGCGGCTGCACTTCGAGGTCGTATCTGAGGCCCAGGCTGACCGTCGTCCGTGCGTTCACGTGCCATTTGTCCTGCACGAAAAAGGCGGCGAAGTGCGCCTTCTGATCGCGGTTCAGGGCACCAGGCACGCGAACGGACAGCCGCTCGGGATACGTGCGGAAATCATTCGGATTAAACGCCAGATCGGTTCTGAAAATAAACGTTCCGTTCAGGTTGTCCTGCGCGGTCGATCGAGCAGTGACATATTCGTACTGCCCGCCAAACTTCAGGTCGTGGTCGCCGCCATGCCCGGGCACAAACCAGGACATCGTGTCGTCGAACTGATACGCGTTGTTGACGCGCGCCTGAGCGATAGCGTTCTGCTGATCGACGAAGGTCAGGTAATTGAGCTGGGGCTTCAACGCCGCCTGATCCTGGCCGTTGCCGTTGAAGTTCGGATTGGCGAAGGCGACATCTTCGCGCGTGAAATTCACACGCACCGTATTGAGCCGGTTATGGCCCAGCACCGAGTTCATCGTGCCGACGACCGTCTGGTCGATGTCGTGCTCTTCGCGGGAGGCATTCTGGGTGACCGAGAGCGGGGGCACGAGCGTGAGACCGGCCGCCATGTTGACTGGAACGATCTGGTTCAATTGCGGCGACGCCTCTCGCAGCCACCGGACCGTCCAGATGTTGTTGGCGTTCAGTTGGTGATCGAAGCGCGCCAGCGTATTCCACACGCGGTCTCGCGTGACCGGCGAGCTGTTGAACTCCGGATGCGAGGGGATGGTGATCGTGCTCGTCCGGTCGACCATCACGCGTTCGAGGTTGAAGAAGAAGTGGGCCTTGTCGCGCACAACCGGACCGCCCAGGTTCGCGCGGTAGGTCTGAAACTGCGTATCGGGTTTGTTGAGGCCGTTCTGCTTCACGAAGAAATTCTTCTGAGTCAGCCCCGGCCGTTGCCACAGCGCGGCTCCTACGCCGTGAAACGCGTTGGTGCCCTGTTTGCTGATGGCGTTGATGATCGCGCCCGTCGTTCTTCCGAACTCTGCGTCGTACTGGTTCGTGACCACCTGAAATTCGGCGATCGCCTCCACTGGCGCCCGCGCCTGCGAGCCTGCGCGCTGGCCTATGACGTCGTCGTTGTTGTTGGCCCCGTCGAGCATGTAGTTGTTGTTGCGCGAGTCCATGCCGTTGACGCTGATCGCGTCGGAGCCGAACGACTCGGTACTGATGTTGGCGATGACACCCGGGAGCAGCGCCACCAGCCCGACGAAGTTACCGTTGACCGACGGCAACAGCCCCGCTTCCCGACTCGTGACGTTGCCGCCGATTTCCTTCGATGTGATGTCGACGAGCGGCGTCTCCGCAGTCACCGAGACCGTCTCCGTCAGCGCACCGACATCGAGCCGCACGTCGAGCGTGGTGGTTCGTCCGAGATCGAGACGCAGGTCGCGGCGGCTGTACTTCTTGAAGCCGGAGAGCTCCGCGTCGATCGAATAGATTCCAGGCGCGATCGCCGTGATGAAGTACGTGCCATCCCCGTTGGTGACAGTTTCGCGATAGACGCCAGTCGCCTGGTTGGTGATCGTGACGTTGACACCGGGGAGAACCGCGTCTTGCGCGTCGAGGACGCGACCGCGGAGTTCCGCCGCGCTTTCCTGGGCTGAGGCCACGCTTGCGGTTGAGAGGGAGCACGCGAGAAACAGGATCCTCACGAGAGTTCGTTTCATCCGAATCTCCTCCGTGGACGGGGCGCGAAAGGGCGCCCGAATGATTTCAGCGCCTCATTCTACGCCGGTGTTTGAGGAACAGCGAGACGCCACGCCCGATGGCGAACATCAAGCCCAACGCGAAGCCGCCGGCGGCCGCAATGATGAGCAGCGTGTCGCTGTCCATGTGGTGGGCAGTCGAGCAGCACTGGTCCTTCAGGACCCGCCGGGATCCCCCGTCACCAGCGCGACCGCGAAACCGTCGTATCCCTTGCTGCCGACGGTCTGCACCATGGTTGCGCTGACACGCGTTTCCGCGGCGAGCCGCTCGCCGAATCGGCGGACGCCTACGATGTTCGAATCCGTGCTCCCGGAGTCAATGACCCCGCCTTTCCGCACAACGTTGTCAACGAGGATGACGCTTCCGCGGCGCGACAGCTTCAGCGCCCAATCAAAGTAGTCCGACAGGTTCGCCCGATCGGCGTCGATGAAGATGAAATCGAACGGGCCTTCCCCGTTCTCCGCGAGGCGAGGCAACGTGTCGAGCGCCGCGCCGAGGCGGACGTCGATTCGATTCGTGAGTCCGGCACGCGCGAAGTTTGCGCGGGCGATGCCCGCGTGCTTTGGATCGGACTCCAGCGTGATCACGCGGCCATCCGCCGGCAACGCTCGCGCGAGCCAGATCGTGCTGTAGCCGGCGAGCGTGCCGATCTCGAGGATGCGTCGCGCGCCCAACATCCGGGCAAGCAGGTGGAGCAACTTCCCCTGCGCCGGCGTGACGCTGATGGGTGGCAGCCCCGCCGCCGCGCTGGCCTCGAGCGCCGCATCGAGCTCGGGGTCCGAAGGGATGACCAGGTTGTTGATGTACTGGTCAACCGCCGTCCATTGATCCTGGCTCACGTTTCCAATGCTACTATCGGCGCTCCCTCACCATCAGGAGCCAATCATGCGCTGGTATCACTACTTGGCGCTCTTCTTCGCTGGCGCCTTCCTGGTCAACTCCGTCCCGCATTTCACCAACGGCGTGTCCGGCCGCCCGTTTCCGAGCCCGTTCGCATCGCCGCCCGGCCAAGGAATGTCGTCGCCCGTCGTCAACGTCCTCTGGGGCAGCTTCAACCTGGTCGTCGGTTTCGCGCTCGCGCGCGCGGGTCGCTTTGACTCACGCCGGCTCGCCGCGTTGCTCACGGTCGCCATCGGCGGGCTGCTGACGGGAGTGATGCTCGCCAACGCCTTCGGCCAGGTGTTCGCCGCGCGTTAGTCCTGCCGTTCCCGGGACTCGAGGTGGAACTTGTGCATGTACCGGTGCATCAAGGGTGCAACGAGGATGCTGGCAGCCACCAGGACGACCATGCCGGCGTATAAGGCGTAGAAGCCCGCGAACAGCTTCCCGCCCGTCGTGCGCAGCTGCGGATCGACCGGGCCCATCCCGCCGAGGAGCATCGCGGCGTTGAGAAACGCATCGATCCAGCGCATCCCTTCGAAGTACCGGTAACCCCACATCCCGAGGACAAGCGATCCGCCGACCGCGAGCAGCGCAATGCCGGCGTTTTGTGCCAGCCGGCGGAGAAACAGTTTGCGTGGGGCCAGCGGCGTATGGCGAGTTTCAGACATATCTGCAGATGTTATTGGGATTTGGGATTTGGGATTTCCTATGTGCTAGCATCCGGCGCTTGGAGGTGACTATGTCACGCAGACTGATTCTCGCAGGGGTGCTCTTCTCGCTCTTCGCGTCGCTGGCGGCGGCACAGGATGCGAAGACGGTCATCGCCTCCGCATCGAAGGCGATGGGCGCGGACACGCTGAACACCATCGAGTTCTCGGGCAGCGGCGCCGACTTCGCGATCGGGCAGGCCTACAACGGCAACTCGCCGTGGCCGAAGTTCATCGACAAGACCTACACGCGCCAGATCGACTTCCGCGTACCGTCCTCGAAGATGGATCGCATCCGGATGCAAGGCGAGAACCCGCCGCGCGGAGGAGGCCAGCAGCCGGTCCGCGGCGAGGTGCCGCAGAACCAGACGATCGTCGTCAACGCGAACACGCCGTGGGCGCAACAGCTCGAGATCGTGATGACTCCGCACGGCTTCCTGCGGGCCGCCGCGGCCACCAACGCCACCGTGAAGACGCAGACGGTCGGCGGCAAGAAGTACACCGTCGTGTCCTTCATGGGCCAGAACAAGGCGGCGGTCAACGGGTACATCAACGATCAGAACATGGTCGAACGGGTGGAGACGCTGATCGACAACCCGGTCCTCGGCGACACGCAGTTCGAGGCGGTCTACGCCGACTACAAGGACTTCGGCGGCGTGAAGTTCCCGATGCACATCGTGCAGCGGCAGGGTGGCTTCCCGATTCTCGATCTCGTGGTCAGCGACGTGAAGCCGAACGCGCCGGTCACGATCCAGGCGCAGGGACGCGCGGGCGGAGCGCCGGCGGCAGCCGCCGCGGCAGCGCCGACACCGGGAGCACCGTCAGAGAAGCTTGCCGATGGCGTGTACCTGATTCTCGGCGGCTACGCGGGTGTCGCGGTTGACTTCAAGGATCACATCGTCATTATCGAGGGCGCTGCCAGCGATGAGCGTTCCAACGCGGTCATCGCCGAGGCGAAGCGGCTGATCCCGAACAAGCCTGTCCGCTACTTCGTGAATACGCACCAGCATTTCGATCACGCTGGCGGTGTGCGCGCGTTCGTGGCCGAAGGCGCAACCATCATCACGCACGAGGTTCACAAGCCGTACTACGAGAAGATCTGGGCCGCGCCGCACACGCTCAACCCGGATCGGCTGGCCAGGGAGCCGAGGAAGCCGACGTTCGAGACGGTGTCGGAGAAGAAGGTCCTGACCGACGGCAATCACGTCATCGAGTTGCATCACCTCCAGGGCAGCGGTCACAACCAGGGCCTGATCGTCGCGTACCTGCCGAAGGAGAAAATCCTCGTCGAGGCCGATGCGTTCAATCCTCCAGCGGACAAGAACGCGCCGGTGGTGCGGCCGGTCAGTCCGTACATGCTCAATCTCGCCGACAACCTGAGGCGCCTGAAGCTCGACGTGCAGCGGATCATTCCGATTCACTACCCCGCGGACAACCGGGTGGTCGAGTTCGCCGAGTTCACTCGCGCCGTCTCCGACAACGGAACGAACTGACGCTTCCACGGGCCACGGAGACACGGGGACACGGAGTATTCAATCCGTTTTCTTCGTGACTCCGTGTCTCCGTGGCTTGTCTCGGTCAGTCAGTCCTGGCTCGCGCGGATTCGAATCATCGGCTCGAACAACCTCGACCCCTTGCATGCCGGGCATCGGCCTGGCTTCGACAGCTTGTCCTCGCGGAACACGAAGTCACACGATTTGCAGCGCGCGGGAACGATTTCGATGTCGTGACCCGCGGCGCGCGCCGAGCGCAGCGCATGCCGAAGGTGGTCTTCGATGTCGCCGCGCGTCATGCCCAGCTCACGCGCAAGCCACGACGCGGACCGAAATTCATGAGAGAGTAGATCGATCAGCTGCCGGCGAAACGCCACGTCAAGACCCTTGCCGGTCCGTGCATCGGACGCACTGAAGTTCCGTGCCGATGTATGTCGCGCGCCCTTCAGGCGTGATCACCCACGGACGCAGTTGCCAAGGCGGATCGTGCCGCACGTGCTGACCGTGGCCGCACTCCAGATCCGCGACCCAGTGCCCTTCATCGTCCTGGTGGAAATCGATGATGCGGCGCGGCACGCCGCGGGCGTCATTCATCACGGCGGCGCATGGGATTTCAATATAACGCCCAACTCCCAACCTCCACCGTCCAAGGCGCCTTCGGAGTTGGGAATTGCTACCTGTCTGAGATGCGAGCGCGAAGCCGGACGAGCAGTTCGCGGAAGTCGGCTGGGAGCGGCGCCTCGAAGTGCACCACCCGGCGATCGGCGGGGTGCTCAAACGCCAGCCGATACGCATGAAGCGCCTGGCGGGAAAACGCAATCGGCCGCAGCGCCTCGGGGCCATACACGTAGCGCCGCTCGCCGACGAGCGTGTGGCCACGCAGCCGCGCCTGGATGCGAATCTGATTGCGCTTCCCGGTCTGGAGTCGCACTTCGATCAGTGACGCATCGCGAAACGTT
>Ga0208185_1000310_pt1 | contig 26006 bp, 20 predicted proteins | sample EasRivMeERMLT700_FD_187532 | JGI IMG/M metagenome (GOLD analysis project Ga0208185, IMG submission 187532) | Soil microbial communities from meander-bound floodplain in the East River, Colorado, USA - East River MetaG ERMLT700 (SPAdes) (version 2) | ecosystem: Environmental > Terrestrial > Soil... | reverse complement strand
CGAAAATGTTTCGCGGGATTTTTGTGACAGGCACCGACACGAACGTCGGTAAGACCGTCGTTTCGGCCGCGCTCATGCTCCGTTATCGAGACGAGGCGCCGCTTCGATATTGGAAGCCGATTCAAACCGGTATCGAGCGAGACGACGACTCCGCCGAAGTAGCACGACTGGCGAACTGCAGCGAGGAGGAGGTTTTCAACTGCGGTGTCAGACTGCCCCGTGCGGTGTCGCCGCACCTTGCCGCCCGTCTCAGCGGGACGCGCATCACCGCGCGAGCCCTCGTGGAGCAACTCCGTGAGGCGGATCACAGGACCCGCGCGGCAACCCCCCGTTGGATTGTCGAAGGCGCCGGCGGCGTGCTGGTTCCGATCAATGAACGCGAGACGATGGCCGACGTGATCCTCGGGCTGCACATTCCGGTGCTCGTTGTGGCGCGCGCGACCGTTGGCACCATCAATCACACGCTCCTGACAATCGAAGCGCTGCGTCGTCGGATGATCCGGGTCGCAGGCGTCATCATGGTGGGGACTCTGGATGATGAAAACCGCGCGGCGATCGAGAAATATGGCGCCGCGGAAGTGATCGCGCAGATGCCGGGCTTCCATCCGCTGACACCCGACGCGCTTGCGACCTGGGCGGCGACGGAATTCGACCGCAACGGCGTCCTGTTCGGGTGTCTGCGGTGATGTCGCCTCCCGAATCGCGGCTCGTCGATCGCGATCGCGCGCGTGTCTGGCATCCGTACACGCAGATGCGTACTGCGCCGCCGCCCCTCCCGATCGTCCGCGGTCAGGGCGTCTACCTCTACACCGAGGACGGGCGGCGGATCCTCGATGGCATCTCGTCGTGGTGGGTAAACATCCACGGCCACTCGCATCCGACGTTGAACGAGGCGCTTGCCCGCCAGGCGCAACAGCTCGAGCACGTGATGTTTGCCGGCTGCACGCACCCGGCCGCGGTCGAACTCGCCGAGCGGCTCGTGTCGGTGCTGCCAGACGGACTACAGCGGGTGTTCTATTCGGACAACGGATCGACCGCTGTTGAAGTCGCGATCAAGCTGGCCACGCAGTACTGGATCAATAAAGGTGAGCCGGGGCGCCGGACATTCGTGACTCTGCACCACGCGTATCACGGCGACACGGTCGGCGCGATGTCGGTCAGCGAGGACTCGCTGTTCACACGCGCCTTCACGCCCCTGCTGTTTTCCGTCGTGCGCGCGCACGCGCCGTACTGTTATCGCTGTCCGATCGGCCTGGACCGCGCGTCGTGCCATGTCGAATGTGCCGGGGATCTCGCGGACGCGCTCGAGCGGCTTGGGGGCACGGCAGCGGCAGTCCTCGTCGAGCCGATGCTTCAGGGTGCGGGCGGGATGATCGTGTGGCCGGCGGAGTTCCTCGCCTCCGTTCGCCGCATCTGCGACCGCCATGGCGTGCTGCTGATCGCGGACGAAGTCCTCACCGGCTTCGGGCGCACCGGGCGTATGTTTGCGTGCGAGCATGCGCGCGTCACGCCGGACATCATCTGTCTGTCGAAGGCGTTGACCGCCGGCTACCTGCCGCTCGGCGCGACGTGCACCACGGAGGCGATCTACGACGCGTTCCTCAGCGACGATCGCAGCCGTACGTTCTTCCACGGCCACTCGTACACGGCAAACCCGCTGGCGTGCGCGGTCGCGGTCGCGAGCCTGGCATTGTTCGAGGACGAAAGAGTGCTCGATCGCGTTCGCCGGCTGGAACGGCAGCTCACGGCGGGTCTCGCCTCTCTTGCGCAGCTTCCAATGGTCGGCGACGTCCGCGTCATCGGAGGCGTGGGAGCCATCGAGCTGGTCGACGACAAGGAAACGCGAGCTGCAGGAGGGTATCTGGATCAGATCGGTCCGCGTCTCGCCTCTGCTTTTCTGGATCGCGGCCTACTGCTGCGCCCGCTCGGAAACATCCTCTATTTCATGCCGCCGTATGTGATCAGCGAGGCTGAAACGGCGTGGGCTCTTGAACAGATCGCGGATGTCGTTGCTGAAACCGCCGCGACCTGACGCATTGACTTTCCACGACAAAGTTGTATTCTCGCGCCACTTTCGCCTTGTTCGTTTTGGCTTTGCGGATGCCGTGGGGGTGAATCCCTCGCGTTAGGAGGTTACTGATGGTTTGGCGCTTGGCAAGGCCCCTGATCGTGATCGCCGTCCTTCTTGCCGTCCCGGTCGCCGCGTACGCGCAGGACGCCACTCTATCCGGCACGGTAAAAGATTCGACGGGCGGCGTGCTGCCCGGCGTCACCGTGACGGCACTTCACGAGGCGAGCGGCAATACGTTCGTCGCCGTCACCGACACGGTCGGCGCCTTCCGGCTGCCGATGCGGACCGGCAGCTACAAGATCACTGTTGAACTTCCAGGCTTCGCTACCGTCGTCCGCAGCGTCAACCTGTTGCTCGGACAGACGGCCGCCGTCGCGCTCGAGATGTCGCCATCGACTGTCCAGGAGTCGGTGACCGTGACCGGTGAAGCGCCGCTCATCGACACCCAGACATCGGGCCTTGCCGGTAACATCGATCCGAAGCAGATGCAGGAGCTGCCGATCAACGGGCGGAACTGGATGGACCTCGCGATGCTGGCGCCCGGCAGCCGGCAGAACCAGTCGAGCGGCGTGCCGCAGCTCCGCCAGGGCTACTCGCAGATCAACATCGACGGCCAGCAGGTCACCAACAACTACATCGGCATTGGCGACGACCAGCCGCGCTTCAGCCGCGACTCGATCGCGGAATTCGAAGTCATCACGAACCGGTTCGATGCGACGCAGGGACGTTCGGCGGGCATGATCGCCAACGCGATCACCAAGTCGGGCACCAACAACTTCTCGGGCGGCATCTCGGGCTATTTCCGGGACGACAAGCTGAACTCCGCCGACAAGGTGCAGCACGTGGTGCTGCCGTACTCGAACCAGCAAATCAGCACGATGTTCGGCGGCCCGGTCATCAGGGACCGCCTGCATTTCTTCGGCAACTACGAGTACGAGCGCGAGCCGCAGGTGCTCGTGTTTGCCGCCAACGGCGCGTTGGCCGCATTCAACATGAATGTTCCGGCGCCACGGACGCAATACATCTGGGGCGTGAAGGGGGATGTCGAATTCTCGCCGAGGAACCGGCTCTCGATGCGTGCCAACGGATACGATCAGAAGTTCCTGTCCGGCGGCGGCGCCACGTCTCACCCGTCCACCGCGCTCGACAATCAGCGCTTCACGAAGCAGGTGCAGGGCATCTGGACGATGGTAGTGAGCAACACAGTCGTCAACGTGGTCAAGGCGGGGTACAGCAACTTCAACCGCAACAACCATTCGCTCGCGGGTTTTAAGGGCGGGCCGAATCCGGACGTCCTCGGTATACCTTCCTTCGGGTGGGGCGCACCGCCGCGCGTCACGTTCACCGGCTACGCGGTGGGCGCGGTCGTCCAGCATCACAACCAGGACCTCTCATCTATCCGCGACGACCTGACGATGTCATTCATCGGCCACGGGCGGCACGACGTCAAGATGGGTGGCGAGTACATTTACAATCTGGCGAACCTGGTCGGTTGCGGCAGCCTCTGCACACCGCGGCTCATCGCGCAGGGCGCGTCGGCCGCGAACTCCGCCGCGCTTCTTCGCGCGGCGTTCCCGGTCTGGAACGACACCTCCACCTGGAACCTGAACCCGCTTGCGCCGATCTCGACGCGGTACGAGGCGTCGTTCACCGACGTCAAGGGGTTCTTCCGCACGATTCCGCAGGACACTTTCGGGGCGTGGGTCCAGGACGACTGGTCGATTTCGTCCCGGCTGACTCTGAACCTCGGGCTGCGCTACGACTTCCAGAACAAGATTGGCACTGAGCTGAACCTCCCGCCGTTCCTGCCCGGCGCGATTAAGAACGACACCAACAACTTCGCCCCGCGGCTGGGATTCGCCTACACCCTCAACGACCGGACCGTCGTGCGCGGTGGGTACGGCCGGTTCTTCGCGCAGGGCACGCAGGACGAGGCGCATCAGACGATCCTCTATCAGATCGGCGCGTCGCCCCTTATCCCGTACGACGGGCGGCCGGACTTTCCGAGCAACCCGTTTCTCGGCGCGACACCGACGTTCTCGTCGGTTCTCGCGAACTCGTGCGATCTGAATGGCAACCGTCCGGGGTGCATCGTCCGGCAGTTCGTCCCGGAGATCAACAGCCCGTTCTGGGAGATGCCGTACAGCCACCAGGCGTCGATTGGCGCGCAGCGGCAGATCGGCACAGTGATGTCGTTCGAGTCGAACATCGTTTACACCGGCGGCCATAACGAAGAGTTCACTCCGAACATCAACCTGGCGTACGACCCGACGACGGGTGTCAATTACAACAGCAACGACGCGACCCGGCGGCCGCTGTCACAGTTCGGACCTGTGCAGATGAGCCTCTACAACGGCAGGTCGAACTACTACGGCTGGGAGAACGCCTTCACCCGCCGCATGAGCAACCACTTCCAGGCGTCGATCACGTACACGTTGTCGCAGTTCAAGGACGCGACGCACGAGCCGTGGCTCTGGTCGATCGTCGACGGCCACCTGACCCGCAAGGATCTCGGTTTCAAGGTGGCAGACGATATGGGCGGTCAATATGGATTGGCCGCAACCGATCAGCGTCATCGCGTCGTGTTCAACGGGATCCTGGAAGCGCCGCTTGGCTTCCAGGTGAGCGGTGTGTACTTTTACGGCTCGGGCTTGCGTTTCGGCACGACCTACGGCGGCGATCCCCGAGCCCAGTCAACTGGCGGCGAGAACCGCCTTCGCGCGGCGACCACGCCCCAGGGCGCGGCCGGCACCATCGTTGCGCGCAACGACTGGGTCGGCGAGCCAATCCATCGTGTGGATATGCGGCTCCAGAAGCATGTCAGGCTCGCCGGACGCGCCGGCATCGACGGCATGCTCGAGATCTTCAACGTGTTCAACCACGCGAACTACGGCTCCTACACCCACACAGGAAAGTAGCGCGTCGTACGGTCTGCCGGCGTTCAACGCCAATGTGTCGTATCAGCCGCGAGGCGTGCAGCTCGGATTCCGATTCCTGTTCTGATTTCCGGCGCTGCCTGGTTACGGGGGCTCGCTCCTCATCGTGAGGAGCGGGCCTTTTGTTTGTGAGGTCGCTACTTGATGAGGCGCGTGGTCGTGGGTCGTGCGAACCTCGCCGCGTCGATGGCGACGTTCGGCCGCATCTCCTTCAACACGATGGTGACCTGATTGATCGTCGAGGTCTTCACCCAGCGAAACGGCCTGCGGATGCCGCCAACGTCGCGGTAATCCGAATAGTCGTATTGCGTTGCGACTGATCCGACCGACGTATCGTTCCAGCGTAGCAGCCGAACGAGCAGACCGGCATTGTCGAAATAGAAATTGACAGGCGTTTGCCCTTCATTCGTCCCTCGAAGAATCTGCACCGGCCGGTCGTCATCGAGGAGCCCCTTGCTGATCTCCCACTTGCTGAAGGCCTGACGGATTCTCGTCGGCGCAAGCGCCACCATCGCATCGAGCCGCGCGCCCTCGAGGTTCCCCTTCGTGAGCGGCAGCGTGAATGGCACGGCCGAGTTGACTGTCACCTGCCACCCATTGCGACCGTCGTACGCCCATACACTGTCGCCCTCGGTCCTGTGCGCAACCGTCGTCAGCTGCTCGGGCGCTCTCGCGTAGATGTCCACGGGAACTTCTGACAGGCCCGTATCCCATCCCGCATAGGTGCCGGTTGCGGCAAAGCTGGTGACGCCGGCCAGCCGCTGCGCGCCGCCAAGCGCGTCAAGGTACTTCGTGAACACCTGGTCGATCTGACTCGGGTTGCTGCCGGCCGCCACGATGAACTGCATCGAATTGGGATTGTCTACGGGGTCCCCATACTGAATCGCCATGTTCGGCACGTTTTCCGGCGCAGACGAATTGGCGTGGCACGTCGCGCAGGTGACCCGCTTCTGGCCGCGGAAGTAATTGCGGTTGATCGCGTTCATCATGCCGATCATCATGCGCGCCTTCTGGATCATCGGCGTGGGTATGGCGAACGCCTCGGCACGGCCGTCCAGGATTTCCGGGGAATGGCAGCCAGTGCAATCCTTCGCCGTTGCGGCGGCGAACATTCCCATCGTGTCGATGAACTCATCGACGGGAATGCCTTTGAGGACCAGAACATTCTTGAAGACGGTCTCCGCCATCGGCGGGGTCTCTGCGGCTCCGGCTGCAGGTCCGGCCTGGCGTGCCGACACGGCGATGCTCGTCACGCCGAAGAGCAGCGCCACCAGCAGGATGGCGCGCGATGCGGTGTTCATGCGACTCCCTCGAGCGACGGCTGAAAGGGTGAAAAAGCGCTCGCCGCGACATGCCGTCGCGGCGAGGCGAGATCGGGAGGAACTACGTGCTACGGCTTTTCACTGCTGCCGTCGCCGTAGTCGTGCCAGAAGTCCATCTTGGTCCCGTCCGGAAGCGTCCACGTCATGACGTAGCCGCCGTTTGACCCGTCACGCGCGGGCGCGATCATCGCGGTGTAGGTCTTGCCGATCGGGAACACGCCGGCCTGCGAGATGCCGTTGGCCCTGTACGCGCCCGGGCCCGAGCCCTGAAGCATCCAGGTCTCGACCTCGCCCGTTTTTTCGTTCTTGATGTCGATGTACCAACGGACATGCGGATTCGTCCACTGAACGCGTTGCAGGACTCCGACGATCGTCTTCGGTGTGTTCTTGTCGAACTCGGCCTGGCTCGCGTGATGCGCCAGGACCGGGAGAGCGACAGCGAACATTGCCGCCGAGAGCAGGGTAACCAATGAGACACGCATCACAAACCTCCTGGTGGAGCCGTTTAGCCGCGCTCCCGGCTGACCATCGGCCGGGGATTCATAATGCACGGCGGATCTTCGTTGAATGGCGCATTCGACGTGTTGAGCTGAATCGGGCGCGGCTGGGTCACCCATGGTTCTGCAAGCACCGGATCGTACACCGTAACGCCGTAGTACAGCGTGTTTCCCTGGCGGCGGAACGTTTCCACGACTCGCATCTCGGTAGAGTGGAACCACCCAGGCGAGGTGGCGGTGTTTCCGAGCCACGTCTCGTCGTTGAACCCGACCGCTTCGACGACCAGAGTATCCCCGTCCCAGCGGCCGACCGACTCGCCCATGTAGGTCTGATCGCGATCGTCGGCCGGGCCGTGCTGCCGGCCGTCGGTCGGCACCACGCGCCAGATGTTTCGCGCGTTGTACATGAGGATGACGTCCGTGGGCGTCTGGACGATGCGCGCCGGCGCTCCGATGCGCGGCACGCCCACAGGCGCGCACAGGAAGGCGGTGTCGAGATAGTTGCCGTGCAGGTCGAGGTACTGCACGCGCTCCCAGTGCTCCGGCTTGTAGATCGGGGGATTGGCGTTGTCGCGGAACCGATCGGTCATCCCCTGATCGCGCTCGGAATACGTCGGGTTGCCGTGCCGGGCGTTGTAGTTGCGCGCGAAGATCCTCACCGCCTTCGCCTTGGCTTCCTCGAGCGTCGCGTAGGTCACGCGCTTGCCGTCCTTGTCGAGCCCCTGTACCTCGGTGCTGCCGCCGCCTCCACCACCACCGCCACCCCAGCGGCCGTTGAGATCAGGCTTGCCGTCGGCCGTGCGCGGTGTCGGCACCTGCGCCGATGCGGCGGGCGCCGCACCGCCGCCTCGCTGCGCGGCGGCCACAGGAATGGACAAGGCCAGCGCCGAGGCTACGCCAGCCGCTGCGGCACATGAAAGAAACGTGGTCCGTCTCATGATTATGACTCCACCCTCTACTGCGATCCCGCGCGCTGCGGCGCGGCATTTTTGACGTTGGCTGGCACCGGCATGACTACGTACGGATTGTACGTGTTCGTTCGCTGGACGGTGAGATCGAGCAGCGTCACGCCGCCGCGTTTCTGGACGACGTGCCGCGGAAACAGCACCTCGCTCCGGTAGTCCGGCTCGTTCAATTCCGCGTAGTCCGTGTACGTGGTTTCAGTGACGACGTTGCCGACCCGCACTTCCACCCGGTCGATCCAGTAGCTCAGTTGGTACTTTTCGCCGCTGTCCATGGTGAGCTCGATGGCGTCGGTGGTGTTCAGCGCTACGCGCGCCGTGCCGTTCAGCGGCGCCGGCAGCGGGTAGGTCACGTAGACGATGCCGCCTTCGAGCGTAACCTTGGTGTTGGCTCCGGCCAGAACCGCCGCCTTATAAACCGCGTGCGGCAGTGACCAGAGCTGCGCGAGCCGATCGTTGAGGGTGTCGAGCGCTGGCGTTCCGCCGACGCCGGGCGCGGTTTCATTCCAGGCCAGCGCGCCAGCCACGACCTGAACGCTGCGCGGTCCCGGTTTGCCGTCGGGCTGCGCGCACGCGAAATCCGTCCGCATGGCCGGCACGTTGTAGCGGACCTGGCCGCGGTAGTTTGCCAGCCTGCATGACTGTCCACCGACCGTCATCGTGCCGGTGCCACGCCAGTCCATGGTGATGATCGAATCGCGCTCGTCGGTCCCCCGCAGCATGCCGAGCGCGTCAGCGATGCGGTAAAGCGTCATCTTGACGTCAGGCGCGGTGGTCAACGGGGGATTCTTGAGCTGGGCGCGCTTGGCCTCGGCGGCGAGGCTTGGCTGAAATGTTTTCGGAATGCCGACGTACTGGGCCTCGGCGTTTCCGATCGTCACGCCCAGAACCAGTATCGTCGCGATCGCGATCGGTCGCATGTGAACTCCTTAAAACCGAGTCGGCGTCAGGTGACGCCCCGACTCACGAATTCGGCAGTGCTGATGTGAGTCGGGTCGTCGCCTGACTCCGACTCGGGACCGGATTTCGGCCGGAGAATACCATTTGACCGTGCATTGTGGCTACTTGGCGAGGTACGCTGTCACGAGCGCGAGCAGGATCCCGCCGGCAATCACCGATCCCAGCTGACCGGCCGTGTTGGCGCCCATCGCGTGCATCAGCACGTGGTTGGTGAAGTCCTCCTCCTGCGCGATCTTCTGTACCAGGCGTCCGCTCATCGGAAATGCGCTGATCCCCGCGGCGCCGACCAGCGGGTTGATCTTCCCGCGCGTGATCACCGCCAGCAGCTTCCCGAACAGCAATCCGAACACCGTGTCGAGCGCAAACGCCACCAGTCCGAGCATCAGGATCATCAGCGTCTTGACCTGGAGGAACGTCGCGGCCTGCATGAGGCTGCCGATAGTCAGCCCGAGAAGCAGCGTCGAGATGTTGGTCAGCTCGTTGGCGGCCGTGTCCGACAGACGCTGGACGACGCCCGACTCCTTGAGCAGGTTGCCCAGCATCAGCGTAGCCACGAGCGGCGCAGACGCGGGCACCAGCACGCCGATGACGACCGTCACCACAAGCGGGAAGGCCAGCAGGCCGGCGCGCGGTACGGGGCGCGGCGAGTACTCCATCCGGATCCGCCGTTCGGCACGAGTCGTCAGCAGCCGCATGATCGGCGGTTGGATGATCGGCACGAGACTCATGTACGAATACGCGGTGACCGCAATCGGCGCCAGCAGGTCCGGCGCCAGGAGCGTCGAGACGTAGATGCTTGTCGGCCCGTCGATCGCGCCGATGATGGCGATAGACGAGGCCTCGTTCAGCGGAAAGCCGACCGCCGTCGCGAGGATCAATGTTGCAAAGATGCCGAACTGCCCGGCCGCGCCCATCAGCGCGAAGATCGGCTGGGACAGCAGGGGGCGGAAGTCCATCAGCGCGCCTATACCGATGAAGATGAACAGCGGGAAGATCTCGGTCTTCACCCCGATGTCGTTCAGGATATAGAGCAGGCCCCCGGGATGATTGAGCGGTGAGTTCGGCAGGTTCCCCAGCAACGCCCCGAACCCGATTGGCAGCAACAGCGTCGGCTCGTACTCCTTCCTGATGGCGACGTAGATGAGCACGGTGGCCACTGCGAACATCACGAGCATGCCCCAGGGGGAAGGGGGAAGGGGGAAGGGGAAAGCCGCGCCTTTCATGAAACGAACGTCACGAGCAAGTCGCCCTGCGAGACGCGCGAACGCTCGGTGACGTGGACGGCGGCGATGGTGCCGGCGCGAGGCGAGCGAATCAGGTTGAACATCTTCATCGCTTCGATCGTGAGGAGCTCATCTCCTCGTTCCACCACCTTACCCACCATCGCCGCGACTTTGACCACCGTCCCCGGGATCGGCGCGGTGAGGAGGTGATCGCCGGCAAGCCGTCCCGGTGAGGGGGGACCGGCCAGGATTGGTGCCGGAACGACCGCCGGAAGCGTTGCCGGCCCTGCCGCAGGCTCGGTGCGTACATCGCCTGATTCGACGTCCACGAGGAACGTGTCGCCCTCGATGCGCGCAAGAACCGGCCGCGCGCGAGGATCGTCGATCTCCACCTCGTAGGTATGTCCATCGACGGTGACCCGATAGCGCTTCATGTCCGGCCTCCGCCCGGCTTCGGCGAGGCCTGGCCGAAGCGCCCTGCGGGCGCGAAGGCCGGGCGCCGCCCCACGCGCTGGTTGAGCCTGAGATTCCTGTGGAGCAGCCGCCAATCGGCAGGCGCATCCTGGCTGAACACCATCACTGCGTCTCCGCCGGCGCATGCGATCGCCGCAGCGAGCGCCGCCGCGCGTCGGCGGCGGTCCTGCTCGTGCAGCCGCTCCTGCCGTGCATCCACCTTTGGCTCGTCCGGGACTACGGGCACCGGTTGTCCGCGTTTCTTGAGGCGGCGTGCCTTCCTGCGCGCCCGTCTCGCCTCGCGCCCGGGCCCTCCAAAGATCGTCGGATTCGTCAGGAGATACATCAGGCTGACCAGCGCGCCGAGCGCCGCGAACAGCAGCACCATGCCCGCCCCGGCAATCTCGACGACGACCTGCATTTCCGGAGACATGGGTGCTACAGGGGGATATTGCCGTGCTTCTTCGGCATGGATGGCGCCTGCTTGTCGCGGAGGAACTCGAGCCCGGCCGCAATCCGCGCCCTCGTCTCCCGCGGATAGATCACATCGTCGATGTAGCCCGTCGAGGCGGCGACGAACGGCGAGTTCAAGCGCTCCTGGAACTCCTGCTCGAGACGTGCGCGCTCGGCATCACGCGCATCAGGCGCCGCCGTTCCGAGTTGCCGCGCGTAAAGAATACTGACCGCGCCCTTGGGCCCCATGACCGCGATCTCGGCTGTCGGCCATGCAAAGCACAGGTCCGTCCGGATCATCTTGCTGCTCATGACGATGTACGCGCCGCCGTACGCCTTGCGCAGCACGACGGATACCTTCGGAACGCTGGCTTCGGAGTAGGCGTAGACCACCTTCGCGCCGTGCCGGATGATGCCGCCGTGCTCCTGTCCGGCGCCGGGCAGGAAGCCGGGGCAATCGACCAGTGTGACGATGGGGATGTTGAACGCATCGGCAAACCGGATGAAGCGCGCGATCTTGTCAGACGCGTTGATGTCGAGGACCCCGGCCAGATGCGAAGGCTGGTTCGCGACGAACGCCACGACGCGGCCGTTGAGGCGAGCGAACCCGACAACCGCGTTCGGCGCAAACTCGGCGTGCACCTCGAGAAATGATCCGCGATCCGCGATGCCGCCGATCACGTCGCGCACGTCGTACGCGATTTCCGGGTTCACCGGAATGAGCCGATCGAGCGCGTCGTCGTCCCCCGCGGCGCTGTCGTCGGGCTTGATCGAGGGCGGATCTTCAGCATTGTTCGACGGCAGGTACGAGAGGAGTCGGCGCGTGAGCGTGAACGCGTCCGCCTCCGAACCCGCGACGAAATGCGCGACACCGGAGCGAGCGGCGTGCGTTTCGGCGCCGCCGAGCGTTTCCGCGTCGACCTCCTCGCCCGTCACCGTCCGGATCACGTCCGGCCCGGTGATGAACATGTAGCTTCCGCCGCGGACCATGATCACGAAGTCGGTCAGGCCCGGCGAGTAGACAGCGCCTCCGGCGCACGGTCCGAGCATCACGCTGATCTGCGGCACCACTCCGCTCGCCTGCGTGTTGCGCCAGAACAGATCACCGAAGCCGGCAAGGCTCCAGACGCCTTCCTGGATGCGCGCACCGACCGAGTCGAGGAGCGCGACAACCGGAAGACCGTTTGCGGTCGCGGTCTCCAGGAGCCGTCCGACCTTCAGAGCCTGGATTTCCGAAAAGGATCCGCCCAGCACCGTGAAGTCCTGTGCGAACAGCGCGATCCGGCGTCCGTCGACGAGGCCGAGGCCGGTCACGACCCCGTCGCCGGCATAACGCTGCTGATCGAGGCCAAAGTCCCGGTGCCGGTGCGTGATATACGGCGCGATCTCCTGGAATGAATCCGCGTCGAGCAGCTGCGCGATGCGCTCGCGCGCCGTCAGCTTGCCGCGCGCGTGCTGCGCGTCGACACGTTCCTGGCCGCCGCCGCGGCGGGCGGCGGCTCGATGCTCCGAGATGGGATCGGTCATGTCGAATGCTCTGTGATGCGGCGCAGGGCCCCTTACGGCCCGCGAGGCGGACCCGGAAGGTTCGCCCACACGTGCGGATTGTCAGGTCAGAACCGGCGCCGCCTCCGCGATGATATTGCCCGTGGAGAAATGCTCGATTGCGTCCCCGTCGAACCCGAGCTCCCGCAGTACGTCGCGATTGTGCTCGCCGAAACGTGGCGGAGGGAACTGCAGCGCCCCGGGCGTGTCGGACAGCTTTACCGGGATACCCACGTATCGCAGCGGGCCATATTCCGGATGCGTCAGCTCCTGCACCATCTCGCGCGCGTGAATGTGTGGATCCTCGAGCACTTCGGCGACGGTATTGATCGGACCGACAGGAAGCTCGTACTTCGCCAGCAGCTCGAAGGTCTCGGCGCGCGTCCGCGTCCTGAGCGCCGCGTCGAGGATCGCCCGCAGCTCGGTGTAGTTGGTGAGACGCCCGGCCATCGAATCGAAACGCGCATCGAACGCGAGATCGGGGAAGCCGAGCGCGCGGCACAGGTTCTGCCACTGCTTCTCATTCGCCGCACCGATATTGACGAAACCGTCCTTCGTCTCGAAGGTTTCGTACGGAACGATTGAAGGATGCCGGGTTCCCATCCGCCTGGGCGAGCGGCCGGTAGCAAAATAGCTCATCGCCTGGTACGTGAGCGTCGAGATCATGCCGTCCAGCAGGCTGACGTCGATCCGCTGCCCCTTGCCGGTGCGATGGCGCGCCAGCATCGCCAGCAGAATCCCCTGGTACGCGTAGAGGCCGGCCACGATGTCCGCGATGGACGCGCCCACTTTGACCGGTTGCCGATCCGGCTCGCCCGTCAGGTCGACGATACCGGATTCGCCCTGTGCAACGACATCGTAGCCGGGGCGATTCCGGTAGGGTCCAGTCTGGCCGTACCCCGAGATCGAAGCGTAGATGATGCGCGGGTTGCGGCGCGATACCGGCTCATATCCGAAGCCGAGCTTGTCGAGGACGCCGGGCCTGAAGTTCTCGACGATGACGTCGGCGCGGTCCACGAGCTTCCACAGCACATCCTGCCCTTCGGGCGACTTCAGGTTGAGGCCAATGCTCCGCTTGTTGCGGTTGATTGACAGGAAGTAAGTGCTGATGCCGTTGACGAAGGGCGGCCCCCACAGCCGTGTATCGTCGCCGCGCGGCGGTGGCTCGACCTTTACCACCTGCGCGCCCATATCGCCGAGCATCATGGTGCAGAACGGGCCCGAGAGAATCCGCGACAGATCGAGTACGAAGACGTCGTCCAGTGGGGTCACGGCAAGAAATTAAACCACGAAAATGATCTTCGTAGCCGTCGTGGTCAGAGGAGCCCAAAAACGATCCAGCAGACGATCGCGCCGACGACGCTCATGGAGAGTCCCCACGCCATGAGCTGATTGAACAGCCGGCGTGTGTCCGTCCCCGGAGGGGCAGCCGCGAGACAAAGCGCCCCGAGCGTCGAGAGGGGAGACACGTCGACGAGATGTCCACCGCTGTTCATCGACGAGATGATCGCCATCGGATCGCCTCCCCCCATCTTCTCGATCAGTCCCGGGACGGTCGGGATCAAGGCGGGCAGCACCACTCCAGTGGTGCTGCTGTAGATCGAGATGAGACCGGTGAAAAACGCGGTGACGAGCGTTGACGTCGCCGGCGTTGCGAGCCGCGCGAGGAAGTTCGAAAACAGGTCGAGTCCGCCGGTCTTCTCGAGCAACGCGACGAGGACCGTGACACCGGTCACCATCAGGATCACCCTCCACGGCATCCGCTTGACCGCCTCGCCATCGTCTGCCGCGCGCGCGAAGGTAAGGACGAGCGCGCACGCAAAGGCAGCCATGCCGACGTTGATTTGAAAGACGATCGCGCCGACAACGAGCGTGGCGATCATCGCCAGGGTCAGCCAGTGCCGGGCCTCGAACGGTGCCTCACCCGCTTCCGCGGCAGGAACGGCATTCACGATGACGGCCGTAGGCGATACGCCGTTTGGCATCGCGCCGACGCCTGTCGCGGCAACAGGCGCAGCCGCCACTGCCCTACGTCGTGCGAACAGCTTGAGACCCCCGAACAGGAAGTAGCCCGCGAAGGCGACCATCGTATGGATCATCAGGTTGTTCAAGTAGATGGGCCACTGTGCATTGGTGATGCCCATCTTCGCCACGAGCCCGTTGACCACGACGCCGGTCGGCGCGATTGGTGAAAGCGAGCCGGCGCTCGCGCCGTTGGCAATCATGATCGTCATCAGGAAGGGCGAGATGTTGTACCGGCCGGCAACTGCCATTCCGAGCGGCGCCATTAGAGCGGTCGAGGCGACGTTACCCGGTCCGATGGAGCTGAGGAACGCCGTCATCACAAAGAACATCATCGGGATCACTCCCGCATTTCCTCGGCATAGATGGACCGCGCGCCGGGCGAAGCGGTCGAGCGTTCCGTTGACCTGCGCCTGGGAAAAGAGCAGCGTCAGCGCCACGAGCGTGAGGAACAGCGCGGTCGGAAAGCCGGCGATGACCTGCTCGACCCTGATTCCGCCGAAGTAGCCGACGATCCACGCCAACACGATGGCGAGAATGCCGATGTTGACTTCGGAAAAACAGCTGATGACGAGCGCAATGACAAGCGCAATCAGCGAAATGGCGGCGAGACTCATCGGCGACGAGTCTATAGGGGGAAGCGCGAAGGGGGAAGGGGTTGGGGGTTAGGGGTTAGGGGTTAGGGGTTAGGGGTTAGGGGTTAGGAAGGATCAGGCCGCTTCCGTCTTCTCCGCCTCCATGTGTATCGAGGTGCGGACGTCCCTCGGGACGTCGCAGCGTTCGAGATGATGCGCCGTCTGCTTGACCTCCCAGAGAGTCGCGAGCGAATAGACGACCGCGTTGATCCCGAGGTGACGCTCGCGGCGATAACACCAGGCCGCGATGTTGTAGGCTGCCATCACTCCGGCAAGGAGACATCCTGCTGCGTGGACCGCACCTTTGACCGCTTCGTTCTCGCCGCTCTTGCAGAACGTTCGAACCATGGATACCTCCAAGGACTCGGCGCTGCCGAGCTGTCCTGCAAGTGGAGTGCCGAGGCTTGGGTCATCACCAAAAAGGGAATACCCAGCGCTCACAGACAGGTGTTGCGTTACAGCCTCACGGCTTCGGTCGGATCGACCAGTTTTTCGGATTACGGTCTTGGCGGGAAGGGTGCGGAGAGTGCTGTGAAGGAGACTTTATGCGTCGATAAGGCTGTCTAACGTGGAGGGTTTCTAGAACTCCCGGAACTGTTGTGCGCGTACCTGCCGGCGGGCGTCTGGCCACCGCGAGCGTCGCGCCCGTGGCAACGCTGATCGCAGCATTCGGGATCGCGGGCTGCGCCTCAGCTCTCGCCTGCTCGGGCTCGCGAAAATCATATGCAACGGTCCCCCTAGAACCCGGTAGATTGACCCTTGGCGGTTGGCCGCTCCCGCCACTGCAGGGCGTCGGGGAACGCCGCACAGGGGCCGCGGCCGACGAAGAAACACACCCACAAAACATCGCCATCACCACCCCGACGCGGGTGTAATATCCGGTCACTACAAAGGGCCAGGGGAATCCTGGATACGACGTGATGGAGGATAAGTCATGCGCCTGATTCCACTCGTTCCGGCAGCGTTGATCCTATGTATGTCGGGGCCTTCCTTCGCCCAGGACTGGGTCGAGTATTCCAGTCGGGCAGACTCATTCACGGTGAATTTCCCGGGTCAACCCAAGGTGCGCGACATCACTTACACCACGGAATTTGGCATCACCATACCGGGGCATGTGCATAGCTACGAGGATGGGGCGACCCGCTATTCCGTCACCGTGGTCGACTACTCGAACGTCCAGAAAATACACGCAGAGCGAGTCAAGGATTGCAAGGGGTATCCGGACACCTGCGGCAACCCTTATGTCGCCGAACTGCGAGGCGCGATGGACTATGCGACGTGGAATTTCATTAAAAAGGACGCCAAGGTGACGTATTTCGCGTACGGCAACACCGACCGAATCGAAGGACGTCGGATACAACTCACCAACGCCGACCGAACTCGTACCTTCGCCGCGATCCACATGCACCAAAATCGCCTCTATGTTTTTGAGGCAACCGTGCCTGCGGCTGGACCGCCGCCGGCGCTCTTTCAGCAATCGCTGGGATTCCTCGACAAGGACGGGATCAGAGTTCGCTACGACACTGTCTACTCCAACATGTACCCACCCCCTTCGCGAGTGCAGTACGGTCCGCCGGCCCAGACTCAGCAAGGCAGATAAGGAATCCTGGATACGACGAGATGGGGACAAAAATGATGCGCCTGGTTCGACTCATTCCGGCAGTGTTAATCCTGTGTGTGTCGGGGCCTGCCTACGCTCAGGAGTGGATCGAGTATTACAGCCGGGCAGATTCCTTCCTGGTCAACCTCCCGGGTCAACCGAAGGTGCAGGACATCACCTACCTCACGGAATTCGGCGTCACCTTACCCGGGCACGTCCATAGTTACGAAGCTGGGCGGACCCGCTACTCCGTCACCGTGATCGATTATGCGAACGTCCAGAAAATACACGCGGAGCGACTCAATAACTGCAAGGCCTATCCGAACCTTTGCAACAACCCCTACGTGGCTGAACTGCGAGGAGCGATGGACTTTGCGGCGTGGAGTTTCCTCAAGAGGGACGCCAAGGTGACGTATTACGCGTACGGCAACAGCGACCGCATTGAAGGACGTCGGGTACAACTCATGTACCCCGATCGATCACAGACCTTCGCCGCGATCTACATGCACGAAAATCGTCTCTACATTCTTGATGGCACCGTGCCTGCGGGCTCGCCACCGCCGGCGCTGTTTCAGCAATCGATGGGATTCCTCGACAAAGATGGGATCAGGGTTCGCTACGCGACGATGTACGCCAACGGGTACCCACTCCCTCCCCGCGAGCCGGGCGCGGGTCGGCTGCAAGGTTGTGAGTAGTGGGTGCGAAATCGGACAATGGGGAACCAGGAGGTTAGTGTGCGAAAGCTGATGCTCGCGCTGTCGGTGGTGTTTGCGTGCGGCCTGCTATCGGGACCTGTTCTGCTGCAGGAGAGAGGGGGAGAAGACGAGACCGGCCCGTACGAAGTCGTTCCCAACTGGCCGCAGCAGCTCGCTCGTCCCGGGTACGCGTTGGGCTCTCAAGGCGGCGTCTTCGCGGAGAGTCCCGACCGGATTATTCTGGTCAACCGCGGCGAGATCAAGCTGCCCGACAAGCTGCCGAACAATTTCACGGGTGCCTACGGCTCCGTCGGTTCGTCGCTGACGCCGACACCGGAAATGCGCAATTGCATCATCATCGTCGATGCCGCAGGCAAGATGGTCGAGTCATGGACTCAGTGGGATCACCTCTTCCAGGGCGGACGCGGTCCCCACAAGGTCAAGATCAGCCCGTACGATCCGCAACGACACGTCTGGGTGATCGACGATCTGCGGCAGCAAATCTTCAAGTTCTCCCACGACGGCAAGCAGCTCGTGATGACGCTTGGAGAGGCCGGCGTGGCGGGCAACGACGAGAAGCATTTCGGCCGACCGACCGACATCGCCTGGCTGCCCGACGGTACCTTCTTTATTTCCGACGGCTATACGAACACGCGCGTGGTGAAGTTCGACAAGAACGGGAAGTTCCTGATGACGTGGGGGACGCCCGGCACCGGCCCTGGTCAGTTCAATACGGTGCATTCGATTGACATCGATCGGAACCGGCGTCTCTACGTTTCCGATCGAGGAAACATGCGGATCCAGATCTTCGATGAGAATGGCAAGTATCTCGATCAGTTTGGGGGCCTTCGCCAGCCGCAACACGTCATGGTCACGGCCGACGGGCATCTCGGAATCGTCGGCGGCAACAACAACAAGGTCACCAAGTTCGACCTCAAGGGCAAGTTGATCTCTTCATGGGGTACGCAGGGCACATTCCCAGGTGGACTCTGGAACATGCACCAGTTCTCGGTCGACTCAGAGGGAAATCTGTACATTGCAGAGGCGACCGGAGGCCGCACGCAGAAATTCCGGCCCAAGCCTGGGGGTGATCGTTCGAGATTGATTGGTCCCCCTCAGGCGCTGATGCCCTTGGGGACCAACTGAGGCCAAGCCTGTCGCGCTAGACGGTCAGGGCTTGATCGTGAGGGTATGCGCCGCGAGCTTGTCCACGGCGCCGCGCGTGTACGGCAGCGGGAAGTACTGGTCGTTGCCGAGGTACTCGCGGTTGTTGCCGTAGTACTGGCTGCCCGGCTGCGCCGACTGCCCAGGCGCGTTGGTCGCTACCGAGTTGTCCACGTTCGAGAGGTCGATGATCCGCCGGAAGTTGGCGCCGGTCGCATTCACTGTATTGAAGCCACCCGGCCGCTCCACCGAGGGCAGAGTGAACTCGGGTACGAACATGTGCGGCAGGTCGCTGCTGTTGATGCGCCCGTAGCGCCACTGGCTCCAGTCGGAGCCCCAGTCCTTCGTGAGGCGGTCGAGCGCTTGCCGCAGTCCCGTTTCGACGAACGCTTGCCGCTTGCCGCCAACGGCCTTGCCAGCCTCGAGCCCGCGCGCCGCCTCGGTGGTGGTCCAGCGGACATAGATAGCTCCAGGTGTTGTGTCCCTCGACAGCACCTTGTCCCAGCCCTCCACAAGGGCGCGTGCGCGATCGACATCGGGGTCCTGGCTCTTCCAGCCTCGGAAGAGCGGTTGGTCGCGCTCCGCGCGCAACGAATAGGCGTCGTGCTGCATGCGCCCGTGGTCTTCGATGGAGAACTTCGTTCCCTTGTTGAGCATCTGCCGAATGCGCGCGATGCGCGAGACCTCTACGCCCACCGAGGTGCGGTACAGCACGGGGCGTCCCTTGTACCCCGGTGGGTGGGTGTTGTCGTTCGCCGTGGCGATGAAGCCACGCTCCGGGTTGTACTCGCGTGGCAGGTCGCTGCGGAAGCCCGTCCACTCGTACTTGCCTGTGCCGGGCACCGGCAGGCGGCCCGTCCACCCGTTGCGGTCCGGAGTGAGACCGCTCACCTGCAAAGCGATGTTCCCGGCGGTGTCGCCGCAGATCAGGTTGTGCGTCGGCACCTTCCAGAACATCGCGCGGTCAAAGAAGTCCTCGCAGCTCGCCGCCTGGGCGAGCTTCAGGCTCCCCTTGAAGGGTGCCGTGCCCGGCTCCTGGTTCACCGACTTCGCCACGTAGGCGCGGTGATGAACCGTGTCCTCGTAGAACACCGGTCCGTGCCTGGTGAACTTCATCTCGACGACGCGCGGCGTGGCCTCGCCCTTCACCCTGATTTCTTCGCGGATGATCCGCATCGGTTCCCACGCGCCCTTATAGAGTGACTGGTTCGCGTCGGCCGGGTTCGTCTCTTCAACAAAGGTGTCGACCATGTCGATGCCGGCGAAGGTGAAGCCCCAGGCCATCTGGTCGTTGCTGCCGGCGTCCACGCCGACAAACGGCGGCTCTCCGCCACCGATGACGTTCCACCCTGGCGACACCAGATGTACGAAGTAGCGCAGCGACGGCATCTCGATGGTGCGGTGCGGGTCGTTCGAGACGATCGGCACGCCCGTCGGCGAGAGCCTGCCGCTCACCACCCAGTTGTTGCTGCCGTCCATGTCCTGGAGCTCGGGCAACACGCGGGCGGTCTTCAACGGCGCAACAAGGCTTCGGTACTGAGGCACGATCTCCAGAGACGGCAGCACTCCTGGCGCGAAGGGATTTCCGTCGCCCTCGCGCATCACGTCGAGCAGGTTGTCTGGAACGATGTTCACGTCGAGCCCGTCGGGCACCACAAGGTCGTCCCACGGGTCTGGTGCAGCCTGCCTGTTGGCTTCCTTCACGCCCAATTTCGCCACGCTACGCGCGAGGCGGATCTCTTCGAGGGGGGTGCCGCTCGCGCTGTCGAGGCCCAGTTCGGCCCAGCGCAGCGTCACGGTGCGCGCGGTCCAGGGCTCGGGCTTGATGCCCGTGAGCTTGAACTCCACAGGCAGGTTGTCGGCGTGTTGGGCCAGGAACGCGTTGAGGCCGTTGGCCCACGCAGTGAAAAGGCGCTCCGCGTCGGGGTGGTAGCTGGTCCACTCCTTCTCGTCCCACGGGCCACGGAACATGAGCAGCCGGGTTCGGGCGTCGTAGTCGTAGGCCTTCGGGCCGAAGATCTCCGCGAGGCGGCCTTCACGCCAGCGCCGCCACATCTCGAGCTGCCAGAGGCGGTCCTGCGCCATCACGTAGCCTTGCGCAAAGAACATGTCGTCGTCGTTCTTCGCGTAGATGTGGGGAATGCCCTGCTGGTCGCGAATGATCTCCACCGGTTCCTTGAGCCCTGGCACGCTCAGCTCGCCGTCGAGCCGCGCGAGCGATTGCTTCGCAAGTTCATCGAGCGAAGCGGGCAGGGCAGCCCGCTTAGGGGACGTGGAGCAGGCGGCAAACAGCAATGTGAACAGAGCCAACGAGAGGCCCGCCGCAAATCCTCGAGACATCGTCATGTCATCCTCATCGCAGCAGCCGGAGCAACGGTAATCGCGGGATGATGACTGCGACGGTGGCGAGTGTCAACCGGGCACGCCGCGCGCCGGCCCCGACCACGAAGAAGATCGCGCGTCACCTGCTCTTTCCTTTGCGCTTCGCTCGCGCCTTGACCCAAGACGCATAGTCCTTGGGGACGTCAAGCTGCTTGACCTCTGTCCACGCAGCGATTGCCTCTGCACGCGTCGCCCCCTTATCGGCTGCAAGGAACTCAGCAACGAAGTTGATGTAGCGACCGTGAGGGACCTTCTCGAATCGCTGCATCTTGTTCAGGGCGATGTACTGCCGGACGAGGTCGCCGTAGGTTGGGTGCTTGTCGCTCGTGATCTGTTCTTCTCGCCAGCGGTTCAGGCGATACCAGACCCCGGACTTCTCACGAACCTCCGGCGCCATCAGACGGGCCTGCTCGACGATGAAGTCCTTCGTTTCACGGTTGCTCGTGTAGTTCTCAATCCGGAGCTTCAGGCTGAGGCCGCGTTCAACGTCTTTCGCGCCCGTCTTGCGCAGTAAACGCTCCGTGGGCAATGCAGCGTCGCCCGTGCGGAGGAACGTCACGATGGCCCTTTCGAGTTCGTCCTTTCGCAGCCTCTTCGCAGAGGGGACACCAATCCGCTCGGCGAAGTTCTTCAATTGGTCGAGATACCAATAGCCGTTCTCGAAGGCGCGCAGCGTCATTTTCGCAGAGAGGGTGTCGGCCATGCTGCTCAGCCTACCTCTCGGCGACTTCTCGTCTGATTTTGCCGTGCGCCTTTTCGTGACCCAACACCTTGTGCTTGATCCGCAGGATTAGTTCGGCGAGAGGTTCCTCTCCGCGAACCTTTATCAAAACGCAACCGTGCCATTTTCCAAGTACTTGGCGCGGGGTGAGAGTGCTGCAGAAAGTTGGTGAGCCGCCTCGGAATCGCATCGAGAACCCGCCGATTAAGAGTCGCCGCGAGCGCGCGAAAACGCCAAAGAATTGAGCGAAACGAGATACGCTACGCTATTCCGCGCGATTACGAGGCGCGCCTGTCGCTCAACTGCGATCCGTTCGACGACAGTCGCACCGATCCCTGACGGCACGGCCATGAGCGTTTCACTTTGGACACAGAAAGGCGCCATGAAAATTATCGCAGCGGCAGGGGCTCTGATTGTCGTTCTGCTCACCACCGGTATCTCCAGCGCGCCACGTGGCGTGATGCTGATGAACCGCATCGCGCCCTCCACGATCGAGCTGTTCGTCGCCAATGCTGACGGCAGCGGCGAGCGGCAGTTGTTTACGAACTCGGACTTCGACTACAACGCGTCGTTCTCGACTGACGGGCAGTGGATTGTCTTCACGTCGGAACGGGCCGGGTACGGGCAGGCCGATATCTTCCGCGTTCATCCCGATGGCTCGGGTCTCGAGCGGCTGACCGATGATCCGGCAATGGACGATCAGGCAGCGCTGTCGCCGGACGGCAGGCAGCTTGCCTTCGTGTCAACGCGTGGCGAGCCTCACACCACCAACATCTGGGTGCTTGATTTGCGGACGAAGCAGGCGCGCAAGGCCACCGGCGGGGGCGACGTGCAAGTGACCAACGGAAAGCCGGATGGCTTTTTCCGACCGTCGTGGTCCCCTGACGGGCAATGGATCGCCTTCTCATCGGACCGTTTGACAGATTGGGTCGGGCACGAAGAAGGTGCGGGCGCGGGCCACTGGCAGACCCTGAGTGTGTACATCATCCATCCCGATGGAACCGGGTTCAGACGCATCACGCAGGGGAACACGTCGGCGGGTACACCGCGGTGGTCGCGCGACGGCAAGCGGCTCGTCTTCTACGAACTGTCGCGGCAAGACAGCTGGACAGCGCGCATGGGCGGGCAGCCAACGTCACAGATCGTCTCGGTTGACGTGGCGAGTGGCGCCCGGCTCGAACACACGTCGGGTCCCGGGCTCAAATTGCGACCGCAATTTATCGGAGACGACCGCATTGGGTACCTGCTGAAAGCGGCGCCGGCCAACAGCGGTTTGATTCCGGGACTCGCGTACAGCGATGCCATAAAGGTGATGCCGACCAGGGGGCGGGTACGCGCGCCATCGTGGTCGCCCGACGGCAGGCTCGTCGTTTACGAGAAGAGCGATTTCACGCCGCGCCCGCAAGGCCAGCCGCTCTACAGCTGGGACGCGGACTACGAGTATCACTATACCGACGTCTTCCCCCGGTACTCGAAGGATGGAACGCTGGTAACGACAGACTTGCTGCGGGGCGAGACCGGGAACAATCCGCACGTGTCGCTCTCCACGTGGAACATCGACGGCTCCTCCGGACGGAAGCGGATCTTCTCCGATTGGGGCGGCTCCGCGATGATGGCCAGCTGGTCGCCGGACGGCAAGCAGCTCGTGTTCGGGTTCGGGACGTTCTTTGGCGGGCGCAGTCAGCGGCCCGCGCACATCATGACGATGAACGCCGACGGGTCCGACGCGAAGGCATTGACGGCAGGCGCGCCCAACGCAGGCTTTCCGGACTGGTCGCCCGATGGCAAATCGATGGTGTATCGCGTGTGGGGCTATGACGACAAGCGGGTCGAGCAGCGCGGCCTGCGACTGATGAACCTGGGGAACCGCTCGATCAAGGTGCTCACCAGCGAATGGGACAACTTCCCCTTCTTCTCCCCTGCCGGAGACCGCATCCTCTTCACGCGGCAGAAGGCGAGCGATAAGGACTTCGACATCTTCACGATGAAGCCTGACGGCACGGATGTGAAGCAACTGACCACGACGCCTGGCACCGACGGACATGCGACGTGGACGCCCGACGGCAAGCAGATCCTGTACATGGGCACGCGGAGCGGCTTCAAAGACGAGGCACCGATGTATGACAACTCGCCGCAGCCGTACGCGCAGATTTTCATCATGAATGCGGACGGCACGCGCACGCGGCAGCTCACCGACAGCCGGTGGGAAGATTCGATGCCGATATACGCGCCCCAGCCTCGCGCGCGGTGATCGGAGCGGCTCGACCTACGTCATCGCATTCACTTCACTGACGCTGTTCACAAGGCTGCACGCCGTCGTTATCTCTACAGAACCGCCCTCGGGCGGCCGACACACGAACTATGGACGTCACCGATCCACAATTTCTCCTGTGGGCCAGCGCATATGTGTTGGTCAAGTGGACGCTGGGCCTCTGGACTGTGCGCCGTATCGCCCTCTGGCTGCGCACTCGGAGCCGACCGCAGCCCACGTTGCGCTGACGTTCGTCTGCACACTCGCTCGCCAGCGCGGCAGGAATGCGCACGGAAGTGGATGCGGATGGGCGGTCGTCATCATTCGAATCGCCGCCCATCCCGCGCGGAAACATCCTCTCAGCAGGTCGCTTCGTAACTATTTCGCCGTCGTAGTTTTGCGGGGCGGATCAACCGAAGCCCCACCTTCCGGGATCCACGTGTTCATCAACTGGCTCACCGAGGCACGACGACGCATCGCGGCGCCCGAGTGATCCCATGACAGGGTCGGTAGTTGATGGCTGCCGTCCCTCTTGATGACCTGTTCGCCTGGACTGATCGCGGCACTCTCTGGATAATGTGCCCATGCTTTTGCAGCAGGGCTCGCGGCCCAGACCTGACGAATTCGTTGGCCGGGGGATGGCCATCAATGTGCTCTTCCCCGAACGTCGCAAGCGGTCTGAATTGGCTTGCGAACTATGACGCTGGCCATTGTCGACGACGACGAAGGTGTGCGGCAGGCACTCGCGCGGCTTCTCCATAGCCTGGGCCACAACGTATACGTTTTTGGGTCGGCCGAGGAGTTCGAGGCGGGGACGGTGGCTGTGGATTGCCTCATCCTCGATGTCCGCATGCCGGGTCTCAGCGGCCCTGAGCTGCGCGAACGGCTCCGTAGCCGCTCGACCCCGACTCCGGTCGTCCTCGTCACCGGGGACACCGATCCGAAGGCTCGAGACATCCAATCCGCGGTCGATACCCCATTGGTAACCAAGCCGTTCGACGAGGTGACGTTGATGGCGGCCATTCACCACGCAACTTCATCGGCAAACGCCTTGCGAGAACGCCATGCACACTGACGATCGCTACAGGCGCGCTGCGGCGGCGGGCGGCGTCGGCATCTGGGAGTGGAATCTCTCGACGGGCGAGATCTATGTGGATCCAGTTCTCATAGGGATGCTCGGCTACCAGGATCACGAGATCGGCAACCACCCGGATGTCTGGGGCCTGCTGGTGCATCCCGGTGATCAGGCCGCCGTTCTCGAGTGGGCCCAGGCTCATGTCGCGGGCGAGACGCCGCCCTATGAGCTCGAGCATCGGATGCTCCATCGCGACGGGAGCGTCCGATGGTTCCTCGCACGCGCCTCCGTGACGAGAAACGCACAGGGTACCGCCGTCCATCTGGCCGGGACCGACACCGACATCACCGCGCGCAAACGCAGCGAACAGGCGTTGCGCCAGGCGGAGGAAATCAACAACCGGATCGTGGAGAGCACCGGCGATTGCGTGAAGATCCTCGACCTCGAAGGACGGCTCATCTACATCAATTCCGAGGGTCTGCGTCAGCTCGAGCTCGAAGATGCCAGCGCGCTGCTGAACCGCCCACTCGTCGCGCACTGGGAGGGGGAGACTCGCCAGGCGGCGGAGGAAGCCGTCGAGCTGGCGCGTCGAAGCGGCGCTGGCCGCTTCCAGGCCATGCTGCGCACGGTGTCAGGCGTCGCGAAGTGGTTTGACATCGTCGTGACGCCGGTCACCGACGTGAACGGCACCGTGGTCCAGTTGCTGGCGGTTTCGCGCGAAATCACCGAACGGCGCCGGGAGGAGGCGCGGCGCGCCATGCATCACCAGGTGCTCGGGATGATCGCCACCGGCAGCGCCCTGGCCGACGTGCTCGACTGCCTGGTTCGCCTCGTTGAGCAACAGTCCAATGGTATGCGGTGCTCCGTGTTGCTGCTCGATGAGGACGGCACCCACGCGCGGCATGGTGCCGCCGCGAGCCTTCCTGACAGTTATGTTCGCGCGATCGACGGGTTGGCCATCGGCCCGCGCAGCGGTTCGTGCGGAACGGCGATGTTTCTTGGCACCAGGATTATCGTGACGGACATCCTCAGCGATCCG